>Ga0073934_10009288_pt1 | contig 12663 bp, 10 predicted proteins | sample LarsenN4metaG_FD_76834 | JGI IMG/M metagenome (GOLD analysis project Ga0073934, IMG submission 76834) | Hot spring sediment bacterial and archeal communities from British Columbia, Canada, to study Microbial Dark Matter (Phase II) - Larsen... ...
ACGTCGATCCCCGCGGCGTAGATGGTGCGGCTCCGCAGCGCCTCGGCCAGGGCGGCCTGGTCCACGATCGGGCCGCGGGCGGCGTTGATGAACACCGCGGAGGGCTTCATCATCCGGAACTGCTCCGCGCCGATGAGGTGGCGGGTTTCCGCTGTGAGCGGCACGTGCACACTGATGAAGTCGCTGCTGCGCAGCACGTCGTCCATCGTCCGGTACTCGATCCCCAGGCTCCCCTCCAGGTCCGGACGCCGGATGGGATCGTAGTAGAGCACCGTCATGGCGAATCCCTTGGCCCGCTTCGCCACCGCGGAGCCGATCCGGCCGAGCCCGACGAGCCCCAGCGTGGCGTGGTGGACGTCCTGGCCGGCCAGCAGCAGCGGTCCCCACGTCTTCCACCGTCCGGCGCGGGTGAAGCCGTCGGCCTCGACCATCCGCCGGGCCGCGGCCATGAGCAGCGCGAAGGCGAAGTCCGCCGTGGTCTCGGTGAGCACGTCGGGGGTATTGGACACCACGACACCGCGGCGGGTCGCGGCGTCGACGTCGATGTTGTCGTAGCCCACCGCCATGTTCCCGACGACCCGCAGACGCGGGGCCCGGGCGAGCAGCTCGTCGTCGATCCGGTCGGTAAGCAGGCTGAGCAGGCCGTCGCAGTCGGCGACCTCGCGGAGCAACACGTCGCGTGGAGGCGGCACGTCCTCGCGGTCCCACATCCGCATCTCAGCGACGTCCCGGATGATGTCCAGGGCGGGCGCGGGAATGACGCGGCTGACGTACACCTTCGCTCGGGCCACGGGGCTGCCTCCGGATAGTGCGAGTCTACTCGACCCGTACGACCCGGCGAAGGTAATCTCCTCGCGGAGACGACGGCTAAGGACGGGGGAGCCGGCGCTGAAGCGCAGGGGACCTGCGGCCCTCTTCGCCTGCCCCCGCGACTAGTCGTCCACCGGGAGGAGATCGGCCAGCACGACCGCGGGCAGGCGCACGGAGGCGGGCAGGAGCGTCTCGACGGTGGCGTCGCGCGCCGCCCGCAGCACCTGCTCGATCGCCGCGTCCAGGCCGTTCATGCCCTCGACCACGGCCACGCCCATCTCGCGCCCTTCCGGCGGGACGGACCGGTCGGCCACGAGCATGGGAGACACCCGCCACCCTTCGGCCTCGAACTGTGTGGCCCGCGCGCGCAGCTGCACCAGGTCGGAGGCATCTACGCCGTTCTCCTTCGCGCGGAACAGCAGGAGCGTCCCCTGGTAGCAGGCCGCGCCGTCGACCGCGCCGTGCCCGGGACGGAAGGCGACGGCCTCAACGCCGAAGCGGCGGAGGCTGGCCTCGATCAGATCGCACATCCACCGGTTGTCCGAGATGTAGGCCTGCACATGCTCCCCGAGCCGGTACGCGGTCTCCGCCTGCTCCTCGCTCACACGGCGCCCGCAGTGCGGGCACTCCAAATTGAGGGCGATGAACTTCCGCAGCTCCTCGGCGCTGGAGGTCGAGGTCAGCCACTGGCCGGTCTCGCGGCACAGCACGACGTGCCAGCGCTCCAGGGCGCCTTCGGCAACGAGCTGCTCCATGGCGTCCCGCGTCTGCTCCGCGGAGCGCTCGGGCGCCAGCGTGGCCAGCTGCGACCCGAGCAGCGTGGCGCGCCCGCGGACGGCGGGCTGGTGCCGCATGGCGCGAAGCAGCTGCGCCCCGTGCGGGTGGCGGATCTCCGCCACGCGCTCGCCGTTGGCCGCCAGCTGGAGCGCGGGGACGACGTCGCGCCGGAAGCGGTCCAGGGTGGCGCGCCCGCCCTCGTCGGCGATGAGCGCGTCCAGCTTCGCTCCCAGGATCGACTCGAGGTGGAGCTTGAAGGCGGTGCCGGCCATGCGCACTTCGTGCTGGAAGCGTCCGGCGATGACGACGCGCAGGATCTCCTCGGCGCGATGATGCAGGATCACGCGGGCGCGCGACTGGGCCGGCGGGATGAGGACATCGATGAACGGCTCGGCGCCGGACACGGTCCGGGCCAGCGGACGCGTCCCGACGGTGGTGGCGTAACGTGCGAGGACCTGGTGAACGTCTTCGGTCAGCCCCTGATACCCGCTCTCGCGCAGCCGCTCCAGCATGGACGCCAGCGTGTCCGCGTCCCAGGCCGGGCGTTTGAAGTCGACGTACTCGATGAACATACGCGCCCCCTGGGCCTGTGCAGCCAGGCCGCTTTTGGATGCATACCCGCCGCCCGAACCGTTCAGACGGCGCCCGGGGGTCAGCGGTAGAGCCAGCGGTAGATGCCGTAGGACTGCAGCACGCGCTGCACGTACGCCCGGGTCTCGGCGTAGGGAAGCTCCTCCACGAACCGGTCAACATCGGCGCGGGCCAGTGCCGCGTGGCGGCGGACGCCCCCGGGACCTGCGTTGTAGGCCGCCACGGCCAGCGGCACGCTGCCCTCGTAGCGGCGCAGCAGGCCGGCCAGATACGCGGTCCCGGTCCGGATGTTCAGCGCGGGCTGTTTCAGGGCGCCCGCCGGCACCGGGCGCCCGAGCACGCCCCGCGCGGTGGAGGGGAGCAGCTGCATGAGCCCGACGGCGTTGGCCGTGGAGACGGCCCCCGGGTCGAACCGGCTCTCCTCGCGCATCAGCGCAACGAGGAGCAGAGGATCGACCCTCCCTCGCTCGGCTTCCCGGGTCACGGCGGCCCAGAACGGACGCGGGTACGCCAGTCGCCAGGTCTGCGCGGACGCCGGCCCCCGCCCAGACAGGGCGCGGTCGATCACGGGCTCCAGCGCCGCAACTGCCCTGGGGACGTCGCCGGCGTGGGCGTAGAGCTCGGCGGCGGCTCCGCGCACGGACTCGGAAGCATCGTCCGTGAGCTGAGCTTCAACCTCCTCCAGCGCTTCGTCCATGGCCCCCAGGGCGGCCAGCTCTTCATAGGCCGGGTGGAACCGCTCCGGGGAGAGCGGGCCGGACGGGGAGCCGGATGGATCCGCCGGCAGGGGCAGGCCGAGACGGGCGCGCGCGCGCTGCCCGTAGAACGTCAGGGGGTACCGCTCGGTCACCTCACCGAGCAGCGAGTCCCGCTCCTGCGCCGCCGCGGACAGCCGGGCCGCCCAGTAGAGATGCGCGGCCGCGCGCGGCGCGCCGGGGACCGCGCGGCCGTAGCGCATGAACAGCGCCCGCGCATCGTCTCGCAACCCGCGCTGCCGCCGCATCCATGCCCGCCGCCAACGAGCGTCGTCCGCACGGGGTGAGGCCGGATAGCGATCGATGACCAGCGCGTAGAGGTGGTCCGCGTCCTGCCAGCGCCCCGCCCCTTCCGCCAGGCGGCCCTGCGTGGCCAGCGCCCGCGCGGTCCAGAGACTGTCGGGATAGGCGGCGCGGAGCCGGGCCCACGTCGCGACGGCGTCCGCACCGCGGCCGGTCCTCAGCCGCGCCACTCCCAGCCAGTACAGGGCCCGGTCGCGCTCCGGCGCGAAGCGGACGGCGTGCTCGAGCGCATCCACTCCGGCGCGGGTGCCCAGGCGGAGGAGGCCGAGCCGATACCAGGCCTCGCCGGCGATCGACGCGGGAAGGGGTCCCTTCACCGCCAGTGCCAGCTCCCGCTCGGCCGCATCCGGCTCCCATCGCTTGAGCAAGCCCACGGCTCTCACCGCACGGGCGTGGGCCGTGGGGACCGGACCGCGCCCGGACGAGAGGGCCCGGAGCCGGCGGGCGGCCGCCGTGACCCAGGGATTGTCAGGGAATCCCCACCAGACCATGGCGTAGGCGGATCTCGCGGCGCGAAGATCGCGCGCCCCTTCGGAAGCCTGGGCGAGCAGCCACCATGCCTCGGCCTGGATCCGGTCAAGATGCGGACCTTCCGCCGGCCAGCGCGCGCTCGCCACACGGCCCGCCTCTGCCGCCGCCTCCCGGTGCAGCCCCTGGCGCCTCAGCGCCTCCGACCGCGTCAGACGGAGGCGCGCGCTCGCGGTCGCCGAGGTCCCCGGGGTGGGACGGGCGATCATCGCCGCTCCCGACGTGTCGCCGGCGCGCAGCGCGACGCGACCCGCCGCGAGGCGGGCGCGGCCGGCCAGGGTCGGGTGCCGGCCGGCGGCGTCGAGGTAGGAGCGGTGGGCCTCGTCGTAGCGGCCTTCGGTCTCCAAACAGCGGCCGAGCAGGTAGGCGGCGCGGGCGCCTCCCGGTGACGGCTCGCCGCCGGCCTGACGGAGTTCGTCCCGGATGCTCCCGCACGTCCCGCCGCGCAGCGACGCCACGGCGCGCGCAAGGTCCGGCGGCGGCGAGGGGAGCCCGGTGCCGCCCGCGGAAGCCGCGAAGGCCGCCTCCCCCGGCGGGCGCAGGCGCGCGGGCGCGCCCGGAGAGACCGCGAGGAGCATCGCCGCGATGCCGGCAAGGATCAGACGCATGCGGAAATCCCTACACCGATTGTGCCCGGGGAGCCCGTTCGCCAAGCAGATCCAGGAGCGCCTCCCGCACTCTGGAGGTCAGCGTCCGGGCATCGTCGCCGCCGCGGGCCGCGATCGGCGGGCCGACCCGGACCACGAGCCGTGACAGCCGGGGGCGGTGCGCCCCGAGCGGCCACATACGGTCCGCGCCGGATATCGCCACCGGCGCGACCGGTACCCCCGCGCGGAGGGCGATGAATCCGAGTCCGTCGTGCAGCGGCCCAAGCGGCGCGTCCTGCACCACCCGTCCCTCCGGATAGATCACCACGATCTCCCCGCTGACCAGCCGGGCGATGGCCGCGCGGATGCCCGACACGTCGGCCAGGCCCCGCCGGACGAGCACCGGATCGAACCCGCGGATGAACCGGAAGAGGAGCGGGAACCGCTCCAGATGCCGTGACACCAGGAAGACGAGGCGCCCCGGCAGCGCCGCACCCAGCACGAGCGGATCCACCTCACTGCTGTGATTCGCGGCGACGACGTAAGGCGGCGGGGGCAGCCGGTCCAGCCCCTCGACCCGCAGGCGCCAGACCGTCCGCAGCAGGAGCCGTACCGTTCCCCTGACGAGCCGGTACTTCAGGTCCGGACCCGCGGGCGGGGAGCTAGGCCGTGCGCTCAAGCGCGACCACGCACTCGATGTGATAGGTCTGTGGGAACAGATCGATCGGCTGGACCGCGCGCAGCGCGTAGCCGTGGGCCAGCAGTTCGCGCAGATCGGGCGCCAGGGTCGTCGGGTTGCACGAGATGTAGACGACGCGTCGCGCGCCCGTGCGGCCCACGGCCCGCATGACCGCGGCCCCCGCCCCCGCCCGCGGCGGGTCGAGCACGACGACGTCGGGCCGCCGGCCGGCATCCAGCGCCCGGTCGAACCGGCGGGCGTCCGCGGCGAGGAAGGTGGCGTTGCTGATCCCGTTGAGGGCCGCGTTTTCGCGCGCCGCCTCGATGGAGGCCGGCGTGACCTCGAGGCCCGTGACCTGCGCCGTGTCGCGGGCCAGCGCGAGCGCGAACGTGCCGACGCCGCTGTAGAGGTCGAGGACGTGATCTGATCCTGCCGCGAAGGCATACCTCCGCACGAGATCGATCATCCGCTCGGCCTGCGCGGTGTTGGTCTGGAAGAAGGTCTGCAGCCCCAGGCGGAAGGTGAGCTCGCGCAGCCGCTCATGGATGTACGGCCGGCCGCGGAGCACGTGCAGACCGTGCACCTCGACGGCGTCGCCGTGGGAGGGGTTGACCGCCCAAAGGAAGCCGGTGATCTCCGGGTGCGCCTGCGCCAGGCGCGCGGCGAGCGCGGAGGCCTGGGGGAAGTCGCCCGACGAGGTGACCACCGCCAGCAGCAGGTCGCCCGTGTTGCGGCCTTCCCGGATCACCAGGTGGCGGAGCAGCCCCTGATGCGTGCGCGGGTCGTAGCAGGTGAGCCCGGCCTCCCGGATGAAGGCTCGGACCTCGTTGAGGATCTCCGCCGTCCGGGGGGACTGCAGATAACAGGTGTGCAGGTCCACGATCTCGTCCCACCGCCCCCGGCGGTGCAGCCCCAGCCGGCCTTCGGGCTGGAACGAGAACTCCATCTTGTTCCGGTAATACCAGGGCTCGTCGCCGGGGATGATCGGCTCGACCGCGACGTCTCCCAGGCCGCCGAGGTGGCGAAGGCTCTCGGCGAGGATGGTCTCCTTCGCCCGCAGCTGCGCGCCGTAGTCGAGGTGCTGCCAGAGACATCCCCCGCAGGGGCCGAAGTGCGGGCAGCGCGGGGTCACGCGATGGGGCGACGGCTCGTCCACGCGCACGGGCTCGGCTTCCGCGTACGCCTTCTTCACCTTGACCAGGCGCGCGCGGAGCAGATCTCCCGGGGCGGCATCGGCCACGAAGACGACAAACCCGTCCACCCGGCCCACGCCGCGGCCGCCGTAGCTCATGCGGTCGATGCGCACAGCAACCTCATCCGATCGCTGGAATGCCACGGCGCCATTGTACCCTACGCGTGCGGACGGGAGGCCTTCCCCGTTCCGGCGAACTCCTCCGCATGACCCCCTATGACGTCATCGTGAGCAAGCGCGAGTGGCGCACGTACGCCGAGCGGCCCGTGCCCGAGGACACGCTCCGGCGGATCCTCAACGCGGGGCGGATGAGCGGCAGCAGCCGGAACAGCCAGCCCTGGCACTTCGTGGTCGTCCGCGACCCCGCGCGCCGCCGCCAGCTCGCCGCGTTCGGGCGGTTTGCCCGCCACCTGCCCGGGGCGGCGGCCGTGGTGTGCGTGATCGTCGACGGCCCTAAGGCGCTGTTCGACGCGGGCCGCTGCGCGCAGAACATGATGCTCGCCGCGTGGTCATTCGGCGTCGCGTCCTGTCCGGCTACGTTGCACCAGGAGCGGGAGGCCCGGGCGTTCCTGGGCGTCCCCGAAGGCCGCGTCATCGCCACCGCCATCGCGCTCGGCTACCCGCACGGCGGCCCGCGCGGGCCCGTGGAGCGGACCGCGCTGCGGATCCTGGCGGGCCGGGGCCGGCGTCCGCTTGCCTCCATGCTCTCCTGGGAACAGTACGGCGCCTGATCCGGTTCTACGGTCAGGATGGCGGGAATATAATGGAGAGCGTGTCACTTCCTCGCCTGGGGTCTCCCTCGCGCGTTGTCGCGGCGGCGCTGATCTGCCTTGCGCTCGCCGCCGGCGCCGCCATGCCGGCGTCGGGCCAGCCCACGGTGGATGCGCTCCTCGCCCGGGTCTTCAGCTCCGAGGACAAGACTCCCTACGAGCTGACGGCGGACTTCAACGGTACCCTGACCCTCGTCGTCCGGGGATCGAAGACGACCGCCGTCGCGGCCGGATCGTTTCGGGAGTGGCGGGGACGCGATGGGGTGCGCCGGCGCAAGGTTGAGATCACGAAGCTCGATCTGCCCGTCCTGCTGCGCCCGTTCCGCGCGTCGGTCCAGCGCATCATCGAGGACAAGGTCGAGACCCAGTCGGAATCGCCCGAGGCGTTCCACGCGCATGACATCTTCATCCTCGGCGCGCAGGGCGAGCGCCATGTGCTGATCGGCGTGCAGCGGGCCATCGTCGACGCGGCCATCGACAGGTACGGGAAGCCGCAGGACAAGCGCGACCCGGAGGTGCGCCGCCGCATCGCCCGCTGGCTGTGGACCAGCCCCCAGCGCGAGAACATCGTCCGCCCCGGCCCGCCCTACGCCCTCCGGGCGCAGGTGGACGACGAGGGCCTCATCCACGAACTGACGCTCTTCTACAACTGGGGCGAGGTGGGGACGCGGATCTCGTACATCGAGGTCAACCGGCAGGCCGTCTGGCGCAGCATCTCCGCCGACGCGCTCAGCGACGTCTCGGGCGTCGGCCGCGTGGACGGCGTGCTGGTCCTCTACTTCACCAACCACTGCGTGAACTGCAAGAAGTAGCCTCTAGCCGATCTCCAGCACCGCGGCGCCCTGGATCTCTCCCCGCTTCATCCGCAGCAGCACATCGTTGGCCTCCTCCAGCGGGCATCGCTCGACCCGCGGCCGCAGCGGGACGGCCGCCGCCAGCGCGAGGAAGGCATGCCCGTCGGCCCGGGTGCTGTTGGCCACGCTGCGCAGCCCACGCTCGCCGTACAGGCGCGCGTAGGCGAACGCCGGGATGCCGTCGAGGTGGACGGCGTTGACGGCCAGCGTTCCCCCCGGCCGGAGATGAGAGAGCGCATCCACCACGACGCGCCCGGACGGCGCGAAGACGATGCCCGCGTCCACCGCCTCCGGGGCGGTGTCCTCCACGCCCCCCGTCCAGGCCGCCCCGAGACTCGCGGCGAGCGCCCGGTGCGAGGCGCTGCGCGTGAACACGTACACCTCACAGCCCCAGTGACGGGCCACCTGGAGCGCAAGGTGGGCGGAGGCGCCGAACCCGAAGAGGCCGAGCCGCTCGCCGGGCGCGATCTGCGAGAGGCGGAGCGACCGGTACCCGATGATCCCCGCGCACAGCAGCGGCGCGGCCTCGATCGCTGCGAAGGCCTCCGGAATCGGATACACGAAGTCGGCGGGCGCGGTCATGTACTCCGCGAACCCGCCGTCAACGTCGTAGCCGGTGAACAAAGCCGCCACGCAGAGATTCTCCAACCCCCGGCGGCAGAACTCACACCGGCCGCAGGCGCGATGGAGCCAGGCCACGCCGACTCGGGCCCCCGGCGGAGGTGTGGTCACGCCGCTGCCCGCGGCGGCCACGACGCCGACGGCCTGATGGCCGGGGATGAGATCGGCACGGCGGGGGGCAAGGTCGCCTTCGGCGATGTGGAGGTCGGTGTGGCAGACGCCGCACGCCTCCACGCGGACGAGCACATCTCCTGCACCGGGCTCAGGCCGGGGACGATCCACCAGGCGGAGGGGGCGGCGCTCCGCAGGCGCGGGCTGCGTCAGCGACATCGCTCTCATGGTCGGACCGGGCGGGCGGGCCATGTCGCGGCCCCCCGCTCTCTCTTCCGCCTCAGGGCGGGAGGTTCCCTGCGCGGGCCCGGAGGGTGGGGTGGGCCCGGGGCGAAAAGAACCGTCGTGAGGTTCGCGGCGCTCGTGCTGACCATGACCATCATCGCCGGTGGGTGCCGGAGCAGCCCCGCCGCGCCCTCGTTCACCGAGTACCGGGATGAGCGGACCGGCTTCATGATCCGGCTCCCCGGCGGGTGGAGCGAAGCGGCGCTGCCCGCCGGCGGACCGGAGGTCCGGTTCGTGCCGCGCGGCGCGGAGCCGCAATCCCCCGAGTTCATCTCCGTCTTCACCGTGCCATCCGAGGACGCACCCTCGGAGCAGGCCATCCGCCGGCAGGTCTTCAGCCTGCTCCCGATCCACGGCGTCTCGGGGTTCCAGCAGGATCCCAAGACGACGTCCGAGGTGCTGTGGTACAGGTTCGAGCTCACGGGCAGTTCGGGGAGCACCGAGTGGGCCCTGGTCGGACTGGCCGCGGCAGGCCGGAGCCGCATGCAGATTGCGGTCTGCGCGAAGCCGCTTGACGCCTGGCGCGAGGGACAGGCGCAGTGCGACGAGGTCGTGCGCAGCTTCGCCCCCGGAGATCTGAGCGCACAGTAGCCCGCGGGCGCGACGGCCCGATGGGAATCGCCGTCTCGTGGCGGCCGGACCCGCTAGCGCACCCCGGCTTGGTAGCGGCCTACGGCCGCGCGGATCCTCCGCAGCCCTTCACTGATGTTCTCGAGGTTGTTGGCGTAGGAGAAGCGCAGGTACCCCTGCCCCTGACTCCCGAAGGCGGTGCCGGAGAGGCAGGCCACGCCCCCCTCGGTGAGGAGGTAGTCGGCCAGCCGCCGGCTGTTGGCGTCAATGCGGCTCACGTTGGGGAACGCGTAGAACGCCCCCGACGGCGGCGCGCAGCTCATGCCGTCCACCGCGTTGAGACCTGCGACGATCACGTCGCGGCGGCGGCGGAACTCCGCAACCATCGCCTCGACCGGCCCCCGCGGGCCGCGCAGCGCGGCGATGCCCGCGATCTGCGTGAAGGCGGCGGCGCAGGAGTTCGAGTTGACCATGAGCTGGGCCAGGCGGGCGGCGAGGTCCGGCCGCATCACGCCGAAGCCCAGCCGCCATCCGGTCATCGCGTACGCCTTGGAAAAGCCGTCGAGCAGGATCGTGCGGGCCTTCATCCCCGGCACGCTCATGATGCTGGTGTGCGGGCCGTCATAGGTGATCTGCCAGTACACTTCATCGGCCAGCACGTAGGCGTCGCTGCGCTCGGCCACCTCCGCGATGACCTCCAGGTCCGCGCGGGTGAGGGTCGAGCCGCACGGGTTGTGGGGCGTGTTGATCACGATGAGCCGCGTCTTCGGCCCGGCGAGAGCCCGCAGCGCGTTGGGGTCGATCCGGAAGCCGTCGGCCTCGCGCAAGGGAAGCGCCCTGGGCACGCCGCCGACGAACCGCGTGACGGACTCGTAGATCGGATAGCCCGGATCGGGATAGATGACCTCGTCCCCCGGGTTGACCAGCGCGAGGATGGCGAAGAACATGATCGGCTTGCTGCCCGGCGTGATGACCACTTCGGAGGGATCCACGGGCACCTTGCGCACCGCCTCGACGTGGTCGGCGACGGCTTCGCGCGCTTCCAGCAGCCCGGCCGCGGGCGTGTAGTGCGTCTGCCCCTCGCGCATCGCCCGCAGCGCGGCGTCCTTGATGTGCTCGGGCGTGTCAAAGTCGGGCTCGCCGATCTCCAGGTGGACGATGGAGCGTCCCTGCCGCTCCAGGTCTCGGGCCTTGGCCAGGACCTCGAACGCCGTCTCCGTCCCCAGACCCGCCATCCGGTCGGCCAGTCGCAGGTCGGTCATGCTTGACCCTCTTCAACTCGTTCGCGCGCTCCTCCTGTGATGCGCGTTCCGGTCTCACCGGCGAGCGCGCGCTGCATGTGCTCCGGCGCCGTGATCAGCGCCTCCGCTCCCGTCGTCTCGACGAACTGCACGGCGGCCAGGATCTTCGGCCCCATGCTCCCCGGGGGGAACTGCCCCTGGCTGAGGTGCCGCTTCGCCTCCTCGACGGTCATCGCGGACAGCTCCCGCTGGTCGGGCCGGCCGAAATTTACCGCGACCCGCTCCACCGCCGTGGAGATGACGAACAGGTCGGCGCCGATCGATTGCGCGAGCAGCGATGAGGCCAGATCTTTGTCGATCACGGCCTCGACGCCCTGCAGGTCGCCCTCAGGACCGCGCACGACGGGGATGCCTCCCCCGCCCGCCGCGATGACGACGATGGACTGGAACACCAGCCCCTTGATGGTCAGCCGCTCGATGATCTCGATGGGCATGGGCGACGGGACGACCCGCCGCCACCCGCGCCCCGCGTCTTCCACCATCCGCCAGCCCCGCTCGGCCTGCAGGGCGTCGGCTTCAGGCTTTCCGTAGAACGGCCCCACGGGCTTCGTCGGGCGGTGAAACGCCGGATCGTCCGCATCGACGAGCGTCTGCGTGACGACGGTGGCCACGCGCTTGCGGATCCCCAGCCGCCGCAGTTCGTTGCCGAGGATCTGCTGGATGAGGTAACCGATGCTGCCCTGCGTCTGCGCCCCCAGCACGTCCAGCGTGAGCGGCGGAGCCACGCGGGCGGCGAGCTCGGACCGCAGCAGGTTGAATCCCACCTGCGGCCCGTTCCCGTGGGTCAACACGATGTCCCAGCCGCGGGCCAGCATGGCGCCGAGATGGGATGAGGTCTCGCGCAGGGCCTCGATCTCGCCGGCCAGGGTGGGATGCCGTTCGTCTTTGATCAGGGAGTTCCCGCCGATGGCCACCACTGCGACTGGCACGTCCGGATGTTTCGGCGCGGGGCGAGCGCTCCCTCCGGCACCCTCAGGTCCCCGCCTGATGACCGTGGATCTGACGCCTTGCTAGAATGGGCGCATGACACCCGCACGCGTGATCATCTACGGCCTGGGGCCCATCGGCATCGGGATCGCCCAGGTGGCGCTGGAGCACGGCCATCACCTCGCCGGAGGCGTGGACGTGGATCCGCAGAAGGCCGGCCGCCCGCTGTCCGATCTCGTCCCGGGCGCCGGGGGGGCGCCGGTCGAGGCCACCGCCGACCGCCTGGTGCTTAGCGGCGTCGATGTCGTCCTCCACTCGACACAGTCCCACCTGGCCCAGGTCCTCCCGCAGCTCGAGCCCTTGCTGGAAGCGGGCATGACCATCGTCTCCACGTGCGAGGAGCTCGCCTACCCCTGGTACCATCACCCGGCCGAGGCCCGCCGCCTGGATGCCCTGGCCAAGGCGCATGGAGGCCGCGTCATCGGCGTCGGCGTCAATCCCGGCTACGTCATGGATGCGCTGCCGGTGATGCTCACCGCCCCCTGCCAGAGCGTCCGCCGCATCAGCGTCGAGCGGGTGGTGGACGCCAGCAAGCGGCGCATGCCACTGCAGCGCAAGATCGGCGTGGGGATGACGGTGGATGACTTCACCCGCGGCGTCGCGGAGGGCACGATGGGCCACGTCGGATTGCCGCAGTCCGTGGCGATGATCGCCGCGGCGATGGGGTGGACGCTGGACGGGATCGAGGAGACCATCGAGCCGGAGGTCGACGCCGATCGGGTGGTGCGGGGACTCCATCAGGTGTGCCGCGGGATGCGCGGCGCCGAGGCGGTCATCACGCTGGATCTGACCATGGCCACGGGTATATCGCGGCCGCGGGATGCCATCCGCATCGACGGCGTGCCGGCGTTTGCCGCGGTGATCGACGGCGGCATCCACGGCGACGTGGCCACCTGGTCCATCGCCGTCAACACGATTCCCCGCGTGCTCGCCGCACCGCCG
>Ga0073934_10009289_pt1 | contig 12662 bp, 8 predicted proteins | sample LarsenN4metaG_FD_76834 | JGI IMG/M metagenome (GOLD analysis project Ga0073934, IMG submission 76834) | Hot spring sediment bacterial and archeal communities from British Columbia, Canada, to study Microbial Dark Matter (Phase II) - Larsen... ...
CGGCCCCGACCGCCGTGGGAACATACAGATGGTCGCAGAGCACCCCGTTGGTCGGATCGAACCCGACCCAGCCCGCTCCCGGCAGATAAGCCTCCGTCCAGAGATGCAGCGCCCCCTCTGCCACGCGCGGGCCGGAACCGGTCTCGAACAGAAACCCGCTCACCAGCCGCGCCGCGATGCCCCGCGTGCGCAGGATCGCCGCATGCAACCGCGCCGTATCCCGGCACGACCCCGCGCCGCGCCGCAAGGTTTCCGCGGGCGGATGCGGTTCGCCATGCTCGCGGCGCTCGTACCGGATCGCCCGGTGCAACGCGCGGTTCATCTCCACGAGCACCGAAACCGTGTCGCCACCGGCCCCCGCATCGGGCGAGTCCCATCCGGGAAAACCCTCCACCCGATCCGCAGCCTCGACCTCGAGAAACGGGACCAGCGCGGCCCGCTCGACGTCGCGGTACGCGAACGGGAACCGCGTGGCATCGGCATCCACGAGGAAATCGAACGGGTTGCGCTCGGCCACCTCGAGCTCCAGATCGGCTTCGAACCGCAGCCGGGCCCCCGGTTCCGGCAGAAAACAGCGCGCGATCCAGTTGTCATACAGATCCCGCCGGTGCTGAACCTGCGCACCCGCGTTTGTCCGGAACCGGAAATCCCGGACCCGCACCCCGTGATCCTGACGCGGGAAAAGCCGCACCAGATGCGGCGAGAAACTCACTTCCCGTTCGTAGGTGTACCAGGTCCGGCAGCGCGCGCAGAGTTTCATGTGAGGCCCGTTTCTTTTCCCTGCGTCAACCGTCGCATACGGACGGAAACCTTCAAGCGCTGAGCTCCCGATCCTTTGAAGGTGCCGCGCAACGGGGCCGCTTCCCGGTAGTCGCGTCCGCGCGAGACCGGGACGTGCCGCTCTCCGCACCACTGCCGGTTGGTCGGGTCGAGGGCGACCCAGACCATCCCGGGCAAAAGCACTTCCACCCAGGCGTGCGTGGCCACCGACCCGCGCAGGCGCTGACCGCCGGGCGGACGGTCGGTCTCGATGTACCCGCAGACGTACCGCGCCGGCAACCCGGCCGCCCGCAGGATCCCGAGCATCACGTGCGCGAAATCCTGGCAAACCCCGCAACGCTGCGCCCAGACCGTGCCCAAGCGCGTCGTGTTCTCCGTCGAGCCGCTGCGGTACCGGAACCCGTCGTGGATCGCCACGTTGAGCTCCTCGATCGCGGTCCCGATCGGACGGTTCCCCGGAAACAGCCGCTTCGCCCACCGCCCCGCCTCGGGCACATGCTCGACCGAAGGGGTGAACTGCAGGTACCCGAACGTATCCGGCAGCCGCGACCGCAGGATCTGTCGCGCCTCGGAGACCGTCACCTCCAGGCTCTCCTGCGGCACCTCGGGCGCCCGCGTCTCCACGATCATGCGGTTCTCCAATACCAGCCGCGTGTGGCGGAACGGCACGGAGAAAAAACCGGCCCGGTTCCCGTGGTGATCCTCGTACGGCGAAATCTGCGCGCCCGGGTCCACTTGGATCGAATGGTCCATCACCCGCAGTGCGGGACCCTCGGACGGCGTCAGCCGGACCTCGGCATACGCCTCAAGCACCGGAACCTCGTACCGGTACTCCGTCCGGTGCAGCACCTCAAATCGCATCCGCACCTCCCAGGGCGCGCGTGCGCCCGATCCGTTCCGACGGACCCGTGAAACTATCCGAAATCGCATGGTGCAACTCCAGCACCTCGACCAACAGGGCACCGAGCCGGTCGGCCAGCCGCTTGGCGCGGTCGACCGCTTCGTCGGGCAACAGCATCTCCTGCGGACCCGAAAAACCGAGCATCTCCCGGAACCCGCCGGCCCGCAGCCCGCGCAACGCCGACTCGATCGCCACGCAGGCGGACGGTTCCGGATCCCCCTCGAACGCCTCGCGCAACATCCGGGCACACACTCCGAGACACCGCGCAATCGACCGGGGCGCCCCGGGATGGCGCACCAGAATTTCGAGCACCTCGCGCGGCGCGGCCCGCATCTGGTACACCCGGCGGTACGCATCGCGCGTCCCCAGCAAGCGCAGGAACGCCGAAAGCTCAATCTCCGACCCGATCTCGCTCCCTCCCTCGATCCGCTCCGCGAGCGGCTCGGCGAACGCTGACAACGCGTTGGCGGTCACCACCGCCCGCTCGAAGGCCTGGCCCGCCACGCAGAACCGCCAGCCATCCCCCGCCAGCATCGAGGCCTCCGCCAATCCGAAAAACATCGGCACCAGCCGCGCCACCGCATCGCACAACCGACGCGTCTCCCGCGTGCAGAACACCTCGTCGCCGCCCGGACGAAACCGCCCGGACGCGAACCGCGCCCGGAGATCCGCGAGCGGCGCCCACGCCTCCGGACTGATCACGTCCTGAAGACTGTCCGCATTCCGGAACGCGGCCTGCAAGATGCTCACGACCGACCCCGGCTCGTCCGGCTGCAATGCGAGCCGGTAGCGGTCGAGCCAGGTCGAAATGCTGCGGCGCGCCCGTGTGCCCGGATTCTCGAGCGGCGGCAAGACCCGGTTCCAGACCGGACGGAACAGGCGGCGCTCGGCGTTGTTGAACTCCTCCGTCTCCAGCGCCTCGATCACCGCGATCATCTGCGAGAGACACCAGCCCCGTTCGAGATAGCGTCCGAGCCAGTAAAACCCTTCCGCCACCCGGCTGGTCACCGCGCTCGCGGGCATCTCCACCTCGACCGACGAACGGGACCGCACCGTCAGTTCGGTCTCCCCGGCCGGGCCCAACACCCAGGTGTCCTTCGAACGCCCGCCCAACTCCGATGCGGTCTGAGTCCCACCCGGAGGCGAGACCCGCGTCAACGCTCCGGGAAACACCTCGAATCCCGAGCCCCGCCGCAACGCGAACAGAATGTGGTCCTGCATGCGTTCCACCAAGCGCCCTCCCTCCAGGCATCGGGTCAGGGCCGATTCGCGGGCCGATTGCGCCACAAAGCGGTGCGGCTCGCGCTGCAACGCCCGCAGCAATGCCGTCCGCGCGCGGGGTGCCGCCGGCCCGGTGCCCACCTCGAGCACCTGCTCGCCGTACAGCGGGCGGATCCGCCACGCGGCGAGATTCTCCAGCACCAACTCCCGCACATCCGCATCCCCGAGCCAGCGGGTCTCAAGGGTCGGCAGCAGCGGCGATTCATCGAGGTAATACCGGATGATCGTCCCCGCAAACGGCAGCAGCGCCCGATCGTCCGCCAACTGGCTCCCGATCCCGTTCACCACCGCCACGGTCCCTTTCCGGATGCAGTGCACCAGGCCCGGCACGCCGAGCAACGAATCGGAATCGAACACCAGCGGGTCGAGCCAGAGATCGGAAATACGGCGGTAGATCACCTCCACCCGTTCGAGCCCGCGGATGGTCTTCAAATAGACCCGGTCGTCGAGCACGACGAGATCGCTGCCTTGCACCAGCGGGATCCCCATCCGGCGGGCCAGCATGGTGTGCTCGGAGTACGACGGACTGAACACACCGGGCGTCAGCAACACCGCCGTCGGATCGTCCGCGGTGTCGGGCATCATCCCGCGCAGCTCCTCCAGAATCGCCAGGGGGGCCTCCGCGATCGGCTGCACCGCCTCCCCCTCGAACCAAGCCGGCACCACCCGGGCCAGCGCCCGGCGGTTCTGCATCATGTAGGAAATGCCCGATGCGTTGCTGAAGTAATGCGTCTTCACGCAGAAGCGGCCGTGCTCGTCGCGGGCCACCGCCATCCCGCTGAGGTGCAGGAAACAGCCGCGCACCGGGTGCAGCCCGGCCGCCGCCGCCTCGAAATACGGGCTCCCCAACACCGGTGCCACCGGCAAGGTCCCGTCCCTCAAGATCCGCCTCGGCCCGTACAGATCGCGCAGGAACAACTCGAAGGCGTCGAGTCGCTGCCGCACCCCGCGCGCCAGAAGTTCCCATTCCGAATGGGGAAAGACCTGGGGCAGCAGATCGCACACCCAATCGCGAGGCCCTTGGCACGGGGCAACCGCACATTGAAGCGCACCCCCATCTCCCGCAACGTCGCCTCCACCCGCTCCGTCAACCCCCGCCGGTCCGCGCGCGACAACCCATCGATGCGCTCGAGCAACGGACGGAACGGAGCCCGGACCTGTCCGTCCGGACCGAACATCTCATCCCAGGCCGTCACCCCCGGTCCTCGCGCTTCCATGGTCATCCCGTTCAAGGCGGGTCACCTTCCGGACTCCCCCAGCCCATTGCAAGAGACTTCTCCGGCGACCCGGAGGCGCTACCCGCCACCGTCAGGCCGACGGGATCGACGTCAGCATCTGTTCGTTGGTCGGGAACTTCTTGAGGAAGGAGAGCAGGCGCTCGATCGCCTCGATCGGCCGGTGCCCCGAAAGACCCCGCCGGATCACGCTGATCTTCTCCAGATAATGCGCCGGGAGCAGAAGCTCCTCGCGCCGGGTGCCGGATGCGAAAATATCGACGGCCGGATACACCCGCTGCTCGCTGATCTGGCGGTCGAGGACCAGCTCCATGTTCCCGGTCCCCTTGAACTCCTGGAAGATGAGCTCGTCGGCTTTGCTCCCGGTCTGCACCAGCGCCGTCCCCATGATCGTGAGCGACCCGGCTTCGTCGGTGTTGCGGGCGGCAGCAAAAAGCCGACGCGGGATCTCCATCGCCCGCGCATCCACGCCGCCGCTCATCGTCCGTCCGCCATGCGCCATCGCGTTGTTGAACGCACGCGCCACGCGGGTGATGGAATCGAGCAGCAGGAACACATCCTTGCCGCACTCCACCAGACGGCGGGCGCGATCGATCGCGAGCTGCGCGATCCGGGTGTGGCTCTTGAGATCGCTGTCGTTCGAGCTTGCGAGGATCTCGGCCCCCGGAACGCTGCGCCGGATCTCGGTCACCTCCTCGGGACGTTCGTCCACGAGCAGGATCATGAGCTTCATCTCGGGATAGTTCTTCAACACCGCCTCCGCCATGTGCTGCAGGAGCGTCGTCTTGCCGGTGCGCGGCGGCGCCACGATCAACCCGCGCTGCCCTTTGCCGATCGGGGCCATCAGGTCGATCACCCGCGTGGTGTAGCGGTCGGGCACCGTCTCCAGCCGGATCCATTCGATCGGGTTCAGGCAGGTCAGCTCCTCGAACACCGGCAGATACCGGCATTTCTCCGGATCCTCACCGTTGATCGCGGTGATCCGCAGCAATTGCGGCCCGCGCGGCCCGCGCCGCACGTCGCCCGCGATCCAGAGCCCGTCGCGCAGACCGTAACGCCGCACCAACTCCGGCGTGACGAACACGTCCTGCGGCGACTGCACAAAATTCCGGGACGGTTCGCGCAGGAACCCGAACCCCTTGCCCGAAACCTCCAACAACCCTTCGCCGGGAACCGGCTCCAGCCGCTGGACCGACGGACCCTCGATCCCTTCGGCGGGCTCGGGGGCCGCAGCAGGCGCCTCGTTCTCGAACCGGCCGCGGTCGCGCCGCGGAAACCGGTCGCGCCAGCGCGGCCGATCCGGGCGACGCTGCGGCTCTTCCGCACCGGGCATCGGTTCCCAAGCGGGCGGAGGCGGACCTGCCGGGGCCGCAGGGACGGGCGCAGCGGACGGCGAGGGCGGGGCGGACGCGGCGACCGCGGCCACGGGATCGGGCGAAACCGACGGCTCGGGCCGACGCGGCTCCCAGCGTTCCGATACCGGAGCTTCCGCAACCGGCGGAGGGGGCGGGACCGCGGGCGGAACGACCGGAGCGGGAGCTTCGGCAGGAGGGATCGGACGGACCGCCGGCTCCGGCGCGACCGCCTCGGGCGCGGCAGCGGGCTCAGGCGCGGCTGTTTTCCGGGTGCGCCGGACCGCGGTCGGCTTCGCTTTGGCCGTGGTCCGGGTCGCTTTGGCGGTCTTGGCACGCGGCGTGGCCGCCGGTTTGCGCGCTGCTTTCGTGGCGGTGGTCGCGGCGCTCTTGGTGGTCCGCTTTTTCTTGGTCGGTTCGTCGGTCATGGAAAGAGGTGGGAGGGTGACAGAAGTGGGATGATCAGGCTTCGAGCCCGGCAAGCACCGGCTCGGGGATGTCGGCGTTGGAATGGACCTGCTGGACATCCTCGCTTTCGTCGAGCGCATCGCAGAGCCGGATGACCTGCGCGGCCAGGGCGGGATCGGTGACCGGCACGAGCGTGCCGGGCACGAAGACCAGCTTGGAGGAGGCGACCGCAACACCGCCCGACCGCAGCGCTTCGGCGACAGGGTATAGACGGTCGGGCGCGGTGAGAATCAGATGGTTTTCGACATCCGACTCCATCTCGTCGCCCCCGGCCTCGATCACCTTTTCCAAAAGCGCTTCTTCGCCGATGCTCTCAGCCGGGACAACGATCTGGCCGCGTCGGTGGAAGAGATACGCAACGCTGCCGCTCGATCCGAGGTTGCCATGGTTCTTGCTGAGCACGTGCCGCAGGTCGGCAGCGGTCCGGTTCTTGTTGTCCGTCGCCACCTCGATCAAGAGGGCCACGCCTCCCGGACCATACGCCTCATACGTCATCTCTTCGATCTGCCCGCCTTCCAACTCGCCGGTCCCGCGCTTGATCGCACGTGCGATGTTGTCGTTCGGCATGTTCTCCGCGCGGGCCGCCTGCACCGCCGCGCGCAGCCGCACGTTCCCGTCGGGATCGCCGCCGCCAAGCTTCGCGGCCAGCGCGATTTCCTTCGCCAAGCGGCTGAAAATCTGCCCGCGCTTCGCGTCCAGCGCCCCTTTGAGACGCTTGACCTTCGACCATTTGTTGTGACCTGCCATTATGGATAATGACGCACGCCGGGATGCGGACATGCGGGGTTGGATCTGGGGTGCGGGGAACGCCGGTCCGGCAAATCCACCGGACGAGCCCGCCGGAGCCCCGGCGGCGCAACTAACGCCGTGAGCATGCCCGCTCCGCCGGGTTTGTCAACACCCCCGAAAGCGGAAACGGGTGCGGGAGGCATTGCGCCTCCCGCACCCCTTGTCCCCCCAGACAGTCCCGCACACCGGCGGGCTCGGTTCCGGATGCAGCCCTGCCCTTCGGCCCTTCCCGCATCCGGACGCGCGCAACCTGCCGGTGCAACGACCGCCGCGCAACGGGTTCAAGGCAACGATTCTGTCACATCCACACGCGCCGATGACCAGTGACCAGTGACCAGTGACCAATGACCAATGACCAATGACCAGTGATCGGTGATCAGTCCTCGGTAATCAGTGAGGCGGTGATCGCTCACTCGTGGCCCTCGCGCATCCGCACCGGCGACGCCGCGAGCCGGTCGAGGACCGGGACGCCTTCCTCCCCGAGCCGCCCGAACGCGAGCACGCCGGTCGGGCATTGCTGGACGCAAGCGGAACAGCGGACGCACTCGGGATCCTCCATCGGCATCCCCTTGTTCGCGAACGCCATCACGTCGATTCCCTGATGGCAGACCGAGGTGCAGACGTTGCAGGAGATGCACTTCGATTTCTCGGGGAAGATGCGGAACCGCGAGAACCGCGCGTACACATGCATGAGCGCCGCGAGCGGGCAGGCGAACCGGCACCAGACGCGGCCGCTGAACCAGAAATACAGACCCACGCCCACCACGCCTGCGAGGAACAGATCGACGGTGTGATAGTAGTTCAGCTTCACCCCGAGCACCGACCAACCGCTCAAGAGCCCGTAGTAGAAGGTCCGCACCGCCTCGGCCCCGGGCGCGCCCGGGATCCAGGACCAGACCCGCGCCCCGGCAAGCAGCAACGCCGCCACGAGAATCACCTGCCCGACGAGATTCAACCGGTTCCAGACCGGCCCGTGCGGCATCTTCTGGCGGTGCCGATCCCCGAGCGTCTCGGCCAGCGCGCCACAGGAACAGATCCAGCCGCAATACGCCCCCTTGCCCCAGCGCCGGATCATCCACGGAATCAGCACAAACGTCTGCACCACCGAGATCGCCAACCAGAGCCAGAGCGGTTGCTCGGTGAACACGTTCCAGATGAACAACGGCCAGGCCAGGAACAGGCCGAATGCCCGCCAGTATTCGCGTCCGCCCCCGGAAACCGGGAACAACTGGTCCGCGATCCATTTGCCCGCCCCCCCGTCGAACCACCCCGCATGCCCCATCCAGGGCAGCACGAAATACGGCAGCAGAAAGAGCGGCACACACTGGATCGCCATCAACGTCAGCGTCTGCAGCCGGATATACGGCGTGCGCCTTCGGCGAATCCGGTCGATGCCGAAACCGACCACGCAGGCGCAGTACGCCAGGCTGTAATAGAACCCCGAACTCCCAAGCGCCGCCGACACCGTTTTCCCGAGCGCCGTTCCCGCGAACGCGGGAAGCGCGGCCTCCACCGCGGGTGACACATTGAACGGGAACCAGCCTTCCTGCTGAAACCAATGTTTCAGATCCGTCCCTCCCTTCCATTGATAGACGAACACGCAGAACAGAAAGAACGCCACGCAGGCCGCCACCGTCGTCCACCGCCAGTCCCCCGCCACCGGGATACCGCTGCGCCGGAAGAACCCGAGGGGCGCCTCACGCCCGAGCATCGTGAACACCGCGTCGTTCGGGATCCGCTCCGGCCCCGAGTCGCCCCCGCCAGCCGGGCGCAGGAGGACGGCATCCGGCTCGATCCGCTCGACCTCCGTGCCAAGCGCGAGCCGCAACGCGCCGACCGGAGTCGATTCGCGCATCGCATCGGTGAGCGCCGAGGTCACGCGCTCCGAACTCGGCTCCTCCAGATGCACTGGGGCTCGCGGATCCCGCGCCAGCGCTTCCAGGCGCTCAAGATTCGCCGCCTTCACACGCGCGAACTCGCGTCGCCGATAGCTCAGCGTGACCCGCGCCCCGCACCCGGCGAGCGCCACCGCAGTCTCGATCGCCGAATCCCCTCCGCCCACCACCAGCACCTCGCGCCCGGCAAACTCCGCCGGATCGTGTAACCGGTTGCTGACCTTCGGCAGATCCTCGCCCGGACATCCGAGCCGGCGGTGGTTCCCGCTGCGCCCGATCGCCACGATCACGCGCAGCGCCCGCACCGGTTCCCGATCCCCCTCGAACACCACCCGCAACCGCCCGTCGCGCCGCTCGATCCGCGCAACCCGATCCGGGTCCGGCTCGATCCCATGCTCGATGCGCTGGCGCTCGACCGCTTCAAGCAACGTCTCGCGCGTGTCCGCTTCCGCGGGGAAATGCAGCCCGCCCGACGGCTCCATCTCCGCAGGGTAAGTGTAGATCGGTTTGCCTTTCGGGAAATTCGCCAGCGTCGCGAACGGACGCGCCGCCTCATACACGACCACGCGCAAACCCGCCTTGCGCCCCTCGATCGCCGCGGAGATCCCCGAAACCCCGCCCCCGATGACCGCCAGATCGACATCGACTTCCGCGGAGCCGCGCGCGCCGGCGAAGTCCGGCTCGGACAGGATCGCCCGCACCGCGGTCGCGGCGGTCTCGGAAGCGAACTTCAAGAGCGGCACCCCGCTCAGATCCCCGACGACCCGCACCCCCGGCACCGCGGTCTTCCCGGCATCCCCGACCACCGGTAATTGCTCGACCCGGCCCGCAGGCCATTGGAGATGCAGCCAACGCACGTACCGCCCCAGAACCCCGATCATGCGCGGAGCCTAGCGCGGGTTCGCAGCCGACGCCAGCCGGACCTCGCACGCAGCGCCGCGCGGTTGGCCGACGGTACCAGGGCTTGCCGAAACCGGCCGCCATGGGAGAACTTCCCCATGCCCTCGCCCTCTCCGCTCCCCGAACCCGCAGCCCTACCCCCACACCCCACGCTCCCCGATCCGCTCCGGATGCGGGACGGACGACCGGTCACCACGCCGGAAATGTGGCGCGAGGAGCGGGCCCCGGAGCTGCGTGCGCTCTTCCAACATTATATGTACGGCGCGCTCCCGTCACCGCGCCCCGTCTCCGCCGTCCTCCTTCGCGAAGACCGGTCCGCTCTCGGCGGGATCGCCACGCTCCGCGAGATGGAACTCGAAATGGGACTCCCCGAGCCGGTGCATTTCCTGATCCTGATCCCAAACGCCCGCACCCGCCCCGCGCCCTGCTTTCTCGGGATGAATTTCTACGGAAATTACCAGGTGCTCGACGATCCCGGGATCGCGCTGCCACGCGGATGGGTGAGCCGGTCGTTCCCGGATGCCGAACCCCATCGTGCGGCCGAGGCGGGACGCGGGCTCGAACTCGCCACCTGGTCGGTACGGGAAACCGTCGCACGCGGCTATGCGTTCGCGACCTTCTATAGCGGCGATGTGGTTCCGGACGAACCCGCGCTGGCCGAGGAGGCACTGGGGGGATTCCGTCCCAACCCCGGCTCGCGCGGAGGATCGGACCCCGGCACGCTGGCGGCCTGGGCCTGGGGATTCTCGCGCTGCATGGATCACCTCGCCACCCTTCCGGAAATCGACGCCGCCCGCATCGCGGCGGTCGGGCATTCGCGCAACGGCAAAACCGCATTGCTCGCCGCGGCGATGGACGAGCGCTTCGCGCTGGCGATCCCCAGCCAGGCGGGCTGTGGAGGCACCGGACCGAGCCGGTTGCGCACGCAGGATCTCGAACCGCAGGCGGACGGACGGCCACGCTCGGAGAACCTCGCCTGCATCAACCAGACGTTCCCGCACTGGTTTTCCACCCGCTTTTGGGCATTCAACGAAAGCCCCGATCGGTTGCCCTTCGACCAGCACTGCCTGATCGCGCTCTGCGCGCCGCGCCCGATCCTGCTGAGCAACGCCACCGAAGATCTCTGGGCGAACCCGGAAGGCCAGTTGGAGATGCTGCGCGCGGCGGCTCCGGTGTACGCGCTGCTCGGACACCCGACCGTGCCGCCGCCCGCTCTCCCATCTCCGCCGGCACTGCACAACGAGCGACTCGGCTATTTCCTCCGCACGGGCGCCCACAAAATGACCACGACCGAATGGGCCGCCTGGCTCGATTACGCCGACCGCTGGTTGCAGTAAGCGCGAGGCGGACGCGATCGAGGTTGCAACCATCGCGACCCCAGGCAGACTCCACCGATGCCCGAGGGTTCCGTATTCATCGCCGCCAGCCTCGATGGGTTCATTGCCCGACCTGACGGCGGACTCGATTGGCTGCCTCACGGCGCCGATGGTCCAGGGGAAGACTACGGCTACGGGGCGTTCGTGGACGGCATGGACGCGCTCCTGATGGGACGCGCGACCTACGACAAGGTCCGCACTTTCGAGGAATGGCCTTACGGCACAAAACCGGTCTTCGTCTGGAGCCGGAGCGAACTCAATGCCGGAGCTCCCGCGACGGTCGAACGGGTGACCGGCGATCCGGCCGCGGTGTTCGACGCGCTCGATACCCGCGGGTTCCGACGGGTCTATGTCGACGGAGGCAAAACCATCCAGGCCTTCCTGCGCGCCGGGCGCATCGGGCGCCTGATCCTCACCCGCATCCCCGTGCTTCTCGGGACCGGGATCCCGCTGTTCGGTCCGCTCCCGCAGGATGTGCGCCTCCACCATCTCGCGACCCGCACCTACCCGAGCGGGCTCGTCCAAAGCGAATATACCGTAGTGAACGGATTGGATCCGGAGGAAGCAGCCTGAGCCACGGACGCCCGCCGCGTTTCAGGGCCGTTCCTGGGACGGAACCGCATGCGCCTTGAGATCGGCCAGATCGACAAACTCGAGCGCGGAAAGATGGCAGGCCTCGAGCACCACGCGGGGAGCGCACCCGGCTTCGAGCGCCTCGCGCCACCGCTCCACGCAAAGACACCAGCGGTCGCCCTCCCGCAACCCGGGAAACGCGAACTCCGGTCGCGGCGTGCTGAGGTCGTTGCCTCGGCCGAACGAAAATTCGAGGAACGCATCGGTCATTTCCGCGCAGACCGTGTGCAGCCCGCGATCCTCCGCACCGGTCCGGCAGTAGCCGTCGCGATAGAAACCGGTCATCGGGTCGGTGCAACACGGCCGGAGCGGACCGCCGAGCACATTGGTGGGTGTGGGCATGCCCCCACCGTAGCATCAATCCCGCGGGAGAAAAGCGACGAGCGCCCAAGACACACAGGCGGCCGCGTCCCCCCCGGGTCACGACCGCCTGCACCGAAGGGCCCGAGCCCGGTCAGAGCGACGTGCGGCGAGACCGGCGGCTGAGGAGTGCGAGCGCGGCCACCGCACCGAGCGCGGCCGTGCCCGGCTCCGGCACGACGGCGACCGAGAACTGGTCGAGCGCCACGGCCACGCCGCTGTTGGAAAAGGTGCGCACCCCGGCGTAGGCCTGCCCGTCGGTGAGGAGTGACGTCTGAGCCATCGTGCCGTTGATCGAGGTGACATTGCCCGAGAACGAATTGCCGCCACTCCCCCAGTTCTCGAGGACCGCCGAATAGGTAAATCCCGTCCCGTTGTCGTAAAACGAGGTCGCCAACCGGTACCAGGTGCCGTTGGAGAGACTGAACGCCGACGTCGCGTTCACGTTCGCGAAACTGCCCGAGTTCGAATAGCGGCCTTCGAGCACGTAGTTGCCGGCGCTCCCCGAGGAGCGGACCCGCGCGCTGATGATATTTCCGGTGAGGAACGAATTCGTCAGGCTTTCGCTGAACCCGATCTGCGCGGCGGCGCCGTCGGTCCCCGTGTTCGGGCTCGGGGTGAGGAAGAACATCGAGAGCGTCAGGAACGACGTGGAGCTGGAGTTCCCCGTATCCCACGAGGCGGTGTTGCAC
>Ga0073934_10009290_pt1 | contig 12658 bp, 10 predicted proteins | sample LarsenN4metaG_FD_76834 | JGI IMG/M metagenome (GOLD analysis project Ga0073934, IMG submission 76834) | Hot spring sediment bacterial and archeal communities from British Columbia, Canada, to study Microbial Dark Matter (Phase II) - Larsen... ...
CGACGGGTTCCAGCGCTCGATCCGCGCGAGCGACTCCGTCACGAGCTCGACGGCCGACACCTGCCGGTCTCGAACGGCGGCGGCGAGCTCGGCGAGCACCCCGAGCCCTCCGCTAGCGGCCGAGGCTCTTGATGCGGTCCACGAACTCCCCGCGCTTGTGGTCGCGCAGGATCACGCTCGCCGCGTTCCGGCCCGGGACCCCCATCACGCCGCCGCCGGGGTGCGTCCCAGAGCCGCACAGGTACATCCCGGCGATCGGCGAGCGGTAGTCGCCGGATCCGGGGATCGGCCGGAAGCCGAACATCTGGTCCGGCGTCAGCTCCCCCTGCATGATGTTGCCGCCGACCAGCCCGAACCGCTGCTCGATGTCCCTCGGTGCGAGCACCTCGATCTGCTCGACGGCCCCCTCGAGTCGCGGCGCGTGCTCGCCGAGCGCCTTCAGCATCCTGGCCGCGTACTCCTCGCGCCCGCCGTCGTCCCACGAGCCCTCGCGGAGCTCGTACGGCCCGTACTGGCTGAACGCCAGCATCAGGTGCTTGCCCTGGGGCGCGAGCCCCTCCGGCTCATGCGCGGTCGGGAAGACGACCTCCACGTACGGGTGCTCTGACATCCGGCCGTACTTCGCGTCGTCCCACGCGCGTTCGAGGTACTCGATCGACGGCGAAACCGCGACGAGACCGCGGTGCAGCTCGCCGTCCTGGTCCCAGCTCGGGAACGCCGGGAGCTCGGACAGCGCCACGTTCACCTTCACCGAACCGGACCGGGTCCGGTAGCGCTTCACGTCCCGGACCACGTCCCCCGGCAGGCGCTCCTCGCCGACCAGGGAGAGGAACGTCGTCACCGGATGCGCGCCGGAGACCACGCGCTGCGCTCGCACGAGGGTCCCGTCGAGCAGGGCGACGCCCACCGCGCGCCCGCTCGCGTTGATCGCGACGCGATCGACCTCCGCGTTCGTCCGGATCTCGGCGCCCGCGGCCTTGGCCGAGCGCGCGATCGCCTCCGAGAGGCCGCCCATGCCGCCCTTCACCCATCCCCAGGCGCCGGCGTGGCCGTCGATCTCGCCGACCCAGTGGTGCATGAGGACGTAGGCGCTGCCCGGCGTCATCGGGCCGCACCAGGCGCCGATGATCGCCTGCGTGGCGAGCGCCCCCTTCACCCGCTCGTCCTCGAACCACTCGTCGAGGAAGTCCGCGGCGCTCATCGTGAACAGCCGCACCACCTCGTGGATGTCCCGGCCGCTCCACCTGCGGAACCTCCCCGCCGTGGCCGCCCACTTCGGCAGTTCGCGGATGTTCAGGTTGGGCGGCACCACGAACAGGAGGTCCTTCAACAGCCCCGCGATGCGGTCGAAGTAGCGGTCGAACTCCAGGTACGCTTCCGAGTCCGCTCGGCTGAACCGCGCGATCGCCGCGGCGTCGCGCTCCGCCTCGCCCCACAGGGTGAGCGACCTGCCGTCGGGGAACGGCACGAAGTAGTCGGGCGTGACGATCGAGACCTCGTAGCCGAACCGCTTCAGGTCGAGCTCGCGCACGATCCTCGGTGGCATGAGCGAGACGACGTACGAGGCGCTCGACACGCGGTAGCCCGGCCAGGGCTCCTCGGTCGCCGCGGCGCCGCCGACCATCTCCCGCTTCTCCAGCACCAGCACGTCCAGCCCGGCCTTGGCGAGGTAGGCTGCGCACACGAGGCCGTTGTGGCCTCCCCCGATGATGACGACGTCGCGTTCGAACACGCCCACGCGAGCCCGAGGGTACCGGGCGCGCCCGGACGCCCGCAAACGCGCGCCGGACCGCCACCCAGGAGCCTCGCCCGCGCCGTGGATCCGCTCCAGCGACGCGCGCTGACCAACGGCGGCATCGCCGCCCTGCTGACCATGCTGGTCGGGTTCGGGATCGTGGCGGCCGTCTCGGGCGGCGAGCGGGCCGCCACCCCGCCGTCGCCGGGCCCGGGCAGCCCGAGCCCGACGCCCCCGACCTGCGCGCCGAGCTGGGAGACGGTCCCGACCCAGGATCCGAGCGAGGGCTCGAACGCCCTCCACGACGTCGTGGCGCTCTCGGCGACGGAGGGTTGGGCGGTAGGCGCCACCGGCCTCGACCCCGTCTCGCCGACCACGGCGCTCGTCCAGCGATGGGACGGCGTGGCCTGGACCGCGGTCGAGGCGCCGAGCCCGGGCAGCGAGCACAACGAGCTCCTGGCGGTGGACGACGCGGGGCCGAACGAGGTCTGGGCCGTCGGGCGGACCGCGAGCGGCTTCGGCGACCGACCTCTCGCCCTGCGGTTCGACGGGACCGAGTGGACCCAGGTGGACCTTCCCTCCGACGTGACCGGCGTCCTGACCGGCGTCGCGGCGATCTCGCCGAGCGACGTGTGGGTCGTCGGCTTCGCCGGGGACCCAGCCGCGCTCCTCGAGCGAGCGCTCCTCCTGCACTGGGACGGCGTGCTGTGGGAGAACGTCGAGCCCGGCCGGGCCGTGGGGGGCGGGAGGAGCCTGCTCCGGGACGTCGAGGCCCTCGCCGCGACCGACGTGTGGGCGACCGGCTACCGCCAGAACCGCCCGCTGTTCATCCGGTTCGACGGGGAGGCCTGGAACCGTTCGGAGACCGAGGTCAGGGGCGTGAGCAACGCGATCGAGCCCGTCTCCCCCACCGAGGCCTGGGCGGTGGGCTCGCCGATCCAGTGGTTCGACGGCCTCGAGTGGGTCCACGCGGCAGAGCTGCCGAGGGCCGGTGAGCTCCACGGCGTGGGCGCGGTGGCGCCCGACGACGTGTGGGCGGTCGGGCTCCGCCTCGCCGCCGACGAGGTCTCGACGCGCTCGCTCGTCCTGCGGTGGGACGGCGGCCGGTGGCGGGTGGTCGACGGTCCCGGCGTCCCCGGGTCGGACGCGCTGATGGGCGTCGACGCCCTCCAGGACGGCACCGTCCTCGCGGTCGGGTACCGGGACGTCGCGGTGGGGCGGCGGACGCTCGCGATCCGCGGGACGACCTGCCCCGGGATAGGGTGACGCCGTCCTCTCCGCCCTCGAGCCGGGGCTATCCCTTCGGTGGGAGCGGGACGAACGCCCTGGTCCGACGCGCGTACTCCGCGTACCCGGGACGGCGCTCGGCGATGGTCCGTTCGAGCATCGCGACACCGGAGACCCGGACGAGCAGGAAGGTCATCAGGGCGGGGCCGGCCAGCGCGAGCCATCCCCAGGGCGTTGCCAGCCCGATCAGACCCAGGCCCCACCACACGACCGCGTCGCCGAAGTAGTTCGGGTGCCGCGTGTACCGCCACAGCCCACGGTCCATGACCTTGCCCCGGTTCGCGGGATCGGCCGTGAACCGGGAGAGCTGCGCGTCGCCGACCGCCTCGAAGACGAACCCCAGCAGCCAGATCCCGGCGCCCACAACGTCGAGCGCACCGAGCGACGCAGGCGCCCTCCCGGCGCCCACCGCCACGATCGGGAGCGAGACGACGAGCAGCAGCAGCGCTTGGAGCAGGAAGACGGTGAACAGGCTCACCCACCAGAACCGGTCGCCCCAGCGAGCGCGGAACCCCTGGTACCGACGGTCCTCACCCTTGCCCCGGTTACGCCGCGTGATGTGGAAGGACAGCCGGACGCCCCACACGGCGACGAGCGCGAACACCAGGAGCCGTCGCTCGAACAGGCCCGGCCCCGCGACGAGGGCGATGCCCGCGACGAGCACGAACCCTGGTCCCCAGAACGGATCGACCACGCTCGCGTCGCGCAGTGCGAGCGAGAGCGCCCAGGCGGCCACCATCAGCCCGAGGACCCCGATCGCCGACAGGAGCCACACGCGCAGGACCTCGTCCACGGCCGCGACCTCCTCCCGCCGAGGAACCTCGCAGGCACCGTAGCACGCAGAGGTTCCGCTCCCGGACGCCGAACCCATCCGCCCGATCCGCAGGCCCTCCGGTCCCCCGACGTCTTACACTGCGGCCGCCGTCCCCCGAGGAGCCGCCGCATGGACATCCGCCTGGATCCGGCCGACCGCGAGCTGCAGGAGCGAGCGCGCGCGTTCACCGAGCAGGTCCTGTTCCCCCTCGAGCTCGAGTGCGAGGAGCGCGACGGGCTCTCGCCGGAGAGCTTCGCCCGGGCCAGGGCGGCCGTGCTCGAGTGGGGGTTCAACGCGATCAACCACGCCACCGACGACGGTGGCCAGGGCTACGACCTCTTCCAGCAGATCCTGATCGAGGAGGAGTGGGGCAAGGCGACGGGCGCCCTGTGGGACCTCCCCTGGCGACCGTCGATCCCGTTGGCCACCGCGACCGAGGAGCAGAAGGAACGCTACCTGCGACCGGCATGTCGCGGCGAGCGCCGGGACGCCTACGCGATCACCGAGGCGGGGGCGGGCTCGGACCCCACGATGGTCCAGACCACCGCCGTGCGCGACGGCGACGCGTGGGTCCTGAACGGCACGAAGTGGCACGTGACCGCGGGCGACGTCGCCGACTTCTTCCTCGTGCACGCGCACGTGGACGGGGACCCCGGCAAGGCGACGGTGTTCCTCGTCGACACGGACGCGCCGGGCGTGCGCCTGGTCCGCACGCCGAGGTACACGCACACGTTCGTCTTCGAGCACCCGATCTTCGCGTTCGAAGACGTCCGCGTCGGCGACGACGGCGTGCTCGGCGAGGTCGGCCAGGGGTTCGAGCTCACGAAGGACTGGTTCGTCGAGGAACGGATCATGATCGGCGCCCGCACGGTCGGCGCGGCGACCAGGTGCCTGGACCTCTCGCTCGGGTTCGCGAAGGACCGGATGCAGTTCGGCGCACCGATCCTGGACCACCAGGCGATCGGCTTCATGCTCGCCGACATGGCGGCCGAGATCATGGCGGCCAAGGCGATGCTCTACCGCGTCGGGTGGCAGGCGGCGCGGGGCGGCGTCCCGCGCAAGGAGCTGCACGCGCTCGCGTCGGCCGTCAAGCTGGTCTGCTCGGAGACCGCCGGGCGGGTCGCCGACCGGGCGGTGCAGATCCACGGAGGGCGCGGGTACATGCGCGAGCAGCCGGTCGAGCGCCTGTGGCGCGAGCTCCGCGTGGACCGGATCTGGGAGGGCACCTCCGAGATCCAGCGGATCGTGCTCCGGAACGAGCTCCGCAAGCGCGGGCACGGCGCGTTCACGGGCTGGCCCGCCTGAGCCCCGGGTTGTCATTTCGCCGCCGTCGGTTCACGCTATCCGCGGTCGTCGCGACCGAAGGGGGCGCCGTGTCCGACACCCTCTCCGAGCATGCCTCGACCCGGCCCGCGGCTCCGGCGTCCGCGGGGGACGGCCCGATCAGGCTTCCTCGGGTCGCCGTCGTGCTCGCAGCGGGACGTTCCGAACGCCTGGCCGACGTCACCGGCGGGGGTTCCAAGGCCCTCGTGCGCGTCGGCGGCCTCAGCCTGGTCGAGCGCGCGGCGCGGACCCTCCTCGCGGCCGGGATCGAGCACGTCGTCGTGGTCGTCGGGTACCAGGCCGGGCCCGTCGCCGCGGTCGTCAACCGCGCCGCGCCGGGCCGCGTGCGGGCCGCCTTCGCCGAGGACTGGGAGCGGGGCAACGGGGCCTCGCTCGCCGCAGCCGAGCCTCACGTGGCCGAGGAGGAGCTGTTCCTGCTCGTCACGACCGACCACGTCTTCGGCGAGGGGGCGCTCGACGCGTTGATCGCGGCGGGCCGGCCCGGCGTGCTGGTGGACCACGCGCCGGACCCGGAGGCCTGGGCGGAGGGCACGAGGGTTCGGCTGCACGAGGAGCAGGCGGTGGCCTTCTCCAAGGAGCTGGGCGACCCCTCGATCGACTGCGGGGCGTTCCTGCTGCCGCGAGCCGTGTTCGACGCGCACCGGCGCGCGGCCGCGCGCGGGGACCACTCGCTCGCGGGAGCCGTGACCGAGCTCGCGCGGGAGCAGCCGCTCGCGGCGATCCCGCTCCCGCACGATGCGTGGTGGCAGGACGTCGACACGCCGGGCGACCTCCGTCGCGCGGCCCGCCTCCTCCGCCGCTCGCTCACCAAGCCGATCGACGGCCCGGTCTCCCGGTACCTGAACCGACCGATGTCGACCCGGCTCTCGATGGCCCTGGCCCACCTCCCGCTCCACCCGGACGTGGTCTCGCTCGTGGCCCTCCTGGTCGCCCTCGCCGGCGCCTGGAGCCTCGGGATGGGCCTCGGGATCGCGGGCGGCCTGCTCGTCCACGCGTCCTCGGTCCTCGACGGCGTGGACGGGGAGATCGCCCGGCTGAAGGTCCGGGCGAGCCCCGGCGGTGCGCTGCTCGACGGCGTGCTCGACCGGCTCGCCGACGCCGCGATCCTGGCGGGGACCGCCGTCTGGGCGATGTCGGAGGGCGGCGATCCGGCGGCCGTGACGATCCTCGCGGTCGCCGCGACGAGCGGCGCGATGCTCTCGATGGCGACGAAGGACCGGATCGCGGCGCTCGGCCTCCCACCGGCACCGGAGCGGTGGATCGGGTTCCTGCTCGGCGGGCGCGATGCGCGGTTGCTGTTCGTGACGGTGTTCGCGCTGCTCGGCCTGCCCGTCGCCGCGCTGTGGGCCGTGGCGATCACCTCGGCCGCGAGCCTGGCCGCGAGGCTGCTGCTCGCCCGCTGAGCCGCCGGGCTACGTCCCCTCCAGGCAGCCCACGACCTGCTCGGGCAGGCCGGGGATCTGCAGGCCCGCCCCGCCTTCCACGAAGTCGTACGGGATGCCCGACCAGGTGCCGGGGAGCCCCGGGTAGGCCTTCGGCTCCGGATCGGCGCTGTCGTACTGGAACCCGATCCAGTCGGGCGAGGAGTACCCGCTGGTGTCGTAGGGAGCGACCGCCGCCAGGCCGCGACCGAACCTCCGAGCCTCCACGAGGAACCGCCCCTGGAAGGCTGGGTCGTCCTGCGCGTACAGCTTGATGTACCACCGCTGGACCACGAGCAGGTACCCCTTCTCCGACGGCGGGGACTCCGGCCCCTCGAAGTAGCGCATGTCCACGACGACCAGCGGACCCTCGACCCCGGTCGTGCGGCGGATGATGCCGAGCGGCTGGAGGTACCTGGGGGTGCCCTCGGGCGGGGTCACCCAGCCGTTCACGCAGCCCAGGGTGGCCGGCCCCCGGGTCGGTGGGGGCTCGTCCGGCAGCGCCGGGGGCGTCACCGAGACCCCCGCGGCGGGCGTGGCCGTCGGGGAGACCGGGGGCGGCGCCGTCGGCGACGCCGTGGGTCGGGGGAGCTCGTCGCCACCGTCGCCCGTGCAGGCGACGAGCAGCAGCGAGCCGGCGAGCATCGCGACGAAGGAACGAGACGGGCGCAACGGGAGCTCCATGGCGTCGGGCCCAGCAACCATACCGTCCGCGCGGTCGCTTGATAGGCTCGGGGGTCCATGCCTCGCCCGCAGGAACCGCAGTGCCCGCTCGGCCACCGCGCCGCCGAGACCGAACCCGTGAGGGGATACGAACGGCTCCCGCACGACCGCGACCCGCGGTTCTCGCGTCGGGGCTTCCTCCGGACGTCCGCGTTCGCGCTGGCCGGCGCCACGATGTACGCGTGCACCGGCGGCGGACGCAAGGCCGCGGTGAGCGCCATCACGCCGACGGCCTCCGTCACGGCCACCGACACGCGATGGCCGATCAAGCGGGTGATCTATCTGATGCTCGAGAACCGGAGCTTCGACAACCTGTTCGGCAGGTTCCCAGGGGCGAAGGGATCGACGATCGGCGTGAAGTGGGGACAGGAGGTGCCGCTCGAGCCGTGCCCCCACTGGCTCCCCGGGGACATCCCGCACGACCGCGCGGCGCACCTGAACAACGTCAACGGCGGCACCTACGACGGTTTCGGGATCGGGCAGTTCGGCGACCCCTGGGCGTACACCACGTTCGACGAGGAGATGGTCCCGGCGTACTGGTCCTGGGCCCGCGACTACGTCCTGTGCGACAACTTCTTCGCCTCGGTCGGCGGTCCCTCGTACCCGAACCACTTCTTCTTCGTCGCCGGACAGTCCGGCGGGGTGCTGGACAATCCCGAGAACATCGGGGTCCGAAGGGAGGAGGACGGTCGGCGCTTCAAGAGCTGGGGCTGCGACGCGGTCGGCGAGAACGTGTTCGTGCTCGTCAAGGACGACAGGGGGAACCTCACGAAGCACGACACGTGCTTCAGCTTCACGACGGTCCCCGAGCAGCTCGAGGAGATCGGGGTCAGCTGGGCCTACTACTCCCCCGGCCCGTACCAGACCGGCTACTTCTGGAACGCGCTGAACGGGGTCGCCGGTGTGTTCCACACCGACCTGTGGCGCCCCGAGCGGATCCGTCCCGTGGACCGACTCGTCCAGGACATCCGCGAGGGGAAGCTCCCCGCCGTCACGTGGGTCGTCCCGAGGTTCCAGCTGTCCGACCACCCGCCCCAGAGCACGTGCTTCGCACAGAACTGGACGGCCGACGTCGTGAACGCCGTGATGGAGAGCGAGGGGTGGGAGCACACGGCGATCTTCCTCACGTGGGACGAATGGGGAGGGTTCTACGACCACGTCCCACCGCCGGAGGTCGACGACATCGGGCTCGGGTTCCGCGTCCCCACGCTGGTGATCTCGCCGTACGCGAAGAAGGGGTACGTGGACGACGCGCTCGGCGAGTTCAGCTCCCCGCTGAAGTTCATCGAGGACAACTGGGGCCTGCCGTACCTCACCGACCGGATCCGGAACACCCACAACTTCGAGCACGTCTTCGACTTCTCGCGGGGCCCGCGGACCGACGCGCGCCCCGTGCGCAGGATCGGCAACTGCTACGGAACGCCGTGGGACTACCCCGGCGACGACTACCCCGGCTGGCCCGAAGAGACCGAACCCGACCCGAGCCACTTCGTCACTGGCGGCGGCCCCAGCTGATCCCCCGCCCCCGGGTCAGGACGGTCTCGTCTGGTTGCGCCTGATCGACCCGGACGATCGGATCGGGCTCGCCTGACCACGGGGCGCTCGTCGGGGCGGAGTTCCTCTACCCGCGCACGCACGGCGCCGACCCGGAACCGGTGAGGACCCGCTACGGGATCGACCTCCAGATCCCCTTCGGCTTCGCCGCCTGGGTCGGATCGCTCAGGCGTCCTCGGGGCGGCGGAACATCGCCACGGCGCCCCGGCTCTCCCGGCCGAACCCGGCCGAGCGGTACAGCCGAGCACCGGCGGCCGTCGCCACCAGGGACACGAGCCGCCGAGTCCCGATCCGCGCGATCACGCGGTCGAACAGCGCGCGGCCGATCCCCCGCCGTTGGAGCTTGGGGACGACGATCATGCGTAGACCGCGCCATCGTCGAGGACCCGCACGAGCCTCACCAGGTGTCCGTCCGCCGATCGCGCGGTCACGTTCCACGTCCGGTCGAGCGCCCCCCGCAGGTCCTCGTCGCCCACCGGCACATCGTCCCAGCCGACCGCCTCGCGCAGCGCCCGGTACTCGGCGACCCCAACGCGGTCCCCCTCGGCCATCCGGAGCTCTTCCATCAGCGACCTCCCGCCCGTGGGATCACCAGGGCGTCCACCGCCACGCACCCCTGCGGCGAGCAGACCACCGGGTTCGCGTCGAGGGCCTCCAGGTGCTCACCGAGGTCGTGCGCGAGCCAGGACATCGCCACCACGGCCCGCACGAGCGCGTCGACGTCCGCCGGCGGCCGACCACGGACGCCGTCGAGCATCGGCCGGATCCGCAGGCGATCCACGAGCCGGCGCGCCCGCGCGTCGTCGAGCGGGGGCAGGCCCAGGCACCGGTCCTTCAGCACCTCCACGAGCACGCCGCCCGCCGCCACGAGCACCAGCGGCCCGAGCTGCGGGTCCCGCACGACGCCCAGGTGCAGCTCGACGCCGGACGGCGCCATCCGCGCGATCACGACCTCCGGCCCGAGCTCGCGCTCGAGGTCCGAGTAGGCGTCCTCGAGCGACCCCGAGTCGTCGATCCCCAGCCGCACGCCCCCCACGTCGGACTTGTGCTGCACGCCCGGGGCCGCCGTCTTCATCGCGACGGGGAGCCCGAGCCGCTCGGCGGCCGCGATCGCGTCCTCGAGCGTGTCCGCACGGACGCTCTCGACCACGGGCACGCCGTAGTCGGCGAGCAGCCCGAGCGCCTCGACCTCGTCGAACGGCTCGCCGCTCGACAGTCGGGCCCGCCACCGATCGCGCACCGCGTCGGAGGCCGGCGACGAACCCGTGACCGGTGGGAGCGCCCGGTGATCGCGGTGCTCGAACAGGTGCCGGAACGCGGCCAGCCCGGTGAGGGTGCCCTCGAGCGCCGGCGCTCCCGCCTCGTAGATCCGCTGCACGTCGTTCCGGTCGATCCCCCCGGCGAAGTTGCTGAGCATCGCCATCGGCTTGTCGGTCGCCGGCCACACGCGGAGGAACGACGAGAAGTAACCCTCCTCGTCCGCGTCGTCGGTGACCATGTCCACGCCGAAGGCGAGCGCGGCCACGTTCGGGTCCTCCACCAGGGCCAGGAGCGAGCCGGTGATCACCTCGCCCGCGTTCCGACCGGTCCCCCAGAAGTCGAGCGGGTTCACGGCCGGCAGGCCTGGGTCCAACAGCCCCTCCAGACGCCGGACCGTCCCCGGCGCGAGCTCGGCGAGCGGGACCCCGACGGACGCCGCGGCGTCGATCGTCATCGCCCGCTCTCCGCCCGAGTCGTGAGCGGTCGCGAGCGCGCCCGGCCCCGCGCGCCGTCCCGCGACGAACAGCGCCAGCGTGTCCGCCATCTCGTCGAGCGACTCCACGCGGTGCACGCCGTAGGCCTCGAACAGCGCCTCGTACGCGCCGTCCTCGCCGGCGAGCGCGCCCGAGTGCGCGGTGACCATCTCGCGGGTGAACGCCTCGCGCCCGACCTTCAGGACCACCACGGGGACGTCGCGCTCGTTCGCGACCTCCATCGCGGCCCGGAAGCCGTCGGGGTCCCGGATCGCCTCGATGAACAGACCGACCGCGCGGGTGCTCTGGAGACCGAGCGCGTAGGCCAGGTAGTCGGCCGTGGTCGTCACGAGCTCCTGCCCCGAGGAAACCGCGAGGTTGAAGCGGAGGTTCCGGTCGTTGTGCAGGAACGCCGCGAACGCCGAGCCCGAGTGGCTCACGAACGTGATCCCCCCGGGCGGCAGGTTCGCCGGCTCCTCCCAGCCGGTCGCCCGGAGACCGCGCTCGACGTTCACGAACCCCATGCAGTTGCCTCCGCAGATCGCCATGCCCGCGCCTCGGGCGATCGCCGCCAGGCGTTCGGTGAGCGGGGGGACGCCCTCTCGCGGCTCCTCGAACCCGCTCGCGTAGATCACGGCCGAGCCGACCCCGACCTCGGCACACGCCCTCAGCGTGTCCTCCAGGAGCGGGTTGGCGAGCGAGATCACGGCCAGGTCGACCGGCTCGGGCACGTCGGCGATGGACGGGTGGCAGCGGAGGCCGAACAGCTCCCCGTACCGGGGGTTCACCGGGTAGACCGCGCCGTCGAACCCGCCCTTCTCGACGAGCTCGAGCATCGTCTGATGGCCGACGGAGCCCTCGCGAGCGCTCGCGCCGATGACCGCCACCGAACGGGCCTCGAGCATCCGCTCGAGGGCGGTCCGTGCGGGCGGGGACACCTCCCCAGCGCTCACGCCGTCAACGCTGCTTCTTGGACCCGACCGCGCGGTCCTTCTTCGCCTGGCGGAAGGCCTGCCATCCCGGGATCCCGTTCACGCCGCCGCCCGCGTGGGTGGCGGAGCTCCCGTGGTACAGGCCCCGGATCGGCGTGCGGTAGTCCGCGTACCCGGGCGCCGGGCGCATGTGGAACAGCTGATCCACCGACAGCTCGCCGTGGAAGATGTTCCCGCCGATCAGGCCGAGCTCCTGCTCCATGTCGTGTGGCCCGATCACCTGACGGTCGATCACGGCGCCCTTGAAGTTCGGCGCGAGCTCCGTGTACAGGTCGATCACCCGGTCCGCGTACGCCTCGAGCTCCTCGCGGTGCGGCTCGTTCACCCAATCGTCGGGGACCCACTGGCTGAACATCGAGAAGACGTGGACGCCTTCGGGGGCGAGCTGCTTGTCCAGGGTGGTGGGGATGACGCCGTCCACGAACGGGCGCTCCGCCCCCATGCGCCCCATGTGTGCGTCCTGGAACGCCTCCTCCGCGTACCTCGGGCTGAAGCAGAGCTCCACCGAACCGGTGTGGATGTCCTGCATCTCCTTGCCCGGGTCGGCGGTGAAGTCCGGGAGCTCGGAGAGCGCCACGTTGATCTTCACGACGCCCGAGCGCGTCTTCCACCGCTCGATGTCCCAGACGAAGTCAGCCGGCAGCTCCGTCCGCTCGATCAGGTCGAGGAACGCGATCTTCGGGTGGATCGCCGTGACCCCGACCGGCGCGCGGAGCTCCTCGCCGCTCTCGAGCGCGACGCCCACGAAGCGGCCGCCGCGCGTGAGGATCCTCGCGACCTTCGCGTCCGTGCGGATCTCGCACCCGAAGGACTCGGCCGAACGTCTGATCGCGTCCGCCACACCCCCCATGCCGCCCTGCTGGAACCCCCAGGACCCGAGGTGGCCGTCGCCGACGTCGCCGATCGAGTGGTGGAGCATCACGTACGCCGTGCCCGGAGCGTCCGGCCCCGCCCAGGTCCCGATCACGCCGTTCACCGTCAGCATGCCCTTGATCGCGTCGGACTCGAACCACTCGTCGAGCAGGTCGCTCACGCTCATCGAGAAGAGCTTGGTC
>Ga0073934_10009291_pt1 | contig 12655 bp, 17 predicted proteins | sample LarsenN4metaG_FD_76834 | JGI IMG/M metagenome (GOLD analysis project Ga0073934, IMG submission 76834) | Hot spring sediment bacterial and archeal communities from British Columbia, Canada, to study Microbial Dark Matter (Phase II) - Larsen... ...
CCGCGCGCGCGGTCGGAGGCTGCGGGGTCGGTGGACAAGGCCGGCCAACGTGCGCGGCGCAGCGCGCGGCGTCAATCACCGGCCCGGCACAGCGACGCGCTCGAACAGACCGTCGCTGCACTTGGCCGGTCAGCCGATGTTCGTAATACGAACACCGGGTTCGGCATCATCTCGCGGGCGCAGGGCCGGGGATCGTCGAGGAATGGTAGGAGGCGAGGCGCCATTGCATGCCTTGGGTGACGTAGACGGCGGTCACGAGGAGTTTGCGCTGGATGCGGCCGGGCCCCTTCATCTCGGCATCGATCAGCGTGACGGCGTTGAGCACGGCGGTGCCGTCGCCATAAAGGCGCACCGTCGGGGCGCCCTCGTAGCGGATGGAATGATACTTGAGCGCGCCGCTTTGGAGGGCGGCGATCATCTCCGCCTTGGTCTGCTTCTGCCCGGTGCTGTGGGCATAGATGCAGTCGTCGGTCATCAGGCCGGCGAGATCTTCGAACTGCGCCTTCTCCATCGCGACCAGGCGGGCCTGGTCCGCGCGGAGGACATCCGCCTTGAGCCGGTCGGCCGGCGGGGCCGGTTGGGAGAGAGCGGTGAGGGCCAGGGCGAGGCCAAGCAGCAGGCGCACGGCAGGCATGTTCTCAGCGGTGCACGGGGTGGGGGCGGCCCTGATCGTCGATGGCGACGTAGGTGAAGACCGCTTCGGTGACACGCAACAGCGTGCCGTCCTTGCCGCGCTGCACCCAGGCCTCGACCGCGATCTTCATGGAGGTGCGGCCGACCTTGAGCAGATGCGCGTGGCAGTTGACGATGTCGCCGACATAGACCGGGTGGTGAAAAACCATGCCATCCACCGCGACCGTGGTGACCCGACTGCGCGAGAGGTTTTTGGCCACGATGGCGGCGCCGAGGTCCATCTGCGACATGAGCCAGCCGCCGAAGATGTCGCCGTTGGCGTTGGTGTCCGCCGGCATGGCGATGGTGCGGATGACGAGTTCGCCTTGAGGTTGGGCCGGAGCCGGGCGGTTTTCGCTCATGCCGGCAGGATGCGCGTCGTCACGGGCCGCGCAAGCCCGGTCAGCGCCGGTCGTAACGCACCCAGGCCCCGGATTTTTCGGTGCACACGAGGATGGAACGCGCGTCAGACGAGAAGCAGGCGCCCTCGGATTGGTCGAAGTTGTGGGGCGACAGCCGGAGCGGAACCTTCGCGAGCGCGGCGGCCCAGGTTTCGCCCTCGGCCCGTGCGAAAACGAGCAGGTCGCCGTAGGTCAGCACGAGGGCGGCGGAGCCGTCGGGCGCGAAATCCATCGCGCAGGGCATGCCGCGCAGGGCACCGGTCGGGGTCTGGATGAGCTGTTGGGCGGCCGTGGGCTGGGGGAGGTGCGGCACCGGGCCGAGAAAGCGGGCCACGGCGGGCTGGTCGGCGGGGGCAGGCTGTAGCGGCAGGCGGTAGAGCCGCGCGGGGGTGTTGCGCTTGCTGAGCAGGTAGATGAACCCCTCGAGCGGATCCACGGCGACCGATTCGCAGTCGCGCGCGCCGTCCTCGTAGACGAAGTGGATCGAGTAGTCGGCCCGCCGCGTAAGCTCCCCGTCGGGTTTCAGCTCATCGGCCGCGGGCTCGGCCAGCACATGCAGCACGCAGCCGGAGCGCGTCGCGAAATTGTCGCCGATGTCCGCGGCCAGCAACCAGGCGCGGCCGGCCTTCTCGAACGAGGCGCAGTCCTCCCAGTCGAAGTTGCTTGTGCCCGCAATCCGCACGGCGCCGCGCCGCGAGCCGTCGGCATTGACCGCGAACAGCACGGGCTCGCCGCCGCTGTCGTTGTGCGTCCAGAAGACATCGGCGGTCCGGCGCGAGGCGGCGAGGCCGCTGGCCTCGTGGTTGGCCGGCTCGACCATCTCGCCCGCGGGCTGGGGCCCGCTCCAGCCGGAAGACGGGCCGGGTTCGCTCGCGCAGGAGGCGAGGAGCAGGCCGACGAGGAGAAGGAATGACTTTGCGGTTGTTTTCAGGTTCACGCGACGGGATACTCTGCGGGCCATGGCATACACGGGACAAGCCGCATTCCGCCGATTGTTCAACGAGATCGGCACGGTCGATCAGGTCGGCATCGAGGAGCGGGTGGCGAAGTTCGCCACGCGCAGCATCAAGAAGGCGTCGAAGGTCAAGGGGCTGAAACTCGCCGTGTCGATGGTCGACCTCACCACGCTCGAGGGCAAGGACACCCCCGGCAAGGTCGAGTCGCTCTGCCAGAAGGCGATGAGTCCCCACGACGACCCCGACATCCCGCAGGTGGCCGCCGTGTGCGTCTATCCGTCGATGGTGCGGCACGCCCGCCGCGCCCTCGGCGAGGACACCGCCATCCGCATCGCCTCGGTCGCGACCGCGTTCCCGTCCGGCCAGGCGCCGCTGCGGACCCGGCTCGCGGAGGTGAAGGCTGCGGTGGCCGACGGCGCCGACGAGATCGACATGGTCATCAACCGGGGGGCCTTTCTCGCGGGCGAATTCCAGGAAGTGCAGGACGAGATCGCCGCTGTCGTGCAGGCCTGCGGCGGCGCCACGCTCAAGGTCATCCTTGAGGTCAGCGAACTGGAGACCTACGACAACATCCGCGCCGCGTCTTTCATCGCCATGCGCGTGCTCCGGCCGGGCGACTTCATCAAGACCAGCACGGGCAAGACCTCGCTCAACGCCACGCTCGGCAACAACCAGGTGATGATCGAGGCGATCCGCGATTTCTACCTCGATACCGGCACGCCCATCGCGATGAAGCCCGCCGGCGGCATCCGCACCGCCAAGCAGGCCCTGCAGTTCCTCATCGCCGTCAAGGAGACGCTCGGCGACGAGTGGCTGAACAACGCTCGTTACCGCTTCGGCGCGTCGTCGCTCCTCAACGACCTTCTCCGCCAGATCGAGAAGGAGAAGACCGGCGCCTACCAGGCCCCCTATTACTTCAGCGAAGCCGCCGAGAGCTACTAAGGAGATTCTGCCATGCCCACCCTGACTGAAAAGAAACGTCCTGCCTCGCGCCATCAGGGCCGCCCGCTGCCCGAGCTGATCTTCGGCGACCTCTGGGAATTCGATCCCTCGCCCGAGACGGCCGACCCGAAGCTCAAGCCGCGTTACGACCTCTTCATCGGCGGCAAGTTCGTCGCGCCGCAGAGCGGGAAGTATTTCGACAGCATCAACCCGGCCAACGAATCCAAGCTGGCGGAGATCGCGCACGCCAACGCGGCCGACGTGGATGCCGCCTATGCCGCGGCCGCGAAGGCGTTCGCCGTCTGGGGCAAGATGCCCGGCCGCGAGCGCGCGAAATACATCTACCGCATCGCCCGCCTGTTGCAGGACCGCGCCCGCGAGTTCGCCGTCGCCGAGACGATGGACGGCGGCAAGCCGATCAAGGAGTCGCGCGACTTCGACGTGCCGATGTGCGCGGCGCATTTCTTTTATCACGCCGGTTGGGCGGACAAACTGGAATATGTCGCCCCCGGCCGCCGCGTCGCGCCGCTCGGCGTCGTCGGTCAGGTCATCCCGTGGAATTTCCCGCTGCTCATGCTCGCGTGGAAGCTCGCCCCCGCGCTGGCCATGGGCAACTGCATCGTCATCAAGCCGGCCGAGACCACCAGCATCACCGCGCTCAAGCTGGCCGAGATCGTCCAGGACGCCGGTCTGCCGCCGGGCGTCGTCAACATCGTCACCGGTTTCGGCGACACCGGCGCGGCCGTGATGGCGCACCCGACGGCCGTGAAGGTGGCCTTCACCGGCTCGACCGACGTGGGCAAGATCATCATGCGCTCGCTCGCCGGCACGGACAAGAAGATGACCATGGAGCTGGGCGGCAAGGCGGCGAACATCGTGTTCGACGACGCGCCGGTCGACCAGGCCGTCGAGGGCGTGGTCAACGGCATCTTCTTCAACCAGGGCCACGTCTGCTGCGCCGGTTCGCGCCTCCTCGTGCACGAGCCGATCAGGGATGAGTTCCTCGCCAAGCTCCGCACGCGCGTCCGCGTGCTGCGCCTCGGCGACCCGCTCGACAAGAACACCGACATCGGCGCCATCAACTCGCGCGAGCAGCTCAAGAAGATCGAGTCGCTGGTCGCCGCCGGCGTGAAGGACGGCGCCGACCTCTACCAGCCGCCCTGCAAGCTGCCCGCCAAGGGCTTCTTCTACCGTCCGACCATCTTCTCCAACGTCACGATGAGCCACCGCATCGCGCGCGAGGAGATCTTCGGGCCCGTGCTCAGCGTGCTCACCTTCCGCACGCTCGAGGAGGCGGTGGAGAAGGCCAACAACACCGCCTTCGGCCTCAGCGCCGGCGTGTGGACCGACAAGGGTTCGCGCATCCTCAAGATGAGCACCGAGCTGAAGGCCGGCGTCGTCTGGGCCAACACCTACAACAAGTTCGATCCCACCTCGCCGTTCGGCGGCTACAAGGAGAGCGGTTTCGGCCGCGAAGGCGGCCGGCAGGGCCTGCTCGACTATTGCCAGCTCGCCTGAACGCCATGGCCGCGCCGACCTACCGCTCCACCCCCGAGAACATCACGGGCATGCCCCCGGGCATCCCCTACATCGTCGGCAACGAGGCGGCGGAGCGGTTCAACTTCTACGGGCTGAAGGCCATCCTCGTCATCTACATGACGAAGCACCTCATGGACCGCTCCGGCGCCGCCGCGCCGATGAGCGAGTCCGAGGCCTCCGGATGGTATCATCTTTTTGTCGGCTCGAACTATTTCTTCCCCGCGATGGGCGCGATCATCTCCGACGCGTTCCTCGGCAAATACCGCACGATCCTCTCGCTCTCCATCCTCTACAGCATCGGCTGCATCGTGTTGGCGATGGACAATACCCGGCTCGGTCTCGGCATCGGCCTGACGCTGATCGCGCTCGGCGCCGGCGGCATCAAGCCCTGTGTCTCGTCCCACGTCGGCGACCAGTTCGGGGCGTCGAACCAGGGTCTGCTCGCGCAGGCCTTCGGCTGGTTCTATTGGGCGGTCAACTTCGGCGCATTCTTTTCGATCATGCTCACGCCGTGGCTGCTCGACCGCTACGGTTCGCGCTGGGCCTTTGGCGTGCCCGCCGCGCTCATGCTGCTCGCCACGTGGATCTTCTGGTCCGGCCGGCACAAGTTCATCCACGTGCCCCCGGCCGGGAAGGAATTCCTCGCGCGGACCTTCAACAAGGATACCGGTCTCGCGCTGGGGCGGCTGGCCTTCATCTTCGCCTTCATGGCCGTGTTCTGGGCCCTGTGGGACCAATGCGGCAGCACCTGGACCTTGCAGGCGGAGAAGATGGACCGCTTGGTCTTCGGCGTGGAGATCCGCTCCTCGCAGGTGCAGGCGGTCAATTCCGTCCTCACGCTCACCTTCATCCCGCTCTTCGCCTACGTCGTCTATCCGCTCATCGACCGGGTGTGGAAACTCAGCCCGCTCCGCAAGATCGGGCTCGGCATCTTCACCATCGGCGTCTCGTTCCTTATCAGCGCGTGGATCGAGTCGCGCCTTGGCGCCGGCGCCAAGCTCAGCGTGCTCTGGCAGATGCCCGCCTATGTGCTCCTTACCGCCGGCGAGGTCATGGCTTCGATCACCGCGCTCGAGTTTGCCTACACGCAGGCCCCGCGGCATCTGAAGGCGGTCGTGCAGGCGGTCTACCTCCTGTCCGTCACCGCCGGCAACTGGTTTACCGCCGGCGTGCAATGGTTCATCTCCAATCCCGATGGCACCGCCAAATTGAGCGGCGCGCCCTACTTCATCTTCTTCGCGGTGCTCGCCATGGTCGCCGCGTTCGTGTTCTCGCTGGTCGCGAAGAACTACAAGGACACCGCCTACCTCCAGACCGAACCCGCTGGTTGAACCAACCGCTAATGAACACTGATAAACACGAATTGGCTCCGATTGGCACGACTGTAGAAGTGGTGGCACTAGCTCATTCGCGTGAATTCGTGTCCATTCGTGGTTAACCTCTGCTCCGATTCCGCCATGTCCCGCCTCCCCATCACCAAGACGCCCAAGGTTTACGTCGGCGGCGCGTTCATCCGCTCCGAAAGCAACCGCACCTTCCCGCTCAAGGACGCTGCCGGCGCGTTCTTCGCCAACATCCCCCAGTGCACGCGCAAGGACGTGCGCAACGCCGTCGAGGCCGCCGCCAAGGCCGGTCCCGGCTGGGCGAAGCGCACGCCCTACAACCGCGGCCAGATCATCTACCGCCTCGCCGAGATGATCGAGGCGCGCAAGGCCGACATGGCCGACGCCCTCATGGTCGGCGGCGCTTCGAAAGCCGCCGCCATGAAGGAAACCACCGCCGCCATCGACCGGCTCATCTACTACGCGGGCTGGGCCGACAAATACGAGCAGGTGCTCGGCAACGTGAACCCCGTCGCCTCGCCGCACTTCAACTTCACCGTCACCGAGCCCACCGGCATCGTCGGAGTCATCGCGCCCGACGGGGCCCCGCTGCTCGCGCTCATTTCGCTGGTCGCTCCCGTCATCACCAGCGGCAACACCGTCGTCGCGCTCGCCTCCGAGAAGCAGCCCTATCCCGCCATCGTGCTCGGCGAGATGCTCGCCACCAGCGACCTGCCCGGCGGCGTGGTCAACCTGCTCACCGGCTTCCGCAAGGAGATGGTGCCCACCTTCGCCACGCACACGCACTTCCGCGCCCTTGCCGCCGTGGTCGGCGCCGACGACCGCAAGACGCTCAAGCTCGGCGCGGCCGAGAGCGTGAAGCGCGTGAAGACGTGGAAGGCCGAGGAGCCGGTGGACTGGTTTGCCGCCTCCGCCCAGTCGCTCTACGCCATCCGCGATTTCGTCGAGTTCAAGACCACCTGGCACCCCATCGGGGCCTGAGACCGGCCTTGCCAAGCGATGTGAAACACCCATGTTTCACATCGCCATGAAGACCGCCAGCATCCGCCAGCTCCGGACGGAGTTTCCCAAGGTGCGCGCCATGATCGAGCGCGAGGGCGAGCTTGTGGTCACGGAGCGCGGACAGGCCGCCTACATCATCAAGCCCTACACGGCGCCGAAGAAAAAGCCGTCCAAGGCCCGTCGCATCGATTACTACGCCCGCCTGCTGAGCTACATGCCCAAGCCGATCTCGGCGGAAGCCTCGCGCGCGATGGAAGCAGACCGCGATGATCGTTGAGGGTTTTTATGTCGATTCCAGTGCGCTCAGGCATCTCTACGCGCACGACCGCCGCTCGGGGGCAATGGCGGGCTGGCGGTTCAAGAACCCCGGAGCGTTGCCCATAACGCGGTTCTGCCGCGCGGAGATTATCAACTCCATGGCTTCCGCTGTTTTTCGCGGCGATATTGGCGAAGCGGCCTTCCAGGCTTTCCTTGCTGCTTTTCAGCAAGACCTGCGCGAGGACGAACTGCGGTTGGTCGACGTGCCTTGGCGTGCGGTTTTGGACAAGGCGACCGAGCTCAGTGAGCGCTACACCGTCAAGCTCGGCACGCGTTCGCTCGACGTGCTGCATGTGGCTTCGGCGATGGAGCTGAACGCGCGGTATTTTCTCACCTACGATGCCCGGCAGGCCAAACTTGCCGCCATGTGCGGGCTGAAAATAGTGCAGCCATGACCACGGAGGGCGAAACAACGCAGCTCAGGGCGCGCCTTCTGGTCTGGTGGGTCATCTGGGCCGCGCTGCTGGGCGGAGTTGTGGTCATCTACTTTACTTTGGGACGCCGGTCGGTGCCGGCGTCCGGCGGAATCACCATCATCGATGTGGTCGGATTGGTGCAACTGGCGGCCAGCACGACCCTGCGGTGGCTTTTCTTTCCCCGGTTGGGTAGCGACCCGCAGAAAGCCCTGATTGCATTCATCATCGGCCTGGCGATGGCCGAATCCTGCAGTTTTCTCGGCATCCTCCTGGGCAGCTCTTATCGCGACGAGCTTTTCGTGCTCGGCGCCCTCGGCATCGTGCAATGGATGCCGCTCTACGCGCGGGCGCTGTATGCCCCCGCCGCGGCGGGTTTCAGGCCGGCGGCCGACAGGTAGGTGCTCAGCAGCTCGGGCAGCGGCGGGCCGCCGGGTGTGCCAGCGGAGCGGGTTTGCGCAGGGTCAGCAGATCCCGGCTCTGGTCGATCGGGGCCGGGCCCAGCAGCTGGGCCAGCTTGCCGAGCCACGAATCGGCCGGGGCCGATTCAGGCGCGCCGTGGCGCAGGCGCTCTTGTTGCGGGGTTTCGAGGTCGCAGAAGCTTTGCATGGTCGTGGTTTGGATTGCGCACACTTTAGTCGCGATCGGCGCAAAGAACATGGGCCGGACGGCCAGTTTCGCGCTGTGCGAGCCGGAAACGGACGCGACTGTGACGGCGCGTTAGGGCCCGCGGACGACGATCTTGCCGAAATGCTCCCCGCGGCTCAGGCGCGTGAACGCCGCCGGCAATTCGGCGAATTCGAACACGCGGTCGATGACGGGCCGGATGGCTCGCTGGCCGAGCGCGCGGTTCAGCGCCCGGAAATCGGCCCGCGAACCGACCCGCACGCCGTGCAGGACCGTGAGATTGCCGATGAAATCGAAGGCGTTCACCGGCAGGGCGTTTCCGCTCAGGAAACCGATCAGCGCGATGCGCCCGCCGAGGCGCACCGCGCGGACGGCCTCCTGGAACGTGGCCGGTCCGCCGACCTCGAGCACAAGGTCCGCTCCGCGGCCGCCGGTAAGCTCGCGGACGCGTTGCCCCCAGCCGGGTTCAACCCGGTAATTGATGGTGGTGTCAGCCCCGAGCGTCCGGGCCCGCGCAAGCTTCTCGTCGCTGCTGGAGGTGATGATGGTGCGCAGGCCGGCGGCATGGGCGAGCTGCAGGCCGAACAAGGACACGCCGCCCGTGCCTTCGAGCACGACGGTTGCCCCGGGCGTGAGATCATGCTGGGCGAACAACGCGCTCCAAGCCGTGACCGCCGCGATCGGCAGCGTGGCGCCCTCCTCGAACGACAGGTGCGCGGGCAGGCGCACCAGGCCGTGCGCGGGCAGGACCGAAAACTCGCGCGCAAGCCCCGGCAGCACCGCGCCCCCGAGGGAGAGGCGCAGGTTTTCGGGCGTGGCCGGGCCCTCGAGCCACGACTGGATGTAGTTGCCCGCCACGCGGTCGCCGGGCTTCCACTCGGTGACGCCCGCCCCGACCGCTACGACCTCGCCGGCGCCGTCCGACAAGGGCGTGTAGGGCATGGCCAGGTCGGGCAAATAGCTGCCCTGCACGATCACCAGATCACGATAGTTCAGCGAAAAGGCGCGCCAACGCACCAGCACCTCGCCCGGACCCGGCGCCGCCGGATCGGGGATGTCGGTTGTCTGCAGGGAATCGATCCCGAATCGGTTGATTTGCCAGGTCTTCATGATGCTCCAGCATATCCCGGCCGCCCGGGTTGGCTATGGGCCGGTCGGCCCCCGCGGAACTCCCGGCGTCAGCTGTAATCGGGATTCTTCAGCGAGCCGGTCTCGGCCAGCCGGTCGATGAACAGCCAGCAGCGCTTCGCCTGCACCTCGGGGCTCTTGGCCTGGTAAACGTAGCGCACGAGCTGGCGGCGGAACGCGATGCTCTGCCGTTCCCACGCGGCGGCCAGCTCCGGCCGGGCCTGGAACGCCTTGCGCATCTCCTCCGGCAACTCGGGTTCGCGGGAGGCGGTGTCGGCTTCAAGGGTGAATTCCACCACGTCGCCCGCCTCGACGCCCGCGGCGCGCAGCAGCTCCACCTTGAACGCGAACTTCACCTTGCCCGGCTTGCCCGGAAGCAGCGTCACCCGGTCGATGTCGCCGTTGAATCGCAGGATCGCCTGCCAGCCCCGGTTCTGCGCGGGCGGCAACCTGAGAGCCTTGACGACTCCGGCCGGCAGGTCGACCCAGCGGACCATGGTCACGCGGTAGAGCCGGACGCGGAATTTCCGTCGCATGCCCCTCCATGTCCTGTGGTGGGATCGCAGGCAAGGCCGCTCATGTTCCCGTCAAGCCGTCCATCCTCGGCCGCTTGGCAACGAGGTTGCGACGCGGCAGCCTCGCACCATGAAACCCCCAAAACCCGGCACGATCACCTGGACCGACCTCACCATCCGCGATGCCGACCGCGTGCGCGATTTCTACGCCGCCGTCGTCGGCTGGCAGGCCACGCCCATCGACATGGGCGGCTACAACGACTATTGCATGGGTCCGCCCCGCGTCCGCAAACCCGCCGCCGGCATCTGCCACGCGCGCGGCGTGAACAAGAATCTGCCGCCGCAGTGGCTCGTCTACATCACCGTCGCCGACCTGAGGAAAAGCCTCCGTGCCTGCGTGCAGGCCGGCGGCAAGATCGTCTGCCCCGTCCGCAAGATGGGCGGAGCGCGCATGGCGGTCATCCGCGATCCCGCGGGGGCCGTGGCCGGACTCTACCAATTCAAGGCCTGAAGCCCCGATTGACCTTTGATGACACCCGATCGCATCCAAATGGTCCGGATGGTGGCCTCCCGTGGCTGCGCCTCGGAGCTGACACGTTAGCGGTTTTTGCCGCCTCCCGTCACGCCGTGGTCCGTCGTTCGGCCTGGTTCGAATGCCCCCGGGCGGACCACCGCCGCCGCGATGAGGGCGGTCACGCCGCCGACGCCCAGATAGACCACCGGGGTGGCCAGGGCCAATCCAAGGGGACTGTAGACCGCACGCAGCGCCGGCTCGATCCGGGCGAACTCATCGGGCGGCATTGCCTGCACCATGGGTTGCGAACGGATGTGGGTGAGCAGGTGTTCGGTGAAATCCGCGGCGATCCAGCGGTAATGACAATACGTGCCGAGTGCGACCGGCAGCGCTGCCGCCCCCGCAATGGCGAAACCGGCCGCAGATCTTCGGCCATAGCCGCCCGTCGCTTGGCGTCCGGTTTCGCGCACGCCGAGCGAGACGCAGAGCGCGATGAACAGGTAGGCGAGGGGGAAATACCACATGCCCTGGCTGATCCGCCCGGAGTGAAAGCCCAACAGATGCCCGACGAGCAGATGCCCCAGGTTTGTCGCGGCCAATATGGCGGCCCACTTCACGTCTGTTCGCATGACGGCATTCCCATGGACGGGGGCCTGCTGTGCAATCCCGCGCGGGACGAACGGTCGCGATCAACCGCCGGCGGTTTTCCGCGCCTTCTTCAACGGCGCTTCTTCGCCGCGGCCGCCTGCGGGTTGTAAGCCAGCGCGAGGTCGAGCCATGCGGCGAGCTGGCGCGTGGTGCGAAGGCCGGTTCTTTGCACGAAGACGAAGCCGCGCATCGGCCGCCCCGTGAAATCCATCGGCTTGCACCCGGGCCGGCGCAGCGCGGCGTCATAGGCATCGGGTCCGGTGCGCACCATCAACCGATCCTTCTCGACGCCGGCGCACATCTTGCCGCGCACCATGAAACACAGGCCGCCCATCATGCGCTTTTCCTCCACGGGCAGGTTCTTTGCGGCCAAGTAGGCCGCGACCCGACCGGCGAGCATCTCATTGTAAGCCATCGCGGGGCCGACTACGCGTGGTCGCGGCGGCGGAGGAAGCGCAGGATCTCGCGCGAGGTCGGCATCGAGTCGGCCGTGCCGGGGTGCGTGACCGAGATGGCCGCGACGGCGTTCGCATAGTGCGCGGCCTCGAAGACGTTGTTTTTGAATTTCACCAATCCGGCGGCGAACCCGCCGACAAACGCGTCGCCCGCCCCGGTCGTGTCGATGGCCTCGACCGTGTGCGCCGTGATGCGCAGGTAAACGTCGGGTTCGGAGACGAAACAGCCGCGCGCGCCGAGGGTCACGATCACCACCGGCACGCCGAAGCTCCGGCACAGCGTGTGGAACTTGTCGGCCGGCAGGCGGGCGAGCGAGTCGGCCGTGAGAGTGCGGCCGTCCGCCTTGCGCAGCTGGTGGGCGAGGGCGACAAACTCGGTTTCGTTCGGGATGAGGATGTCGGTGTGCCGCAGCAAGGCCGGATCGAAGTCCGGGCGCATCGGCGCGGGATTGAGGACGGTGGTGGCGCCGTTGCGGCGGGCGGTGCGCAGAACCTGCGCGACCGTGGTGTAGTCGGATTCACCCTGGCAGACGACCACACGGGCGGCGCCGAGCAGCGGCGCGGGCACATCGCGGGAGCGGAGGTGTTGGTTGGCACCCAGCGAGACCACGATCTGGTTTTGCCCGGCTTCGTCCACCGTGATGCCGGCGGCGCCGGTGAGCACACGCGGTTTCTCGACGAGGTGGACGGGCAGCCGCTCGGCGGCGGCGAATTTGCGCGCCTTCACGGCGAAGGCATCGTGTCCGACCGCACCGACGAACACCGTCCGGGCCCCGGCGCGGCGCGCGGCCACGGCCTGGTTGAAGCCCTTGCCGCCGCAACCGGTGCGGAAATCGCCCACGGTGGTCTCGCCGGTGCGGGGAAAACGCCGGGTGAAGAAGGTCAGGTCCTGGACATAGCTGCCGACAACGAGGACCTCGGGTTTCATGCGCGGACCGGCAGGCTGCGCCGCGGCCGCGGGGGCGTAAAGGGTAATCCTGCGCGCGGCAGGTTTTGCGGTTTTGTTACGGCCCCTCCGTTCATCCCGCGCGCGGGCCGTCCGTCCTTGTCTGCGCTGCGGCGAGGAGATAGGGCTGCGATATGCCCGATATGTCCGCCGTCACCGCCTCCTCCGACGCGTCTTTTCCCGCCGCCCCGTTGCGGACTGCGGCCGCCGGTTCCGCGGCGGCCGCCGCCGCCGCG
>Ga0073934_10009292_pt1 | contig 12655 bp, 9 predicted proteins | sample LarsenN4metaG_FD_76834 | JGI IMG/M metagenome (GOLD analysis project Ga0073934, IMG submission 76834) | Hot spring sediment bacterial and archeal communities from British Columbia, Canada, to study Microbial Dark Matter (Phase II) - Larsen... ...
AGCAGAAGCACTGTCAGTTCCAGGAGGTTGCGGAGATGGATTAAGGGCTCGCCGTCTGCCGGCGGTAGTGGCGTCGAAGCTGGCGGCTGCTCCGGGGACTGCAAGGCCACTGGAGTCGGTCCAGTTGCCACTGCGGGCTCGGAGTGTTGGGAATTGCACATCATGAACAGGCACTTCATGGGGCCAGGGATCACTCTGCTTCGAGCACGGACAGAAAGGCCTCCTGGGGGATGGCCACCTGGCCAACCTGCTTCAGCCGCTTCTTGCCCTCGGCTTGCTTGGCGAGCAGCTTGCGCTTGCGCGTGATGTCGCCGCCGTAGCACTTCGCCGTCACGTTCTTGCGAACCGGTGCAATGGTCTCGCGGGCAATAACCCTGCTCCCGATGGCAGCCTGGATCGCGATCTCGAACTGATGGCGTTCGATCTCGCCGCGAAGCTTCTTCACCAACTTTCGGCCGCGCCGCTCGGCTTGCGATCGGTGGACGATCGTGGAGAGGGCATCGACGCGCTTGTTGTGGACAAGCACGTCGAGACGAACCAGGTCCGCCGGACGAAACCCCACGACTTCATAGTCCATTGTTCCGTAGCCGTGCGTCACTGACTTCAGTTTATCGTAAAGGTCGTAGATGATCTCCGCGAGGGGCATTTCGAAAACGAGCTGCACGCGGGTCGGGCTGAGATAGTCAGTGCGTTCGTAAACGCCTCGCCGCTCAGTGCAGATCTGCATCATGTCGCCGATGTTCTCCGCAGGAATGACGAAGGTGATGCGGACGATCGGCTCACGGAACTCAGCGATTTGCCCTGCGTCGGGGACATCCTGGGGATTGTTGATTTGCTTGATTTCGCCGCGGCGCGTGAGGATCTCATAAGTGGTGTTGGGGGCGGTATGGACCAGTTCGAGGCCGCTTTCGCGTTCGATACGCTGCTGAATGATTTCGCGATGCAGCATTCCCAGGAAGCCGCCTCGGAAGCCGAATCCCAGGCCCTCGCTGGTCTCGGGGGTGTAGGTAAAGCTCGAATCGTTCAAGCTCAACTTGGCCAGCGCTTCACGCAGGGCTTCGAAGTCCTTGGTATCGACGGGATAAAGCCCGCTGAAAACCATGGGCTTGGGTTCGCTGTAGCCAGGCAGCGGCGTCTGGGCTGGGCGGAGGGCGTCGGTGACCGTGTCTCCAATGTGGATGTCGTGCAAGTCCTTGATCTGAGCGGTGAAATACCCGACCTGACCGGTGCTGATGACATCGACGGCAGTCGGTGCAGGGCGGAAGCGACCCAGCTCGCCGACCTCGTACTCAAGCCCTGAACGCATCAGTCGGATCTTCTGGCCTTTGCGGATCTCCCCTTCCTTGACGCGCACATAGACGACCACGCCACGGTACGTGTCGAAGTGGCTGTTGTAGACCAGGGCGCGGAGCGGTTCCTCCGGAGTGCCCTGGGGCGGGGGAATCCTTTCGATGATCGCCTGGAGGACCTCATCCACCCCTGTGCCGGTCTTTCCGCTAGCGCGCAGCACTTCCTCCGGCCGTACGCCAAGGGAGTGCTCCATCTCGAGAATGACTTCATCTGGCCGGGCTGTCGGGAGGTCCACCTTGTTGAGCACGGGCACAATGACCAGGTTGGCCTCCATGGCCAGCAGGGCGTTGTGAACGGTCTGAGCCTGCACTCCCTGGAACGCATCCACGAGGAGAATGGCTCCTTCGCAGGCGGCCAGGCTTCGAGAGACCTCGTAGTTGAAGTCCACGTGGCCTGGGGTATCGATCAGGTTCAGCTCATACGGTTCTTCCTTTGTACCAGGCGGCTGGTAGTAGATGGTGACCGGATGCATGCGGATGGTGATGCCGCGTTCACGCTCGAGGTCCATGGCATCGAGGGTTTGATTACGAAACTCGCGGGGCGTGATCGCTCCGGTCTTGAGCAGGAACTGGTCAGCCAACGTGCTCTTGCCGTGGTCGATGTGGGCGATGATGCAGAAGTTGCGGATTCGACTGGTCGGGGTCATGGTCATCCTGATCTCGGCTCCGGATTGGGCGCGCAACCTCAAGCTTCTAATTGTTCTATAGACGACTCGGGAAAAAGGGAAAAGAGCGCCTTTAACGAGGAAGTGTGTTATGGTATTTAAAGGCACGCCCGAATTTCCGCAGCACAATGCACGCCCCTCCATCAGCTGGTTGGCTGTGAGGTGGCGCCTGCCGGGGCTGTTCGATGTCCGATGCAGTGCTCGATGATCGACTGCCGTCCACCGGCAAGGTGAAGCTGGAGCTGTTTCCAGTGCCTTCATCGCAGGCTGACCGCCTGGCCAGCAACATTGAGAGTCCCGAAAATACCGACCCGATGGTGGGGCGGGACTTGCCCAGGCAAGATCAGACGGTCCGATCGCCAGGCCGCGACCTGGAAAGCCAGGATGTGTCTCGGGGGCTGCCCCAATGGCCCACTCCGCCTGACTACGCCATCCTCGCGGAACTGGGGCGCGGCGGGATGGGAGTCGTCTATCTGGCTCGGCAGCGGGGTCTCAACCGCGTAGTTGCCCTGAAGATGATCAGCGTTCACCGCGCTGCCGATCATGAGGAAGGCCTGGCTCGCTTCCACGCCGAAGCGAAGGCGGCCGCTCACCTGCATCATCCCAACATCGTTCAAATCTACGACGTGGGCGACTGGCAAGGGCTGCCATTCTTCAGCATGGAGTACCTTGAGGGGGGCAGCCTGGACCGAGTGCTCCAACGTCGTCCGCAGTCGCCGCATTCCGCCGCCAAGCTGGTGGCGGCGCTGGCGCGGGCAGCACATCATGCCCACGTGAATGGCGTCATCCACCGCGACATCAAGCCCAGCAATGTCCTGCTGGCCCTGGACGGCACACCGAAGATTAGCGACTTTGGGCTGGCCAAGCGCCTCGATGAAACGGGATCAACGAAGACCGGCGAAATCATGGGCACGCCCAGCTACATGGCCCCCGAGCAGGCAGGAGTTGGCACTGATCCGGTGGGTCCAGCCACGGACGTGTACTCTCTCGGCGCCCTCCTGTACGAAATGCTCACCGGCCGGCCGCCCTTTCTCGGGGCCACGAGCGTGGAGACGGTTCTGCTTGTGCGCTGCCAGGACCCTGTACCGCCGCGCCGCCTGCAACCCGGTACGCCGCGTGACCTTGAGACAATTTGCTTGAAATGCCTGGAGAAATCCCCACAGCGTCGATATGCGACAGCCCTGGCCCTGGCGGAAGATCTCGACCGATTTCAAGCCAGGGAGCCTATCCAGGCTCGCCCAACTTCGGTCGGGGAACGCGCCTGGAAGTGGGCTGGCCGTCGGCCTGCGCTGGCCGCCCTGGCCGCGGTTAGTTGCCTGGCGTTGCTGGCCCTGGCCCTGCTCACGATTCACCACATCCTGAGCATCGAGCATGAGCGGTTCATGGCCCTGACCAACCAGCGAACGGCTGAGGCAGCGGCGCAGTTCGCTCGCGATGCCTACGCTGAAGCTGAGCGCGAGAGAGTCAAAGCTGAGGAGTTGCGGAAGGTTGCCGACGCCAACTATCAACTTGCTCGCCAGGCCATCGACGAGCTGATCAAGACAGCCCGCGAGCATCCGCAGATGCAACTGCCGGAATCCCGCGAACTCCGCAAGGCGCTCACGCAGACGGGCATGACCTACTATGAAGCCTTGAGCAAGCAGCCGCCGCGCGATCCCGCCCTCCGCTCGGATCAGGGGCGTGCTTGCTGGCGCCTGGCCGACTTCATTGCGGATTACGGTAAGAAGGACGACTCGATCCGGTTCTACGAGCAGGCCCTGGAGATCTTCACCGGCCTGGCGAAGGAAGACCCCGCCTCGCCCCAGCATCGCTTCAATGTCGTCCAAACCTACGTCAATATCGGCTACATGCACTTTGAGTGTGGTCGGCCGAAACAGGCAGGGCCCTACTTCAAGTTGGCACGGGAACGATTGGATGAACTGCTGAGCATTGACCGACAGAACCCCGATTACTTGCACGTGTTTGCCAAGATTCAATCGAATGAAGGAGCAGTTGCCGTTCAGCTGGGTGAACTCGATCGAGCCGACGAGCACTTGACGGCAGCCGTCAAGCTGGACCGCTTGCTGGTCTCACGCTACCCCCGCGAGAATCGGTACGTCGTTAAGTTGGCAATCGACCTGAATGAGCTTGGAGTTTTCTTCCGCGCGCGGGGCAGCCTGGCGGAAGCTGAAGCAGCCCACCGCGAAGCCTATGCGTTGTACTCTGACCTGGCTGCGAGCTCGCCCACTCACTTCACCTATCGCCAGGCTTTGGCTCGAGGACATGGTTATCTGGGTTTCTTGTATCGAAAGCGGGGTCTACTTGCGCTGGCTGAGAAGGAGCACTGGCAAGCGATCAACATCATGGACGCCTTGAACCAGGAATCGCCGCTTGCGATTTCGCCCAAGTCGGACCTGGGAATGACCTACAACGACCTGGGGTCGATTTACCAGGATCGTGGTGAGCATGCCCTGGCAGCCAGTCTCTATCAACGGGCGGCGGAGTTTCAATCGGAGTTGGTTAGCCGCGACCCTGGCAATCTGCAATTCCGAGTTTCCTTTGCCGGCAGCGAGTGCAACCTGGCCCATGCTTTGGTTGACGACGGCCAGGCGGACCGTGCACTCGAACACTACGGACTGGCAGCCAGCACGCTGGAAGAGGTCCTGCGAATCGAGCCAGGCCTATCGCGAGCACGACTCTTCCTGCGGAATGCCTACTGGGGCCGCGCTTCTTTGCATCAGAAGAGGAAGGAGTACGCAGCAGCTCTCAAGGACTGGGATCGTGCGTTGGAGCTGGACTCGGGCGGTCTATCGACATCATTCAGGCTGAAGCGGGCCCATGCCCTGGCCAAGCTGGGACGCCACGAGGAGGCGGTAAAGAACGTTGAAGCTGTGCTGAGCGGGCCTGGTGACTCCGCGAGCGTCTACTACCAGGCCGCAGTTGTGTTCGCTCTGGTTGCGGAGGGAGCCTCGGACATCGACCAGCCGAGCAGCGATCAGGCAGCCGAGCGTGCGGTCAAGCTGCTCGAGCGGGCCAGGCAAGACGGCTACTTCGAAAGTGCTTCCCGCAAGCGGCTCCTGGAAGCCGACCCTGACTTGAAGTCGCTCCGCGGCCGTCCCGATTTCAAGAGCCTGCTGGCTCCTGCTCCAACTGAGCCTTGATCGCGTCCCGCAATTCGCCGGCCAGAAACACCGACCCAGCAATGCAGAGCAGATCGCTCGGCCTGGCCGAAGCCCGAGCTAGCCGCCAGGCTTCCGCGGGAGAGCTGCAAACCGTCCCTTGGCGTCCCCCCGCGTCGTGCCAGTGACGCAGAAGTTCCGAGGCATCCGCTCCGCGTTGGCTTGTCGTGCAGCGGGTCATGAACGCGGCATCGAAGTAAGGCACAAGCACCTTGACCATGCCGGCCAGGTCCTTGTCGCGGGAGACGCCAAGCACTAGATACCGGCGCTGGACTGTGAAGCTCTCCTCCAGCGTTTGCACGAGGGCAGAACAGGATGCGACGTTGTGGGCCGAATCCACGATGACTATGGGACGGGTCGCCAGCACTTCCATGCGAGCGGGCCAGGATACGTATCGCAATCCGTCGGCCACGGCCTCATCGCTGATCGCCCATCCCTGGGAGCGAAGCTCCTCAATGCAAGCGAGAACAACTGCAGCATTCGCAGCCTGATGGCCACCGAGCAGGCCAAGGGTAAACTCAGGCCAGCGAGTTTCTCGGCTCTCCACGCGCACCCGTGTCGGAATCCAGCCAGTCGGCGTTAGTCGCCCGGGCAAGTGCCTGGTTTGGAAGTCGACGCCCACCTGGCGCAGCGGGGCCCCGCGTTCGGTCGCGATCCGCTCAATCACCTCACGCGGCTCTGCCTCAGCCACGCCGCTCACCACCGGCCGACCTGGTTTGATAATCCCCGCCTTCTGGAAAGCGATGGCCGCCAGCGTGTTGCCCAGTTGTTGCGTGTGATCGAAGGCGATGCTGGTGATAACGCTCAAGAGGGGATCACAAACATTGGTCGAGTCGAATCGGCCTCCCAGCCCGACTTCCACCACGGCCACATCAACGCTCTGCTCCGCAAAATGCAGGAAGCCGAGAGCGGTTACGATCTCGAAGAAAGTGGGCGAGCCCAGCGCCGAACCTTCGAGAGAAGCTGTGACACGCTCGATCGAGCGCATGTGCTTCACGAGCTGGTCGGGCGGGATGGGCTGTCCATCCACCTGAACCCGTTCCTCTACCCTCGTCAGGTGAGGCGAAGTGAACAGGCCAGTGCGATGTCCAGCCTTTTGCAGGACGGAAGACAGGAACGCCGCCACGGAGCCTTTTCCCTTCGTCCCAGCGATGTGGACGATTCGCAGCGCCTGCTCCGGCGAGCCGAGGCGGTGCAGCAGCTCGCGCATTCGATCAAGCTTGAGTTCCCGCGGGTCGGAAGGCATGCCCCGCTGCTCGTAGTCCACGCGGCTTTGCCAGAAGCTGATGGCCTGTTGATAGGATTCGATGGGCATGAGATTTCACGGCCCTTCCCAGGGGTTGCGTCGGCTCGACAAGGTTGCCAAGCGGGCGTCAGAGATTGTACTCAGCCCTCGGGCTGATCCCAGAGCCAGGCTACGAGCTCAGCCGCGTGGCGGTAGTCTCCCAGGATGACATCGGCCCCAGCGGCAATCAGACGGCGGCGCTTCCAGTCGTTGATTCCCTGGCGCTGAACCTCATCGCTGGCGACTCCGATGGCCACTCCGCCGACGCGCTTCAGCTCCTCGATCTCCACGAAGCCGTCCCCGAAACCGAGCAACTCGGGACCGTGCAAATGGGCCTCCGCAAGCATCCGCTCGATGATCATCTTCTTGGAGAAGTTCCAGTGGTCGTCGAGCGCGCCGAAGATACGTCCCTCGAAGAAGTGCGCCAGGTCCAGTAGCTCCGCCTCGTGGCGAACGTACTTAAGATCGGTTCCGCTGGCCAGGTACAACGCCACGCCCTTGCTCGCCAGCTGCTGCAAGAGGCTGTGGCTGCCTGGGACTGTCCAGTCTGCGGGCCTAGCGCTGCCCGACTTCAACGCGAGGAGGCGGTTCTCGATCCGCGCCATCAGGCGATCGTGGTACATGTGCTTGTATTCGAGAGGCTCTCGCGGCGTGCCTCCACGCTGGCGCACTTCCTGAGCCAGTTGCATCATCTGGTAGATGGTCTGCCGGCCGTTGAGCCGCATGACGAAATCCTCGACGATTTTCGCCAACTCCTCGTCGGTTTCGCCGGTCGGAGTCTGACGCAAGACCTCGACCATGAGCGGAATCATCACCTGCGGCCAGCCTTCGCGGATCAGCGAGAGCGTTCCGTCGAAATCAAAAAGCACCGCCCGAAACCTGCCCCTGGGCAGATTCGCGTTGATGACTTCTACATCAGGCGGAGGTGCGCGGTGCGTCATCTCAGTTCCGTGGCCTTGCCAGTTCTCCAGGAATCAAGCTGGGAAGTTCGTCCAGGCTTCGCAACACGCCATGGCCGGATGCAGCGGCCGAGCGGTTCAGCCAGGCGGCGCGGAAGCCGGCCCGCAGCGCCCCTTGATAATCGTTTTGCCAATCGTCGCCGATGTGCAGGATAAAGGGGGGCTGCCTCCCCGACCGCTCTGCCAGGCTCGTAAAGAACTCCGATGCTGGCTTGCGCCAACCGACCTCCCCGCTGATGTGCAGCACCCTGCAGTTGCGTAGCAGGGGCAGGCCTTCGACCACTCGACGCAGCCGGCTGTCGAGATTGGAAGCGATGGCAAAGTCGACCCCGACCTCCGTGAGTCCCGCCAGCAGTTCCGCCGCATCCGGATAGTGATCCCAGGCCTCGGGTTTGCTGTAGTAATCCCAGAGCCAGGGCAGCGGAGCCGTCGGGTCGTCTGCCCCGGCGAACACCTCGGCAACGATGCTGCGCCAGCGCTGGCGCTCCCGTGCTTCACTCGTTCGCAAGGAGTGCTGCAGGTCGAACGCCTCCTGACGTTGGAAGGCCTGGCGGAAGCGGTGCGCGATCACCGCCGGATCGATCTCCAGGCCGCAGGATCTCGCCGCCCTCGAGTAGACCGTGGCCACCGGCTCCCTGGGGCGAATGAGCGTGCCCACGGCGTCCAGGCTGATCAAGAACTGGGGGGCCGGCAATTCCATCACTCTCCTGCTTCGTCCTCTGGTTCCGGCCTTTTGCCCTGCCAGGAGACCAGCGTCGAACGCGACACGCCGAGCATCTTGGCCGCCAGCGTGGCATTGCCATTGGCGGCGGCGAGGGCCTGTTCGAAAGCCATCTCCTTCAATCGGGCCAGGCTGAAGGTTGGCAGCGGTCCTTGCCGCACTGGCTCCTCGTGCAAGTGCTCGAAAAGGAGATGCTGGACGTCAATCACGTCTCCCTTCAGGAACACGACAGCGGTGTCCAGGACGCCCCACAGCTCGCGCACGTTTCCGGGCCAATGCCACTCCTGCAAGCGGGCCAGCGCCGCCGGTGTGATATCCAGCTCACGACCAGTGGCTTCCAGGGTGTGGCGCAAGTAGTGTCGCACGAGCTGGGGAATGTCCTCCCGGTGCTCACGCAAAGGCGGCACCTGGATGATGACCCGCTTCAACCGGAAGTACAGGTCGGCGCGAAACTTCTTGTCCCGTATGGCAGCGGTGAGGTCGCGGTTAGTCGCGGCAAGATACCGGACGTCGGCTGTGATGTCCTTCTCGCTGCCCAGAGGCGTGAACGGCTTGCCTTCGAGGATGCGGAGGAACTGCGTCTGGCCATCTTCGGGCAGTTCGCCGATCTCGTCCAGGAACAGGGTTCCGCCGTCGGCGCGGTGGACGAAGCCGGTGTGCTGCTGTGCGCCGGTAAAGGCGCCGCGCGAATGGCCGTAGAGCATGCTCTCCAGGAAGTCCCGCTTGATGCCGCCGCAGTTGACCACCACAAGAGGGCCGTTGGAACGCTGGCTCTGCTTGTGGAGCAGATTAGCCACCAGTTCCTTTCCCACGCCGGTTTCGCCAAGAATGAGCACGGTCGCCGTGTGTTGCGCCGCCAGGGCGATCTTCTCGCGGAGCTCGCACATTTGCTTGCTGTCGCCAATGATGAAGGGCCCTTCGGGCGGAGCTTTGAGCCGCAAGCGGCTGTTTTCCTCGGCGAGCTGCGACACCAGCCTGCTCAGGCGGAGGTTACTGGCCAGGTGACGCCCGACGATCTCGCAGAATCTCACGTCATGCTCGCGGAAGGCCCGGCCCCGCTGATAGACGTGCAGCACGCCCAGCAACTGGGTCGGCGTCCCGAGCGGCACGCAGATGGCGTCCTCAAACCCTGCCAGGCTCTCGAGCATGGGCGCAGGACTCTCGCCGCCGAGCCAGACGGGCCTGCTGGCTTGCCTCGCCCGCGCGGTCAGATTCTTGCTCAGTCGATATTCGTCGCGGGCTTTCTCTGGCAGGACTATTCGGGGAAAGAGCTCGCCATCTGAATCCAGTCCAAAGAATCCGACCACTTCGGCATGGGTCACTTCCTTCACGGTCTTGAGAGCCAGGTGAATCATCGCCGCGGGATCCCTGGCATCGACCGCGTCGGCCATGAACCGGCACAACGAATTGAACTCGTCGAGCTGAAACGGGGTGGCGTCGAGCAGCGAGGAAGTCAGGTTCGCTTCCGCCGATTCGTCCATTGGGGAAGGATTCGCCTTGTCGGGCTTCGGCTCGCCGATGCATTCGAATCGTAGCTGCACCGGCCCGATGCGAATCATCTGCCCATGCTTCAGCGCCGTGCCGCGGATGCGCTGACCGTCGACATAGGTCCCGTTCACACTGTCGTTATCGCGGATGTGCCACTGGCCTTGATCGAAGTAGAGCTCGGCGTGGAACCGCGACACCTGGTCCTCTTCGAGGACCAGCTGGTTACTGCGATAGCGGCCGACGGTCAAGCACTTCCCAGCGGGCAGCCCGATCGTCTTGCCTTCATTCGCCCCGTTCAGGACGACAAGTTGGGCATCCATAGGTACTGGACCGCGCAATAAACCATGGAGGTTGACCGAGTACGCCTGGAGTACTTTCCACGGGCTGCGTTGCTGCAACTCTCAAGAACAGGACTGCCATTTTGGCAGATGGGTTCGGTCCCGCCTCCGCGACCGGAAAGTCCTGGAGCGCAACATCTACAAGTCGAGGTCCCAGGCTTCCAGCCCAACGCAAGGGACCTGCATTCCTGAGGAAAATACTGCTTCTCCCCGTATCCGAAACAAGTATAGGTTCGTGCCCGCGCAACAAATCCAACAATCCCTCCGAGGGCCCTCCCTACCTGGCCCCAGATCAGACGCCGCCTAGCCATCCCCTCTGCGTTTCTCGACGCGCAACATTCCACCAAACGTGCTCCCCGGCTGGGCGTACAGGGCGGCAACGGAGAACGGAGTTTCGACCAGGCCTGAGAAGCGCAACATCTACGGCTCCCTCCAAAGGAGGGTGCGGGCGAGCACGGCGAGGCGATCGGGGTGAGGCAACGCGGAGCGCAACAAACCACGTAGTGTCTCCGACGGTCCATCAATCAGCTGGCGATCTCCAGCTGCGTAGAGAGCGTACCGCCAACTTGCAGGTTACCACGTAGAGTGTACATTTGTCAACAAAAATCCCGCAAGATCTCAATGGCTCCCCGCTGGATCGGGCTCATTGCCTGGTCCGCCGTGCGCCAGCCAGTTCCCTGTGCCGCGGGGGGCATTCAGTTTCGATCTCGCGAGACGAGTCAATCCATTATCCGCCATTTCGCCCATTTGCAAAGTGACTTTCTCGAGGACTTTGCCTGGTCGTGGGCTGGCTCGCATTTTCGTAGACTGATAGCAGGACGGCAGTGGCGCGGGCGTCGCTGGCCCGTTGACGACTCTTCATGCCGACTTCATAATGCCGATGCGGCGAACCAAGAGGGAGCCAGTCTCCACGGCCACGGAGCAGCCGGACCATGATGCACAACAACCACCTCAAGGTCTTCAGCGGGCGGGCCCATCCGCAACTCGCCGAGGAGATCGCCGACTATCTCGCGCTGCCCATGGGCCGCTTGACCCTGAGCAACTTCCCCGATGGCGAGATCTCCGTGCGGGTGGAAGAAGACGTCCGCGGCCGCGACGTCTTCCTGGTTCAGCCCACCTGTCCTCCCGTGAACGAGAATCTCGTCGAGCTGCTGCTCATGCTGGACAGCTTCCGACGCGCGAGTGCGGCGCGCATCACCGTGGTGCTGCCGTACTACGGCTATGCTCGGCAAGACCGCAAGGACGTCGGCCGGGTGCCCATCAGTGCCAAGGTCGTGGCGAACCTGCTGACGACGGCTGGGGCCAATCGCGTGGTCTGCTGCGACCTGCACGCGGCCCAGATCCAGGGGTTCTTCGACATCCCCGTTGATCACTTGCTGGCGGCGCCGGTCTTCAATGAGTATCTGCTCGGGTTGAACATTCCTCCGCAGGAGCTGGTCATCGTCAGTCCCGACGAGGGCCGCATCAAGCAAGCGCTGAAGCACCAGAAGCGGCTAGGAGGCGGGCTGGCGATCGTGGACAAACGCCGAGCCAGCGCCACCGAGACCAACCAGGCCAACATGATCGGCGATTCTCTGCGGGGGAAGGTCGCCGTCATGTTCGACGACATGATCACGACTGCCGGCAGCATGGTCGGCGCTGTGAACATCGCGCGGGCCAACGGCGCGCGTGAGGTGTACGTCTGTGCCACGCATCCTGTCCTGTGCGGGCCTGCGGTGGAGCGCCTGCGCGACGCGGGCATCAAGCAGATCATCGTGACCAACAGCGTTCCCGTGCCGCCCGCCAAGCAACTGCCCAACCTGCGCATCCTCAGCGTCGCCCGGCTGCTGGGCGAGGCGATCAAGCGCATCCATTGCAACGAATCGGTAAGCAGGCTCTTCGATTAGCTGGCTGGTTCCGAAGTCGTCCGGTCGAACAGGCGAGCCAGACGCCGCGAGTGCTCGTCGTAAGCCGACTCGAACAGTTCCGCGCTCCTCTGCTGCCCGACGTGGACGGCGCTGGTCAGGACCAGCGGCGGCTGTCCGGCTCGCGTCAGCCTCGCTGCGATCTCGGCCTTCAGGCAGTTGACGATCATGCAGCCCCCGACGGTGGAACCAGGAGCCGTCGGCGTGGCGAGTCCGGGGAGGGGCACCATGGCGTCTCCTGGCGGCGCGCCGGTGTCCAGGACGAGATCGACGACGTCGTCCAGGCGCTTGCCGCTGGCGTGTCGAGAAGTGCTGGATCGGGCATGAGCCAGGCTGACCAGGCCGATCGTCTTGATGCCCGCCGAGCGAAAGCCGAGGGCCATTTCGATGGGAACCACGTTGCAGCCGCTGCTCGAGATCACCAGGGCGGCGTCGCGGGGGTCGAGGACGAAGTTGCGGAGGATGCGCTCGGCCAGGCCGCTGACGTTCTCCAGGAACATGGCCTGGCGTTGGCCGTTAGCGCCGACAACCGGGTTGTGAAACGTCAACGACAGTTCCACGATGGGATTGAAGCCTGGGAAGCTGCCGTAGCGCGGCCACATCTCCTCGACCATGATGCGGCTATGGCCGCTGCCGAAGAGATGCACGACGCGGCCGGCGAGGATGGCCGCGGAGCACCAGTCGGCGGCCAGGGCGATCTGCTCGGCCTGAGCCTTGGCCCGTTCCACCAGTCCGATGCAGGCCTGGAGATACTGGTCAGTCGGTCCGAGCGCGGCTGACAGCCCGCC
>Ga0073934_10009293_pt1 | contig 12652 bp, 8 predicted proteins | sample LarsenN4metaG_FD_76834 | JGI IMG/M metagenome (GOLD analysis project Ga0073934, IMG submission 76834) | Hot spring sediment bacterial and archeal communities from British Columbia, Canada, to study Microbial Dark Matter (Phase II) - Larsen... ...
CGCCGCGGCCGCAGGGGAGGGTGCAGGGAGGGCTCGTCGGTGGCCCCTTCGGCCTCTCCGGCCCGTGGGGCCGGGGTGGAGGTCGGGGAGTGCGGGTAGTCATCCAGCGCGTCTCGCGCGCGTCGGTCTCGGTAGATGGCCGCGTCACCGGCAGCATCGGGCGCGGCCTTCTCGTGCTGGTGGGGTTCGCGCCCGCCGACGCGCCCGATCAGGTCGAGTGGATGGCGGACAAGGTGGTGGGCCTCAGGGTCTTCGCCGACGACGAGGGGAAGATGAACCGGGAGCTGGCGGCGGTGGGTGGGGCGGTGCTGGTGGTCTCCCAGTTCACGCTCTACGGCGATGCCGCCAAGGGGCGCCGGCCGTCGTTCATCGGCGCGGCGGCGCCGCAGGTGGCCATCCCGCTGTATGAGGCATTCATCGCGGCGCTGCGGGCCCGGGGGGTCAGGGTCGAGACCGGGGAGTTCGGCGCGCTGATGGAGGTGGAGCTGGTGAACGACGGGCCGGTGACGCTCATCCTGGAGCGCTGATGCGCACGAGCTCAAGCGCCTTGCTCGTGCTAGCGTCGTCATCTCCGCGCCGGCGTCAGCTCCTCGAGATGCTGGGCATTGCCCACCGGGTTGACCCGTCCGACGTTCCCGAGGTCCCGGAGCCCGGCGAGTCGGCGGAGCGCTTTGCCGTCCGGCTGGCGCGGGAGAAGGCGGTCCAGGTGGCGGCGCGCCATCCCGGAGCCCCGGTGCTTGGCGCGGACACCGTGGTGGTGCTGGGAGAGCGGCTGTTGGGCAAGCCCGACTCACCGGCCGACGCCGCGCGCATGCTGAAGGAGCTGAGCGGGCGCGAGCATCGGGTGGTTACCGCCGTGGCGCTGGCCCGCGACGCCGTGGTGGAGGACCGATGTGACGTGACCCATGTGTGGTTTCGACCGCTCAGCTCCGCCATGATCGACGCCTACGTCGCCAGCGGGGAACCGTTGGACAAGGCCGGCGCCTACGGCGTGCAGGGGTACGGCGCCGTGCTGGTGGAGCGCATCGAGGGCGACTTTTTCAGCGTGATGGGCCTGCCGGTGCGGCTGGTGATCGAGCTCCTCGAGGCGGCGGGGCTGCCTTATCGCTTCACCCGGTAGACCGCGACCGCCTGCGCCTTGCCCTTGAGCTGGAGCGGCTCCAGGGCCTCCACTTTGGGGGGTTGCTTCAGCGCCCGGTAGAACGGCTCCGAGATCAGGATCTCGCCGGGGCCGGCTTTGGAGCACAGCCGCGAGGCCGTGTTCACCGCGTCGCCGATCACCGTGTACTCCAACCGGCGTTCGCTCCCGATGTTGCCGGCGAAGACCTCCCCGAAGTTGATCCCGATCCCGATGTTCACCGGCTGGCGTCCCTGCCCGGTCCACTTGGCGTTGAGCTCGCCCAGCACCCGTTGCATGGCGATTGCGGCGCGCATCGCGCGGTCGGCGTCGTCCTCGTGCGGAATGGGCGCGCCCCAGATGGCCATGATGGCATCGCCGATGAACTTGTCCAGCGTCCCCCCGTGCTCGAAGATGATCTCCACCATCTCCGTGAAGTACTCGGTGAGCAGGGTGGCGATCTCGTCGGGGTTCATCTTCTCCGACATCGGGGTGAACCCCCGGATGTCGCTGAAGAAGATGAACACCGGCCGCTTGGAGCCGCCCAGCTGCACCGCCCCTTCCTGGTTCGCAATCTGGGCGGCGAGGTTGGGTGCGAAATAGCGTTGGAAGTTGGCCACCACCACCGCTTCCCGGCGAATGCGATCCGTGAGCTGGCTGTTCTCGATGGAGACCGCCGCGATGCCGGAGAACGCGATCAGGAACTCGAGGTCCTCGTCGCCGAACGAGTGCGTGGCGGTGAGGTTGTCCACGTAGATGATGCCTAAGACCTTGCCCTCGCTGCTGATCAGGGGCGTGCACATCGCGCTCCGCACGCTCTGCATCAGGATGGACTTGCCCTTGAAGCGCTCGTCCGCCGCGGCGTTGTCCGTGAGGATGGCCAGCCGCTCGCTCACGGCGCGGCGGGCGATGGATTGCGGGACGTGCCGACTTCCGCCCGAATCGCCGAGACGGTTCTTGGAAACGCGCGGCACCAATTCGCCGGAGGCCTCCTCGACCATGAGAATCGAGACGCGGTCCACGCTCATCACTTGGAACGTGATGTCCACGATCTTCTGGAGCAGCTTGTCCACTTCTTGCTGCTTGGACAGCTCCTTGGAGATATCCAGCAGCAGGGAGAGCTTCTTGCTCTGCCGTTCCTCCACCGACTCGCCCGGCACCTTGAGCTGGGTCCCGCCGCTGGGCCGCCCCGCCACTTTGCCTTCGATGCCGCCCGCCGCCGCCTCCAGCGGCACCTGGCGCACGATGGTCGCCTCCGGGGGCCTGACCCCAAACCCGGACGCCTCCGCCCCCGGCTTGACGGCGGGCCGGGCCACCGGCGGGGTCACCTGGTGTACCTTGAAGGCCACTTTTCCGAAGGTCACGATGTCGCCGTCCCCGGCCGTGGACTGGGTAATCGGCGTGCCGTTGATGTAGGTCCCGTTGCTGGACCCCAAGTCTTTGACGGAGACGTCGCCGTCGACCAGCGTCACTTCGGCGTGGCGGCGGGAGACCGTCGGATCGTAGATGGGCAGATCGCTGGTCACGGCCCGGCCCACCACGATGGCACGGCCCTCGGGGAGATCGATGGTCTGGTCGCCGGTGGTGCTGATGAGCTTGAAGGCGGACACCTGGTCGCTCCTGCGACGGTCTAATATACTGGCGCCGCCGGGAAGCGGCAGAAGCGGCTCTTATCTCCGCTCCGCGATCGCCAGCGCCTTCAGCACCGCGCTCGCCTTGTTTTCCGTCTCTTCGTACTCCCGGGCCGGATCGCTGTCAGCCACGATCCCGGCGCCGGCCTGGACGTGGGCCCGGCCAGCCCGGAGAATGGCGGTGCGGAGTGCGATGGCCGTATCCAGCGTCTCCGCCCCCCAGCCGAGGTAACCCACGGCGCCGGCGTAGGGGCCGCGCCTGGTCGGCTCCAGCTCGTCGATGATCTGCATGGCCCGCACCTTGGGCGCGCCGCTCACGGTGCCGGCCGGGAAGGCGCCGCGCAAGGCGTCCACCGCGTCCAGCCCGGGCCGCAAGCGCCCGCGCACTTCGCTTACGATGTGCTGGACGTGCGAGTACCGCTCGATGCTCTTGAGCTCGGTGACCCGTACCGTCCCGAACGCCGCGGCCCGGCCCACGTCGTTCCGGCCCAGGTCCACCAGCATCATGTGCTCCGCCAGTTCTTTGGGATCCGCCAGCAACTCCCGGCTCAATCGTTCGTCGTCTTGCGGAGTCGCGCCGCGAGGCCGCGTTCCGGCGATGGGCCGCACCAGGATCTCTCCCTCCTCGACGCGCACCAGCACCTCCGGCGAGCTGCCCGCCAGCACCAGGTCATCCAGGTGCAGGAAATACAGATAGGGAGCGGGGTTCAGGGTGCGGAGCGCGCGGTAGACATCCAGTGGCTCCGCCGTGACTCTCAAGTCCTGGCGGCGCGAGAGCACGGTCTGAAACGTGTCGCCCGCGCGGATGTAGGCCTTGATGCGCTCGACATCGCGTTCGAACGCCGGGCGAGGGTACGGGCTCTCCACCGGCAGCGGGGGGGCACTGGCCAGGGAGAGCAGGCGCAGCCGCGGAGGATCCGACAGCCGATGCAGGAGCTCGCCGATCCGCCGTTCCGCGGCTTCGTAGGCTCGGGTGAGGGCGCTGCGCTCACTGCCGGGCAGGACCTCGGTGTTGGCCACGATGGTGGCCCGACCGAACGCGTTGTCGATGATGATCAGAGAGTCGGCCAGCATGAAGAGCGCATCCGGGAGCCCCAGATCATCCGCCGGTCCCCCGGGGAGCCGCTCCAGCGTGCGGGCCACCTCGTAGCCCAGGTACCCTACCGCGCCCCCTGAGAAGCGAGGCAGCCCGGGGGCCGGCGCGGCCTTGAGCGCCCGGAGGCGCTGCGCCAGATGGCCCAGCGGATCCGGCGCCGGGGTCCCGGCGCCCCACCCCTCGGCTGCGGTCCAGCGCTCCACCTCGCCGCCACGGTAACGCCAGGCCTCGCGGGGCTCGGTCCCCATGAACGTGTACCGGGCCCACCGCTCGCCGCCCACCAGCGATTCCAACAAGAAAGCGAAAGGCGGCCGCGCGATCGCGGCGTACGCCGTGACCGGCGTCAGCATGTCGGCGGGAAGCTCCCGGAGCACCGGCACGATGCCGCCCATGGCCGCGCGGGCGGCGTAGGTGGCGAAATCCGTATCGTGCGTCAACGGGGCGCCGCGACGAGGTAGTGCCCGGTCTGCGGCAGACTCGTGGTGAGGTCGCTCAAGGCGGTGCCGGCGCCGCCGGTGTTGACCCACCGATCGAGCGAGGCCTCGCGCCAGATGTCGAGCGCGTTGGCGTACGCGCTCTGGTCGGCGTACCGCGAGCCGGCGGCCACGCTCAGGTTGCCGTAACGCACGTAGGAGAACGTCAACGTGGGCTGGCCCGCCGACGCGAACCGCAGACCGTCCGGCCCGAGGCGGATCCCGTAGATGCCGGCGTCCGCCCTCAGCGTCACCGGCACCGAGTCGCCGGGACCCAGGATCGTGCCATCCAAGGTGGACAACGAGCCGGCGGGGAACTGGACGCGCGCGAACAGCGTGTTGAAGCCGTCGCCGTGGATCAGGTTGCGGGTGGTGGCGCGGGCGTTGGACACGTAGAACGACAGACTGGCCGGCGCCGGCGCGCTGCCGGCGAGCGGCAAGATCAAGAGCTCGGCGGTCGGCAAGCTACCGGCGGGTGTCACCAGGTCCTCGCAGGCGGCGAGGAGCAGGGCCAGCGCGCTTGCTGCCGCCCACAGCCCCCGTGATATTGCGCCACGATGCGCGTGCTCGCCCCGTGGGTGTTGGCCGTCCTGCTTCCCGCTGGGCTGGCTGGCCAAACCTGGAACGACAGCGCCACCACCGCCTTGATCGCCCGGGCCGCGGCGCGGCGCGCGAGCGCCGAGGCCGACACCGGGCTCAGGGACTTCCAGGCGCGGGCACACGGGTTTGTGTTCTTTCTCGGGCAGCTGGGTGAGGGACTCGCGGCACCGCCAAAGCTGATCAAGGCCGATCAACTTGCCGTGGAAGTCTACTGGAAGGCGCCGGGCCGGAGCAAGCAGCGCATCGTGGGCTGGCGCGACCGGCGCGACTTGCCCACCGACATCCAGTACCATCGCGACCACCTGGGCATCGTCACCAACGGATTCGGGAACCGCATTCGCGTTGGCGAAGGCGACGAAGTGCGGGACGTCCCCCACCCCCTGGCTCCGGACGCGGCGCGCTGGTACGACTATGCCCTCGCCGATTCGCTGACCATCGAGATTCCCCAGCGTCGGGTGCGGGTCTACGAGGTGGTGGTGCGCCCCAAGGAGCCGGCCGCGCCGCGGATGGTCGGGACGCTCTACCTGGACGGCGACCAGGCCCAGCTGGTGCGGATGCGATTCCAGTTCACCCGGAGCGCGTACCTCGACCCCAGCCTGGAAGACATCACCATCGTGCTGGACAACGGCCTGTGGGAAGGCCGCTACTGGCTCCCGCGGCGCCAGGAGATCGAGATCCGCCGCCATACCACGTGGCTGGAGCTTCCCGCCCGCGGGATCATCCGGGGGCGCTGGGAGATCGGCGAGTACCAATTCAACGTCGGGCTGGCGGACCAGCTCTTCACGGGGCCGGAAATCACGGTGGCCGCTCCCGAGGCCCGAAGCGGGTACTCCTGGCCCGAGCCACTGGATGCCGCTATCGCCGAGACGGCCGGGCAGGGGACCCTCGACCTGGCCTCGGTGCGGGCGGCGGTGCGTCAACTCGCCGCCACGAGGGTCCTCTCGGGCTTGCCGGCCGCTCGCCCGGGGGCCAGGTCGCTGTCGGACCTGCTGCACGTGAACCGCGTCGAGGGGATCGCGCCGGGCGTGGGTGGCGTCCTTCGGGTGGCGGGCGGCTGGCTCGAGCTGCGCGCTTGGGGGTCGTACGGCGCGAGCGACCAGCGGCTCAAAGGACGGGTGGCGCTGGAGGCGCCCCGGGCGTGGGGTGGGATCGGGCTGGAGGCCGGCCGGGAGGTGCGCGACGTGGGCGACGAGCGGCTCATCGCACCACTGCTCAACTCGTTCGCCACCCAGGAACTGGGGCGCGACTACGGCGACTACGTATTGGAGGACCGGGTCCGGCTCGTGGTGCGGCGTGGCGCGGGTGGTGCAACGCTGTCAGTCTCCGGCGGGGTGGAGCGCACGCGGAGTCTGGAGACACGGGCCACGCCGGTCACCGGTACGTTGCGGTTCAATCCGTCGCTGGGCGCCGGGCGCTATTGGGTGGGGCGGGTAAGTCTCGCGCGGCGAGTGTGGGTGCTGCCTCCGCAGCCGGACGTGGGGTTCGTGCTCCAGGCTGAGGGTGGCGTGAGCGACACGGTGCGGTATGCGCGGCTGCGAGGTGAGGGGCGCGTCGAGGTTCCGGTGGGCGGCACGGCGATGCGTCTCCAAGGGTGGGCGGCGTGGGGCTCGCGGAACCTCCGGCCGGACCGGGCGTTCGTATGGGGCGGGCGAGGGGCGGAGGGCTGCGAGGTGAGCCAGCGGTGCGGGGGTCGCTACGGAGGGGGGGGAGGCGTCGAGTGGCGAGTCCGGGTTCCCTTTCCGGAACTCCCGCTAGGGTCGTTCGCCTCGACCGGGGCCTACGTGATCGTGGCGCCGTTGGTTCGGGGGGCGTGGGTGGACGGGGCCGTGCCGGGGTCCCCGTGGCGGCCAAGCGGCGGCTTAAGACCGGTTCCCGGGTTGGGGCTAGAGTGGCTACATCAGCTCATTCGACTGGAGCTGGCGGTCGATCCCAAGCGATCTAAGTGGGCGGTGCTGGTGGACTTGCATCGGAGTCTCTGGTCATTGCTCTGATCGCCGAGGTGTGCGGCTCCTCACAGTGGCGCCGCCCTGTCCGGTGCTTATCTTCAACTGGAGCAGGGTAGGACCCCCACCGGGAGGTGTTCCGTAGGCCGGTTCAAGGACGAGTGGCTCAGCGCGACGGTCGAGGAGTTGATCGGCAAGGAAGCGCTGGAGGAGCTCCGCGGCGTGGAGGGCGCCAAGGAGACGCTCTGGGAGACGGTGGTGTCCCAGGGAAAGGCCACGGACGAGCAATTGGTGGGCGGGCTCGCCACCCGGTTCCGGCTCAAGCTGGCCGACATCACCCAGAGCGAGCGGCAGGCTCGCGAGCTGGTCCCTGAGCAGTCGGCCCGCAAGTACCACGTCCTGCCCCTTCGGGTCACCGACTCCTATCTCGAAATCGCCACGGCGAACCCGTTCGATCTCGACTGCGAGAAGACGCTGGCCTTCGCCACGGGTCGCGAAGTCCGCATGCAGCTGGCCTCTCCCAAGAAGATCCAGGAGAAGATTGACGAGTTCTACCGCCCCGAGAACGTGATCGGGCAGTTGCTCGAGGGCATGGAATCCGATGCCGAGGTCACGCAGCTCGAGGACAAGGACGCGTTGGAGGAGATCGCCATCTCGGCCGAGGAGGCGTCGCAACGGCCGGTGGTGCGGCTGGTGGACCTCATCCTCTCCGAGGGCATTCTGTCCCGGGCGAGCGATATCCACGTCGAGCCGGAGGAGGGCGGGGTGGCGGTGCGGTACCGCATCGACGGCGTGCTGCGCCAGGTCATGAAGATCCCGCGGGCGGCCGGTCTGCCGTTGATCTCGCGGATGAAGATCATCTCCTCGCTGGATATCGCCGACCGGATGCGCCCGCAAGACGGCCGCGCCCGGGTGGCGATCAACGGGATTCCGGTGGACCTCCGGGTCTCGACCCTTCCGGCGCAGTTGGGTGAGAAGGTCGTCATCCGGATTCTCGATGCCAGCCGGACCGTGCTGTCACTCGACTCGCTCGGCTTCAACCCCAATGAGGGGGCCGCCATCAAGGCGCTGCTGGACAATCGGGACGGCGTCATCCTGGTCACCGGCCCCACCGGATCGGGCAAGACCACGACGCTGTACTCGGCGCTGCGGCACGTGCAGAGCGAGGGCGTCAACATCGTCACGGTCGAGGATCCGGTGGAATACCGGATCCACGGGATCGTGCAGGTGCAGGTCAACGAAAAAGCGGGGCTCACCTTCGCGGCCGCGCTGCGATCCATCCTGCGCCAGGACCCCGACGTGGTGCTGGTGGGCGAGATCCGCGACAAGGAAACCGCTCAGATCGCGATCCAGGCCTCGCTCACCGGTCACCTGGTGCTCTCCACGCTCCACACCAACGACGCCCCCAACGCGGTCACCCGGCTGGTGGACATCGGCATCGAGCCGTTCAAGATCGCCTCCGCGTTCCGTGGCGTGGTGGCGCAACGGCTGATGCGCCGGCTGTGTTCCACCTGTAAGGAGGTCTGGGTCGAGAGCATCCCCGCCAAGCTGCACCGGTGGATTCCTCCCGACACGCCGCTTTTCCGCGCCGTCGGCTGTCCCGAATGCGCCATGACGGGGTATCGCGGCCGCTTTTCGATCGTCGAAGTGCTGACCGTGACGCCCGAGGTGGAGCGGCGCATCGGCAGCGGCGAGACGGCCGACCGGATCGCGGAAGCGGCGCGGGCGGCGGGGATGTCGTCCCTGTGGGAAAGCGGCCTCTCGCACGTTCTTCGGGGGGAGTCGACCATCGACGAGCTGCTGCGCGTGGTGGACGTGCCGCAGGAGGATACCGGTGCTCCCCCGCGCGGGGCAGACCGTGCACCGGGGAAGCGATTCTCGCCCGCCCACGGCCTGGCGACGCCGGGAGCGGTGAGGGAACGGGAGTCGGGCTCGCACCCCAAACCGACCGTGGTGGACTTCGAGCTCCTCGAGCCGGTGGACCTCGTCGCGCAGCGCCCGGCCGCCGGCGCCCGGGTGCTGCTGGTGGACGACGAGGACATGCTGCGCAAGGTGATGAAGGACCTGTTGGAGCGCGAGGGCTACAACGTGGTGGAGGCGCGCGACGGGGTCGAGGCGCTGGACCAGATCGATCGCCACGGGCCCGACATCATCGTCCTGGACCTCAACCTCCCGGGCCTGGACGGCTACGGGGTGCTCTCGCACCTGCGGTCCCGGCCGGCCACCGCCGACATCCCGGTGGTGGTGCTGACGGCTCGCGGGGACGAAGAAAACGAAGTCCGCGTCTTCGAGCATGGCGCGGACGATTTCCTGAGCAAACCTTTCCGGGCGCGCGCCCTGTCCGCCCGCCTGGCCGCCGTGCTGAGCCGGGCCCGCGGGCGCCAGAAACAAGCCTAGTCGGTCACGTCGAGCAGTTCCGCCGCGGCCGTCCGCAGCTGCCGCGCGTTCACCGGTTTGTGGATGTAGCGCCCTCCTAGCCGCCGGAGCCACTCCTCGGTTTCGGGGCGGACGTCGGCGGTGGCGAAGATGGTGCGGCGCACCAGCTCCGGCCACCGCCCGAGCAGCGTTTCGGCGAACATCCCTCCCGCCACGTCGGTGCGGGGATCGGCGATCACCAGGTCGTAGCGGTGCTGCGCCAGGAGTTCCACCGCGTGAGCGCCGTCCCGCGCCGCCTCCACCCGATGGCCGTCGCTGGAGAAGACCATGCTGATCATGCGTTGCACCGCGGGGTCGCCATCCACCAGGAGGACCCGGTGACCGGCTCGAGCGGCCGGGACGGCGCCGGGGGCTGCCTCCACCTGGCGGGGCGACGCGCCGGCACGAACGGCCGCCGGCAGCTCGGCCGTGAAGAGGGCGCCGCCCCCGCTCGCGCGGCGCACTTCGAGCGTCCCGCCGTGCCGCTCCAGGATCCCGTACGAGATGGCCAGGCCGAGGCCGGTGCCGACGCCCGGTTCCTTGGTGGTGAAGAACGGCGTGAAGATCCGGGGGGCCAGCTCGTCCGGGACGCCCGGGCCGGTGTCCTCGACGTCAATCGCCACGCGATCCCGGTGCCGGCGGGTGCGGACCACCACTCGCCGCGCGCGTTCGGGGGGGTTGGTGGCCACGGCCTGGACCGCGTTGGTCACCAGGTTCACCACCACCTGCTGGAGCTGCATACGATCCGCCCGCACCACCACCGGCTGGGACGGCAAGTCGGTGACCAGGTCCACTTGCTGCAGGCGCACCTCGTACTCCATGAGCAGGGCGGTGCGCCGGACCACCTCGTTGACGTCGACCGAGGCGACCTCGGCCGGCCCCTGCCGCGCAAAGGTGAGGAGGTTGCGCACGATCTTCCCGGCGCGCTCGGCCTGCTCGTGGATGATCCGCAGGTGTTCCCTGGTGGCAGGCGGCGTGGCCGGTTGCTCCAGCAGCAGCTCGGCCAGCCCCGAGACCGACGTGAGAGGGTTGTTGAGCTCGTGCGCTACGCCGGACACCAGCTGACCGATAGCCGCCATTTTCTCGTGCTGGATCATCTGCGCTTCGAACGCCGTCTGCTCCGTCACGTCCTCGATGAGCACCACCAGCCACCCCCGGGACTCTTCTTCCTGCATGGGCGCGGCGCCGATTCGGAAGATGCGCTGCAACGCCTCCGAGCGCTGGGTGACCGGTGCGATGCGCTCGCCCCGCCGCGCTGCCTCATACAGGCCCGCCAGATCGGATGGGCGGCCCAGGAGTTCGCGGGCGAGGTCGCAACCCACCACCGAGGGGAGCGATCGCCCCAGGAGTCCCGCGAGCGCTCGGTTGGCCCGCTGGATCCGGCCGCCGTCGTCCAACACCGCGATCCCGTCCGCCAGGGCGTCGAACGTGCCTTCCCACTGCTCCTTGCCGGCCCGCAACTGGTCGAAGAGCCGGGCATTGGTGAGCACCACCGCGGCGTGCGCCGCGACGGTGGATAGCAGGCGCAGGTGATCGGGCCCGAACGGGTCCGGGGTGTCCACTGCGACAATCGCCCCGGTGATCACGCCGTGGGCCCGGAGCGGCGCCACCGCGGCCCGCCGCGCCTCGAGACCCGGCAGCAGCTCGGTGGGCGTGATGCCGTCCGCCGTTTCCAGTTTCTCGTGCGTCAGGGCGGCGGCGACCAACCCGGTCGGTGGTCCGGGGAACGCTCGTTCCAGCAGTCCGGCGAGACTCCCCTCAGCGGCGGCGACGCGCAGGCCGCCCCCGGGCTGGTCGGCAAGCACCACCATGGCTCCCTGGGCGTCGAGAAAGCGTACGAGATAACGGGCGATCTGCTCCGCGATGCGCTCGAACTGAAAGGACTCGGAAAGGAGATAGGTAAGCTCCTGGAGCAGGAACAGCTCGCGGAGTCGCCGCGCCAGTTCTGCGTTGGCGCGCTCCAGCTGGGCGGACTGATGGGCGCGGGCCCACCGGGCGCCGGCCAGGTAGGCACCCAGCGCGACCAGCGTCGCGAAGGCGAGGAACGCGAGGACAGAGCCGAGGTTCACGGTGGGATGAATGATGCTTCGCGGTCAAAGACACCGGAAGCCGTATCACGCGGTTGACGTGACGAAACGGGAGGGATAGATTCGGGAGAAATGATTTGCAAATGAGTCTCATTCGCATCCACATGAGAATGTGCCCCCCGCTCATCGCACTCCTCGCATTCATGATCGTTCAGGTCAGTACCGCTCAGCAGCCGCGGCGGAGCAACGTGCTCCTGCGGCGAGCGGCATGGGTGATGGGCACGGAGTTGAGGCTCGTCCTGGTGGCGCGGGACGAGGCAGCGGGGCAGCGCGCGGCCGAGGCAGTGTTCGCGGCAGTCCGGCGGGTGGACGACCTCCTGAGCACCTGGCGAGACGACTCAGAACTTGCACGGCTGAACCGAGCGCCGGCGGGAGAGGCCATCGCGCTGTCGTCAGCCCTCCACGACCTCCTGGGTGAGGTGTGGCGGTGGTGGCGAGATACTGGCGGCACGTTTGACCCCGGCGTTGGGCCCTTGGTGGACGTCTGGGGCGTGAGAGGGGCGCGGCATCAGCCGACGGATGACGAGTTGGCGCTGGCCCTACGAAACAGTGGGCTTCGCCAGTTCGACTTGGATCCCACGAGACGAACCATGGTCCGGCGCAGCCCGGGCGCGTGGCTGGATTCGGGAGGCTTTGGCAAGGGTGCGGCGCTGCGCTCGGTCCAGGCGGTGCTGCGGGCCAGCGGTATTCATGCGGCGCTGGTGGACTTCGGCGGCCAGGGGCTGGCGGTGGGGTCGTCGCCCGAGGCGACTGGGTCCGCGGGCTGGACCGTTGGCGTGGCGCACCCGGCCCAGCGGCTCGTGGCCGTGCGCGAGCTGGTCGTTCAAGACCGATCCGTATCCACCAGCGGCCAGTCGGAGCAGCCCGGCCACATCCTGGATCCGCGCTCGGGCCGGCCAGTGCCGGCGTGGGGCAGTGTGACGGTGGTCGAGCCGGATCCCATGGTGGCGGACATCCTGTCCACGGCGCTGTTTGTGATGGGGCCCCAGGATGGGCTGCGCTGGTCCGAAGGTCGGGATGACTTCGGGGCGCTGTTCTTGATCCTGCGCGAGGGACGCGTGGAGGCACGTTGGAATCGTGCGATGGAACCTTTCTTCAAGGAGAAGAGGTGATGCGGTTGATTCGATGGAGGTGCGCGGGGGTGGCGCTCGCGGTGACAGCTTGGCCCACCTCCGGCCTCATGGCGCAGGAGCGAGACACGACTGAGGTGGCGCGGCTCAAGACGCAGATCGAGGCGATCACCCGAGAGATCGAGGAGCTCAAGCTGGGGCGGGAGGTCGTGGCCCGGGC
>Ga0073934_10009295_pt1 | contig 12649 bp, 14 predicted proteins | sample LarsenN4metaG_FD_76834 | JGI IMG/M metagenome (GOLD analysis project Ga0073934, IMG submission 76834) | Hot spring sediment bacterial and archeal communities from British Columbia, Canada, to study Microbial Dark Matter (Phase II) - Larsen... ...
AGCGTGCCGTACACCGTTCCTCGTGCAAGCGCCTCGGCGGTGCGGCTGCGGACCGGCGCTTCGACCGCATCCCATCCCGGCGGCAGGCGCAGGCGCAGATCGAGCCCCTTGGCGTTGACCGATTTGAGCTCCCAGGCCCACACATAGGCCCCGCACGCGCCGTGGCCGCGTGCGAATCCGGTCATGCTCGAAAGCGCCATCGGCATCCTGTCGCAGGAGAATCCAGAACGGGATTCGGCGGCGACCTTAACGGCGGGGAACCTGCGTCACAAGGCCGGGACCGGCCACGCCACGCAGCTATTGCTTCTTCTTCGGTGTCCGGCGGCCCTTCGGCGTCGCCGCTTTCGGCGCTGCCGCCGGCTGCTGGACTTCACGCACCGGCTCCGGCGTGCCGCCCTGTTCGATCACGCGCAACCGCGCGACGTTGCGCTGGTGCTGTTCGTAGTTCTCGGCGAACGCGTGACCGCCGGTCCCGTCGGCGACGAAGTAAAGCTCCTTGGTGCGGGCCGGATTGGCGGCGGCCTCGATCGAGGCACGGCCGGGATTGGCGATCGGGCCGGGCGGCAGCGCATCGATGATATAGGTGTTGTAGGGCGTCGGCCGCTCGAGATCGGCGCGCGACAGCGGGCGCCCCAGCGTGCCCTTGCCCGGCGCCAGGCCGTAGATCACCGTGGGATCGGTCTGGAGCCTCATCCGCTGCTTGAGCCGGTTGACGAACACGGCTGCGATCCGCGTGCGTTCCTCGGGGCGGCTGGTTTCCTTCTCGATGATGGATGCAAGGATGATGAGCTGCTCCGGCGTGCGCAGCGGCAGGTCGCGGCTGCGACGCTCCCAGACTTCCTTCACCAGCTGCTGCTGCGCCTGCTGCATGCGCTGGATCGCAAGCTCACGCGTATCGCCGCGCCGGAAATTGTAGCTGTTGGGCAGCATGCTGCCTTCCCGCGGCATGTCCTTGATCGGGCCGGTCAGGATCGGATTGTCCAGGAGCCGCGCGGCGATCTGTTCCGACGTCAGGCCCTCGGGAATCGTGATCAGGTGCTGAACGACCTTGCCTTCGATCAGGGTTTCGACCACATCGCGCACGCTCGCCCGCTTCGGGAACAGGTATTCGCCCGATTTCAGTTCGGAGCGTGCCTTCAGCGCCAGGACTCCGCCGATGAAGATCAGCTTGTGCTCGTCGATCACGCCTTCGCGTTGCAGAAGATCGGCGATCTCGACCATGCCCGCACGGTTTGGAATCGTGACGATCTTGTCGGCTTCGAGCGGCCCGGGCGCCTCGAAACGCAATTTCCCGAACACGACCGCAACGCCGCCGCCGATCACGACCAGAATCAGGAGTGTGAAGATCGCATTGCCGATGATGACGAGCGGATTGCGCACGCGCTTGGAGCGACGGGTGGGCACCGGCACATATTCCGGCTCCAGTGCTGCGCGCGGGCTGCGCGGCGTGATCCGCCTGTCCATGGTGTTCGCGCTGCCGAATCCGTCCGACGATCGCGCGGATATGGGCGGATAGGGAGCGCCAGCGTCAAGAACCGTCCGTGCCGCAGGCGAAGCCGCGCCCGGTCGGCCGCCCGATGGCGGGCCGCCGGCTCCTCCTCCCGGTTCCGCCGCGATCGGCGGCTCGGCCAGGAGCGGACCGGCGCCTCCCAGCGGCCGCGGCGGTGGCGGCGCGGCGGCGGGGCTGCGAAGAGCAGCACTGCGATTTGCGGGAGCAAGGCTGCCGGCGCCGGCTGGCGCCGGCGGAGCGGCCGCGGCACTGCGCGCCGCCGGACCCGTAGCGGGCGCGGTTCCCATGCCCGGCGGGCGTTGTTGACCCGGGCTGGCGACCGGCGGCCGCGCGGCCGGCGTACGGGCCTTGTCGCTCAGCGGCGGATAGGACATGGCGGCCGGAAACCGCCGGCTCGGCGGATTGGGTGCCGGCCCCGACACCGTCGAACGGCTGGCAGGCGGCGCGGCGCGCGGACGGACCGGCCCATTCCCGTCGCCCCCTGGCGGCGTTCGTGAATTCACTGCTCGTCCCCGCCCCGACGCCTGCCGTGGTTTCGCTTCCGGCCATCCGTTGCCAGCAAGGTCCAACTGCGCCGATGCTCGCAGCCTTTCGCCCTTCTGGCCACCGAAATCTTCCGCGCTGAACAGCCCCCGCGCGCCACGTTAGGGCTGAATATGGCAAAACCGGGGATTGGTTGCCGTCAACTGATGCGGCGAAACACCAGGGATGCATTGGTCCCGCCGAAACCAAAGGAATTCGACAAGGCGATGTCGATTTTCCGTCGTTTCGCGTGGTGCGGCACGAGATCAATGGCGGTTTCGATGGACGGGTTGTCCAGATTGATCGTCGGGGGCGCGATGCCGTCGCGCATTGCCAGGATCGAGAAGATCGCCTCGACCGCGCCGGCTGCTCCCAGCAGGTGACCGACCGACGACTTGGTCGACGACATGCTGATGTGGGCGGCATCGTTTCCCACCAGCCGCTGCACCGCCCTGACTTCGATCTCGTCGCCGAGCGGCGTCGATGTGCCGTGCGCGTTGATGTAATCGACCTCGCCGGGCGAGATTCCGGCACGCGTGATGGCGGCCTTCATACAGCGGAATGCGCCGTCGCCGTCCTCGGCCGGCGCCGTGATGTGGTAGGCGTCGCCCGACAGCCCATAGCCGATGATCTCGGCGTGGATCCTGGCGCCGCGGCTGCGGGCATGCTCCAGCGTTTCGAGAACGACGATGCCCGCGCCCTCCCCCATCACGAAACCGTCACGGTCGCGGTCGTACGGCCGCGATGCGCGTTCCGGCGTGTCGTTGAACGAGGTCGACAGCGCGCGGCAGGCAATGAAGCCGGCCATCCCGATCCGCGAGATCGGCGACTCGGTGCCGCCGGCCACCATGACCTCCGCATCGCCCAGCGCAACCATCCGCGCGGCGTCGCCGATCGCATGCGCGCCGGTCGAGCACGCGGTGACCACGGCGTGATTGGGACCCCGCAGCTGGTGCTCGATCGACACATAGCCGGAGGCGAGATTGATCAGCCGTCCCGGAATGAAGAACGGCGACACCCGTCGCGGCCCGCGCTCCTTCAACGTGATGGCGGTTTCGGCAATGCCGGTCAGACCGCCGATGCCCGACCCGATCAGGACTCCGGTCTTGTCCTGGTCTTCCTTGGTCGAGGGTTTCCAACCGGCATCCGCGAGCGCCTGCGTGGCGGCGCTCATGGCGTAGAGGATGAAATCGTCGACCTTGCGCTGTTCCTTCGGCTCCATCCACTGGTCGGGATTGAAGCTGCCGTCGGAGCCGTCGCCGCGCGGGACCTGGCAGGCAATCTTGGCGGCAAGGTCCGAGACGTCGAAGCGCTCGATGCGCCGGGCGCCGCTCTCGCCATTGATCAGCCGCTTCCAGGTGGCCTCGACGCCGCACGCCAGCGGCGTTACCAGACCGAGTCCTGTGACGACGACGCGCCTCATCTGCGGCTCCTCACCACCCGGGCGATTGCACTATGGTCGCTCGAAACGCCTGTGCGCCAAGGCGGCAGCTGCCACTGGTCTATCGCGATAATGCGCGGTGCGAGCGGAGGGTTCAGCTTTTTGCGTTCTTTTCCAGGAATTTGACGGCATCCCCGACGGTCAGGATGGTCTCGGCGGCATCGTCCGGGATTTCGCAGCCGAATTCCTCTTCGAATGCCATGACGAGTTCGACCGTGTCGAGGCTGTCGGCACCGAGGTCGTCGATGAAGCTGGCGTTCTCGGTCACCTTTTCGGCCTCAACGCCAAGATGCTCCACGACGATCTTCTTTACCCGCTCGCCAATGTCACTCATCGCCGTACCTCTTGTCCATTTCGATGGGCTCGATGGCGTGCGCCCCGAGCCATTGCGAACAGCCGTGCCGAAGCGACCGCGGTTAGACCATATGACGGTCGCCATCGGACCGTGCAATTCCTCGTCAGGTCCGGAGAGCGCCCCGCCAACTCGGGTCCGGTTACCATACTTCCCAGGGCTTGACCAGCATCGCCATTCCCCCTGCTAACAGCCTTCAAATCATTGCCATTCCGCCGTTCACATGGAGTGTCTGACCGGTCACATAGGCGGCTTCGTCGGAGGCCAGATAGACCGCGGCGGCCGCAACGTCGGCGCCCTCCCCGAGCCGCCCGGCCGGCACCCGCGCCAGGATCGCCTCGCGCTGCTTGTCGTTGAGCTTGTCGGTCATGGCGGTGGCGATGAAACCGGGCGCGATGCAATTGGCGGTCACACCGCGCTTGGCATATTCCTGGGCGATCGACTTGACCATCCCGATCATGCCGGCCTTGGCCGCGGTGTAGTTGCTCTGCCCGGGATTGCCGGTGACGCCAACGACGGACGTAATCGCGATGATGCGCCCGGCACGGCGGCGCATCATGCCTTTGACCGCTGCCCTGGCGAGACGGAACGTGGCGGTGAGGTTGACCGCGATCACGTCGGCCCACGCTTCGTCGCTCAGCTGCACGAGCAGGTTGTCGCGCGTGATGCCGGCATTGGCGACCAGCACGTCGAGCTTGCCCATCGCGGCCTCCGCCTGCGGCACCAGGGCTTCGACCGCATCCCTGTCGGCAAGATCGCAGGGCAGCACATGAACGCGTTCGGCCAATTCGCCGGCAAGCCGATCGAGAACGTCACGGCGCGTGCCGGACAGCGCCACCGTCGCACCTTGACCGTGCAGGGCGCGCGCGATCGCACTGCCAATGCCGCCGGTGGCGCCGGTGACGAGCGCGGATTTCCCGGTCAAGTCGAACATGCACGACCTCCCTGCGGCTTTCCTCGCCGGCCTCAGCGCGCGGCCTTGAATGCAGCCACGTCCTCCGGCGTGCCGATGGCGATGCCGGTGGCGCCCTCGGCAATCCGCTTGACGAGCCCGGACAACACCTTCCCGGAACCGACCTCGTAGAATGTCGTGACGCCGGCGGCGGCCATGAAGGCGACCGACTCACGCCAGCGGACGGTCCCGGTGACCTGGTCAACGAGGCCTCGCAGGATCTGTGCCGGCTCCATGACCGGCCCGGCGACGACATTGCCGATCAGCGGCACGCAGGGCGGCTTGATCGTGACTTTCGACAGGGCGTCCGCCATCACGTCGGCGGCCGGCTGCATGAGCGCGGAGTGGAAGGGCGCCGACACCGGCAGCAGCATCGCGCGCCGCACGCCGCGTGCCTTGGCGATCTCGACGGCCCGCTCGACAGCCGCCTTGTGGCCGGAAACAACCACCTGGCCGCCGCCATTGTCGTTGGCGGCCTGCACCAGATCGCCCTGTGCGGCTTCGGCGGAGATGGCTGCGGCCTGCTCGAAATCGACTCCCAGCAGCGCGGCCATGGCACCGACGCCAACCGGCACGGCCTGCTGCATGGCGCGGCCGCGGATCCGGACGAGGCGAACTGCGTCGGCGAGCGTCAACGAACCGGCGGCTGCCAACGCGGAATATTCCCCGACCGAGTGACCGGCCACGAATTGTGCGTCGCGCGCGAGATCGACGCCGGCCTCGGCCTCAAGCACCCGCATCGCGGCCAGCGAAACCGCCACCAGCGCCGGCTGCGCGTTCTCGGTGAGGGTCACCGCTTCCGCGGGGCCCTCCCACATGACCTTGCTGAGAGTGTCGCCAAGCGCCGCGTCGACTTCCGCAAAGACCGTGCGGGCCACGGCGAAGGTCTCGGCCAACGCCTTGCCCATGCCGACCGCCTGGCTGCCTTGCCCGGGAAACACATACGCGACCGACATCTCGACCCCTTGGGAAATGTGCGCCGTAAGACACCGGGTTGCCGCCACTGTCAAGCAAAGCTGGCACGCCGCGGTAACGAAGCGCAAACCCTGTATCGTAACGGGGCGAAAACCCCGCTTCCTAACCGGCCGGCAACCGCCTGCGGGCTATGGTACGTCCGACGGGCAACCCGAGTCTGGAGATGCGCGACATTGCCTTGGTCACGGACGACGATCTCGCGCGCGCGCGGGTCGATCCCGAGTTCAGGCATCGGCTTGTAGCCGACAACCTCGAACTGTTGCTCGGCGAACTCAATCGGCTGCGCAGCGGCAAGTGTGACGCGCGGCGGGCCAAGCAGATTCGCGAGGGAGTCGACCTCGCCGTGCAGCTTGCCGAGATCCTCCAGCGGATCGAGCGCGCACCGGGCGAGCGCACGAATTAGCGATCGACCACGCCGGGACCGTCATTTCGCCGGCACCATCAGCGGCTTGCTCTTGTCCTTGATACGCACGATCAGAACCTTCAGCGGTGCCGTCGTGCTGGCATTGGCCCCGACATGCGGAATGTTGGGCGGCACGTGAACGACCTCGCCGACATTGTAGGTGCGGTTCGGACGGCCGTCGATTTCAGCGCGGGTCGAGCCTTCCAGCACGAATACGATCTCGTGGCCGTCGGGATGCAGATGCCGCGGGGTCGCGAGGCCGGGCGGAATGGTGAGCACTTCAAGGATCGCCTCCTGGCCGGCGAGGTTCTCCAGATCGGCCCGGAACACGGTCTGCACGACCGGCTTCTGCTGGGCCTGTACCCCACTGATGCCGACATGACCGGCCGCCAGGCCAAGGCCGATCCCCAGTGCAAGCAGCAATGCAGCACGTCTCATGGCGTCCTCTCCATCGCAATCCGGCCGTTCGCCTCGCGGCCGGCCGCAGCCAGCCTAACGAGGCCGCCAGCGGCGTCTCAAGCCCACTACGAAGGCGCCGCCGCGTCGGATGCCGTCAAATCTCCCTGGTCGCAAATCTCCCCGGTCGCTTGCGTTTTGGCCGGGACTGCCTATAACCACGGCCTCCGCTCGATCCCGGCCGGGAGCTGAACGGACGGCCGCTCGGGTCCCTCGGGACCTGCGCGGCAGGGCCACTGGCCCGGCGTCCGGTGTTCCCGCCTTCGCAGCATTCGAGCCTTTCCCGAAAGGGCTCGGAGGGCTTGGCGCCGGGATCGGCTCGAACGCAAGGGAAAGGCATTTCAATGCCGTTGTATGAACACGTATTCCTGTCGCGCCAGGACGCCAGCGCGCAGCAGGTCGAGGAACTGACCGCCCAGTTCAAGGGCGTCATCGAACAGATGGGCGGCAAGGTCAGCAAGGTCGAACAGTGGGGCGTGAAATCGCTGGCCTACCGGCTTCGCAAGAACCGCAAGGCCCACTTCACGCTCCTGAATGTCGAGGCGCCGCCGGCTGCCATCAACGAAGTGGAACGCCAGGAGCGCCTGAACGAGGACGTCCTGCGCTACCTCACCATTCGCGTCGACGAGCACGAGGAAGGACCCTCGGCAATGATGCGCAAGGTCGATCGTGACCGCGAGCGCGACGACCGCGGCGGCGGCTTTCGCGATCGCGGCGACCGCGGCTTCCGCGATCGCGGCGATCGAGACCGTGGCGGGCGCGACCGCGACGCGCGTCCGCCCCGTGACGACACGTCCGACGATTCCCCGAGCGCGGAGGCCTGACCGCGATGAGCTTTGCACCGACCCAGACGCGCCGTCCGTTCTTCCGCCGCCGCAAGACGTGCCCGTTCACCGGCGCCAATGCGCCCAAGATCGACTACAAGGACGTGCGGCTGTTGCAGCGATACGTCTCCGAGCGCGGCAAGATCGTGCCGAGCAGGATCACCGCGGTGTCGGCCAAGAAGCAGCGCGAGCTTGCGCAGGCGATCAAGCGCGCGCGCTTTCTCGGGCTGCTGCCTTACGTGATCCGGTAGACCTCTGAAAGGGCCTCCCGACCGGGAGGCAAATGCGAGGCCGCTGCATCGGTTACGGCGGCCGAGGGTTGGGACGGACCGGTTCCGTCTCTAACCGCTGAAAGGCGGGACAGCTTGCGATGATGCAGATTCTTCTTGTAGGTGTCGGCGCCGGCGTCGCGGCGGCGTTGCTGTTCGCTTCGGTGGCGACCGGATCGATCTTCGCAACGCTGCTGTTCTACCTCGCCTCCCTGCCGATTCTCATTGCAGCCATCGGGTGGAGCCATGTCGCCGGCCTGCTGGCCGCCGTCCTGGCGGCGGTCGGCCTGGGACTCGGGCTGGGCTTCTACTTCTTCCTCGCCTTCCTCTTCGGGATAGGACTTCCGGCGTGGTGGCTCGGCTATCTGTCGCTGCTGGCACGGCCGATCTCGACCAACGGGTCCGGCGACGTGGAATGGTACCCGGTCGGGCGGCTGGTCTATTGGTCCGCGATCCTGGGCACTGCGGTGGTCGTTGTCGCGGTCCTCAGCTTCGGGACCGACCGGGACACGTTCCAGACCGAACTGCGCAATGCCTTCGAACGGGCACTGCGCGCGCAGGCCGCCGGCCTTCCCGGCCGTCCCGACAGCCGTCGGCTGATCGACATCCTGGTTGTTGCGCTGCCGCCCGCTGCGGCCGTCCTGCTGACGCTTCTCAACGCGTTCAATCTCTGGCTGGCCGGCCGGATCGTGAACGTGTCGGGCCGGCTCCGGCGTCCATGGCCCGACCTGCCGGCGCTCACGCTGCCGGGATTCATGCCTGTGCTGCTGGCGGTCGCGATCGCCGGATCCTTCCTTCCGGATATGGCGGGCATGCTCATGGGCGTATTTGCCGCGAGCCTGTTCATGGCCTACGCCATCATGGGATTTGCCGTGCTGCACGCCATCACGCGCGGCATGGCAAGCCGCGCCATTGCCATCACCGCCGCCTATGTCGCCGTCGTCGTGATCGGCTGGCCCATCCTCGCCATGTCCATGCTCGGACTCGCCGAAACCGCCTTCAACATCCGCGCCCGCTTTGCGGCTCGCGGCGGGCCGCCGGCCAACCCCACCTGAACCGACATTCCAATTGCCGAACAACGGAGAGAAAAATGGATGTGATCTTGCTCGAACGGGTCGCCAAGCTGGGGCAGATGGGCGACGTGGTGCGCGTCAAGGATGGATTTGCGCGCAATTATCTGTTGCCGAAGGGCAAGGCGCTGCGCGCCACCAAGGAGAACAGGACTCGCTTCGACACCATGAAAGCCGAACTCGAGGCGCGCAATCTCGAGCAGCGCGGCGAAGCCGCGAAGGTGGGCGAGAAGCTCGACGGACAGACCTTCTCGGTGCTGCGCCAGGCCGCCGAAGGCGGCCAGCTCTACGGCTCGGTGTCGCCGCGCGATATCGCTGCGCTGATCACCGAAAAGGGCTTCAAGCTCGACCGCAACCAGATCGCGCTGCACGCGCCCATCAAGACGATCGGGACGCACAAGGTGCCGGTCTCGCTGCATCCCGAGGTCGAGGTCATCGTCACGCTCCATGTCGCGCGCAACGCCGATGAAGCCGAACGCCTGGCGCGCGGCGAGGACATCACCGTCGCACGCACCGACGAGGAGGAAGCCGCCGCCGACGCGCGCGCGACCGCGGAAGCGTTCTTCGATCCGGAAGCCGCCGAGGCTCGCCGCCCGGCCGGAGAGGACGACCACGCTCCTGCTGCAACCGAGAAGTAGAAGCCTATTCCTCGAACGGCTCGAGCTTCGCCACCGGCGGCGGTTCGGCAGCCGGCTTGGACTCCGGCGGCGGATCCGGCGGCGGTTCAGGGGCCTTGCTGAGCTCGGCGGCGCGGCGGCCCTTGGCCTGCGGGCCCTTGGACTTGTCCTGTGCCTGCTGCTGCCTGGCCTTGTCCTGCTTGTCCTTGCCCCTGGCGCGCGGGTCGTTGGGGATACCGGCCAGATAGGCCGCCATCGCCGCCGCCTCCTGCGGCCCCGACATATAGTGCTGGCGCAGGAAGCTCGCGCTCGCCCCGCGCTTGAGCTCCTGCGGGCGGCGGTGGCAGGTCGAACAGGTGTCCGAGAACATCTGCGCGGGCGTCTTGCCCGCATCGATATTGCCCTGAGAGCGGGCTGCGGTGACCGCAACCAAGACGGCGGCGAGCAGTCCCAAGATCGAGGTTGCCGATCGTCGCGCTGGCGACACCCTGACCTCCTTCCGATCGACCGCGGCCACCATATCCCCCAGGCCGCCGGCCGCATGCTTCGCCGGCCAACCCCGGCCCGTCGGTAGCTTGCCGCGCATTTTCCGCCTCGGCAACATTGCGACCCCGGATTGCCGTACTACATGGACTTTGTTCTAATAATGGCGTCCAGCGGGCTGCCAGCCCCGGGGACGGGGTCGAACGTCCCGCTGTTGCGGGTGAACTGCAAATGTGTCGCAGGCATGGCGACCCTCTGTTGCCGTGTTGCGTAACCGGATGCGTGCAGGAGAAAGCCGATGGAGCGGCTTCTTCGGCTGGCGTTGAAGCACTTCATTCACGCGGGCAGCCTTCGGGTGACGACCGCCAGCGGAGCGGTCTACACGTTTGGCGACGGTTCCGGCACGCCGGTTGCCATCCGCTTCACCACCGCCAAGGCTCTGCGCGGCGTCCTGCTCGATCCCGAGTTGCGGTTCGGCGAGGCCTATGTCGACGGCACCCTGGTCGTCGAGCAGGGCACGATCGCCGACGTCCTGGCGGTCGTATTCGCGCAGCGGCGAGACGGCAAGCCGCCGCACTGGGCGCGCCTGCAATGGCTGGTTCGCTATCTGTACCGGCGGCTCCTCCAGTTCAACCGGCGCCAGCGCGCGCGCCGCAATGTCGCGCATCACTACGATCTTGATGGGCAGCTCTACGCGCTGTTCCTCGATGCCGACCGCCAATACAGCTGCGCCTATTTCGAGCATGCGGAACAGTCGCTGGACGATGCCCAGCTCGCCAAGAAGCGGCACCTCGCCGCCAAGCTCCTGATCGAGCCGCAGCACCGGGTGCTCGACATCGGCTGCGGCTGGGGTGGACTGGCGATCTATCTTGCCGAGCTGTGCAAGGCGCAGGTCACCGGCATCACCTTGTCGGCGGAGCAGCATGCCTTTGCCTGCAGCCGGGCCTCGGAGCGGCTTCCGAGCGGGCGGCTGGAGTTCCGGCTCCAGGACTACCGCGACGTGGCGGAGCGCTTCGACCGCATCGTCTCGGTCGGCATGTTCGAGCATGTCGGCGTCGGCTATTACGACGCCTTCTTCCGCAAATGCGCGGCTATTCTCGACGACAACGGCGTCATGCTGCTGCATGCGATCGGACGTTCGGAGGGGCCGAACGTCACCAACCCCTGGATCGCGAAATACATCTTCCCCGGCGGCTACATCCCTGCCCTGTCGGAGGTGCTGCCGGCGGTCGAGCGGTCGGGCTTGCTCGTGACCGACATCGAAATCCTGCGGTTGCACTACGCCGAGACGCTGAAGGCCTGGCGGCAGCGTTTCCTGGCGCATCGGGACAATGTCGAGCGCATCTACGACGCGCGGTTCGTGCGCATGTGGGAATTCTATCTCGCCGCCGCGGAAATGGCGTTCCGCGAGCAAGCGCTGATGGTGTTCCAGATCCAGCTCACGAAGCGCCAGGGCGTCGTGCCCATGACCCGCGACTACATGATGCGGGAGACCGAACGCCTGCGCGCCCTTGAGGGCCGCCAGCGGCCGCCGCTGCGGCTGGCCGGCGAGTGATTCTGCGCCGCCCCGGATTACCGATGGGGCTGCGTCAAGCGTTCAAGGCGTGCAAATTTCGTTGCGTTTGATAGTGGGGACAGTTGCAGGCTCCGCTTTCATTGCGCCCGCGCCCCTGTGCTAATGGCGGCGTGATCGGCGTTGAACCCCGTAGGCGTCGCTGGTGAGTGCCGTGCCACGAAGTCGTCCAAATACCAAAACACTGAAGGCCCATGGCTCTCGAATCGACTGCGCGCAAGCGGGCCGACGAACCCGCACCGTCCTATCGCATCGCTCCGCACAACATCGAGGCGGAGCAGTCGCTGCTGGGCGCGATTCTCGTCAATAACGAGGCGCTTTACCGCGTATCGGATTTCCTGGAACCGGGGCATTTCTTCGAGCCCGTCCATCAGCAAATCTACGAGATTGCGCAAAGCCTGATCCGCTCCGGCAAGCTCGCCTCCCCGGTCACGCTCAAGACCTTCCTGCCGGCCGACGCCGACATCGCCGGGATGACCGCGGCGCAGTATCTCGCCCGCCTGGCGGCCGAGGCGACCACCATCATCAACGCCGCCGACTACGGACGCACCGTCTACGACCTGGCGGTGCGCCGCGAGTTGATCAGGATCGGCGAGGACATGGTCAACGGCGCCTTCGACGCGCCGGTCGATTTCGCGCCGCGCGACCAGATCGAGGACGCCGAGCGCAGGCTCTACGATCTCGCGGAGATCGGCCGCTACGGCAGCGGGTTCCAGAAGTTCGAGACCGCCCTGACCACCGCCGTCGACATGGCCGCCCGCGCCTACCAGCGCGACGGCAAGCTGTCCGGTCTGGCGACCGGGCTCAAGGACCTCGACAGCAAGATGGGCGGCCTACAGGCCTCCGATCTGGTGATCGTCGCCGGCCGCCCCGGCATGGGCAAAACCGCGCTTGCCACCAATATCGGCTACAATGTTGCGCGCGCATGGCGCGGGGAGGTCCGCGCCGACGGCCATATCGACACCGTGAACGGCGGGATCGTCGCGTTCTTCTCGCTGGAAATGTCGGCCGAGCAGCTCGCCACCCGCATCATCGCCGAGCAGAGCGGCATTCCCTCCAGTACCATCCGGCGCGGCGGGATCACCGAACACGATTTCGAGCGCATCAAGGACGTGGCAGTCGAGCTCCAGCATCTGCCCATGTTCATCGACGAGACCGGCGGCCTGACCGTCGCGCAGCTCGCCGCGCGCGCGCGGCGCCTC
>Ga0073934_10009296_pt1 | contig 12645 bp, 5 predicted proteins | sample LarsenN4metaG_FD_76834 | JGI IMG/M metagenome (GOLD analysis project Ga0073934, IMG submission 76834) | Hot spring sediment bacterial and archeal communities from British Columbia, Canada, to study Microbial Dark Matter (Phase II) - Larsen... ...
AAAGCGCTTGTTGAGGCGCAGGTCCTGAGACGAGAACACGTCGCCGAACTCGTAGTTCGCGGGCAGAGTGACCGCTGGAATGGCCTGCCCGCGAGGAGTCTGTTTGCCCGCGTAGGTCTGGTTGAACTGCTGGACGAGCCGCTCCAGGTCCTGCTTGCCGAGTCCCCGGTTGAACTGGTTGTAGCCGGCGCCAGGCAAAGGAGTGGAGCCGACCCCGCTGCCTTTCAAGTCGATGCCGTTGATGAAAGGCATGAACGGCCCTCTATCGCTGAACGCCGAGATGAAAGAGGCAGTAAAGCCCCAGGGCAGTTCGACCATGCCCGAAACATTAATGATGTTGCGCGCGCCCTGCGGGCCGTACGAAGCAAACCAGTTGTCCTTGTCGATAATCCCGTTCCAGCCGCCGCGCGCCTGCAATGCGTAGGATGCCGTCATCTGGAAGCGATTGGAAAAGCGCTTATCCAACTTCATCAATAGACCGCGGTAGTAGGAACGGCCCGCGGACACGTGTACGTCGATGCTCCCCGCCGAGCACAGCGCAGTCGGATTCAACTGCTCTGCGGCGCTGGTACAAGGGCGAATCGCAAGGCCGCGCGTGACGCTGTTCCAGCGGTTGAAGTCCACGTTGCGCATCAGTTCTTTGATATTTGTGCGCTGGACAAAATCGACACGCAGCACCCAGTTGCGGGCCAGTTCCCGCTGTACGCCGAGGTTGAAGTGATACGACTCGGGAAGTTCGAAATCGGGGTCGAAGATCTCGGAGCCGGATTTGAACGTGTTGATATTACGAAGCGTCAAATCCGTGTTGTCAGGCGGACCAAGCTGCTGCCGGAGCGCGGCGCGCACCGGGTCGAGAATCTGCATCAGAATCGCGCCCGAAAAGAACGTGGGTACGCTTTGGAAATCGAGTGGCCGGCCCAACGGCACCCCCGGGATACCTGGAACCGGGTTCGGTACAATCGAACCCGGGATTGGGAAGCGCCCGTTGCCGCGTGGTCCAAGCACGCCGCGTTCAATCAAACGCAACTCGAGTACCTGGGTGTCATAGTAGATGCCGAAGCCGCCCTGAACCACGGTCTTTTTGTCCTTCGTAGGCTGCCAAGCGAAACCGATGGCGGGAGACCAGTTGTTCCGGTCTGGCTTGTTCGCATCCAGCGACTGGCCGAACAGCGGCGCGAGGAAACTGCTCTTTGGCAGGTCGTGGTTCAAAACATTCGTTTCCAGGTTATAAGCCAAGCCATAGTTCAGAGTGAATCGCGGCGAGATCTTCCAAGTGTCCTGGAAGAAGAACCGGATTCGATAGTTGTGGTCGGCGTTCCCGGCGTTGTACCGCGGCGGCTGAATGATCTCGCCGATGCCGGTCTGAAAACCGGCCAAGGGAAGACGGAGGATGTCCTGGATCGTGTTGAACTGTGCGGGGATTGGAAGTTGTTGCGCAGCGGGGACCTGCGAGTTGTAAGCGCGAACGATTGCGGGAGAATACAGCACCATTGCAGCCGGTTCAAGGAACGCGTAGGTACCGCGCCCAATCTGGAGTTCGATATCAGTACCGAACTTGAGCCGGTGTGACCCCTTGATCCAGTTGCTCGTGTTAAAGATGCCGTAACGGCGCAGCAGACGGCTTTGCGGTGCGTTGGTGGTATTGCCGATCACCAATCCGGTGCCGGTTACGTCGATCTGCGGGTAACCCAGGCCGATACAGTTCGGGCACTTTTCCGGCGTTGCGGTCAAATTGCGGTTCGACCAGAACGTAAAGGAACCGCGCAGGTCGTTGACGAAGCTCGGCGTAAACGTGGAAGTCAGGCCCAGAACGCCCTGGTCCGCCCAATTGCGGTTGACCACCCAGTTCGATGGCAGCGCAGACGCGCTGCGCGGGCTGAAACTGTTATTGCCGTCATGGGAGTACCGCACGAATGCGGTGTGATTGGTGGTGATGCGGTGATCCAGGCGCACACTGTGCTGGTTTGCGGTGTAGTCGCTGGGGAAGACGCCACCGAATGCCGCGAACTCAGGGACGCGGGGCTGGATGGTGAAAACTCCGTCCTGATTGTTGTGCTCCCAGTTGTAAAAGAAGAACGTGCGGTCCTTCTTGATTGGGCCGCCCAACCAGAAGCCTGACTGCCTGCGGGCGAAGAACGGATCGGGATTCCTTGGATCGCGCTGCAGCGCGGGATACGCGGCCATGTTGTTGTCCCGGAAGAAGAAGTACCCGCTGCCGTGGAAATCGTTGGCTCCAGTGCGCGAAACGATGTTGACCGCACCGACACTGGTTGTGCCTGTGGACAGGTCGAAGTTGATGGTCGAGATCTGAAACTCCTGGACGATCTCCTGCGAGAAGTTCTGCGACGTGCCGCCGTTGATGAAGTCGCTGACGTTGGAACCATCCACGGTGACCCGCGTGCGACCCGAAGAAGACCCAAGAATGGAAACATTGAATTGTTGGTTGTACTGGCCGAGATTGTCGGCTCCCACGGTCACTCCGGGCTCGAGAAAGGCGAGTTGGAGGAAATTCCGGCCATTGAGCGGAAGGTTCTGAATCTGCATTCGAGTCACGACTCCATCCACCCTGTGGCTCTCGTACGCAATCTGCGCGCTGGCCGCTTCCACTGTGATGGTTTCCGTTGTGGCGCCGACCTCCATGTGAAGATCAACCGTCGTTGTCGATCCGGTTTCCACATTTGCTTCGCGCATGAGGGTGCGAAAACCGGGCGCCACGGCTCTGACCGAGTAGACTCCGGCTGGCAGCGCCGAAATGTTGAAGGTGCCGTCAGGACCCGTGGCCAGCGTGCGGCTGAAGCCGGTTGATTTCTCGGTGAGGTGGATTTCCACCTTAGCCATCACGGCGCCGGAAGAATCTGTAGCTGTTCCGGCAATTGAGCCGGTAGGCGTTTGCGCGCAAAGAGCGCAAGAAAGCAAAAAGCCGAGCGGCAGAATCAGCAGACAAGGCTGATTTTTCATCACGATGTGCCCCCCCCAAACCGCGAGATAGATCCGGAATTCCCAGATTCCGGAAAAACTCGCTTATACTAGACTCGGCTGAAACACAAAGTCAAGTCGATCCGGCTGACGGACATTTCGGTCTGGAAATAAGTAATCCGCTCGACTCAAAGTTCTGGACTGAGATCGCTGCACTTCCAACCGAAAACGCGATCCAGCCAGGCGTGTACGACCGGACCCGCCTTGCCAGGGAAGCGATGAGGGCCTGGAAGCATGTGGAACTCGGTGTCGGGCGCGCGCCGCCTGAGCCTGGGTTCGAATTTCAAGGCGGCGTCCTGCGGATAATACTCGTCCTGATCGCGCCCAAGGTGCAATATCGCGGACGGTACCGACTCGTCAGGGCCGTCGTCCCAGTTGCGGGGCAAACCGCCGCAGATCCCGAGCACTCCTCGCACTGCGCCCGGATGTGAAGAGACAAACCGGTAATTAAGGCCAACAGGCTGGGAGAAGCCGACCAGTAGCGTGTTCTCACCGGTGGCGCCGGCAGAAGGGCCGACGCGGGCGATCGTCTCGCGGATCGCGCTATGGTGCCATGAGACGTGAAACTCGCCGGTCTCGGCTGTGCCCCAGTTGTATCCGGTCTTGGCGTTATAGGGATCTTTGTCGAGCAGAAATGCGTTCGGAGCCTCAAGGGCGACAATCGCGCGATTCCGGCCGGCCAGGCGTGCTGTCAGGCCAAGCATGGTCGGAGCATCCATGCCGTACCCGTGCAAGGCGATGATGAGTCCTGGCGATGGGCGGGGCCCTTCCGGCGGCGCGAGGTAGAACCGGCAAGGGCGGGCGAGTTCAAACGAGTGCTTCTCGTATACTGCAGTGGCGCTCATGGGATTCTATAGTATGGTGACAGTTCCGCGGGGCTGCCGCTCTCGTGGAACTGCTGTCCCCGTTTCATCATGCAAGCTCTGCCGCCAAGCCTGATACCGTACTTGGCCTCTTTCGCTTTGGGAGGGATTGCTGGTGTCGGCGCCGGCCTCATCCAGCGCAATCTGCGGCGCTCGGCCGCCGAGAACGAGCGCCTCCAAGCTCTTCTTTCAGACTGCCCGTTTCCGGCCTTTGCGGCGGACGCAGAAGGTCGCATCCGGTTTTCGAATCAGCGCTTCGCCCGGCGGTTGGGATACCCGGCAGGGGATGCGGCTGTAGGGCAAAGCTACTCGAACTGGCTGCCCGCCCCAACGGCTGACGCCTTGATGCAGGAAGACAAGACGGTTCTCGATGGCCTACCGGTCGCCTCAGAGATCCCGGCGCCAACGTCCCCCCACGGAGCCGCCACGGTGCTGCTGTGCAGGGCCAGAGTGCTTCTTCCGTCGGGCGACCCCGGAATCCTCGGCATAATGATTGACCTCGAGTTCGCAGAGCGTAACCGGCTGGAACTTGCCGAGTCCAGGCGCCTGATTGAGCTTCTGCTGACGTTGATCGAAGCTCCGAGTGTGATTCTCGAGCCCTCAGGTAAGTTGATCGCAGCTAATGGCGCGTTTGAGCAGTTGACCGGTTGCAGCAAGGATGCAAAGCCTGAGGCGCCGATTTGGGACCTGATCGTGGAACCGGACCGGCGGGAACAGGCTCAGGGGGAGTTCGCCAAACTAGCGGCAAGTGTGAAGCCTTGTATTTTCGACCTTGAGATCAGCACACCGTCAGGCAACCGGCTCACGCGCTGGTGCGGACACAGCACCTCGAACCCTCTGGGGGCGCCGCAGCACATTGTGGTGACGCTCAGCGCTCCGATGAATGAGAGCAAGCAGAAAGGCTCAACGACCAATCCTGACCCAATCTGGGAAAGCGCCGCCGATGCGATGGCCGTGCTCAGTTCGACGGGTGTCATTCTCAAGGCAAACACCGCCTTCGCCGAGTTGTGTGACGTTCCGCAGGACGAAGTGCCAGGAAAACGTTTCTTTGAAGTGTTTCCAGAAGCTCGTCCCGAGGGTGAAAGCGAGACCGAGTTCCGGCGCGCGTTTCAGTTGCGAAGCATACCGACGCACAGTCTGAGCGAGTTTAGTTTGCGACGCGAGCGCCGCTGGCTGGAATGCACAAACACATTCTTCAAGGATGAAAACGGCGAGACGTGCCTGCTTCGTGTGTGCCGCGATGTGACCGAACGGACACGCCGGGAGTTGGATCTCCGCCAGGCGAACCAGTTCCTGGAAACCGCGACGCAGTGGGCCCGGGAAATGGCAGCCAGTGCTGAGCTTGCCAGTTCAGCCAAGAGCGAGTTTCTTGCCAACGTGAGTCACGAGATTCGCACTCCCATGAACGGAATTCTGGGCATGACTGAACTCGCTCTGCTGACGGAGCTGGATCCGGATCAACGGGAATACCTGAACATTATCAAGTCCTCGGCCGAGTCGCTGCTGGGACTGTTAGACGACATTCTCGATTTTTCCAAGTCCGAGGCCGGACGGATGGAGTTGCGACTCACACCTTTCGGTTTGCGCGAAAATCTCTCCTCGTTCCTGCGTCCGGTGTCGCATCGTGCCTCTGCTCGTGGCCTGCTGTTCCGTTACCACGTGGATTCTAATGTTCCGGAGCATCTTGTAGGCGACCCCGGAAGGTTAAGGCAGATCCTCCTTAACCTCGTTGGAAACGCAGTAAAGTTCACCGACTCCGGGAAAGTGGAATTGCGGATTGACGAGCGTTCCCGCGATGAGAATCATTCCTGGATTCGGTTCGTGATCAGCGATACCGGCATCGGCATTCAGCCGCACCAGTTCCAGCAGATTTTTGAGCCATTCACTCAGGTGGACGGTTCGAGCACGCGCCGGCGAGGGGGTACTGGTTTGGGGCTTTCCATCTCCGACCGTCTCGTTGAACTGATGGGAGGCAGGATCTTCGTAGCAAGCGAGTTCGGAAAGGGGAGCGCCTTCGGATTCGTGGTGCGGTTTGAGCGGTCCACGGCTGTGTCGGCCGAACGCGGGACGGAGACGCGCGAGGTCAACGATTTCGAAGTCTCGCTGCAACCATTGCGCTGTCTGGTGGCGGAAGACAACGCGATCAATCAAACCCTGATTAAACGGATGCTTGAGCGCTTTGGGCACTCGGTTGTCCTGGCGGGAAATGGCCGCGAGGCTCTTCAGCTTGCGGCAGGCGGCCATTTTGATGTGGTTCTGATGGACGTTCAGATGCCCGAAATCGACGGATTGGAAGCGACCACGCTGATTCGCAGCGAAGAACAAGTCACCGGAGGGCACCTCCCTGTCATCGCGATGACTGCGCACGCTATGCCTGGAGACCGGGATCAGTGCCTGGCGGCGGGGATGGACGGTTATCTGAGCAAACCCGTGCGCATCGAAGACCTTCTTCGGGAACTATGCAGGGTGACTGCCGGACGCATCGTTCCGAGCAGCTCTGGAAGGGCAATCGAGAGTCCTGCTACACCGCAGCTTGACTACGAGATGGCGCTTAGCCGTGTCGGTGGGGATGCGGTACTGTTGCGGGAACTCGCTGGGCTGTTTCTGAAGGAGTTGCCGAACCTGGTTCGCGCAATTCGCGACAACCTGGCAGGAGGCAAACTCGCTGACGCCGGGAACGCAGCGCACCAGCTGAAGGGACTGTTGGGACAGTTCGGAGCGGCAGGCGCTCAGGCATTGGCCCTGGCAGTGGAACAAGCAGCACGCGCGGGAAACGCGGCGGAGGCAGCTAAGCGCTTTGGAGAACTGGAACGGGTGACAGACGAACTCCAGCCGTTTTTCGAGAGCATGGCGGCAGGGATTTCGCCAGACTAGGCGGTTCCCATTGCCCAACCGCGGCGCAGCTACAGGACTTTGCTATAGTGTGAATTCTTCCGTATGCAACCTTCTTCCCAGGTGGAGCTAGTTTGCGCGCATAGTCCGGATTCGGACGACGCGTTCATGTTCTATGCGCTTGCCACAAAAAAAATTCGCTCCCGCCTAGTCCAGTTCCGTCATGTATTGGAAGACATCGAGACACTGAACCGGAAGGCGATGGAAGGCATGTACGAGTTTTCGGCGATTTCATACCATGCCTACCCCTACGTAGCTGATAAGTACGTTCTTCTCGCCAGCGGATCCAGTGTGGGCGATGGTTATGGTCCCATCCTCGTGGCCAGCACTCCGATGTCGATCGAGGAGATACGTGGGAAGAAGATAGCAATCCCAGGGAAACTCACGACGGCTTACCTGGCGCTGCGTATCATCGAACCCGACTTTCAACCAGTTGCAGTACCCTTCGACAAGGTGTTGGAGGCGGTGCGTGAGAAATCCGTCGATGCCGCGCTGGTGATTCATGAGGCCCAGTTAACCTATGCCAAAGGCGGATTCCACCAGATCCTTGATCTGGGTAAGCACTGGCGCAAAGCATACGATCTGCCATTGCCTCTGGGCGCGAACGCGCTGCTGCGCTCGCTTTCTCCGGAGATCCGCAGCGAATGCTGCAAGCTGATGCGCGAAAGCATCAATTATGCGCTGGAAAACCATGATGAAGCGTTGAACTACGCCATGCAGTTCGCGCGCGATATGGAGCCCGCCCTCGCCGAGAAATTCGTCGGAATGTATGTGAATCATCACACCGTGGACGGCGGCGAGATCATTCCAAAAGCCGCCCAGAAACTGCTGGACCTGGGTTTTGAAGCCGGAGTGATTCCACAGCGGATTCAGGTGGAGTTTGCGCGGTAACCGTGCAATCACACCCCGGCGCGCGCAAGAATCCATTCCACGGCGCTCAACAGATCGTGAGCGAAGTAGTCCGGGCGAACCGGAGGCGGCAGTTTTTCGGGTGAGTTGCGGACCAGAACGGCGCCACACCCCATATTTCTGGCGGCTCCGATATCGCGTGCGCTGTCGCCGATCACCCAGGATCTGGACAGGTCGATATTGAGATACTGTGCCGCCCGGCGATACATCAAGGTTCCAGGCTTACGGCACTGGCAGGGGATCTTCAGTTCTTTGACCTCGCCCGGATAGCCCGCGTCCGGATGATGTGGACAGTACTCTATTAAGTCGAGCCATGCGCCCTCGCGGCCCAACAGAGTTTCCATCTTGTAGTGAATCTGGCGCAGTCCCTCGACTGTCATCATCCCGCGCGCGATCTGCGGCTGGTTGGTGCAAGCTACGGCGAGAAAATCAGTGCGGCGAAGCAGTCGCAAGGCCTGACCGACCTCCGGGTAGAGCGACAGATCCTCGGGCTTCGTGATGAACTCGCGCAGGACAATCAGAGTCCCATCACGGTCGAGAAACACAGCAGGGCGAGGGTTGGAGTAATGCCAGCGGGCCGGACGTCCATTCTGAACATCTGACTCAACCGCGGCATAGCGTGAGGGTGTTCCCATATCGCGCAGATACTCTCGCGTGAAGTAGGCGCACAAGTTCGCACCGTCAAGGAGAGCGCCGGGTAATACATCGCGGCCCAAGTCACAGGGTTGCCCCGCCGGAATACGCTCGAGCAGGCGCCGTGAGACCACGAAGATGCCTGCGTTGACGCGGTTTGGAAGCCAGCATTCCGGCGCACGGCCTTTGCCGTGGAAGCAGACGATCCGGTCGTCCGAAGATTCGACGATGTCAGCTTCGTGCGGATGTTCAATGGCGTGAACAACAACCGTGGCTTCGGGTTGCCGCTGCTGATGGAAGCGCAATAACGCCCCCAAATCCATGTCGAAAAAGACGTCGCCGTAAATGACGAGGAACGGCTCTTCGACAATTTCGTAAAGTGCGCGCAGGCCGCCCCCGGTGCCTAGCAACTGCTTCTCGTGAAGGTACTCGAGGTGCACACCAAGCCGGGAGCCGTCTCCCAGGACCTGCTGGATCTTCTCACCGGCATGGCCGGTGATCAGCACAATCTCTGTAATCCCGTTGCGCCGGCAACATTCAAGTTGCCACTCAAGTAGCGGGCGGCCTTGTATTTCGGCAAGCGGCTTTGGCCGATCCACGAGCACAGGGCGAAACCGTGTTCCCAGCCCGCCCGCGAGAATGGCCGCCTTCACACGGGCCTTTCCGCGGGAGTCCGCGCGCGAAAGCGCACCCATCCTGGTTTCCGTCGTGGTGGAGGACACAGCACTTTTTTCGAGAGCCGTCCGCATCATTGGTAGTCAAGATCAGGACCGGAATTCAGCGGTCCAGCCGCCAAGCCTCGCCGGGCGCTGACGAACGCCTACTCCACTAGTCTCGCTCAACCGCGAGCCATCCGGAAGGGCCAGGGAATGAACGGGCGCCTTACTTAGGGCCTTGCGTCCATCCTGAACGGGTGAAAAGAACAAGCTCCTGATCTCGATCGGAAACCGGAGCCGGGCGAACCCTCAAACATGAAGTTTGCGTGAGTGCGAGGCCTAGAAGTTCAGCCGGAGCATAAACTGAAGCTGGCGCGAGGTGCCGGTGCCGGTCGCCCCGTCATTGGCTGTGACCAGAATCTGCCCAAAGGTTGAATTGGAAATGTTGGCCACCGGCTCGCCGTACTGAGCGCGGTTGAAGAGGTTGAAAGCCTCGAAGCGGAAATCCAGGCCCATCCGCTCTGCCACACGAAACCGCTTGGCCAAGCCGAAGTCGAACTGCCACAGGCCAGGACCCCGGAAGGCGTTGCGCCCGGAGTTGCCATACGTGCCGTTTGCTGGTGCGGCGAAGGCTGCGGGATTCAACCAGGCGCCAGGAGTCGGGTTTTCCCGGTAAGGGTTGCCGCCGACGTAGTTGGCCCGTTGATTCTGCGTCTGGCCGGAAGGCACATTGGCCGCGGCGCGATTCACCGTAACTGAGAACGCCCTGCCGGTACGGGCCGTGAACAGACCGCTGAGGTCCCATCCGCCGAACCAGCGGTTGCGCGCCCATGGAAGCTGGTAAACGCTGTTGGCAGTGAACGTCTGGCGGATGTCATAGTCGGCAGGCCCGCGATCGCAAGCTCGACAGGTGATGTCCTGAATCTGGCCGCCTTCACCCGATCCGGCGTTGTCTGAGATGGCCTTGCCCCACAGGTACTGCGCCTGGAACAGAAGTCCTCTCGTAAAGGACCGCTGCAGCGAAGACTGGAGGCCGTGGAAGTTGGTAACGCCGTCGAAACGTTTTTCATCGACCTGCCCGAACGCGCTGAGCGGTCTCCGGCGCGTGACCGGGTCAAGCGTATTCACGTAGGTGCGGGTCAGTTGATTGCGGCCCACGTTGCCGACATAGGCCACCTGCGCCACCATGCTGAGCGGCAGTTCGCGCTGCACGGATAGCGTCCACTGGTGCGATTCCGGCTCTTTGCGGTCCCGCTGCACCGAGCGTGGTGTCTGGCCTTGCGACCGGAGCTGGCCCAGGAAGGGAGTGGGAGGATAGGTGAGGCCGGGCGCGTCGGCAGCGGTCAAAGAGAAACTCTCCGGCAGGCTGTCAATGGCCGCAGTCACGTCGTCATTCTGGCCGGGTCCGAAGTAGCGGCCATAGCCCGTGCGCAACACGGTTTTGCCGCCCAGCGCGCGGGGCGCCCAAGCCAAAGAAACGCGTGGGGCGATATTGTCGTTATCGGGAAAGAACCAAGGCGTACCAGAAGGGCAGAAGCCCTGGCAACGCACGACGTCGAACACCCGTCCGCGGCCTGCGACTTCTTCTGACACGGTGTACTGCTCGTATCTCAGGCCAAGGTTAATCGTTAATTCAGAATTGAGGCGCACCTCGTCCTGAAAGTACAACGAATGGAATGTGCGCCGGACACCGACCGTGTCCAGCCGGCCTCCCACCGAGACCCGGTCAAGGCGGTTGGCGAGAAACGCGTCCTGGCTCGCGAAAGTCACGGACGTTGCCGCGCCGTTTCCCACATTGAGGTGAATTCTGCGGATCTCGCCGCCCAGCTTCAGCGTGTGTCGCCCCTTTATCCACGCCAGGTTGTCAACAATAGAGTATGCACTGGGCTTCTCAATAATATAGGTGGTTGGCTGGGTTGAGGTGAAGCCGGGAATCGAGACGCCCTCCGGAATCAGGCCCACATCGTAGCGCGTCAGAGCGCTGCGGTTGAAACCGAGCTTAGCCTCATTAATCACCGTTGGCGTCCAGACCTGCTGCCACTGCGCCGTGACGTTGCTCGGGCGAATGTAGGAATCGCGCGTCTCCAGAAGGCCGTTGCGTATGGAGCTGATCAAAGCGTCGCTAATGGCAGCCCGGAAGAAAAGGCTATGCTTTTCGTTGATGCGCTGGTCGACCCGGACCATTCCGCTGTGCTCATCGCGCACTTCCGGTGTCGCCGCCAATAACCGGTCGACATTGGCATTGGGACCGGGCGCGTTACCTACCGGGTAGGCGTTGATCAGCGCTTGCAGCGCCTGAGGCGCGCGCTGCCGGAATGCGGCGCTCGGCACCAGGCCGTCGGCTCGAGTGATGCTCAGCCTTTGCAGCAGACCTTCGTAGTTGGCGAAGAAGAAAGTCCGGTTCTTGATAATGGGTCCGCCCAGATTGCCTCCGAATTGATTCAGGCGGAACGGCGGCGGATTTGCCCCATCGAAGGGGCGGCGCGCGTCCAGCGCGCTATTACGCAGAAACTCAAACACCGATCCGCGAAACTCGTTGGTGCCCGTTTTGGTTACCAGATTGATCTGGGCGCCGCCACCTACGCCGCTTTCGGCGGTGAACGGCAGCGAATTCACGCGGAACTCGGCGATGCTGTCGGTGGACACCACCAGCCGCATGTTGCCTTCCTGGCGAGGATCCTTGATGCCTGTGGCATCCACGCCATCCAGGGTCCAGTTGTTGTCATCACGTGGACGTCCGAAGAAACGAATCGAATTCTGGTTCCCCTCACCGACGTTCACGGCTCCGGGAGCCAGCATCATCAGCGCAGCCCAGTGCCGTCCGTTCAGCGGGATGCTCTTGATCTGTTGCTCAGCGACCGCGGTCCCGATCTCGGCGCTTGTTTGCTCCAGCGGCGTAGCCGCGGCGGAGACCTCTACCGCTTGGGTTACCGCACCCACAGCCAGTTGAGCGTCCAGCACGCGCGCCTGGCCGACTGCCAGCGCCACGTTGTCGAATGTCACCGAACTGAAGCCAGCCATGCGGATGGAAACCGTGTACACTCCCACCGGCACTCCAAGAATCTGGTAAACACCTTGATTGTTGGTCAGCACCTCGCGCCGGAAGCCGTTCGCTTCCGATTCGGCGACGACAACTGCGTTGCGAATTATCGAACCGGAAGCATCGGTGACGGTACCGCTGAGCGCGGCCCTGTCAACCTGAGCCTGAAGCAGAGCGAATGCACAGAAGTTCAGCAACAGCGTTGGGAGGATACGGTTGAGCATAGATTCGGGGCGAATTTTAAGGGTACAGGCCGACCATGACACGACCGCTAACAAAATGTAAACAGGGTGTTACTTTCGGGCCCTAGGATAAATGCATGCGGCTACCACTTTGGGCTGTTCTTTGCGCCGGCCTCCTCGCCATGCCACTGACGCCGATAGACTTGGTGTTGGAAATCGCAACAGATCCGGTTGGGCAGGATGCCGACGATCCGGCTTTCTGGCAGCATCCGCGGGACTTTGGCAAAAGCCTGATCATCGCGACAAACAAGGCTTCCGCCGCCGCGGGTGGAGCCCTGGTGGTTCTGGGCATGGACGGCAAGGTGCGCCAGCGGCTCAGCGGCTTGGATCGCCCCAACAATGTTGACGCAAAGGGAGATATCGCGGTGGTTACGGAACGCCTGGCCGGCGCTGTCCGTGTCTATGACATTAGCGAAAATGGTTTGCAGCCGCGA
>Ga0073934_10009297_pt1 | contig 12645 bp, 10 predicted proteins | sample LarsenN4metaG_FD_76834 | JGI IMG/M metagenome (GOLD analysis project Ga0073934, IMG submission 76834) | Hot spring sediment bacterial and archeal communities from British Columbia, Canada, to study Microbial Dark Matter (Phase II) - Larsen... ...
CGCCTCCGCGCACTTCTCCGAGCGTGTTGCCATGCGCACCCGCGATGGCCATGGCATTCGCGATCTGAACGGCACTCAGGCCGAGAAGCTTTCCGGCGACCGCGGCTGAAGCGTAGTTAGTCGTGATCGTGCCCAAGTCCCATCCCTGAGCCTGAGTACCGCCCGCTGTGGCGTCCCGCAGCCGGAGCTGCACTTCATGGCCGATCACCGTGCCGAGCACCAGGTCCTTGCCGGTCATGCTGCGCATTTCGACAACGGCCAGGGCCGGCGCGATGTTAATGCTGCAATGGTTGGGGGCGCCTAGCGCGGCGTAATCGTTGTAGTCGAGATACCGGATCGCCATGCCGTTCAGGAAAGCAGCCTGATCGCAGGAAACTTTGCGGCCAAGGCCGATCACGGTGGAGCGTGGATGGCCGCCCTGCATGAAAACGGCCTGCTGCGCGAAGCGGACCGGATCGGCATCCACCGCTCCGAGGGCGCATCCGATCGTGTCCAGCAAGACGCGCTTGGCCTTCTCCACAACCGGGGCCGGCAGATCCTCGTAACGGAGCGCCGCAATCCACTCGCCCATGTCCTCGGCAACGGTCATGGGCCCATGTCCAGTCGAGGGCTGATGGTTCTGCGGATCGGCGGTCTGCGCGGCAAGCAGAGATCGAGCCACTTCCGGCGACGCGAAGGCCAGTGCTCCTAATCCCTTCAAGAAATCCCGTCGACGGAACCTATTCCGATGCATAGGGTCCTCCTGATCCACGCCGGCGAGTCTATGATTCTCGCAGCCTAGGCAGCGCCCTGTTGCGGCCACTCCGGCGGGAAACACTCCGGACACTGATGATTGATGAACTCCAGGTCTTTCAGCACCGTTTCCGGGCCAGGGAGCGATCGCGGCTCAGGGTAAACGGCGTATACTTCGCCCCACCTGTCGGTCACGTACACTGCAGGATCGTCGGAGATGTCGTACAGCTCGTGCGTCTCGCCCTCTCGATCTATGAGAACTGAAACGGCGCTGACGTCACCGGCGCGAGGTTCTCCTTCGCTCGCAACTCTCCGGAGCACGAATAGGACTCCCGCTTCCTGCTCCCGGAATGCCTCTTGAACTCGAGCGTAAGACTGCAGCAGCGCCTGCAGGCTTGGTCTTTCCAATTCCTCGGCGAATACTAAGACAAGATTGAACCGGCCGTGGAATTCGTCCGTATGAACTTCGTCCCCCTGTGGAGACCGAAGAGAAAACGGCCGGATCAGTTCTCCCCGACCCAGAGCTGGCATCGCCCTGCTCCGATAAATCTAAGGCGCGGACTGCGGAGGAGCGGCGGCGTCCCCCCCGGAGAGCGGAAGGTGCGGCTCCAACTCCGCCAGGTTCTTCTTGATCTGCTCGGCGAAGTTGCCTTCGGGCGACTCTTCCAGGTACGCCCGCATGTGCTCGACCGCTTCCACGTACTCCTCCTTCTGGAGGAGGATGTCGGCCAGCAGCGCGTGGACTTGTGGAATGTTCTCGTGCGGCCACTTCTCAGCTTCGCGGGCACTCTGTTCGGCGGCGTCGAACTGCTTCAAATTGAAGTTCCCAATAGCGTTCAGGAAACTCGCATACCCGAGGCTGCGGTCAAGCGACAAGGCCTTCGAGGTGGTTTCCACCGCCGCCTGCCACTGCTGATCCTGCACCTGCATGACGGCGAGGTCCATGTACGGCGGAACGTACTGCGCATCGAGAGCGATTGCCCGCTGCCACGACTCCGCCGCCTTTGACCTGTCACCTTCAGCGAGCTGAATTCGGCCCAGCTGATACCAGGCCGCCGCATACTGATCATACTTCTGGATCGCCTTCTCGAAGTGCTCTCGAGCTGACTTCGCCTTGTTGCTCTGCATGTCCTTCAGAGCGCGATCGTATTCCTTGCGCGCGTCCTCAGGCACAAGCAGGGATGTCACGCTGATCGCCGAGCCCTCGGCCTCCGCCACGCGCTGCAGGCGCATCGTGCCGATCTCGACCCGGCCCATGTCGGTGTGCTCGGAGATAATGCGGTTTATCGGATGATAACCCGCCACGCTCACCCGCAATTCGCACCCGCGCAGCGATCCGGCGAATCCCGAGGTCGGCCCCATCTGCCTGCTCGAGGAGCCCATCGAGACCGGACTCTCATTGCTGGCGCTGAAATCGAAATTGCTCTGCATGCCGCTGCCCAGATTGAACGTAAAATAGCCGCCGAGATCAGTGTGAATCACCTGTAACGGCCGCAGTCCGCAATTGAGCTCGACGGTCACCGGCTCGGGAACCGGCTGCCCAGTATCCATCACGACCCTTCCGCTCACAAAGACCGGACCGCGCGGCTGGTCCATGGGCCGCGTCGAAGGCCGCGTGGGCTGAGGCCGGGTCCCCCCCGTGCCCCCCCTGGAACCGGACGAAGATCCCTGTGACTGCGCGAATCCTACCGTTGTCATTCCGCTAAATATTAGGATTGCAATGCAAAAGCCGCGAATTGTCTGAGCCATCGTCGCCCCCTTTTGGTGGAGCTACCTTTTCTAGCTTGAGACTACCGTATCGTGGGGGTAATTGAAAGGAAAAAGTGCGCTTGGCACGGTCGGCAGGGCGTAAGGCTGCGCTTCGGCTCGCCTTAAATCTATTCTGATCCGAACAGGTCGCTCACCGCCAGCCGCCAGCCCGGCAGTCTGACGCTTTCGACGCTCTCCCCGGAGGAAAACTTTCGCGCCAGCTCCAGCTTCTCGCCCCGGCGGACGTACGTCTCGACCGTGGACGTCTCCGGGTCTACGATCCAGTATTCCTGAACACCGAACTGCGCGTATGCCGTCATTTTCTTTCGCAAGTCCTTGTAGAACGTGCTCGGCGATAGGACCTCGACGGCCAGGTCCGGAGCGCCTTCGATGGCATCCTCCCGAACGATGGAGAGCCTCGCAGAGCTGATGAAGAGCACATCAGGCTGCACGATGGTGTGGCGATCGAGCAGAACATCGATCGGCGAAATGAACACCTCCCCAAGCTTGTTCGCGACTACAAAGTCGCTCAGTTTTTTGGCAAGCTCCAACACAATCCTCTGGTGGCGCGGTCTTGGGGCAGGCGTCATGAACAGTTCTCCGTCAATCACCTCGTACTGCTTGCCGTCGTTCGGCAGCAGGCAGTACTGCTCGTAGGTCATCTTGGTAGCGGCCTGGCTCATGCCCCTCATTGTAACGTAATCTAGGACTCTCAGCGCTCGGCGTGCCGCGAACTCAGCGGTTCCTCACATGCGACCGGATGAACCCGACGATGCTTTCGAGCGACGACCCCGGCTGGAAGACCTCGGCGACCCCCAGCTCTTTCATCTGGGGAACCTCCGCGTCGGGGATGATGCCGCCGAGCACGACAAGAACGTCATCCAGACCTCGGTCTTTGAGCAACGCCATCAGCTTCGGGACTATGGTCGTGTGCGCTCCGGAAAGAATCGAGAGCCCGATGGCGTCGGCGTCTTCCTGGAGCGCCGCCATTGCGATTTGCTCGGGGGTCTGCCGCAGGCCGGTGTAAATGACTTCCATGCCGGCATCGCGTAGCGCGCGCGCGATGATCTTGGCACCACGGTCGTGGCCGTCCAAGCCCGGTTTGGCGACAATCACTCGGATGCGGCGTCGTGATTCGGAAGTCAATGTTCCCTCGGACCTCGCATGATAGGGAACGTGCGAGCCGCTGTCAACGCGGTTGGACCTGGCTGGAATCTCCGCGGGGAGCTGCGGGGCAGTGCTACGATCGCCCGTTAATCGCGTTGTCGAGCGGGATGCCGTGGCGTTCGAGCGTCACGCCCGTCACCTGGTCGAGCGCGACGCGCGCCTTGGCATAATTGGCTCGCGCGGCGACTTCGGCGGACTGCGCCTGCTCGAAATCGCGTTGCATCTGAATTACGTTGTAGGGGATCGAGATGCCGGCCTGCAGCTTGCGCCGCTCGGCGTCGAGCGTTTGACGGCTCAGGTCGAGCGCCTTGCGCGCGGCCTCCGCCTGTGCCCTCGCCTGCATCACGCCGATCAGCGCATTGCGCACTTCCAGGCGGATCAGGTTGCGAGTGCGCTGCAATTCGGTTTCCGACTGGCGCAACTCCAGCTTCGCGCGCACGTCGTCGGCCTGCGCGCTGCGATTCAGCAGCGGAATCGTCAAGGTGATTCCGAAGGCGTATTCCGGAAACTCGAACCTCCCGATTTGCCCGAACGCGCCGCCCAGGTCGCCGAAGCGGCTCGCTCCCACGTACTGTGCGAAAACGTTCAGGCTCGGTTTGAGATTGTTCTTCGTGAACTGCGTCACGATTTGCTGGTTTACGATGCCGCCTTCGGCGCGATGGATCTCGGGGCGGTTCCGCATGGCTGTTTCCTGCGCCTCGTCCTGGCTGGGGATGTCCGCATCCTGCGGATCGGGAAGATTGTCCGTGGTCTCGATGCGGGCCGACCCCAGGTCACTGTCAAGACTCTTGCTCATCACGCTCTTGAGCTGCACTTCCCGAAGCTGCTCGTTCGTTTGCGCGGCGATCAGATCCCGGCGGCGCGCGGCCACTTCGGCTTCCGCCGCGATGACATCCAGGGGAGCCAGCGTTCCGATCTCAGACTGCTTGGCGTTCTCATCGCGCAGCCGCTCCGCGACCATCAGCGTCTGCTCTGCGGCCCTGACCTGCTCGCGTGCCGCCACAAGGTCCCAATATAGATTCTGCGCGTTCGTCAGTGCCAGAATGGCCTGCTGCCGGAACGCTTCTCGCGACAGACGGCTGTTGTTCTCGGCGACTCGCTCGAACCTTTTCGTGACCGAGTACCCGAACCCGTTCATCAGTCGCTGGTTGATCGCGAAATTCAGCCGGCCGGAAAACGACGGATTGAAGCGCTGGTTGAGTTCGGTCGTGCTGCCGCGCTGTATGTTCCAGTTCAGGCTGAAGCTCGTCCCTGTGGGAAACGCCTGCGAGTAGAACATCTGGAAAGCCGTCGTATGGCTGGTCGGCGTGGCCACACCCGACACGCGCGTGGAGTTCAGGGGGCTCGTCTCGGTATCGATGCTGAAGTTCATGTTCAGCCGTGGATCGTAGCTTCCGCGCGGAGAGATCTGTACGATGCGGGCGTTGCCGCTGACTCCTTCTCCGCCGGGCCCGCGCGGACCACCTTGGAATCCCCCTTCGTTGAGTCCCGCCCCGATCGCGCCCGCGAACAGCCCTGCGGGTATCGGCGCTCCGGCCGTTCCGCGGGGCGCCTGGCCGGATCGCGCGCGCAGAAGATCGGTCTCGGCCATGGAGAGGTTATAGCGGGCCGCGGCTAATGCCAGATTGTTCTCAATCACTGCCTTCAGCAACTCCGCCAGCGACAATTGCAGCGTTCCGCCGCGAGCCGCTTGCGCCAGCTCGGCCGAATTCTCAAGATTGGGACCCGGCACCTCGCGCATCTGATACATCTTGTAAAGCCGAGGAAACGCCGGCGGGCTTTCGCTGAAACTGAAGCCTGCCGCATCAGTGAATTGCGCCGTCGCCGAAACCGCCCAAGTCAGTCCCAAGCCGATGACCGCCGCCGCACAGAGAATTGCACCGGCTCGAGATCGTCCTCGCGCGCGAATGCGCCGAGCCCACTTTGCAGCGGCAATGCAGAACAGCACTCTCATCGGCTTCCTTCGGCGGGTGTAAATCCTCGCACGCTGAACGGCGGCGTGGGCATGCGGGAAAGCGTCCCGGTCAACGCGTCGTTGATTTCGATGCCGTTTCGATTGAGCGTCGTACCCATGGAGCGGTCCATCTCGACCAGCGCCTTGGCGTAGCCCGCAACGGCCTGGACCTCGGCGTTCTCCGCCGCGTTCAGGTCCCGCTGCCGCAGCACGGCCTGATACGGCGTGCTGACGCCCGCCTGGAGCTTCTTCTGTTCGGCGTCGAGCGTTTCGCGCGCGAGCAGAACGGCCTGGTGCGCCGCCTCGACCTGCGCCTTGCCCTGGATCAGTCCGATAATCGCTTGCCGCACTTCGAGCGCCACCTGATTACGGCTGTTTTGGAGCTCCACTTCGAGCTGGTTGCCTTCGAGCTGTGCCCGAAGATTATCGGCCTGCGCCGCCCGGTTCCGCAGCGGCAGACTCAAGCTGAACCCGCCCGCGTATTCTGGAAAGTCCGCCGTGAACGCCTGTCCGAGCGAGCCGCCCGTGCCGCCGGTCGAAGTCAGCGTGTTGCCTTCGAGCCCCGAACCGGCATAGAGCCCGAAGATGGCCCCGCTCGGCTTGAGGCTGTTCTGCGTGAACCGGATCGAAAGGTTCTGGTTCTGGACGTTGGTCTCGAACTGCCGAAGATCAGCACGGTTGTTATATGCGTTCACGAGCGCGTCGGAGATTTCCGGGATATCGGCATCGCGAGGCTCGGGCATGCGGTCGGTCAGCGAGATCCGCACGGCGTCCAGCGCCGGATCGGGTTTCTTGCTCAGGAGGTCCTTCAGGCGGGTCTCCTGCAGCTGGAGGTTCGTCTGTGCTACGACGAGATCGCGCTGCCGTCCGGCCACCTCGGCCTCTGCCGCCACTACGTCGAGCGGCGCCAGCGTCCCGATCTCCGCCTGCTTCTGGTTGTCCTCAAATAACTTCTGGGAAACCGCCAGGGACTGCTCGGCCACTCGCACGCTCTCCGCGAACGCCGCGAGGTCCCAATAGGCGTTGGTGACCGCCACGATCGTCGCGATCACCTGCGAACGGAAAACCTCTTCCGACACCCGGAGGTTGTTCTGCGCGACCAGTATGAAACGCTCGTTCGGCAGCCGGCCGAAACCGTTCAGGAGCGGCTGATTGAATCCGAACGCGAAGCGGGAGATCACCGCGGGGTTGAACAGCAAGTTCTGTTGGGTCGAACTGGTCCGCACGCCGGTCAGCCCCAGAAAGTAGCTCGTGCCCGTGGGAAACAGTTGCGCGTAACTGGCGGTGAATGCGGTTGAGTACTGCGTGACGGCCGGAACACCGGCGACTACCTGCGTATTCAGCGGAGACGACGCGCGGTCCCAGCTAAAGTTCATACTCAGCGCAGGGTCAAACGCGCCCACGCGGTCAATCGAAACCGCTCCCCCGCCGCCCGTGATGCCGCCCGCGCCGCCCAGCCCTCCTCCGCCGCTCGCGTCGGTAACGCCGGCGCCGATGGCTCCGGTTTGCAATCCGCCGGGCACGAATGCGCCATCGAATCCGCGCGCTGCCTGCCCGGACCGTGTACGCAGCACGTCCGCTTGCGCCATCGGCCGCACGAAGCGCTGCACCGCGATGTCCAGGTTGTTTTCGATCGCGAGCGCCAAGGCTTGCGCCAGTGACAGTTCCAGTTCGCCGTCGCGGATCAGATCCCGCAGCCTCACCGAGTTTTCAAGCGTCATCGGTGCGATCGGCTGCTCTTGATAAGGGCGCAGAAAGTGCGGGAACCAGCTTGGTCCGACCGAGAAGTCCTGCAAGAACGGCTGGGGCGGCGCTTGCGCGGCCAGCGGAATACACAGCACCAACCCCGCCAGCAGCGCTCCGAGCGCGCCTTTCCTTCTCTGATGCGTCATTTGCATGTCGAACCTCCTGATGCCCCAACAGCAGATGCCTGGAAATGGAGCGGCCGTTCCGAGCGTAGGAAGAGCCAGCGTGCGGACGTGAACAGTAGAGCCCCTATGTTGTTGTACGTATTTCGGTCCCCACTCGGTTTCAGTTATTGACAAGCTCTTCAGAAAGAAAATAGTAGCATCCGCTGGAAGCCTCGCACAACCAGCGCGCCCGGGGTGCTCATCCGCAGGCTGACTGGTGAATGCCAGCCAGCCGGATAATTGAGGACTAGCTTTTTTCGAGTGCCCGCTGCAGCGCCCCTTCCAGTTCCGGATACCGGAATTTGTACCCCGCTGCCGTCAACCGAACGGGCTCCACGCGCTGGCTGTAGAGCAGCAACTCCTCGCCCATCTGCCCGAACGCCGCCTTTACGGCAAACGCCGGAACAGGAAAGATCGTCGGCCTCGAGAGCACCTTCCCGAGCACTTTTGTAAACTCCGCATTGCGTACGGGATTCGGCGCCACAAAGTTCACCGGCCCCCGCAAAGTTTCGCTTTGGAGCGCGTGCCCGATCGCGCCGACCTCGTCATCAAGCGCGATCCAGCTCATGTACTGCTTTCCCGATCCGATCCGCCCGCCCACGCCCATCTTGAACGGCAGCAGCATCTGCGCGAGCGCGCCCCCCTGCCTTCCGAGCACGAGGCCGGAGCGCACATTCACAACGCGTATCCCTTTCTTGGCAGCCGGCTCAGTGGCCGCTTCCCATTCGCGGACAACCTCGGCCAAGAAGCCCTCTCCCGGCGCGCTCTCTTCGCGCAGAACCTCGTCGCCGCGATCGCCGTAGTAGCCAATCGCCGAAGCGCACACGAACACGCGCGGCGCCTTCGCAGGCTGCGTCAGTGCTTCCGCCAGCAGGCGCGTCCCTTGATAGCGGCTCTCCCGGATGCGGGCTTTCTTCTTCGGCGTCCACCGGCCCTGAATTGACTCTCCCGCCAGGTGAACCACGGCATCGATGCCATCGAGCTTCACCGTGTCCACATACGCTGCTTCCGCGCTCCAAGCGACACCATCCGCCACTGGGTTGCTCGCACGCACCATGGGAACGACTTCATGGCCGCCTGCGCGCAGCGATTTGACCAAAGCCGATCCGATAAACCCACGCGAACCTGAGATGGCAATTTTCACGCAACACCTCCGCCAGGCCGTTGCTTGCGCGAATCCAGCATACTCCAGGTTGACAAACAGGAAACAATACCCGTAGCCTTGAAAATCAGAGCCGCGAGCGGGACCGACCGGGCGAATGAGCGCCGCGCTGGCGTCTCAGTTTTGAAAGGAGCGTGTGCGAATGGCCGAGCGGATGGTTAAATGCGTCAAGTTTCAGAAGGAGCTGCCCGGCCTCGATGAGCCCCCCTTCAACAACGCGCTCGGACAGCGCATCTATGAGAACGTCTCGAAGGATGCTTGGAAGCTGTGGCTGGAGCACCTGAAGATGATCGTCAACGAGTACCGACTCAATCTCATTGACCGCGACTCGCAGCGCATCATTCAGCAGCAGATGGAAGAGTACTTCTTCGGCGAAGGCGCCGCCCTCCCGCCCGGCTACGTCCCTCCGCAAGCCAAACGATAGACGGTGATATGATTCCTTCATCAAAGGGACTCTCTGCTAACGATCACACCTATGCCCCTTTTCGCTTACCTCGCCACCGGCAGCACCGGCGTAATCCGAAATTCCAATCTGCGATACGCCTCGCGCAGCGCTCTCTCAACGTCCGCGGGTGAATCCCCACGCGAGAAGATGAAGCCCAAATAGCTCGAACCCTCCGGCCACGCGATGAGCTTCTGCTTCGTCTTGGCCGTAATGCGGACGTCTTCGATGCCCGCCACGCCGCGCGCAGCGTCCTCGCCTCGCACTTCGTCGAGCACACCGTCCGTCGGCACCGGGATCATCATCACTCCGGAAGCGGCTTTCTCGCGCGCGACTGACACGACCACCTCGCCCAGGAAATGCCGGATGATCAACTCCTCGAGCGACCAGCCGTTCTCGAACCGCAGCGCCCGCGCGCATAATCCTCCGATCGGCCGCGCGGCGATTTCGAGCACGCGCGGTCCCTGCGGCGTCAATCGGATCTCCGCGTGCGCAGGCCCGTGGTAGAGCCCTACAGCATGTGCCGCCAGTGCCGCCGCCCGTGCGATCTCGCTCTGAACGTCCTCCGGCAGTCTTGACGGCGTCACGTAGATCGTCTCCTCGAAGTAAGGACCTTCGAGCGGATCTGGCTTGTCAAAGATCGCCAGCACGTAAAATTTCCCGTGGTCGAGGATGGCTTCGAGCGCCACTTCCAGCCCTTGGAGATACTCCTCAACCAGAATCCAGTTGGCCGCGTCGTCCTGCATCATCTGAATATCAGGCTCCCGAAGCAGCCTCTGTATCCTGCGGAACCCCGCCGCGAACTCGTTGGCATTGTTTGCGCGGATCACGCCTCGGCTGGCGGAGAGCGACAGCGGCTTCAGCACGCACGGAAACTGAAGCTCTGGCGGCAATGAAGGTGAGTTGCTGTCGGCCGCGATGCGGGCGAATCGGGGCCCCGGCAGCCCGGCGCCTTCGAGGAGGCTTCTGAACTCAAACTTGTCGTGACAGGCGAACGCCGCATATGGCTGATGAAACGGGATGCCGAGGGCCTCGCACGCGATCGCCGCCGGAATGGTCGGCATGTCGCCGATGGCTACAATTCCGTCGACGGGATGCTCCGCCGCATATTCGACAATCGTCTGTGCCGCTCCGTAAGGGTCCTCATAGCGCAGCGCGATCGCGCCGTCGCGCCATGGGTCTTCCAGTACGTGGCAGCGGTCGCTGGCCGCGACCACCGTGACGCCCAACTTTTCCCCTGCTGCTCGAAACGCCGCCGCCTGGTAGCCGGTCGTCGTAAAGAGCAGCAGCACGCGCTTGCGTTGCGCTTCATGGGCTACAGCGCGGTTCTTCGCCGATTCGCTCATAGGCATTGGGTCAGGAGTGAGCTGGGTCATCGTCTATCAGCGAAGGCCTGAAAAGCAGGTCCTTCGGCGCTTCGCTCCTCAGGGTGACCCCTCAAGAGTGGCTTCGCTGGACCGGCCAGCTTGCCGGCGCTACATCAGAGCCAACTGCTCTGCGGTAGGTTCGGCTCAGCAGAACCACGGCTCATTCAGATAGGGGATGCACGCACGCGCGGGGAGCGCCTCGAGGGCGAAGTGATCCGCCGCCTCCTTCCCCTTGGGGAGAGGCTGCGAGCCATCGGCCTTCCGCCGCGCCCTGGCGGTCTCAGCCCAGACCCGCGAGAAGATTTCCGACCGGCTCGGTTTGCTCTTCCCGCCCGCGACCCGCTCCTCGCCCACGATGCAGCGCACCGACGCGTACAGCCGCTCTACAGCCGCGTCAGCGTAGCTCCAGCGATAGCTCAGCTCATGCTCCTTCAGCCCGCTCAGCCGCTCCCGAATCTCCGGCAGTTCGAGCAGCCTGGATCGGGCTGGGATCAGCAGGCGGACGGCGAGCTGCACAGGCGCGATGCTCTCGGCGAGCCCCAGCGCCCAAAGCGCTTCCAGCATCTCGCAATAGCTCTCCACGGTCGTCCAGGGATGGAACGGAATGAAGGTCGGCGAAAGCGCCAGGCCAACCTCGCGAAAAAGTTCCACCACCCGCACGAAATCGTCCCGTGTATGACCCTTGCCGAACAGGCCGAGCACGCGGTCGTCCAGGCACTCGACGGCCGTGGTCACGAACAGGCAGCCCGTTTCCCGCAGCCGCTTCAGCAGGTGCGCATACTTGAGCAAGTGCTCGATCTTGATGGTGACGTCGTAGGTGAGGCCCGGATGCTCGCGATGCAGCGCCTCGACAATCGCCAGCGAGTGCCCCACGCCGTTGAAAAAGTCCGGGTCGCCGAAGGTGATATGCGCCGCCCCGGCCTGCACCTGCTGCCCGATGTCTGCCAGTACCACTTCGCGTTGCACGATCCGAAATCGTCCTTCGTATACGGGGACGATGGGGCAGTGCCGGCATAGATGCTTGCAGCCCCGCGTCGCCTCCGTGTATCCCGTCACGCGCCTCTCGCCGTCGATCTCAAGCCGGGCATAGTGCTTCAAATCCGGGAGGCCGCTGCGCTCCGGAACCCGGAAGCGCTGCCGGGCCATCGAGATCACGGGCGAAATCACCGGCTCGTCTTGCGAGTCGCGCCGACGTTTCTCCTCGCCTTTTCCTGCCAGATCACCCGCCCCGGGCTGATTGCCCGCAGCGTCGCTCCTCGCTCCCAGCTTTCCTGCCAGTGCAACCAAACCCTCCTCAAACTCCCCGCCCAGGATCGTCTGCGCTCCCAGGCGCCGCAGGTACGCCTCGTTCAGCGGCGCATAGAGGCCGTAGAAGCAGAGATGCGCCATCGAATTCAGGCTGCGGACGCGCGGCAGGGCCTCAATCGCAAGCCGCGTCGCCGTGTGCATTGGCAAATAGAAGGCGATCACGTCGGCCGCGCGGACTGCGGCTTCCGCAGATTCTGAGAAACCAGTGCGGGACAGATCCAGGCACCCGACTTCGGCTCCAGCCTCTCGTAGCCACGCCGCAGGTGATGCCAGCCCGAACGGCTGACGCCCCAGCTCATACGTCGAAATCAAGACGACTTTCAAGCTCTCCCCACCTTTTCACAATGCGATCACCGTCAGAGCGAAGCGACGAGGGACCCGCGTTTGAGGTGCCAGAGGGACCAGCAACGCTCAGGCCCGCAGCAATACTTCGTTCTTATCTTCTCATGAATTCCCGGCATGAATTCCCGGCCTTCAGGCCGGAGTGAAGTGATTGACGGGGCCAAACCCGTGACCGAGGCCGGGATTCGTTTCAATCGCACGCGTGATGAACCGCTTCGCCGTCGCGATGGCTTCGGTCAACTCGGTTCCTTTGGCAAGTTCCGCTGTGATCGCCGCCGAATACGTGCAGCCGGTGCCGTGCGTGTGCGGCGTGTTCACGCGCTTCCCCGAATAGACATGGAATCGGCCTTCAACGAACAGGAGATCCGTCGCATCGGAAACCAGATGCCCGCCCTTGATCAGAACCGCCTTCGCGCCGAGATCCGCGATCGCCCTCGCGGCGTCTTCGAGCATCGGCCGAGCTACTTCGCCCTCAGCGAGTGTTCTCCCCGAAAGCACCATAGCCTCGTGCA
>Ga0073934_10009299_pt1 | contig 12644 bp, 12 predicted proteins | sample LarsenN4metaG_FD_76834 | JGI IMG/M metagenome (GOLD analysis project Ga0073934, IMG submission 76834) | Hot spring sediment bacterial and archeal communities from British Columbia, Canada, to study Microbial Dark Matter (Phase II) - Larsen... ...
CCCGGGTATGCGCGTCGGCGACCAGGTTGCCGAAGCGCTCATCGTCCACGGCCGTGCGTCGCGGCGCGCGGCGCGCGACCGGGCGGTGGAGCTGCTCGAGGCGGTGCGGATCCCCGACGCCTCCCACCGCGCGCGCGACTATCCGCACCAGCTCTCGGGCGGAATGCGGCAGCGGGTCATGATCGCCATCGCGCTCGCGTGCCGCCCTCCCCTCGTCATCGCCGACGAGCCGACGACGGCGCTCGACGTAACCATCCAGGCGCAGGTGCTCGACCTGCTGCGCGACCTCAAGGCGCGATTCAACCTGGCCCTGCTGCTCATCACGCACGATTTCGGCGTGATTGCCGAGATGGCGGACCGCGTGGCGGTCATGCACAAGGGACGCCTCGTCGAGGAAGGGGCCGTGCGGCAGGTCCTCCGCGACCCGCGGCACGAGTACACGAAGATGCTTCTGGCCGCCGTGCCGGGCGCGAAAGCACGCCCGAGCTGATGCCGCTCCTCGACGTCCGCCGGCTCGTCAAGCATTTCGTGAGGAGGCGGAGCCTCTTCCAGCCGCCCACGGTGGTGAAGGCCGTCGACGACGTGAGCTTCGCGATCGACACGGGCGAGATGTTCGGTCTGGTCGGCGAATCGGGCAGCGGCAAGAGCACGACCGGCCGCTGCATCCTCCGGCTGATCGAGCCGACCTCGGGCGAGGTGCTGTTTCGAGGCGAGAACATCCTGGAGTTCTCCCGGCCGCGCATGCGGCTGGCCCGCCGCGACATGCAGATCGTCTTCCAGGATCCGTATTCCTCGCTGAACCCGCGCATGCGGGCGGGCGACATCGTGGAGGAGCCGCTCGTGATTCACTCGCTCGGATCGCGGCGGGAGCGCCGCGAACGAGTGGCCGAGCTGTTCCGGCTCGTGGGACTCGATCCCGACCACCTGCGCCGGTACCCCCACGAGTTCAGCGGCGGCCAGCGGCAGCGCATTGGAATCGCCCGGGCGCTGGCGCTGAACCCGGCGTTCATCATCGCGGACGAAGCCGTGTCGGCGCTCGACGTTTCGATCCAGGCGCAGGTGACGGCGCTGCTGCTCGACCTGCGGTCGCGTCTGAAGCTGACCTACCTGTTCATCGCGCACGATCTGCGGCTGGTCGAGCACATCTGCACGCGCGTGGCGGTGATGTATCTCGGCCGGATCGTCGAAATGGGCGAGACGAGCGCGCTCTTCGGCGCTCCGCGGCATCCCTACACCCAGGCGCTGCTCAGCGCGATCCCCGTGCTCGATCCCGATGCGCCGCGCCGCCGGATCGAGCTGGACCCGGCCAGCTTCGACCGGGATGCCGCCCTGCGCGAGGTGGGCGCCGGGCATTGGGCGGCGGTCTAGCCCCGTCGGCCGCCCCTCACGCGGCCTGCCGCACGTCCTTCTCGACCATTCCGTCGCGGATGTGAATCGTTCGGTGTGCAAAAGCGGCCACGTCGGCTTCGTGCGTCACGAGCACGATGGTGTTGCCGGCCTCGTGCAGTCTGGCAAAGAGCGCCATGATCTCGGCGCCCGTCTTCGAGTCGAGATTGCCGGTGGGTTCGTCCGCCAGCAGGATGGACGGGTTGTTGACCAGCGCGCGCGCGATGGCGACGCGCTGCCGCTGTCCGCCGGACAGCTCGTTCGGCCGGTGCATCATCCGCTGCGTCAGCTCCACCTTCTCGAGCGCGGCCCTGGCGCGCTCCTGGCGCTCCTTCGCCGGCACCCCCGCGTACACGAGCGGCAGCTCCACGTTGTGCAGGGCGGTCGCACGCGGCAGCAGGTTGAACGTCTGGAACACGAACCCGATCTCCTGGTTGCGGATCCGCGCCAGCTCGTTGTCGTTCATCGTGCTGACTTCCTTGCCGTTCAGCAGGTACGTGCCGCGGCTGGGAGTGTCGAGGCAGCCGATCAGATTCATCAGCGTCGACTTCCCCGAGCCCGACGGCCCCATGATGGCGACGTACTCGCCGCGATCGATTTCAATGGACACGCCCCGGAGGGCGTGAATCTCCTCCGCGCCCATGATGTAGGTCTTCCAGAGGTCGCGGGTCTCGATGAGTGCCATATGTGAATCTACGAAACGGCCGGTTCAGGTGTTCGATTCCAGACGGCCAGGAGCGGCCCGCACCCCGCCGGGCGCCGGTCGGGAGGCGGGGGTTCCAGTCACGCGTATTTACCGGGATGAGCACGAGCCGGTGCCCCGGCGCCGGCTTCTTCCGCTGCTCGGCAGTGGCCGTGGCGAGTTCCGCCAGGTTCCTTCCGCATTCGAGCCGCGGGGTCGGACCGGGGTCCGACCCTCAGTAGTGCTCTTCCTGATACTGCTCCTTCAGGCGGGCCACCACGGCCGGATCGGCGAGCGTCGTCGTATCCCCGAGCGCCTTCCCTTCCGCGATATCCCTCAGCAGCCGGCGCATGATTTTCCCCGACCGCGTCTTCGGCAGATCCGCGGCAAATATGATGTCGTCCGGTCGCGCAATCGCCCCGATCTTCCGGCTCACGTGATCCTTCAGCTCGGCGATGAGCACCTCGCCGGGATGCGCGCCCTCCTTCAGCGTCACGAATGCCGAAATCGCCTGCCCCTTGATTTCATGCGGACGCCCGACGACGGCCGCTTCCGCCACGCGTGGATGATCGACCAGCGCGCTCTCCACTTCCATCGTGCCGATACGATGCCCCGCCACGTTCAGCACGTCGTCCACACGGCCGAGGAGCCAGAAGTACCCGTCCTGATCGCGTTTGGCGCCGTCGCCGGTGAAGTAGATATCGTGGCTCCATCGGCTCCAGTACTGCTTCACGTACCGCTCGGGATCTCCGTAGATCCCCCGGAGCATCCCCGGCCATGGGTGCGTCAGCGCCAGCAACCCTCCACCCACTTCGATCGTCTCGCCCGTAGCCGCCTTCACCTCGGCTTTGATGCCGGGGAAGGGCTTCGTCGCGGAGCCAGGCTTGGTGTGGGTGATGCCGGGCAGCGGGGTAATCATGATGCCGCCGGTCTCGGTCTGCCACCAGGTATCGACAATCGGGCAGCGCTCCCGTCCGATGTGCTTGTGGTACCAGACCCACGCCTCCGGATTGATCGGCTCGCCCACCGATCCGATCAAGCGGAGGGTGGAGAGGTCGCGCCGATCGGGCCAGTCGGTCCCCCAGCGCATGAACGCCCGAATCGCCGTTGGCGCGGTATAGAAAATCGAGACGCCGTACCGCTCGACGATCTCCCAGAATCGGTCTCTCTGGGGCCAGTCCGGCGCTCCTTCGTACATGACGACCGTCGCGCCGTTGGCCAGCGGTCCGTACACCACGTAACTGTGACCGGTGACCCAGCCGACGTCTGCGGTGCACCAGTAGACATCCTCGTCGCGAAGATCGAACACCCACTTGGTCGTGGCGTAGCAGTGGGTCAGGTATCCCCCGGTGGTGTGGACGATGCCCTTGGGTTTGCCGGTCGTGCCCGACGTGTAAAGGATGTACAGCATGTCCTCGGCATCCATCCGTTCGGGCTCGCAGGCAAACGGCGCATCCTGCATCAAACGGTGATACCAGTGATCGCGCCCTTCCTTGACGTGAATGGGACCAGCGGCTGCATGCAGCCGCTGCACGATGATGACGTTCCTGACTGAAGGGGTGCCGGTCAACGCCTCGTCAGCCATCTGCTTCAGCGGCACCACCTGGCCTCGCCGCCATCCCCCATCCGCCGTAATCAGCATCGTCGCCTGCGCATCGTTGATGCGATCGCGCAGCGACTCCGAGCTGAACCCGCCGAACACGACCGAATGCACGGCGCCTATCCGGGCGCAGGCCAGCATCGCGATCGCGAGCTCGGGAATCAGCGGCAGATAAATCGCGACGCGATCGCCGCGCTTGACGCCGAACGATCTGAGGACGTTCGCGAACTGCGACACCTGCCGGTAGAGATCCCAATAGGTCAGCGTGCGACGTTCGCCCGGCTCGCCTTCCCAGACGATCGCCGCCTTGTTGCGGCGTGCACCGCGTGCGTGGCGATCGAGACAGTTGACGCTGACGTTGAGCGTGCCTCCAACGAACCACTTCGCATGCGGCGGGTTCCATTCGAGAACGCGGGTCCAGGGGGTGAACCATTCCAGCTCCGCCGCGAACGAAGCCCAGAAGGCCTCCGGGTCGCGCTCGGCGCGCTCGTAGACGCCCTCGTCGCGAACGTGCGCGCGGGCGCGAAAGGCATCCGGGGGTGGAAACGTACGGTTTTCCTGCAGGAGATCGGCGAGCTCGGAGGACTTCGGATTGGGCATGGCGTGGCACAGCATATACCGGCGCCACCAGTGGCCGGCAACGGGCCCGCAGGCACATGGGGCGCCTTACGGCAGAGGGGGAAGCGGTGGAGGCGGCGGGGGCCCTCCGAGGGCCGGGGGCACTCCTTCGCGCCAGAAGAAGAGCGCGCCCAGCAGCCCGCCCAGCGTGCCGAAGACCATCCCGGCCACGAGCTGGAACATGAACCCGATGACATAGCGGAATGGGCCGCCGCTCCGCATCCCTTCCAGCCAGGCGCGCGCCTGCGGCGGCATCTCCGCGGAGCCTTCGAGCAGGGCTTCGATCATGCGTTCCTGGAGCGGCGCCAGCATCAGGTCGACCACCATCGCGGCAATCAGCCAGACGAACGCGCCGACGACGCCGGCGAGCAGGCCGTCGAACGCGCCGCGCGCCCGCGCGTTGGGCCGCCCCGGCGGCTGGTCGAGATAGGCCGCCAGCGCGCCGCCGGCGACAATCCACAGACAGCAGCAGTTCGCGAGGTTGACGACCGGAAGCGCCGACAGGACCCCGATGAACACGCCGCCGAGCAGAACGGGCTGCATCAATCGTAGTACTCGCGTCCGAGATGCGTGATGAGCTCCTCGCCAATCATGTAGCGGAGCGTATTCTTCAGCTTCATCAGCTGAATGAACAGGTCGTGTTCCGGATACACCGACGGGGCGTGCATCGGGGCCTTGAAGTAGAACGACAGCCACTCCTGAATCCCTGCCATGCCCGCTCGCTTTGCGAGATCGACGAACAGCGCCGTATCGAGCACGATGGGCGCCGCGAGGATGCTGTCGCGGCACAGGAAGTTGATTTTCAGCTGCATGGGATAGCCGAGCCACCCGAACAGATCGATGTTGTCCCAGCCTTCCTTGTTGTCGCCGCGCGGCGGATAGTAGTTGATCCGCACCACGTGGCAGATGTCACGGTACAGCTCCGGATAGAGATGCGGCTGAAATATATACTCCAGCGCCGACTTCTTGCTCTCTTCTTTCGTCTTGAACGACTCGGGATCGTCGAGCACTTCGCCGTCGCGGTTTCCGAGAATGTTCGTCGAGTACCATCCTTTCACGCCGAGGAGCCGCGCCTTCAAGCCGGGCGCGATGATCGTCTTGATCAGCGTCTGACCCGTCTTCATGTCGTTCCCGGCCAGCGGCGCCTTCGTACGAGCCGCCAGTTCCTGGATGGCCGGTATATCGGCCGTGAGGTTCGGCGCGTTGTTGACGAACGGAATCCCTTCCCTGACCGCGGCATACGCGTAAATCATGCTCGACGCGATCGCGTCGTCGTTCTGCTCGAGCGCTTTCTCGAACGCCGCCACCGACGCGTGCGCGGCCGTCTCGCGGAGGTACACCTCGGTGCTGCCGCACCAGGCCATCACCAGCCGGTCGCATCCGTGCGTCTGTTTGAAGGATCGGATGTCCGCGATCACCTGTTCGGCGAGATCGCGCTTGTTCCGGCCCGTCTTCACGTTGGGACCGTCGAGCCGCTTCACGTACTTCTTGTCGAAGACGGCCGGCATCGGCTTGATCGCTTCCAGCTCCGGCCGCACCTGCGCGAGCAGCGACGGTTCGAGCACGCCTGCCGTGCAGGCGGCTTCGTAGCAGTCTTCCTCGAAGATGTCCCAGCCGCCGAACACCAGATCGTCGCAGCTGGCGAGCGGAACGACATCGTGAATCCGCGGCGAGCGTCCTTCCGTACGTTTGCCCAGCCGGATGGTGCCCATCTGCGTCAGGGAGCCGATCGGCAGCGCGAGCCCTTTGCGAACCGCCAGCGTGCCGGCGATTGTCGTCGTGCTGACCGCTCCGAGCCCCACGAGCAGGACCCCGAGCTTGCCGCGGGGAGGAGCGATTTCAAGTGGTGGAGTCACAATTTCTCATCATAATCTGGTTATCCGATGTTTTTCCGGAAACGGACCCTTGCGAGGCGTGACAGCGTGCCCGTGGCGATGGCCGGGGTCCGCATGGGCGAGCGGCTGCTGCAGATCGGCATCGACGATGCGGCGCTGGCGGCGGCGCTGGCCGGAAAGGTCGGCCTGAGCGGCACAGCGGCGCTGGCGGTCGACCGTGCACCGGACGGCGAACGCGCTCGCGTCATGGCGGCCGCCGCGGGCGTGCTCGTCGACATCCAGGTGGCGCCCTGGCGTCAGCAGGCGTTCGCGGCCGACTCGTTCGACCTCGTAGTGGTGCAGTCGAGTCACGGTCTGCTGGCCGGGATGACGCCGGAGGAGCGCGTGGCCTGCCTCCAGTTCGCCTACCGCGTGCTGCGGCATGGCGGACGGATTCTCGTCATCGAATCTGCGCCGCGAGGAGGACTCGCCGGGCTGCTGCGGAAGACCGTGAGCAATCCTTCCTACGACGCGCACGGTGGGGCTGCAGGAGCGCTGAAGGCCGAAGGATTCCGTCCCGTTCGCTCGCTCGGCGAGCATGAAGGCTACAGGTTCACCGAGGGGCTGAAGACTTAGCCTCCTGGCAGGCGCTCGACTAGCGGGCGCAGGTCAGGTGCCGACCGCCGTCGACGGCAATCGTCTCTCCGGTGATCATCGCGGCGCGATCCGAGGCCAGAAACAGGATCAATTCCGCGACTTCCTCGGGCTGTCCCGGCCTGCCGATCGGGTGGGTGTCGCGGGAACGGGCCAGGAACGCCTGGTACTGCTCTTCACCCATCCCGCCGCGGCGGTGAAGGTTCGTGACCGTGACGCCCGGGTTCACGGCGTTGACCCGCACGCCGGCCGGGGCGAGCTCGATCGCGGCGCAGCGTGTCAAGTGGTCGAGCGCGCCCTTGCTGACGTTGTAGGCGGCAAGTCCTGGAAACACGCGTCGTCCGTTGACGCTGGACACGTTGACGATCGAACCACGGTGGGCTTTGAGATGGGGAATCGCCGCGCGCATCAGCCGAAACGGCGCGTTGACGTTCAGTTCCATCACGCGTGCCCAGAGCGCGTCGTCGGTCTGCTCGACGCTTCCGCTGGCGATGATGCCGGCGGCGTTGACCAGAACGTCGATCCGGCCAAAGCGGTCGAGCGCGGTGGAGACGATGGCGTCGGCTGCGCCGGGGGCGGTGACGTCGCGGACGACGATCGTGCCGGTCCCGGCGGGCATCGACTCGATGAGCGAGCGCAATGCCGGTTCGTCGCGGGCGACGGCGGCGACCGAGGCCCCCTGGCGGGCCAGCGCGAGAGCCGTCGCTTTCCCTATGCCGCTGGAAGCGCCCGTGACGATAGCAACCTTGCCGCTGAACTCCATTCTCGCCATTCTAGGCTGAGCCGGGGTCAGACCGGGGTCGGACCGGGGTCAGAGTACGGATGCGGCGCGTATCAAGGGGTTGAGTCGAGTCGCATCGCTACTCTGACCCCGGTCCGACCCCGGTCTGACCCCGGGGACGGAGGACATCGCGTGTCCCGCGGGGAGGGCACCTCCCTCAGCGGCAGACAGGATTCCGCCCAATCCCAACGATGCGGACTGGCAAGCGTTTTGACCGTCTGACTCAGACGGACATGGGCCACGTCCAATTCGACGAAGTCTTTACCGTCGACGAACTGGCGCGAGCCACAGGCGCTTCGCACGAGCGCGTCGCCTCGCTCGCCGTCATGGGCGACCTGCACTTCATCCCAGGAACCCGCTTCATCCGGGCCGATGAGGCGATCCGCTGCGGCCAGCGCCTCCGGCACGACGTCCTTCAGACGCCGCTTCCACCGGCGACTCTCTTCGCTCACCCGACAGGAAGCCTGGCCCATCGCCGCGCCGGCACGCCAGCCATCGCCGCGACGCTGTTTCACCTGGCACTGCTCGCCGCGGCCGCGTTCATGACAGCACGAACGGTCGGCACCACCGCCACGGAACAGCCCATTCAGGAACCCGTCCGGCTCGTCTTCCTCGCCACTCCCGGCCCTGGCGGCGGCGGAGGGGGCGGGGGTCGGCGCACTCCCCTTCCCCCGCCCCGGGTCGAGCAGCGCGGAACCGAATTCAGACGCGCGACCGTACCCGCGGTCACCCCGGCGCCGGTTCTGACGTCCGCGCGTCGCGACATTGCGCCGCCGAGGCGACCGGCTCCGCCAGCCGCTCCCATCGCGGCGCCGAAGCCTGCCGCACGGGAGCCGGATCCGCTCCCGTCCAACATCCTGGTCGCGCCGGTCGTCGCCAGCGCCTCAGACGCGCGAAACCGCGACGGTCTCATCGAGCGGGGGCAGGGAGACGCCGACAGTCAAGGGTCCGGCACAGGCGGGGGCACCGGCGTCGGCCACGGCGCCGGGAACGGAGAGGGGCTGGGCTCCGGAATTGGCAACGGCTCCGGCGGCGGCACCGGAGGCGGACCGTATCGGCCCGGCAGCGGGATCGAGCCGCCGCGACTGCTGAAAGAAGTAAAGGCCGACTACACCGAGGAAGCCCGGCGGCGAGCCATCTCCGGGGAAGTGCTGCTCGAAATCGTCGTCAGACGAGACGGTAGCGTGGGCGATGTCACAATCCTCCGGGGACTTGGCGGGGGACTCGACCAGCGCGCCGTTCAAGCCGTCGGCCAGTGGCGATTCGATCCCGCACGGCGCAAGGGCGTACCGGTGGACGTCCTGGTCGAGGTGGCGGTCGAGTTCATGCTCCGCTGAGGGGAGTAGAAGACGCACCGAGGACGCATCATGGATCTCCTCCTCCTGACGGTCGCCATCATCGCGGTGCTTGCCGCAGCAGCCTTCGCGGCGCTTGCCTGGCGGCTGCTCGAGGACCAGCGGCGGCGATCGGCCGCGCGAGTCTCGGCATTGACAGCCGCGATCGACGACGCCCGATCCTCTGCCGTACCGACCCGAGGCATTGACCTTCTGTTTGCGCCGCGTTCATCTGCGGCTGCCCGCACGAATCCGCTCATCGCCGTCGCTGCCGGAGCCGGCACGACGGCTCTCGTCGTGCTCGCCGCCGCCGTGGCCATGAGCGGGAACGCAGCCGGCGATGGCTCGCGAGTGGACGATCGCGCACCGGCCAGCCCTTCGGAGAGCCCGGCGCCGCTCGAGCTGATCTCGATGCGCCACGCTCGAAACGGCAGCACCCTCACCGTCTCGGGCCTCGTTCGTAATCCACGAAACGGCCTGGCAGTCGCCGGCATCAGCGCCGTCATCACCGCCTACAACCGCGCGGGCGGGCTGGCGGGCAGCGGGCGCGCGCCCCTCGACTACACGACCGTCGAACCGGGAGACGAATCGCCCTTTGTCGTCACGATCCCGCGCGTGGCGGACGTCGGCCGGTACAGAGTGAGCTTTCGTATTGAGGAGCGTGTCGTTCGTCACGTCGATCGCCGATCGAATGAATCGCGACCACGGCCGCTCGACGCCTCGAGTAGAGAATGAGGGATCTATGCGCATCCATCCGCGGCTGCTGTCCGTGATCGCGCTGCTGGCCGCCGCTGCGGCCGCCGGCGCCGCAGCTCCGGATCAGGAACCCTCCACGGCGTCCCGGCCATCGCAAACCGGGCAGGAGCGATTCCGGTTTCGGAGCGGTGTCGAGCTGATCAACGTCACCGCGACGGTGGCCGACGAGAACGGCCGGTTCGTGTCGGGTCTGCGCAAGGAAGACTTTCGGGTCTACGACGACAACCATCTGGTGGACGTCACGCACTTCAGCAGCGAACGCGTGCCGGTCAGTCTGGGAATCGTGCTCGACACGAGCGGCAGCATGACGCCCGACAAGATGTCATCCGCGCGCGGCGCGATCGAGCGGTTCATCGACCTGCTCGGGCCGAACGACGAGATGTTCCTGTACCGGTTCGCCAACGTCCCGGAACTGGCGCAGGGCTGGACGAAGGACCGCCGCGCGCTGAGCCGCGCGCTCGGCGGGTTGTATGCGGGCGGCGGCACGGCGATGTACGACGCCATTGCCGATGCGCTGCCGCTGGCGGCGTCGGGAAGCCATCAGAAGAAGGCGATCGTCGTCATCTCCGACGGCAACGACACCAGCAGCACGACGACTCCGCGTGAGCTGCAGGCGATGATCCGTCAGAGCGAGGTGCTGGTGTACGCGATTGGCGTGGACGGGCGGGGTGAGACGATCACGCGGACCACCCCGCCGCGCCAGCCGTTTCCCATTCCGCTGCCCATTCCGGGGCGGCGTCCCCCGTGGCCGGTGCCCCCGCCGATCGGCGGCGGCGGAGGCGGCGTGTTCGGCGGCCGCGCGGCAGGGGACGGACTCGACGCCGGCGCGCTGCGCCGCGTCACGGACGACACCGGCGGGCGCACGGAAATCGTCCGCAGTTTCAGGGATCTCGACGACGCGACGACGAGCATCGCGGACGAGTTGAGCAAGCAGTACTACCTGGGATATTCGAGCCCGGGTACGAAGGACGGCCGCTGGCACGCCATCCGTGTCGAAGTCCGGGATCGGCGGCTGACCGTACGCGCGCGCCGCGGGTACATGGCATCCTGAGTATTCCGGCGCAGTGTTGATATCATCGCGAACGTGTCGACGTTCGCGATTGCACTGGGTCTGAGCCTGCTCGGCGGCCTCGGCGGACTCCTGGTCGCGTCGGGGGTGTTGTTGTTCACCGACGAGGCGCGGGCGCGGCTCGTGCCGTGGCTGGTCAGCTATGCGGTTGGCGCGCTCCTTGGCGTGTCGTTGCTGGCCATTCTCCCCGAAGCGCTGGAAGCGCTGCCACCCGGGAACGTCTTCGCGACCCTCCTGGCAGGTATCCTTCTGTTTTTCGTCCTCGAGAAGCTCGTCCTGTGGCGGCATTGCCACACGCACGAGTGCGAGGTGCACGACAACGCGGCCAGCCTCGTCCTCATCGGCGATGCCTTCCACAACTTCGTGGACGGCGCGGTGATCGCTGCGGCGGTGATGACGTCTGTGCCGCTCGGGATCAGCACGGCGATAGCCGTCGCGGCACATGAGATTCCGCAGGAAGTTGGCGATTTCGCCATTCTGCTGCACGCGGGCTATTCGCGGCAGCGTGCGCTGATCGTCAACGCGCTCTCGGGTGCCGCCGGCGCCGCCGGCGCGCTGCTGGCGCTGATCGCCTTCGATCTGATGCCGCGCGTGCTTCCGTACGCGCTCGCGCTCGCGGCGGCCAGCTTCCTGTACGTTGCGATGGCCGATCTCATTCCCGGACTCCACCGCGGACGCACCGACGGCAGCTCCTTCCGCCAGATCCTCCTCGTCGGGGCCGGCATCGGGACGATGCTGGTGTTCTAGAGCCGGGCGGGGACACCGGCCGTCCGCGGGCGAGGACGGCTGCGAACGAACGGCGTTCAGTTCTCGACGATCTGCCGTGCACGGGCTGGCACGACCCTTGACTCCGCATCAGGTGTCCGCAAGGAGGACAGACATGTTGACGCGAGCCATGCTCATCGCGGCGCTGACTTTCGGGCTCGGCACCCCGGCCCTCGCGGCGGAGCGCGAAAATCTCCAAATCTTCCGGGACGTCTCGAATCAGGTGCTCCGATACACGCAGTTCACCATCTTCGACAGCATCCACGCGCAGGTGGAGGATGGAGTCGTCACCCTGACCGGCAAGGTCACCATGCCGTACAAGAAGACCGACCTCGCGAGGCGCGTTGCCAGCGTCGAGGGTGTGCGGGAAGTCCGGAACCAGATCGACGTGCTGCCGGTCTCGATTTTCGACGACGAGCTGCGCTACCGGATCGCGCGGTCGATTTACGGCAACTCGGCGTTCTGGAACTACGCGGCCATGGCCAACCCACCGATCCACGTCATCGTCGAAGCAGGACGCGTGACGCTGGAAGGGGTGGTCAACAACAACGTGGAACGGATGCTCGCGCGCTCGCTGGCATCTTCGTTCGGCGCGTTTTCGGTGACGAACAACCTGAAGACCGATGAGGAGGTCCAAGCCGATCTCGAAAGAATGGAGTAGCCGCTGTACCGGACCCCAGAACAGTCGGCATCATCTTCGTGGCGAGGGCCGTTCCCGCTGCCCCGCCACGAATGCCTGCGTGAGCCGAGAACCACCGAAACGAGTCGGCCCTGCTGGCTCCTTGCGCCCGCTCTTCGGGCGTGCCTCCTGACCTTCGTGCGTTTCGTGGCGGACTCTGTCTATCTTCGTGACCTTCGTGCGCTTCGTGGCGGACTCCGTCTATCTTCGTGACCTTCGTGCGCTTCGTGGCTGACGCTTTCTCTATCTTCGTGGCCAGCCCGGACCCCTTTCATGGCCACGAAGCCTGTTTGCCACGACGAACACGACGACCACAAAGAAGAGCCTGCCTGTCCCTGGGGCTTGCTCTTCGGGCTTGCTCTTCGGGCCCGCTTTTTCGGGCTTGCCTTCGTGACCTTCGCGCGCTTCGTGGCTAACTCTCCCTATCTTCGTGACCTTCGTGCGCTTCGTGGCGGACCCTTTCTCTATCTTCGTGGTGGGCCCGGACCCCCTTCGTGGCCACGAAG
>Ga0073934_10009300_pt1 | contig 12644 bp, 10 predicted proteins | sample LarsenN4metaG_FD_76834 | JGI IMG/M metagenome (GOLD analysis project Ga0073934, IMG submission 76834) | Hot spring sediment bacterial and archeal communities from British Columbia, Canada, to study Microbial Dark Matter (Phase II) - Larsen... ...
CCGATGAGGCGCGCATGCTGCGCGAGCGGGCGGACAAGCTGCTCGCCGACACCTACGCGCGCCTCAACGCCTGGGAACGCACGCTGGTCGCCCGCCACCCCCAGCGGCCCCGGTTCGAGAAGCTGGTGGCGGGGCTGTTCGACGACTTCCTGCCGCTCGCCGGCGACCGGGTGTTCGGGGAGGATCAAGCGATCATCGGCGGCTTTGCCCGGTTCGAGGGGCGGCGCGTGATGGTGATCGGCCACGTCAAGGGCGAGGATACGCCCGGGCGCCTCCGGCACAATTTCGGCATGGCCCGGCCCGAAGGCTATCGCAAGGCGATCCGGCTGATGGAACTGGCCGACCGTTTCGGCCTTCCGGTGGTGACGCTGGTCGATACCCCCGGCGCCTTCCCCGGGGTCGATGCCGAGGCGCGCGGGCAGGCCGAAGCCATCGCCCGCTCGACCGAGGCGTGCCTCGCGCTCGGCGTCCCGCTCATTGCGGTGATCATCGGTGAGGGCGGATCAGGCGGGGCGGTGGCGCTGGCGGCGGCGAACCGCGTGCTGATGTGCGAACACGCCGTCTATTCGGTGATCAGCCCCGAAGGCTGCGCCTCGATCCTGTGGCGCAGCGCCGGGCAGGCGCCGACCGCTGCAGAGGCGATGCGGGTGACGGCGGGGGATTTGCTCAAATTGGGCGTGATCCACCGCATCGTCTACGAGCCGCGCGGCGGGGCGCACCGCGACGCGCAAGAGATGGTCAAGCGCCTCGCGCTCGCCCTGCGCGCCGAGCTTGACGGATTGGCAGCGATGAGCCCGGAGGACCTGCGGCGCGAGCGCGAAGAGTTCTTTCTGAAATTGGGTTGAGGCCCTTCGCTTGCGCTTGGGAGCATTCTCGAAGAACCGTCCCCAGCATGGTCCTCCTAGAAAAACTGGTGCCGGCTGTCGGAATCGAACCAACGACCTGATGATTACAAATCAACTGCTCTACCAACTGAGCTAAGCCGGCACTGCGTTTCGAAAGGGGCGCTCTAGTCCGGGAGCGTCCGGCTCTCAAGCGCCAAAACGCTGGATCCTATAGCGCGCCGAACGTCCAGCCTTCGGTGCGGGCCAGTGCGGGCGTGAGTGCCGGAGGGTGCCACAGGTCGCGATTTGCGTGCACATGGCGCAGCCAGGCGGCGGTGAGGAGCGCATCGGAGGAATGATCGTCGATCGCGCCCGTGCCGTGCACCGGTGGGCTGTCCAGCGCATCGAGCGCATCGCCCAGCGCCTCGAAACTGCGCAGCTTGGTCGCCGCGCCGGTCACTCCGCCCAGTCTTGCGGCCAGGGAAGTGTAGATTTCGGTCACGACCGAGCCTTCAGCGGGGATTGGGTCAATCGGCCACACCGGCACCCGCCGGCCGAGGCGGTGCAGCATCCGCATCCCCGTCAGGCTCGACTTGCCGACCTGGGCCGCACCGACCAGGTTGAAATTGCTCACCGGGCGCACCCCGGCGGCGCGTTGCGCGGCTTCGGCCACGCGGAACCGCCCCTCGCGGCTGGCGGCGCCGGGGAGATGGAAGCGATCACCCTCCAGCCCCTTGCCGTGGCGGAAATAGCGCGCCGCTCCGGGGTGGGTGACGAAGCTGCCCGCCTCGAGATGCGGATCATCCGCGCACAGTGCATCGATCAGCGCCCAAAGTGCGCGGGCATCGGCCGGCGAGGCGTCCCAGCCGGGAAAGAAGGCGCCGGCATCGACGAAGGGCAGCGAGATGCCCAGATCAAGGCCAGCCAGCGTCGCCCCCGGCAAATCGCCCAGCAGCGCCAGAACATCGGACCGCGCCCAGCCCTTGGGATCGGGCGGGGCAAGCAGCACCGGTGGCCCGCCCTCGGCCAGCGCCACGGCGAGCGCGATGCCCTTCTGGCGCGGGCCTTTCGCGCCCGACCAGTCGACCGCGAGGAAGTGGCTGAAACGGCTCACCCCCTTCGCTCTTGGCGCAGCCGTTCCCAGTAATCGAGCCGCTTGGCGATCTCGCGCTCGAAGCCGCGCTCGACCGGGGTGTAGAAGGTCTGCGGCTCCATTCCCTCGGGCCAGTAATCGTCGCCCGAAAAGCCCTCGGGCGTATCGTGATCATAGGTGTAGCCCTTGCCGTAGCCGAGGCTCTCCATCAGCCCGGTCGCCGGATTGACGATGTTCATCGGCGGCATCAGGCTGCCGGTGTCCTTCGCCGCTTTCCAGGCGGCTTTCTGCGCAAGGTAGGCCGCGTTGGATTTGGGCGCGGTGGCGAGGTAGAGGCAGGCCTGCACCAGCGCGAGCTCGCCCTCGGGGCTGCCGAGGAAGCGATAGGCCTCCATCGCCGCCATGCATTGCGGCAAGGCCTGCGGATCGGCGAGGCCGATGTCCTCCACCGCCATGCGCACCAGCCGGCGGGCGACGAACAGCGGCTCCTCGCCCGCCACGAGCATCCGCGCGAGGTAATAAAGCGCCGCCTGCGGATCGCTGCCGCGCACCGCCTTGTGCAGCGCGGAAATGAGGTTGTAATGCCCGTCGCGGTCCTTGTCGTAGACCGCCACGCGGCGTTGCAGAAACTGCCCGAGGCTGGCCGGATCGAGCGGCTCGGGTAGGCCCGCGGCATAGAGCGTCTCGGCCTGCCCGAGCAGGAACCGCCCGTCGCCATCAGCCTGCGCGATCAGTGCGGTGCGGGCTTCGGGGGTGAGGGGGAGCGGGCCTTCGAGGGCTTCGGCCTTCGCCAGCAGCGCCGCCAGCGCGGCCTCGTCCAGCCGGTTCAGAACCAGCACCTGCGCGCGCGAAAGGAGCGCGGCGTTGAGCGCAAAGCTCGGGTTCTCGGTGGTCGCGCCCACCAGTGTCACCACCCCGCGCTCGACATAGGGGAGGAAACCGTCCTGCTGGGCGCGGTTGAAGCGGTGGATCTCGTCCACGAACAGCAGGGTCTTGCGGCCGGCCGCGGCCATCTTTTCGGCCTCGGCAAAGGCCTGCTTGAGGTCCGCCACGCCCGAGAACACCGCGCTGATCGCGGCATAGCGCATCCCCACCGCGTCGGCGAGCAGGCGGGCGATGCTGGTCTTGCCGGTGCCGGGTGGCCCCCACAGGATCATGCTGGCGAGGCGGCCTGCCGCCACCATCCGTCCGATTGCCCCCTCGGGGCCGGTGAGGTGTTCCTGCCCGACCACCTCGCCGAGGCTTTGCGGGCGCAGCCGGTCGGCCAGCGGCGCGTCAGCCGAAGGCGCGCCGAAAGAGGGCGGGGGTGCATCTTGTCCGAACAGGTCAGCCATTCATCGGGCGTGATAGGCGTGTCGACGGAAAAAGGAACCACCCGCCTGCCTGCCTCTTGCAACGATAGGTCTGCGATATATCTTGGATGTATCGCAAGTCAGGCGAGGAGGAATGTATGACCTGGAACCGGTATGGCCGTGGCAACGGCTGGGAGAAATTCGCCGAAACGATGGCGACGATGGCGATGAACGGAAACATGAATTTCGGCGGGCCGGGCTGGAAGATGCGCGCCCGTTTCGACGAGGATTTCCCGCACGGGCGCGAGGCGGAGGGCGAGGACGGCGAAGGCTTCCGCGGCCCCGGCCGTCGCGGACGCCGCGGCCGGATGTTCGGCCAGGGCGAGCTGCGCCTCGCGCTGCTGGCGCTGATCGCGGAGAATCCCTCGCACGGCTATGAACTGATCAAGGCGATCGAGGAGATGACCGGCGGCGACTATGCCCCGAGCCCCGGCGCGGTCTATCCCACGCTCCAGCTGCTCGAGGACGAAGGCGCGATCGAGGAGGCCGAGGCCGAGGGTGCGAAGAAGCCTTTCGCCGCCACCGCGCAAGGGCGTGAGGAACTGGAAGATCGCAAGGACGAGGTCGAGGCGCTGATGCGGCGGCTGGGTCGCCACGGCGAACGCACCACCACCGTGCGCTCGCACGATCTGTTCCGGGCGATGGGCAATCTCGGCTCGGTGCTCAAGAACCGGGCCCGCGCGGGCAAGCTCGACGAGCGGACCATCAACGAGATCGTCGACATGATCGACGAGATGGCCAAGCGGATCGAGCGGCTGTAACGGCCGGCCTTTGCGAAAAATTGCAATGGCGGCATATCCCTCACCCATTCGGGTCGCGCCGGATGGGGAGGGAGAACCCATGCAACAGACGATCAATTCGCGCGCCAAAGCGCCGTGGCACCTTTGGGTGGCGGGCATCGTGACGCTGCTGTTCAACGCGATGGGCGTGCTCAGCTACACCATGACCAAGCTCGGCATGCTCGCCGAAATGGGCATGACCCCCGAACAGATCGCCTTCATGGACAGCTATCCCGCCTGGGCCATCGCCTTGTGGGCGCTGGGGGTGTGGGGTGCTTTTGCCGGATCGGTGCTGCTGTTGTTGCGTTCGCGCCTCGCGGTGCCGGCGATGCTGGTCGCGCTGCTGGGGCTGATCGGGACGACGGTCTACAACTACGGCATGGCCGATGTGCCGGCCAGCATGGAGGCTCCGGCGCTCGACGCGGCGATCTGGGTGGTGACGGTGTTCCTGCTGGTCTACGCCCGCAACATGCGGGCGGCGGGGGTGTTGAGGTAACCCGCGTTATGACAACGAAGCAGTAGCGAGAAAACTACGCTGCTTCGGCGGCCTGCAGCGCCTGGCGCGCCTCGACGAGGCGGACATAGGTGTCGGCGACGACCTGGTTGATCGCCTCCCAGCCATATTCGCAGGCGCGCGTCTCGCCCGCCGCACCATGCGCCGCGCGCAGCGCCGGATCGGTGCAATAGGGCGCGAGCGCCTCGGCGAAGGCGATTGCATCGGCGGCCTTGCTGGTGGGCTCGACCAGCCGTCCCGTCACCCCCTCGGCCACCAGGCTTGCGCTCCCGGTCGCGCCGGCGGCGACCACCGGCAGCCCGCTCGCCATGGCTTCCAATGTGACATTGCCGAAAGTCTCGGTGACGGAAGGGTTGAAGAACACGTCGCCGCTGGCCAGGGCCTGACCCAGCGCCTCGCCGGTCTTGAACCCGGCGAAGATGCCGCCCGGCAGGTTCGCCTCGAACCATCCGCGTGCCGGGCCGTCGCCGATCACCAGCACCTTGTGCGGCACCTGGGCGCGGCGCAGCTGCACGATCGTCTCGGCGAACACGTCGAGGCCCTTTTCCATCACCAGCCGTCCGAGGAACACGATCGCCACATCGTCATCGGCAAGCCCGATCGAGCGCCGCCATTCAGGATCGCGCCGCGCCGAGGAGAAGATTGTCCGGTCGACCCCACGGCTCCACAGGCCGATGTCGTCGTGCATCTCCATCGCCAGCAATTCGTCGATCATCGACTGCGAAGGCGCCACCAGCGCATCGCAGCGGTTGTAGAAGCGCCGCAGCACCCGGATGATCAGCGGCTCGAGAAAGGCCATCTTGTAGTAGCGCGGATAGGTCTCGAAGCGGGTGTGGACCGAGGCGAGGACCGGGATGTCGTTCTCCTGCGCCCAGCGCAGCGCCGCGTGCCCGGCGGGATCGGGCGAGGAGAGATGGACAATGTTGGGCCGGAATTTCTCCAGATCGCGCTTCACCGCGCTGCCGAGTCCGGTGGGCAGGCGATACTCGCCGCGGCCCTTCACCGGCATCGGCACATTGGGCAGGCCGACGAGATCGCCGGTCGGGGGAAAATCGGGATTGGCGACCTTGGGCGAATAGACGCGCACGCTGGCCCCTTTGGCCAGCAGCGAGCCGACCAGACGATTGAGGGCCTGGTTGGCACCGTCGCGGGTGTAGTTGTAGTTGCCGCTGAACAGGGCAATGCGGAGGTCGGAAATGTTCATGGAACGGCCCGTTTAGGCGAGCCACGCGCAATTGGCGAGAGGGTGTTGTCGGTTCCTGCCAAGAGCGACATGACCGGATTGTGCGCCGCGGCCTTTCTGCATTGACTCCGCGCGTGCGGCCACTAGAGCGGCCGACGGGCCACGCGGTCCCAACGCCGCGCGTGCTCTCTGCAAGGAGAGAATACATGACTGAATATGTTCGCGGGCTCTTGCACGAGCCTAGCCTGAAGCCTGAGCGCCCCTTTTTTTCCTCGGGCCCCACGGCGAAGTTCCCCGGCTGGTCGCTGGACAAGCTCAAGACCGAATCGCTTGGCCGCTCGCACCGTTCGAGCCTCGGCAAGGCGCGGCTGAAATACGCGATCGACCTCTCCCGCGAACTGCTCGGCATCCCCGACGATTATCTCGTCGGCATCATGCCCGCCTCGGATACCGGAGCGGTCGAGGCGGCGATGTGGGCGATGCTCGATCCGGCGCGGCCCGTCACGGTCGCCGCGTGGGAGAGCTTCGGCAATATCTGGATCCAGGACGCGGTGAAGCAGCTGAAGCTGCCCAACCTGCAAGTCCTCACCGCCGATTATGGCGAGATCCCCGATCTCACCACCATCCCGCAGCGCAACGATGTCGTCTTCACCTGGAACGGCACCACCTCCGGCGCGAAGATTCCGGACACCGACTGGCTCGAGCCGGGCCGCGAGGGCGTGGTGATCAACGATGCCACCAGCGCGATCTTCGCGCAGGAGATGGACTGGCCCAAGCTCGATGCCACCACCTATTCGTGGCAGAAGGTGATGGGCTCGGAAGCCCAGCACGGCATGCTGATCCTCAGTCCCAAGGCAGTCGCGCGGATCGAAAGCTACGATCCGCCCTGGCCGATGCCCAAGCTGTTCCGGATGAAGAAGGGCGACAAGATCAACGCCGGCATCTTCGCGGGCGAGACGATCAACACCCCTTCGATGCTGGCGACCGAGGATTACATCGCCGCGCTCGAATGGGCAAAGAGCATCGGCGGGCGCAAGGCGCTGGTCGAACGCGCCAATGCGAATGCGCAGATCGTCAAGGACTGGATCGAGGCTACCCCGTGGCTGCGCAACATGGCGTCCAACCCTGCGCAGCAGACCAATACCGGCGTGTGCATGGTGTTTCAGGGCGAGTGGTACGAAAGCCTCTCGGCCGAAGACCAGGCAGCGGTGCCCAAGAAGATCGTCAAGCTGCTCGAGGAACGCAACGTCGGCTACGACTTCAACGGCTATCGCGACGCGCCGCCGTCCCTGCGCATCTGGTGCGGTTCGACCGTCGAGCAGGAGGACCTGAAGCGCCTGCTGCCGTGGATCGAATGGGCCTACGAGAAGGTCAAGAACGGCTGAGGCCGTCGATTTCGCGTCGCCCCGGCCACCGCGCCGGGGCGCCTCTCCCCATGTTCCCATGCGCGATCCCAGCGCGATCCCGGGTCAGACCCGGGATGACAAGTGGAAGGTAATTCCCATGACCAAGCCCAAAGTCCTCATTTCCGACAAGATGGACCCCAACGCCGCGCGCATCTTTCAGGAGCGCGGCTGCGATGTCGACGTGATCACCGGCGAAACCCCCGAACAGCTGATCGCCCGCATCGGCGATTATCACGGCCTCGCCATCCGTTCCTCGACCAAGGTGACGAGGGCGGTGCTCGACGCCGCCACCAACCTCAAGGTCATCGGTCGCGCCGGCATCGGCGTCGACAACGTCGATATTCCCTACGCCTCCTCGAAGGGCGTGGTGGTGATGAACACCCCCTTCGGCAATTCGATCACCACCGCCGAACACGCGATCGCGCTGATGTTCGCGCTGGCCCGCCAGATCCCCGAAGCCAATGCCCAGACCCAGGCCGGCCAATGGCCCAAGAGCGGCTTCATGGGCGTGGAAGTCACCGGCAAGACATTGGGCCTTATCGGGGCGGGCAATATCGGTTCGATCGTCGCGTCGCGTGCGCTTGGCCTCAGGATGAAGGTGATCGCCTATGATCCCTTCCTCACCGAGGACCGCGCGGTCGAACTCGGGGTCGAGAAGGTCGATCTCGACACGCTGCTCGCGCGCGCCGATTTCGTCACGCTGCACACACCGCTGACCGAGGAAACCCGCAACATCCTCAGCCGCGAACGGCTCGAGGGAGCCAAGAAGGGCATCCGCATCATCAACTGCGCGCGCGGCGGGCTGATCGACGAGGCGGCGCTCAAGGACTGCCTTGACAGCGGGCAGGTCGCCGGTGCCGCGCTCGACGTATTCGAGACCGAGCCGCCGGCCGCCGATCACCCGCTGTTCGGCACGCCCAACTTCATCTGCACCCCGCACCTCGGCGCCTCCACCACCGAAGCGCAGGTCAATGTCGCGCTGCAGGTGGCCGAACAGCTCGCCGATTACCTCGTCAACGGCGGGGTCACCAACGCCCTCAACGTTCCCTCGCTGAGCGCCGAGGAAGCCCCGAAATTGAAGCCCTACATGGCGCTGGCCGAGAAGCTCGGCAGCCTCGTGGGCCAGCTTGCCCACGGCAATCTCACCCACATCAGCATCGAGCGCGAGGGCGCGGTCGCCGAACTCAACGGCAAGCCGATCACCGCGGCGGTGCTGGCGGGCTTCATGCGGCGCTATTCGGACACGGTGAACATGGTCAACGCCCCGTTCCTCGCCAAGGAGCGCGGGCTCGACGTGAGCGAGATCCGCCACGAGCGCGAGGGTGCGTTCAACACGCTGGTGCGGGTGACGGTGGAAACCGCGCAGGGGCCGCGCTCGGTCGCCGGCACGCTGTTCGGCACCGAAGCGCCGCGCCTGGTCGAGATCTTCGGTATCGGGATCGAAGCGGAGCTCTCCGGGCACATGCTCTACATCGTCAACGACGACAAGCCGGGCTTCATCGGCCGCATCGGGACGCTGCTGGGCAATCACGGGATCAACATCGGCACCTTCAACCTCGGCCGCCGCGAAGCGGGCGGGGAAGCGGTGCTGCTGCTGAGCCTCGACGATGCGCTCACCCCCGAAGTGGTCGCCGAGGCCGAAAAGGTCGAAGGCGTGAAGCTGGTCAAGGCGCTGGCGTTCTGATCGGACAAGCCCACCCCCTACCCCTCCCGCCAGCGGGAGGGGAGGATCAGCCGTTCTCGTTCCCCTCCCGCTGGCGGGAGGGGTTAGGGGTGGGAATGAGCAAGGTGCTTCACCCCGCGCTCATCGCGAGCTAAGCGCAAGTGAACATGACCCAACCCAACGATCTCCTCCCCGAAGGCCTCGAAGACCGCCTGCCGCAAGAAGCGGCGCGGATCACCGCCGCGATGCACGCCTGCCTCGATGTGCTCGATGGCCACGGCTATGATCGGGTGCGCCCGCCGCTGCTCGAGTTCGAGGCCTCGCTCGCCGGGCGGATGGCCGGGGCGATGCTGGGCGAGGGGCGGGCGATGTTCCGCTTCGTCGATCCGGCGTCCTTGCGCACGCTGGCGCTGCGCAGCGACATGACCCCGCAGGTCGGGCGGATCGCCGCCACCAGCCTCAAGGACGCGGCCCGTCCGCTGCGGCTTGCCTATTGCGGCGATACGGTGGTGATGAAGGCCAGCCAGCTCGATCCCGCGCGCGAGCGGCTGCAACTGGGCGCCGAGCTGATCGGCTCGGACAGTGTGGCGGCAGCGAGCGAGGCGGTGATGCTGGCGGTCGAGGCGCTGAAGGCCGCGGGCCTCGCCGGCATTTCGGTCGATTTCACCCTGCCCGATCTGGTCGACACGCTGGCGGCTAAGGCCTTCCCGCTGGCGCCCGATCAGATCGAGGCGGTGCGGCGCGAACTCGATACCAAGGACGCCGGCGGGCTCAAGGCGGCAGGCGGCGCGGCCTATCTGCCGCTGCTTTATGCTACCGGGCCGTTCGCCGAGGCGCTGGCGGCGATGCGGGCGATCGATGCGGGCGGGGCGCTGAAATCGCGGCTCGACGCGCTCGAACAGATTGCTGCCGGGGTGGGCGATGCGGCGCGCATCACCCTCGATCCGACCGAGCGGCACGGGTTCGAATACCAGTCATGGTTCGGCTTCACATTATATGCCGAGGGCCTGCGCCGCGCGGTGGGGCGGGGCGGCACCTACCGGATCGCCGGGACCGATGAGCCTGCGACCGGCTTCACCCTCTATGTCGACCGGTTGGCCGAAGCGGCCACGATCGAGCGGGCACCGCGCTGGACGGTCTATCTCGCCGCCGGGCACGACCGCGAACAGGCCCGCAGCCTACGCGCCCAGGGGCACCGCGTGATCGCGCAGATCGGTGCCGAGGAAAGCCCGCAGGCGCTGGGCTGCACCCATGTCCTCGAGGGCGACCGGCTCGCGCCGCTCTAGCCGAACACCTGCTTGAGGAAGGCGTCGACCGCCTGGGTCTGCGCCGCGCCTGCCTCGGAGCCGAGTTCGCGGTTCATCCGGCCGTGATCGGTGCCGGTGATCGCCACCGCCTGCGCTTCGGCCCCGGCCTTCTTCAGCGCCGCGGTCAGCGCCTCCGACTGGGCTTTGGACGCGGCGCGCTCGGCAACGTAGAGCGCGAGCCAATGCGGCGCATCCTTGCCGCCGACATGGGTGATCGGGGAAAGCGCCTTTTGCCGCGCCGGATCGGTGCCGAAGGCGGCCTCGTACACTTCGGGCAGTTCGTTGTCGCGCCGGGCCGTCTGCGCGGCGACATCATAGCCCGCTCCGTCGAGCAGCACGACGCCCTTGATCGCGCCGAAGGCCTCGCCGGCATATTGCGGATCGGTCGCCACCAGCGCGGCCAGATGTGCGCCCGCGCTGTGGCCCATCAGCACGATCCGGTCAGGATCGAACCCGCCCGCTTCGGCCTGCGCGCGCAGCGCCTTGATCGCCGCTCCGATATCGGCCGCCTGCTGCTCCACCGGCGCATCGGGGAGCAGCCGGTATCCGGCCGAGGCAAAGACATAGCCGGCATCCTTGAAGTGCTGCGGCTTGGCCTGCACCAGGCCGCGGTTGCCCATCCGCCAGCCGCCGCCGTGGATGAACATCACCAGCGGGGCATCCCCCACCGCATCTTCGGGCGTGTAGACATCGACCTGCTGGCGCGGATCCTGGCCGTAGATCACCGCGCTGCTGATCTTGGCGCTGGCATATTGCCCCGCGCCCGCGCCCGCGCCCAAGCCAGCGCCGCGCCGGCCGGCGCCTTCCCCGGTGCCGCGGCGCTGCTGCATCCGTTCGCGCAATTGCGCCGCGCAACCTTCCGACAGCTCGGCATATTTCTCGCGCAGGCAGGTGCGGATCTGGGTGCGATCGCTGCCGCACAGTTTCATGATCTCCTCGCGGCATTCGGCCGGCAACTGGGCTTGCCCGCGTTGCTGGGCAAGGATCGGGGCGGCAAGGCAGGCGGCGCCAGCAGCGGCGAGCAGGACTTTGGCAGCGGTGTTCATGCGAGATCCTCTTTCACTCATTATGCTCCGCCTCAACGTGCGAGGCTCGCCAACCCTTCGCGGCGCGCTTGCCTCTCCCGCGTCAAACGCCTAGGCCCCCGCGCGGTTTTCTCACCCCGGATAAGGATAGCAATGGCCAACGTCACCGTGATCGGCGCCCAGTGGGGCGATGAGGGCAAGGGCAAGATCGTCGATTGGCTCGCCAGCCGCGCCGATGCGGTGGTGCGCTTTCAGGGCGGCCACAATGCCGGCCATACCCTCGTGATCGACGGCAAGACCTACAAGCTCAGCCTGCTGCCCTCCGGCATCGTGTCGGGCACGCTGTCGGTAATCGGCAACGGCGTGGTGCTCGATCCCTGGGCTCTGCGCGACGAAGTGGCGAAGGTGGAGGGGCAGGGGGTCTCGATCACCGACGACAATCTCGCCATCGCCGACAATTGCCCGCTGATCCTGCCGCTCCACCGCGATCTCGACGCCCTGCGCGAAACGGCGGCGGGCAAGGGCAAGATCGGCACGACGGGGCGCGGGATCGGCCCTGCCTACGAAGACAAGGTCGGCCGCCGGGCGATCCGGGTGTGCGATCTGGCGCATCTCGATACGCTCGAGCCGCAGCTCGATCGCCTCTGCGCCCACCACGACGCGCTGCGCGCCGGGTTTGGCCAGCCCCCGGTCGATCGCGCCGCGCTGCTCGAGGAATTGCGCGAAATCGCACCTTTCGTGCTGCGCTTTGCCCAGCCGGTGTGGAAGCGCCTCAAGAAAGTCCGCCGCGCCGGGGCCAAGATCCTGTTCGAGGGCGCACAGGGGGTGCTGCTCGATGTCGATCACGGCACCTATCCTTTCGTCACCTCGTCGAACACCGTCAGCGGCACCGCCGCCTCGGGCAGCGGCCTCGGCCCCAATTCGACCGGCTTCGTGCTCGGGATCGTCAAGGCCTACACCACCCGCGTCGGCAGCGGGCCGTTCCCCACGGAACTCGAGGACGAAATCGGCCAGCGCCTCGGCGAGCGGGGGCACGAATTCGGCACCGTCACCGGGCGCAAGCGCCGCGTCGGCTGGTTCGATGCGGTGCTGGTGCGCCAGTCCTGCGCGATCAGCGGCGTCACCGGCATCGCGCTGACCAAGATCGACGTGCTCGACGGGCTGGACAAGGTCGCGATCTGCACCGGATACCGGCTGCGCGGCAAGGTCTATGACTACCTCCCCAGCCACGCCGCCGATCAGGCCGCCTGCGAGCCGATCTACGAGGAAATGCCCGGCTGGCACGAAAGCACCGCGGGCGCGCGCTCTTATGCCGATCTGCCCGCCAATGCGATCAAGTATATCCAGCGCATCCAGGAGCTGATCGAATGTCCGGTGGCGCTGGTTTCGACCAGCCCCGAGCGCGACGACACCATCCTGATGCGCGATCCTTTCGTCGACTAGGCCGTTTGTGGATTGATGGGGATGTGCGGGAGGGGTTATTCTCCCGCCCGTGAAA
>Ga0073934_10009302_pt1 | contig 12642 bp, 9 predicted proteins | sample LarsenN4metaG_FD_76834 | JGI IMG/M metagenome (GOLD analysis project Ga0073934, IMG submission 76834) | Hot spring sediment bacterial and archeal communities from British Columbia, Canada, to study Microbial Dark Matter (Phase II) - Larsen... ...
CATGGACGCCGTCATGAGATCCGTGAGCGCCGCCAGTTCCTGGGGCCCGAGCGAACTTGCCGGCGCGCCCGTCGGCACCGGCACCCCGGCACCGACCATCCGGTCGATCGTCTCGCGGACCTCCGCCTTGAGTGTCGGGATATCGGTCGCCGTGGCGAGGATGGCAGCGATCGACAATGCACCGCCCCAGAGGGCCGTGAACATGATGACCCGGCCGATCGGATACCATTCGATGGCCGGCGGATCGCCCGGCCGCTCGGGCGGCCCGATCTCGCGGGACAGAAGCAGCAGATAACTGAAGATCGCGGTCGGAACGCCGAGGGCGATGGCGTGGAAGAGGGCAGCGCGCCCCGTGCCGACGACGCCGATTGTGGCGGCACCCACGGCGGCCGCGACGGCGGCCGAGATCCAGCCCCAGCCGAGCCCGGCGATCGCGACGGGCAGCGGCGACAGGAAAAAGAGGACGAACAGACCGAGGGCGGTCCCGGTCGATGCCTGCGCGAAGAGCAGGGCCGACACGAAGCCGGTCGCAAGGCCGATCAGGATCGGTGCAGTCATGGTCAGCTGTCCCGCGCGAGGCGGTTAGAGACCGGTCGTCTGCCTCGGCAGCGCCGGCCCCAACCCGGATGACGGAGCGCCGCCCTCAGCGGGCGGCGCCAGGCATTACTTCAGAACGAACGGCAGAAGGCCGAGGAAACGCGCCCGCTTGATGGCGCGAGCGAGTTCCCGCTGCTTCTTCGCGGACACGGCCGTGATGCGGCTCGGCACGATCTTGCCGCGCTCGGACACATAGCGGCCGAGCAGACGGACGTCCTTGTAGTCGATCTTCGGCGCATGCTCGCCCGAGAACGGGCAGGTCTTGCGGCGACGATGGAAGGGGCGGCGCGGACCGCCGGCGGCTGCTGCATCGGTCATGGCTTACTCCTCTGCGCTGGCGTCGCGACGGGGGGGGCGCGGACCACGCGGGCCGGCATCACCTGCCGGACGCGGCCGGAACGTCGAACCGCCCTCGGGCCGATCGGCGGAGCGGAAACCGCCACCGGCACCCTCGGGACGGGGGCCGCGCATGGGGGGACGGTCGCCGCGGAAGCCGCCGCGGTCACCGCCGGGGCGGAAGCCACCGCGATCGCCGTCACGGTCGCGCCGCTCGTCGCGGTCGCCCTTGCGCATCTGGATCGACGGCTCGGCCTCGTGCTCTTCGACCCGGACCGTCAGGAAGCGAATGACGTCGGGCGAGATCGACATGCGCCGCTCCATTTCGACCACGGCGGCCGACGGGGCGTCGATGTTCATGAGCGTGTAGTGCGCCTTGCGGCTCTTCTTGATCTTGTAGGCGAGCGACTTCAGACCCCAGTACTCGGTCTTGCCGATCTTGCCACCGAGTTCTTCGATCACCTGCTGGTATTCTTTGGTCATCGTCTCGACTTGCTGAGACGAGACGTCCTGGCGCGCCAGGAAGACATGCTCGTAAAGCGGCATGTGTCCGTGCCTTTCCTCGTGTTGTCCCACCCGGCGCTTAGCCCCTTACGAGCCGGGAAAGGCCCATGAGGACGACTCAGAAGAGCGGGAACACCAGGAGACGGGTCCTACAACCCTACTGCACCAATAATGCAGCCCCCTGTTCAGCCCCCGGCCGGACAGGTTCGACGGCGGGTGGTTACACCCGGACGGGTGCCGAGCGCAAGGAAAATCCCCTGAACTTTGCTTGACAGGCCCGGCCGCTCCGTGCCTTGTGCCGCGCGCCGACGCGCTTGGCTCGGCAACCGCCGGCACAACTCGACAGGGAGAAGAGGCGAACGATGGCCGTCGCGTTCGTTTTTCCGGGGCAAGGCAGCCAGGACGTCGGCATGGGGCGCGACCTCGCGGCCGAATTCTCCGCCGCTCGCGAAGTCTTCGCCGAGGTCGACGAGGCGCTCGGCCAGAAGCTCTCGACCCTCATGTTCGAGGGGCCGAAGGAAACCCTCACCCTCACCGAGAACGCCCAGCCGGCTCTGATGGCCGTCTCGATGGCGGCTCTGCGGGTCCTCGAGAAAGAAAAAGGGCTGAAGCTCGCTGAGCGGCTCAAGTTCGTCGCCGGCCATTCGCTCGGGGAGTACTCGGCACTGGCGGCGGCCGGTGCCTTCACGCTCTCCGATGCGGCCCGTCTTCTGAAACTCCGCGGTCAGGCGATGCAGGCGGCCGTACCCGTCGGCCAAGGCGCGATGACGGCGCTTCTCGGTGTCGGCCTCGACGTCGCCCGCAAGGTCGCCGAAACGGCCGCCCAGGGTGACGTCTGCCAAGTCGCCAACGACAACGAACCGACCCAGGTCGTGCTCTCCGGCGCCAAGGTCGCGATCGATCGCGTGCCCGAGGCCGGCAAGGCGTTCGGTGTCCGCCGCGCCATTCCGCTGCCCGTCAGCGCTCCGTTCCATTGTGCGCTGATGCAGCCCGCTGCCGATGCGATGGCCGAAGCCCTCGCCAAAGTCGCGATCAAGCGCCCCGTCGTGCCGGTCGTCGCCAACGTTCTGGCCAAGCCGATCGACGACCCGGACGAAATCCGCCGCCGCCTCGTCGAGCAGGTCACCGGCACGGTACGCTGGCGCGAGTGCGTCGAGGAAATGGGCGCCGCCGGCGTGACGACCTTCGTGGAGGTCGGCTCCGGCAAGGTCCTCGCCGGTCTCGTCAAGCGCATCCTGAAAGACGCGACGGCGCAGTCCGTCGGAACGCCGCCCGACATCGAGGCGGCGTGGTCCCTGCTGCAAGGCTAGAGGTCTCGATCATGTTTTCACTCGCCGGCAAGAATGCGCTGGTCACCGGGGCGACGGGCGGCATCGGTGGTGCCATCGCGCGCACGCTTCACAAGGCCGGCGCGACCGTCGCGCTCTCCGGTCGTCAGGTCGACAAGCTCGACGCTCTTGCGAAGGAATTCGGCGAGCGGGTGCACGTCTGCCCGTGCGATCTCGGCGACCGCGCCCAGGTCGGCAAACTCGTCGACGAAGCGATCGCCAAGCTCGGTCGGCTCGATATTCTCGTCAACAACGCCGGCCTCACGCGCGACAACCTCTTCATGGTGATGAAGGACGAGCAGTGGGACGAGGTGATCGCCGTCAACCTGACGTCGACGTTCTCGCTGATGCGCGCCGGCGCCCGCTCGATGGTGCGCAACAAGACGGGCTATGGCCGCATCATCAACATCTCGTCGATCAGCGGCATCATCGGCAATCCGGGCCAGGGCAACTACGCTGCTTCGAAGGCCGGCATGATCGGCATGACGAAGTCGCTCGCCCGTGAAGTGGCGGCGCGCGGCATCACGGCGAATTGCGTCGCGCCCGGTTTCATCAAGACCGCGATGACCGAAGTCCTGAACGAGAAGCAGTCGTCGACGATCATGGAGGCGATCCCGGCAGGACGCATGGGAACGGCCGAGGAAATCGCCGCTGCCGTGCTCTATCTCGCCAGCGAAGAAGCGGCGTACACCACCGGCCAGACGATCCATGTGAACGGTGGGCTGGTGATGATGTGACGACGGCCGAACGGGCCGTGGGACGGGGCGGAAATTCAAGGGATAAAACGGCGCGCGATGCGCTGGCCTTGTCCGGAGAAGTGTGATACCGACCCCCGTTGCCCGGTGCCGAAGCCTGGGGAAAACAAGGGTTTGCGCCGCGGTGCCCAGTGTCCTGACGACGAGAGTCGGGTAGCCCCAAGGGGACGGGGACGGTGGCCTGAGCACAGAGATCGACAACGACTTGCAGGACGCGAGGGGATAGATGAGCGACGTTGCGGAACGTGTAAAGAAGATCGTGGTGGAGCATCTGGGCGTCGAGGCCGAGAAGGTCTCCGAGAACGCCTCCTTCATCGACGACCTCGGCGCCGACAGCCTGGACACGGTCGAGCTGGTGATGGCTTTCGAGGAAGAGTTCGGGTGCGAGATTCCGGATGATGCCGCCGAGCACATCCTCACGGTCGGCGACGCCGTGAAGTTCCTCGAAAAGAACGCGAGCGCCGCCTGAAGGCGGCCGCGCTGCCGCCGCGTCCGGCCGATGGGCCGGCCGGCGCTCGATCGTAGCGAATACGGGTGGCAGGGAGCGGAGCGGGACCAGGCGCGGTCACGTTCCGACGGCTGACGGATGAAGATGCGACGCGTCGTTGTCACAGGCTTGGGACTGGTTACGCCGCTCGCGTGCGGCGTCGAGGCATCGTGGAGCCGGCTGCTTGCCGGCAAGAACGGGGCCCGCAAAGTCACGGAATTCGACGTCTCCGACATCTCCTGCCAGATCGCGTGCTTCATTCCGCGCGGCGACGGTTCCGACGGGACCTTCAACGCCGACCATTGGATGGAGCCCAAGGAGCAGCGGAAGGTCGACGATTTCATCGTCTACGCGATGGCCGCGGCCACGCAGGCGATCGAGGATTCCGGCTACAAGGCAGCGACGCCCGAACAGCAGGAGCGGACGGGTGTCCTGATCGGCTCCGGCATCGGCGGTCTGCAAGGCATTGCCGAGACGTCGCTTCTCTTGCGCGACAAAGGTCCTCGCCGCGTCAGCCCGTTCTTCATTCCGGGCCGCCTGATCAATCTCGCGTCGGGCTACGTCTCGATCAAGCATCAGCTCAAGGGTCCGAACCACGCGGTGGTGACGGCCTGCTCGACGGGCGCCCACGCGATCGGCGACGCGGCCCGCATCATCTCGTTCGGCGACGCCGACGTGATGGTCGCCGGTGGTGCCGAAAGCCCGATCTGCCGCATCGCGCTCGCCGGTTTCGCGGCCTGCCGCGCGCTGTCGACCGGCTTCAACGACGACCCGACGAAGGCCTCGCGCCCCTATGACAAGGACCGTGACGGCTTCGTGATGGGCGAGGGTGCCGGCATCGTCGTCCTCGAAGAACTCGAGCATGCCAAGGCCCGCGGCGCGCGCATCTACGCCGAGGTGATCGGCTACGGCATGTCGGGCGATGCCTTCCACATCACTGCGCCGGCCGAGACGGGCGATGGTGCTTTCCGATGCATGAAGGCCGCCATCCAGCGCGCCGGCATCACGCCGTCCGAGATCGACTACGTGAACGCGCACGGGACCTCTACGCCGATGGGCGACGAGATCGAACTCGGCGCCGTCGAGCGACTTTTCGGGAATAGCGCCGCCAAGCTCGCCATGTCGTCGACGAAGTCGGCGACCGGGCATCTGCTCGGTGCAGCCGGCTCCGTCGAGGCGATCTTCTCGATCCTGGCGATGCGCGACAACATCGTTCCGCCGACGCTCAATCTCGACAATCCGTCGGTCGAGACGGCGATCGATCTCGTGCCGCACGAGGCGAAGTCCCGGCAGGTCGACACGGTCCTCTCGAACTCGTTCGGGTTCGGCGGCACGAATGCCTCTCTGGTGATGCGGCGCTACGCGGCCTGATGGGTCGTTTGGGGCTCGCGCTTTCGCCATAATGGGTGTTCAGTGGTGGCCGAGGGAGGGTCGCCTCCGAGTCGCCGTTCATGAGATGTCGGGCCGTCGATGAGCGATAGAGCAAATCCCGGGCGACCGAATTCGCCGCAGACCGGCGCACCGACGCGCCGTCCCGTGCAGCTCGACGTCGGCAGTCCGTCCGTTCGCATCGAGCCGACGCGTCCCCCCGCACGCCGCAAAGTGAAGCCGATCCGCGAGCCGCGGCGCATGAGCCCCGCGTTGCGTGCGCTGAATGCCGTGCTGACGGTCATCGCCGTCGTCCTGATCGGTGTCGGCGGCCTGATCGTGTGGGTCGATCACGAGATCGACAAGCCGGGTCCCCTCGAAGAGAGCCGCGTATTCGTTGTCCGGAAGGGCGACGGCGCCCGCGAAGTGGCGCAGCGCCTCGAAATCGAAGGCGTCATCCGCAGCCAGCATCTTTTCGTCGCCCACTACATCGGCCGTGTCGTCGCCGTCTGGTTCGGCGCAAAGCCCCAGCAGCTGAAGGCCGGTGATTATCAGCTCAAGCCGCAGATCAGCCTTACAGAGCTGACTGAGACGCTCGCCGAAGGCCGGGCGGTCCTCCATCGCGTAACGATCCCAGAAGGCTTGACGAGTTTTCAGATCGTCGAGCGCTTGAAGGCCGATAAGAACCTCGAAGGCGACATCGTTCAAGTCCCGCGCGAGGGCTCGTTGCTGCCGGATACCTACAAGTTCTCACGCGGCATGACCCGCGGCGCACTGCTCGATCTGATGCGCACGGAGCAGGAAGAGTTCCTCACTGAGGCCTGGGAGAAGCGGGCGCCCGACCTGCCGATCAAGACGATCCAGGAAGCTGTCATTCTGGCTTCGATCGTCGAGAAGGAGACGGGACGCAACGACGAGCGCGAGCGCGTCGCCGCCGTGTTCGTCAATCGACTGCGTCAGGGGATGCGGCTGCAGTCCGACCCGACGATTCTCTACGGGATCTCGGGTGGCCAGGTGTCGTGGGGCCGGACGATCTTCAAGCAGGACATCCAGCAGAAGACGTCGCACAACACCTACCAGATCGACGGACTTCCACCGACGCCGATCTGCAATCCCGGCCGCGCCGCGATCCTCGCGGTTCTCAATCCGGCGAAGACGAAGGAACTCTACTTCGTCGCAGATGGGAACGGCGGCCATGTCTTCTCAGAGACATTGAAGGACCATAACGCCGCGGTCGCGAACTGGCGCAAGGTTGAGAAGGAAATGAAAGCCAAGCAGGACGCGCAGCCGCCGCCTGCCAAGGCCGTCGTCCCGCCCGTCATCAACGCGGCGCCGCAGGCGAAGTAGGCCGCGGCGCGCCGGCCGACGGTTCGAGCGACGGCAGCTTCGTGAAGATCAGCGTCGCCATATCGTCGAGCGGGTTACCCGTGTAGGGCTTGAGGCTCGCCAGCGCGCCGATCACGTCGGCCGCGCTTACTGTCCCGAGAACAGAGGTGGACGTCAGCCCCCGCGCCGCGAGCGCCGTCCTGTATTGAGTTTCGTCTGGCGTCAGACGAGAGCCGTGCGGCGCGAGCGCCACGATCGGCCGGCGTGCGAAAACGGCCTCCGACACCATAGAACTCGAGTCGGCCGTGACGAGGAGCGCATCCGCGTCCGCCAGCAGGCTGAAGAAACGCGCCGCATCCGGCTGCCGCACGTCGATCCAACGCGCGATCGGTCCACCCGGTCGCGCGAGCTTCGCCAGTCCGTCCGAGACCTCGTCCGGAGTGCGGCGCGAATTCGTCACCGACAGCGTGAGGCCCAGGCCCGCCAGCTCGCCGACCAGCCGTTCGAGACTTCCCCAGTCATCGGTCTCGAAGGGACAATCCGGCGCCGGCCCACCGACGGCGATCACCACCCGGCGCGGTCGCCCGTCCGGCCACGTGGCAGGGTCGCTCGGCGGCCCGAGGTCGGCCGGATCGAAGGGGGCAGGCTTTGCTGCGAAGACGACGCGGTCGGCGTCGGCTCGCCCGGCATAGGACGTGAGAACCAGCGCGAAATCGCGCGGGCGGAAGGCGCGGAGCGATCCGTAGTGAATGTTCGGGACGCCGCGCAGCCGCGCGAGCGCTACGCTCGCCGACAGCGTTTCCGCGCCTGCGGAGACGATGACGTCGCACGCGGGAATGGCGTCCGCGTCGAGCCGATGGAGCGCCGAGAGCAGCCAGCGCGCTGGCAGGCGGGCGTTGATGGCCCACGCCGCGAGACGACCCGGCGCGTATCTGCGAACGGGCTGGCGTCCGACGTCGCCCGGGCGATGGCGCGTCAGCGCGCGGGCAATGCCCTCCGAGAGATTGAAGTGCCCGGGCCGGCCATCCGAGAGAATGAGAATGCGAAAGGGCGGGGCCATCGGTGCGTCCAAGCTGCACCGGCGACCTTAGGGTGGGTTGGTGCCGGAGGGAAGCAACCCGCTAGCGGCGGCGCTCGGAGGCACACCGCGCACGCGCCTCGTCGAGGGGCCCGAGCGTACCGCCCTGTTCGCTGACGAGAATGCGCGACTTCAGTGACGCCTCCTCGCCCCGCGTCGGGCCGAGGGCCGGCGTCGCTCCGGTGATGTGCCAGATGCCCGAGGCCCCATCCATCAGCAGGTCGAGCACACGGTCGGCGAGATCCGGAAGGTAGGTCGGCGCCACCTCCTCGCCGGCCGGCAGTGTGAGGCCGCAACCGGGCCAAGGGCCGAATGGCGCGCTCGTGCGCACCACGAGCGACGACGGCGCGTGACCGAGAATGCGCTCTTCCAATGTCCCGAGGCTCCGGCCCGTCCCGCATGCGGGACTGCGCTCGTCGTCCTCCCGGTAGGGTCGCCCCGACTGACCGTTGAATACGCGGTGGTCGGAGAAGGTCGCGTGCGCCAGGTCGTGGCGCTCCGCGACGTCCGCGAGCTCCAGGCGCAGGCCCGGCGCACGTCGAACCGCGTCGATCATGCCCCAGCTCGAAGGGGCGATCACATCGAGTTGGCTGCGGAGATCGGGCAGCATGGCGCTGGAGGCCGGCAGGACGACCGTCTCGAGGCCGCGTCGGGCCGCGATCCGGGTGAAGGCGGTCACCAGCCGACCCGAGCCGACCAAGACGAGAGATTTCGGCCGTGCGACCGCCGGTTGGGCGAGCGCCGCCGTCGGCCGATTGCGCCGCCACCAGCCGACACCTTCGGTCGGAAAGCGTAGCGGCTCACCGGCCGCCACACGCTGCCACGCCGAGGCCAGCGCCGTCTGGCGCACGGGGGTGCAGCCGGCATCGAACAGGCCACTCTCGTAGAAGCCGTCGCGCCGGGTCAGCAGCGACCGCCAATCCATGGCACCCGCAACCGACCAGGCCGTGATGGCGCGGATGTCGACGCCCTCGGTCCGCAACCGATGGGTCGCCTCGACGGCCTCGGCCACCCAGCGGATCTGTTCTTCGCGCGTGCAGCCATTGTGGACCTCCGTGAGCGCCATCGGCCGGCGATAGCGGGCCCAGGCCTCGGCGAGCCGCGGGTACCAGCCGATCTCCTCGGCCGGCACGTCCGGTGTCATCGAGGCCGCCATGTCGGCATAACGTTGCCGGCCGTTGCCGCCCACCTCATGCGGCGCGTAGCGCGCGATGCGGGTGTCGAGATAGCGGTCGCTCGACAGGTAATGATTGATGCCGATGACGTCGGGTGGACACGGATTGTCGAGGAACCAGGCAAGTTCGTCCGCGCCGATGCCGTGGGCGAGCAATTCCCGGCGAAACGCATGGTGCCGGTCGATCCGACCCATGAGCAGATCGAGCGACAGCCAGCGGCGCTCGTTTTCGTAGGCCACCTGATCGGCAACCTCCGGCGTGCCGAACACCCGACCGAGATCTTCGGTTTGCACCAGCTTGGCGTCTGGCCGCACCCGGCGGATCGCACGCATCGCTTCGACCGTTGCGCGGCACTGATTGACCACGGCGCGAAACAGGGAGCCGCTATCGCGACGGTGCGGATACCAATGCCCGTAGAGACACGAGAAGCGGCCCGTCGTGAGCGGCTCGTTGATCGGCGTATATGTGTGGACCCAGGGGTAGCGTGCGGCCACCTCGCCGGCATGACGCGCGAGACCGGGCACGAAGCCCTCGCTCAGCAGGCTCGTATGGCGTGGCCCGGAGCCGTGATGGACGAGGCCGGCAATGACATCGAGACCGAGGTCGCGCAGCCGGCCGAGCCTTCGGTCGCTCTCGTCCCAGTGGCGGTTATCCGTCTCGTCGGGCGCCACGCGTTCCCACAGCACCGGCGTTCGGATGCCCCTGAACCCGAGAGCGGCGACGCGATCGAGATCGTCGAGCCGTAGGGCATGGCCGGTCTCGACGGACTGGTCGCGGTACGTGTCCCCGACACGCACGACGGTGCATTCGAACCCGCACCAGACGGCGAGCGGCGATATCGGCACGCAGATTGCTCCTCGGCTCGGTCGGCGGCTGGCCGACGGAGACGCAACGTGGGGCGGACGCTCTGGTTTCCCGCTCGCCGCGGTGCCTGGCGGCCATGTCGCGGCTTCTGTCGTCCCGTCCGGCGCATGTGCCATGCCGGCGCAACGCTGGCGCAGCGACCCGCGATCGGGTCTGTTAGCCGGATCGACGGCAACACACGGCAGGATTCCTCATGGCCGCTCCGGTTCGGCTCGCCGCAGACATCGGCGGCACCTTCACCGATCTCGTGCTCGAGACGCCGGCCGGGCGATCGACGAGCAAGGTGCTGACCACGCCGTCGGCGCCCGAGGAGGCCTTCATCGCGGGCGCCGCCGAATTGCTGGCGGCGGCCCGCCTCGATTTCGCGGCGGTGACGCAGGTCGTGCACGGGACGACGCTTGCGACGAACGCCGTCATCGAACGCAAGGGCGCGCGAACGGCCCTGATCGCCAGCAAAGGATTTCGCGACACCATCGAGATCGCCGATGAAAGCCGCTTCGACCAGTACGACGTGCTGATCGAGAAGCCACGCCCCCTGGTGCCGCGCGATCTTCGCTTCACCGTGCCCGAGCGCGTCGACGTCACCGGCGCCGTCCAGTTGCCGCTCGACGAAGCGGCCGTCGAAGCCGTCGCCCGGCAGCTCGCAGAAAGCCGCGCCGAAGCTGTCGCCGTCGCCTACATGCACGCCTATGCCTATGGCCGGCATGAGGACCGCACGCGCGAAATTCTCAGGGAGCATCTCCCCGGCGTGGCGATCACGCTGTCGAGCGAGGTCTGTCCGGAAGTCCGCGAATACGAGCGGACGTCGACGGCGGTCGCCAACGCCTACGTTCAGCCGCTGATGGCCGGCTATCTCGGCCGGCTGCAGGAGCGGCTCGCGGCCCTCGGGCTCAAGGCGCCGATCCATCTGATGACGTCCGGCGGCACGCTGACGAGCGTCGAGACGGCGCGGCGATTTCCGATCCGGCTCGTCGAGTCGGGCCCGGCCGGTGGCGCCATCCTCGCCGCCCGCCTCGCGGCCGAGCGCGGCGAAGCGGAAATCCTCTCGTTCGACATGGGCGGAACGACCGCGAAGATCTGTCTGATCGAGAACGGCCGTCCCCTGAAGGCCCGCAGCTTCGAAGTCGACCGCTCGTCGCGCTTCATGAAGGGCAGCGGCCTGCCGGTTCGCATTCCCGTCATCGAGATGGTCGAGATCGGCGCGGGTGGCGGATCGCACGCCGCGGTCGACCAGCTCGGCCGCATCGCCGTCGGCCCGACGAGCGCGGGCGCCGATCCGGGTCCCGCCTGTTACGGTCGCGGCGGTTCGCGCCCGACGGTCACCGACGCCGACCTCGTTCTCGGCCGCATCGACCCGACGGGCTTCGCGGGCGGCCGGATTGCACTCGATCCGCAAGCAGCTCGGCAGGCTTTGGCGTCGGCCGTCGGAGAGCCGCTCGGCAGCGATACCGAGACGGCGGCCTACGGCGTCGTCGAGGTCGTCGAAGAGAACATGGCGAATGCCGCCCGCGTCCACGCGGTGGAGCGCGGGATCGACGTCGCCGCCCGGACGCTGGTCGCCTTCGGCGGTGCAGCGCCTCTGCATGCGATCTCGGTCGCGCGCAAGCTCGGCATCGGCCGCATCATCGTGCCGCCGGATGCCGGCGTCGGCTCGGCCGTCGGCTTTCTGGCGGCACCCGCGGCGTTCGAGATCGTCCGCTCCCGGCACATGCGACTCGAGACCTTCGATGCGAGCGCGGCGCAGGCGCTGCTCGATGCGCTGGGTGCCGAAGCGATCGCGCTCGCGGCGGAGGCTGCCGACAAGGCCTCCCTCACCGTCGTCGCTCAGGTCTTCATGCGCTACGTCGGCCAGGGGCACGAGATCGCCGTCGCCGTGCCGGAAGGTGCCGTCACCGCCGCCACCGCCGAGGTCCTGCGTCGCGCCTTCGAGCGGGAATACGAACGTCTGTTCGCCCGCCACATCCCCGGCGCCCGCATCGAGATCATGAGCTGGGCCGTCCTCGCGACGAGCCGCGTCGCCGATCCGCCGCGCCTGCCTCAAGTGCCGTCACGGAAGGGGCGCGTGGAGCCCGTCGGCAAGCGCCGCGTCCTGGACCATGCGAGCCGTACGTTCCGCGAGCTGACCGTCTACGACCGCGCGGCCCTCGCTCCCGGCGCCGAGATCGCCGGCCCCTGCATCGTGATGGAGGCCGGCACCTCGACCCTCGTGCCCGCCGACTTCGCAGTGACCGTCGATGCCGGCGGCGCGCTGGTCATGACGGCCACCAAGGCCGAAGCCGCCGCACGCCCGGAGCTGGCGGCGCGCCACGACGACATCGCTCTCCAGATCATGTGGAACCGTCTGATCGCCGTGGTCGAGGAGCAGGCCCAGGTGCTCCTGCGCACGGCTTTCTCACCGATCGTCCGCGAGGCCGGCGATCTCTCCGCCGGCATCTTCGATGCGCAGGGCCGCATGCTCGCGCAGGCCGTGACCGGCACACCCGGCCACGTCAACTCGATGGCCGAGTCCGTCAAGCACTTCATCGCCCACTTCGGCCTCGACGCCATGCAGCCGGGCGACGTCTACATCACCAACGATCCGTGGATGGGCACCGGCCATACCAACGACTTCGTGGTGACGACACCCGCCTTCCTCGACGGCAAGCTGGTCGGCCTCTTCTCCTGCACGAGCCACCTGATGGACATCGGCGGCATCGGCTTCGGCACCGATGCGACCGACGTCTTCATGGAGGGGCTTTACATCCCCTTCCTGAAGCTCTTCGAGGCCGGTCGGCCGAACGAGACGCTGTTCGCGATGATCCGCGCAAACACGCGACTGCCGGTC
>Ga0073934_10009305_pt1 | contig 12639 bp, 10 predicted proteins | sample LarsenN4metaG_FD_76834 | JGI IMG/M metagenome (GOLD analysis project Ga0073934, IMG submission 76834) | Hot spring sediment bacterial and archeal communities from British Columbia, Canada, to study Microbial Dark Matter (Phase II) - Larsen... ...
GACTTCCGCGATCCCTGGGTGGAGATGTTGCCCGAGCGCTTCGAGCATACGCGCTCGTTGCTCTCGGAGCAGATCGAAACGTGGATGGAAGCGGCGGTGATCAGAAGCGCTGACAAGGTGCTGACGACCAATGAGCTTCTGCGGCGATCGATGATCGCGAGGTATCCCTCGCAGCCGGCGGCTAAGTTCCAGTGCATTCCGAACGGAATCGATCCGGGACAGGTCACGGCTCGTGCCGCGCTCGAAAAAGAGCGGCCCCTGACAATCACATACACGGGCAGCCTCTATTTCGAGCGCAGCCCCGAGCCGCTGTTCGCGGCGCTCGGCGGGCTCGTCAGGGATGGAATCGCTTTGCCGTCCGACTTCCGTGTGAAGCTGGTCGGTCATTGTGCTCAGATCGGCTCGGTGGATACGCTCCAGGTCGCGCGCCAACACGGCATCGAGGAGTCCGTCGACATACTCGACTGGTTACCGCGCGCCGACGCGGTTGCCCTGATGCAGTCGTCTCACCTGGTGCTCGTGCTGGCGCCTCCGAATCACCGGCTGATGCTGCCGGCCAAGATCTTCGACTATCTCGGCTCGGGCTCGAAGATCCTGGCGATTGCCGAACCGGGCGCCACCACCGAGTTCATGCGCGAGACAGGTTGTGGAAGCTATTTCGCGGGCAACGACGTCGAGGGCTTGAAGGACTATCTTCGAGAGTTGCTGCAGGGCGGGCGATACAAGTACCTCCGCAACGATCCAGCAACGTTCGCCCGCTACGACGCCCGAAGCCTCTCTCGCGAGCTCGCGGACATCATCTCGGCACGATAAGCGCGAAGCGCTCCAACAGTTGTCTTTCGTGAGCCATACGGCCGTCGCCGCTGTGTTCTGGATCGGCATCGCCGCCACGCTTTACGCCTACGTGGTGTTCCCTGGTCTGCTGTGGATGATCGCGCGGCGGCGTTGTGTGCGCGGCGCGGCCGAAGGCTCTCGCACGAGCCAGCCTCCCGTAACGGTGATCATCCCCGCCTTCAACGAAGAGGAACATCTTGCCACGCGAATTCTGAACGTCCTGGCGGCCGATTATCCGCGTGAGCTTCTGGATGTCGTGGTCGTCTCCGACGCGTCCACCGACCGCACGAACGAGATTGCCGCCGGCTTTGCCGATCAAGGAGTGCGGCTCGTCGTGCAGGAGCGCCGGCGGGGGAAAACGGCAGGCCTCAATCGCGTGATGGCGGTTGCCCGCGGTGACGTCGTTGTCTTCACCGATGCCAATACGTCGTTTCCCGCCGAGGCAATTGGAACACTGGTCAGCTACTTCGCCGACGCCACGGTCGGCCTCGTAAGCGGGTTCACCAAGTACATGGTGACGACCAGTGGCGAGCTCGCCGAGGCGAGCAACGCGTATACATCACTCGAGCGGGCGATCAAGCGCGCCGAGAGCTGCTGGGGGATGTGCGTGGGAGCCGACGGAGCCATCTTTGCCATGCGGCGGTCGCTCTACCGCACACTCCGCGATGACGACATCAACGATTTCGTGCTCCCCTTGAGCGTCATCGATCAGGGATACAAATGCCTGCTGGCCGACGATGCGTACTGTGCAGAAAGCACGGGGAAGAGCGTGCAGAGCGAGTTTCGCCGTCAGTCCCGAATCGTGAATCGATCGCTGCGTGCGATCTGGCGAAACCTTCACCTGCTGAATCCTCTTCGATTTCCGCTGTTTTCGTTCTTCCTCTTCTCTCATAAAGTGGCTCGATTGCTGGTACCCTTGTTCCTGGCGATCAGCCTGGTCGCCCTCGCCATCCTTGGCCTGGGCGGGGGTGTCTATCGCTGGCTGGCCGCGGCAACGGCGGGTCTGGTCCTTGCTGCTGCCTGGTCGAGGATGAGCTCCGCGTCGGAATCGCTACCCTTCGGGCGTGTACTCCGGCTCGCTGACATTCTCATGGTGACGAACCTCGCGGTGCTGCACGGCTGGTGGCGGTTTCTGACGGGCCACTCGGAGGTCACGTGGCAACACGACCGGACCCTGCCGGTGCGCGAGTAGTCCTATGAAAGACACTGCTGCTCTTCCTCATACGACTCGGCCGGCGCACTGGAGGCGCCCGACCGCACCGGCTGTTTCTAAACCGGTGGGAGGAGTCCAGGCCCGTCCATCCGAAACGACCGGGATCTCCGAGACGAGCCGGTTTTCGTTCCTGTTGTTCTGTGTCCTGACTTATGCCGTCGTGGGGCGACCGAACGACTACATCGTCGCGCTGGTCCCGTTCCGCATCGCCCTCGTGATGACAGCGATCACGACTGCAGTCACACTGCTTCTGCACAAGCCGGGGTCCGGAAATCCGTTCAGACACCGCGAGGCGAAGCTTTACCTGGTCCTCTACGGCGCAATGCTCTTCGGCATCCCGTTCGCGATGCATCGCGGTGTCACGTTCGATTTGGTCGTTATCACGTACGCGTCGAACATGATCTACTTCCTGCTGTTCGTGACGCATGTGACGACGCAGGAGAGGCTCCGGCAGATTCTGTGGGTTCTGGTCGTAGGAGCGCTGCTGTTCACCGCGTTCGGCCTCGCCTTTGGGACAGTTCGGCAGGATCGTTTCTTCATCGGCAGCGGCATGTACGATCCGAATGATGCGGCGTACGTGGAGCTTGCGCTGCTGCCATTTGCGCTCTGCATAGTGCTCGGCTCTTCAGGAGTGATTCGAAGGGGTGCCTCGCTTGCCAGTGCTCTGCTGGGTACACTGGTCGCACTTTACACGGGATCGCGCGGCGGGTTGCTGGGTTACCTGACATTCCTGATTCTCTTCCTGAACCTGAAGATAGGAATCCTGAAGCCGATCCACAAGATCATGCTGCTGGTGGTGGTCGCGATTGCAGTCGTGATGAACGCTGACAAGATCAACACCGAGCGGTTCATGACGCTTACCGATATCCAGAGCGACTACAACTACGCTGAGGAGTGGGGCCGGACCGACGTTTGGAAGAACGGCGTGATCATGTTCCTGAAGGACCCGCTGACGGGCGTGGGTGCGAATAACTTCGCGATGGCGATTGCAGCCCGCCGGGAGTCGTTTGGCCTGCTGCCGAAGTGGCAGGCGCCGCACAACTCCTTCGTGCAGATCCTGACCGAGGTCGGCATCGTCGGCTTTGTTGCGTGGATTCTGCTCATCCACGCGTCGGCGAAGACTTACTGGCATCTGCGAAAGCGAAGCGGTTCGGCAGAGAGTGGCGAGCTCGCGGTCTGGGCGGGTGTGCTCTTTGCTGGCTTCATCGCGCAGCTCGTGTCGGCGTCATTCCTGACGATGGGCTATTCGATCTTCTTCACCGTGTACTTCGCCCTCGCCGTCGCCATGAGACAGATCAGTGCGACGAACGTCGATTTCGGGACCGCGGATCCGCGTCCTGAGGCCACTGTGAAGCCTCGCCTCACGCTGGCAGCCAAACGCCCGGGAGGGCCCGTCCCACGGGTGTGAGCAAGTTCGCCAAAGCCGTTGCGGTGCTCTCCAACGGCTATCGGACGATGACGGCGAGGGAGTTCGCCGGGTTTCTGCGGCTGCTCCTTTTCCGTAACGATCTGATCCTCGTTTACGGACGATCCCTCGACGATCCCGAGCTCGTCCAACGCCGGCCGGACCCTCGGATACGAAAGGGCGACCTCGCGGAGCTCGTCTCCGCCCGGCGGCAGCATTCGGCGGTCCCGTGGGAACTGAAGTGCGATCTCTACGACGGCGTCCGCGACTTCTTCGTTCACACAGACGACGGGGTTCTCGGTCACATCAGCTGGCTGTATTACAGGAACGATCCGAATCGCATTCTCCGACTCGATGAGGCGGAATGTGAAATCAAGTTCTGCCTGACCCTCCCGGAGTTCCGTGGCAAGGGCATCTACCCGGCGGCGCTGCAGGCCATCCTGCAGTACCTGCGGGAGCGTGGATACCGCCGCTGTTTCATTTGCGTGAAAGCAGACAACGAGCCGTCGATCAGGGGGATCGAGAAAGCAGGATTCGAGCGCCTCGGCGCGGTGCGGCTGCGAAAGATGCTCGGCCTCCAGGTCAGCGCTCCAAAACCGACGAGCCAGCTCACAGGCGCGAAAGAGGGTCAGCGTTGGATAGCGTAACGGTCAGGGAAGTAGGTGAGCGCGATCGCGATTATTGGAACCAGCAGGTCCAGCAGTTCGAGCGCGTCCATCCCTTCAACGCCTATGACTGGGGCACGGTGCGCGCCGTGGACGGCTGGCGGCCGTTCCATCTGCTCGCAGAGCGGGATGGCCGCGTCTGTGGGGCGCTGTTGCTGTTGTCGAAGCGATTGCCGTTTCTGCCGTTCAGTATCTTTTACGGGCCTCACGGCCCGGTGTGCGAGCCGGACGACATCGAGGCACTCACCGCCCTTCACAGGAAGGTGAGCGAGATCGCCGCGCGAGAGCGATCGATCTTCGTGCGGATCGATCCCAACGTTCAGGAGGGGGAGGCGGCCTCAATCGAACGGATGCTCGAGCGGCTGAACTACGTGCACCTGGAGCAGCGCTGGTCGTTCTGGAACTCCCCGCGCGACGAGTACCGCATCGATCTGCTTGCCGGCGCCACCGCCGACGACCTGCACAACGCGCTGGATCGCGATACCAGGCGCTGCATCCGGAAGGGCCCCAAAGACGGGCTCTCGATCGAGCCGGCCACCACTGTCGAAGAGCTCGAAAAGTTTCACGAGATCTTCAGCGAGTTCTCGGTCGGCAAGCGCTTCTTGTCCCGAGGCCTGGACTATCAGAGGCGGTTGTGGGACGCCTACGTGGCGACCGGCCATGGCCGGTTGTTCCTGGCGAAGTTCGAGGGCGCGATCATCGGCGGCCTGATCTGCATCATGTTCGGTCGCAAGTGCGTCGCCATGCACATGGGCACGCCCTATCGCTATCAGAAGCTGCAGAGCTACTACGCATACGTCTGGGAGAGCATCCGCTGGGCCAAGGAGAACGGTTGCGAGTGGTACAGCTTCCGCGGCGTCGGCACGACTCCCACACAGGAAGCGTTCAAGCGCAAATTCAACCCGCGCGTGGTGGCGCTCGCAGGCTATTTCGATTACGCCTTCCGGCCGCTGCTGTACCGGCTGTTTCACTGGTGCGAGTTCACGCTGCTGCCGGCGTCCTGGCCGTTGCTCGTGGGCACACGAAAGCTGGCAAGGGGAGCGGTCCGCCGTCTCACCGGGCAACCGGCCTCATAACGTTGGCCGATGACGCGAGCGACACCGTTGACGCAGTTCCAGCCGACAGAGGACGAACGAACCACCCAGGAGTCGTCCACGGCAACGAAGCGTGCGGCGATGCGAGTGGCGGTACTCGCGACCGCCGTCGACTTTGGTGGCATCGAGAAAGTGCTGCTGACGCTGCTCGGGAATATGGAGCAGGACGTGGAGCTCGTGCCGATCGTGTTCACGCGAAGCGACGGGCGCAGCCGGGCGTTCTTCGATCAGCTCGCCCGTCTCAGGACGCCGACGCGAACGTTGTTCGTCGACCGGAGCCGATTGAAGTACCTCAACCCCATCCGCAATATTGTCGAGGCGATTGGTCTCCTCAAGCATGAGCGTGTCGATCTCATTCACTCGCACGGCTACCGCGCCGATCTCATTGCCTTGGTCGTGTCACGAGTGCTCGGCATTCCAGTGGTCTCCACTTGTCACGGCTTCACGCCGATCGATCGACGCCTCGCCTTCTATTCGGGGTTGAACGTGCTGATGCTGCGGCGTTTCACGCGTGTCATGGCTGTCTCGACCCGCATGCGGGACGACCTGGTCGGGCAGGGCATCCAGTCCGATCGGGTTGTCGTCGTCACCAATGCGATTGAACCAGTCGCCGAGTCAGCGCGGCAGATCGCCCGGCACGATGTTCGTTCCAGGCTGCAGATCGGCGAGCACGAGATCGTGTTCGGGTACGTCGGACGGCTCAGCGACGAAAAAGGAGTGGAGCATCTCCTGAGCGCACTTGCGTGCCGCGCGCCGGAGCCGCCATGGCGGCTGTTGATCGTGGGTGACGGGCCTCGAAGGCGGGATCTCGAGCAGGCGGCCTCTCGCACGGGCCTTGCCGAACGAATAACCTTCGCCGGATTCCAGAGTGATGCGTCGGCCTGGTACGCGGCGATGGACGTGTTCGTGCTGCCCTCTCTTACCGAAGGGACGCCGATGGCGCTCCTCGAAGCGATGATCCGACGATTGCCGGTCGTCGCGACGGCGGTCGGCGGTGTTCCAGCAATCGTGTCGAACCGGAGCAACGGCATCCTCGTGCCGGCAGGAAATCCGCAGGCGCTCTCCGACGCGCTCTCGGAACTCGCGAACGACGACGCGCTCCGCGTGCGGCTGTCGAATGCCGGATACGAGACCGTCCATGAACGATATGACGTGGGGACCTGGGTGAGCCGGGTGCGCTCCGTGTATCAGCAGGCGCTCGAGGGCGTTCCCGCATGAGCCTGACCCTCCTCTGGGTGCCGCTGGCCATGCTGGGTGCGTATCTCACGCTGTATGTCCTGTATCAGCTGCTGTTGTTCGTGGCCAACGCCGTTATCCCCGAGCCCCCGGTTCAGCCACCGTCCTCCATCCGGCGATTCAACATCGTCATCCCCGCGCACAACGAAGAGCTTCATCTGCCACGGCTTCTGGAAAGCGCAGTTTCGCAGACGTACCCGCCCGATCGGTTTCGGGTGACCGTCATCGCGGACAACTGCACGGACAACACGGTGGCTGCCTGCGCCGGCCACGATGTCACCGTCCTCGAACGCCACGAGCCAACCCGCCGCAGCAAGGGATACGCAATTGGATGGGCGCTCGAGCGGATGCCGCTCCACGAGTTCGACGCGATCGTGATTGTCGACGGTGACAGCCGCATCGCCGCTGATTTCCTGAAGGAGCTCAATCTGCAGATGGATCGCGGCGACCAGGTGATCCAGTGCTACAACGGCGTCGGCAACCCCGGCCGCAGCTGGTTCACGCGGGTCATGAACGTGTCGAGGACGATTGCCAACGATATCCTTCATCCCGCCAAGAGGAAGCTCGGCCTGTCGTCACACCTGATGGGCAACGGCATGTGCTTCAGCGTGCGCGTGTTGAAGGCCCACAGTTGGAGCGCGTTTTCGGTCGGCGAAGACTGGGAGCACTACGCCCGACTGGTGACGAGCGGGGTCGCGGTCGGGTACAGCCGCCACGCAAAGGTGTACCACGAGGAGTCCGTGAACCTGCAGCAGGCGTCGTCTCAGCGCCTGCGATGGTCCGGCGGCCGATTCGAGGTACTGCAGCGGTATGGCACGAGGCTGCTATGGCAGGGCATCCGCACCGGCGATCTGAAATGCCTCGACGCTGCCCTGCCGCTCATATTCCCCAATCCCTCGCTCGGTATCAATCTCACGCTTCTTGGTCTCGCCGCCGCGGCTGCCGGCGCCTGGTTCGAGGGAACGTCGTGGGCGCCGACGTGGTTCGCGGTGCTGGTCGTCGCGCAGGTCGTCATGTTTCTGATTGGCGCGATGTACACACAGGAAAAGGCGGCGAGCGCGGCGTCGCTGGTGCTGGCGCCGCTCTTTCTGGGATGGAAGCTCGGGATTGACGTTCTGTCGCTCCTCGGGATCGGAAGAGGCGAATGGAAGCGAACGCAGCGGCGAGCCTCGTAGAACCGGCTCTGCCGGCGTCCCGCCTCGTCGCCGAACGCCCGATCAACGTGCTCTTCCTGACCATCGATATCAGGATTGGTGGGGCGGAGCGCCTGGTTCTCGAGCTCGTGAAGCAGATGGACAGACGCCGCTTCGCGCCTGCAGTCGGCTGGTTCGTCGATCAGCCCGCTCCGAAGGAGTTTCGCGAGCTCGGGATCCCGCTGTTTCCGCTGCAGAAACGGGAAGGATTCGATTATCGAGCGATGCGGCGGCTCGCGGCGGTGGTGCGGGAACATCGCATCGACGTGATCAATGCACACCACTTCATGTCGTTCGTGTACGCGTTCCATGCGACACGCCTGGCGCAACGCGCCGGCCTCGTGTATACGGAGCACTCTGAAGATGACGTGCGGCGGGCAAGGGGTGTCTGGCGGCCGCTCGGCAGCCTGTTGCTGCGCTCGTGTGATGCGGTCGTCGGCGTGAGCACGGGCGTGTCTGCCGCGTTGGCCTCGTACTTCTGGCTTGGCGGTCAACGCGTGAGCACAATCGACAACGGTGTGGATCTGACACGTTTCGGGGATGGCGGACCGGGTCGTGACGAAGCGCGGCGCCGGCTGAACCTCTCGCCCGGCGACACCGTGTTCGGTCAGGTCGCGAACTTCCGCAGGAACAAGAACCACCTCTTCATGCTGAGGGCGTTCCGGCAGGCGTTTGCTGGACGGCCCGACGTGAAGCTGGTGTTGATCGGACAGGGGTTCGAGGGAGACCCGGAGAACTCCGAGCCGGAGGTGTCGCGCTTCGTGCGTGACCATGGGTTGGAGCACGTGGTCAAGGTCGTCGGCTACCGGCCTGACGTCCACGAATTGCTTCGAGCATTCGACGTGTTCGGCCTCGTGTCGTACAAGGAAGGATTGCCTTTGAGCGTGATCGAGGCGATGGCCAGCGGCCTGCCGGTCGTTGCCACCGACATCGACGGCCTGCGCGGCATCGTGCTGCCGGGCACGAACGGACTGACGGTCCCGCCCGACAATGACGAGGCGCTGGCCGAAGCGTTGACGCAGCTCGCCGGCGACGGGTCCCTGCGCCGGCGGCTCGGTGACGCCGGACGTCGGCTGGCGCACAGCAAGTACTCATTCTCCAGGTGTCTGACCGAGACGCAGAACCTTCTTGCGGCGGCGGCCGGTAGACGTGCCCCCGGCCCCGCTTGATCGATCCATGCCGAAGCGACGTCTTCACGCACTCTTCACGCGGCTGAAACCGGTCGTCTTGGCGCTGATCATCAATATCGGTCTGCTCGGGGCGCTCGACCTCCTGCTCGTCAAATTCGATCTCCTGAGCCCGCCGCTGCAGTACGGCTTATCGGATCTCGGGTTCGGCTACTCCGGCGTCCGCACCTCCAAGATGTTTGGTGGTTCGGAACTCGATGAGGCCGCCAGCCCGCTGACCATCGCGATGATCGGCGATTCGCATTCGCAACTCGTCTTCCCGAACCCGCTGGACAGCCATGAGTTCGTGCTCGAGCGCGACCTTCGAGCTCGCGGATTTCCGGTGAGCATGATTTCCGCCGGTCGCGGACGCTACTCTCCGCTCCAGGAATACCTCCTGTTCAAGAATCACGTGAAAGGGAAGTACCGGCCTCAGGTACTTCTCTTGAACTTCTATTCAGGAAACGACTTCTACGACATGCTGCGTCCCGACGATCGGCCTCACTACGTGCGGGAGGACGGAGGGGCAATCACGATGAGGCCCCCGCGCTGGATTTCATTCGTAGATCCAGAGTCGCGGTCGTGGGTGCAGCGAAGCCGGCTGTTGTGGGGCGTTGACGAGTTGGCGAACACGCTGGGATATCCGCGTGTAGTCACACGATTGCGGATGCTGAGCGCCGCCGCAAACCAATCGAGTGGCTCTCTGGCTGAAACCGTTCGCTATTTGCGCAATCTCGCCAGTTCGCAGGAGCCCACGCTGGCCTATCCTGCTGCATTTGCCGCGCAGATTCTCAACCAGGCGCTCTATTTTCAACACTTCCCCGAGTCGAAGGCCGACAGCATCGTGTTCATGCGGCATCTGCTGGCGCAGATTCGCGCCGAAAATCCGGATCTCGTGCTGGTGCTCGCTGCAATTCCTTCGGCGGCGGTTATGAACGGAATCCCGGCGGATCTTCGGCAGGCATGGAAAGACACGCTCGATCGCACTGGATTGTCCGCAGAGAAGATCGCCCAACTCGAGAACGAGCTGGTCGATCAGTTGGAGGCGTCCGCCGCACCAGCGGGGTGGCAATTCATCGACCTGCGCGACTGTCTGGGTGGTCGTTTTTCATCAGGGAACCTGTACAGCCCCGAGGATCTCCACATCAGCGCGGCAGCATCACGGATGATAGGCGAATGCCAGGCGCAAGCATTCCTTTCGAGCGCCGCCTTCGTAAGGCTCACCGGCGGCGCGCGTCACAGCTCACACGATGACAGCCGCAGTGATTAGGCACTGCGGCGGGCGAGGATCCCACAGCCGAGTGACGACATCCACATGAAGTCGTTGACGTCCACACCGGTGGAAGTGTTGTACCGACGACTGCAGCAGAAGCAGATTCCGGCGCTGGACGGGATGCGCATGGTCGCAGTGCTTCTGGTCGTTCTCTATCACTTCGGCTTCAGCGCGGTACCCGGCTCCCACGGAGTGATGGTCTTCTTTGTTCTGAGCGGATTTCTCATCACCTGGCTGCTGCTGGAGGAGCAGGCGACGACCGGGACGATTTCGATCACCGGATTCTATTGGCGGCGTACGCTGAGGATCTTTCCGGCGTTCTACGCGTTCTGGTTCTTTGTGATCGGGGTCGGGCTTGTCAGGAATGGTGAAAGCCCCTCCGCTCATGCGTGGTCGGCATTCTTTTACGTCAGCAACTACTACAGTGCCCTGAACGATCACCCGGTCAGCGCATTCAGCCACACCTGGTCCCTCGGTATCGAGGAGCAGTTCTATCTGATCTGGCCGTTCGTCTTTCTGCGCTGTCACGGCAATCTGCGTTTGCTCACCAGACTGCTCACGACCGTCATCGTCTGCGTGGGAGCCTACCGTGCGGTCCTGCTCTATTTCGCATCGGTTGAACACAGCTACGTCTATTCCGCGTTCGACACGCGCGTCGATCAGCTGATGACGGGAGCCCTGATCGCGGTTGTCTTGAAGCGCCGCGTCCTGGAGACCTTCTGGACTGCGGCATGCAGTCGTCCATCAGCGCCTCTGCTGACGGCCGCGATTCTGGCGATGTCAATCTGGTATGGCGAGAGCAGCGGTGGGCACTACCGCTACGCCATCGGTTTCACGATTGAGCCGATCCTCTGCGGAATCCTCCTCATCCAGGTCGTCGCACTGTGTCACTCCCCGATGTGGTCGTGGTTGGAGTCCGTTCCCGCAAGATTCCTCGGGCGGATCTCCTATCCGTTGTACCTCTATCAGCAAATCACGCTCTACCCGGTAAGACGATTGCTGGTGATGGCCCCGATGCTGGTTCAGTTCACAGCGGCTCTCCTGGTTACAGTGGGCGTCGCTTCACTCTCGTACTACGTTATCGAGCGACCGTTCCTGCGTCTGAAGCGAGGGCGCTTACCAGTACAGCGTACGGCGCCCGCCACCTCCTGACCGACGACGAAGAGAGTTCCGGGCAATGGCTCAATCCGTGATTCAGGGTGTCAACATCCGTGGCATCACCTCGTCGGTGCCTGATGTGGTGTTCGACAACGTTCGCGACACGACGGCCTTTCCAAAAAGCGATGTGCGCAAGGTCGTCGCCATGGCAGGCGTCACCGAGCGCAGAGTCGCTGACGATTCGACCTGCAGCTCTGATCTGTGTCTCGTCGCCGCGGAGGATCTGCTGACGGCGTTGCAATGGCCGCGCGAGTCGATCGACGGCCTCATCATGGTCACGCAGACACCGGACTATTTCATGCCGTCGTCGAGCTGCGTGCTGCACAAGCGCCTGGGGCTGGCACCCCATTGCGCAGCGTTCGACCTCGGGCTCGGCTGCTCGGGATACGTGTACGGCCTCTGGCTCGCGTCGATGATGCTGAAAACGGGCGGACTCCGAAGGGTGCTGCTGCTCCACGGGGAAACCCCGACGCGGTACGCCGACCCGGAGGATCGCGCGGTGTCGTTGTTGTTTGGCGACGCCGGTTCAGCGACCGCGCTCGAGGCCGATACGCGGCCGGATGCACAGCCGTGGTATTTCACGCTCCACACCGATGGTGCGGGGTACGACGATCTGATAGTGGAGGCGGGGGGCTTCCGGGACCGTTTTGCCACGGACCGCCGAGCACACTTCGTGAAGATGAACGGGGCCAACGTGTTCAACTTCACCATCAAGGCGATCCCTCCCCTCATCGAAGACGCGCTCGAGCTGTCGGGTCGGTCCCGAGAGGACGTGGATTTTTACGTCTTCCATCAGTCGAACCGCTTCATCATCAACCACCTGATCGGGGCCTGTTCACTGGCCGCGGACCGGGTGCCCATCATATTGGACCGTTTCGGTAATCCCGGCGGACCGTCGCTGCCGCTTACGATCACGCAGGCGCTCTCGGAGCATGTCGGCCGTCGCCCGCTCTCGGTGATGCTCCTTGGGTACGGTGTCGGGTTGTCATGGGGCGCCGCTCTCGTTCCGCTGGCGTCGGACGTCGTCGTTCGCCACGTCGAGTACACCTCCCGGCCGGTGGCTGCAACGGAATGACCCAGGGCTTTCTGGACTTCGGCGGCCGCTGGGTCGTGGTGACCGGCGCTTCTTCAGGACTGGGCCGGGCGTGTGCCCAGGAGCTCAGCGCACATGGTGCCCGCGTCGTGCTCGTAGGTCGCGATGTGGCGGCCCTCCGCTCGGCGCGCGGCGACCTGAGCGGACACGACCACGAAATCCTGCCGCTCGACCTGCGGCAGGTGGATCAGATTGCGCCGGCGATCGCGCCCGTTGCCGCCAGAGTCGGACGGATCTACGGCTTGTGTCATGCCGCTGGCGTCGTCCACACGAGTCCTCTCAGCGCCACGACGGCTGACGTCGTCCATC
>Ga0073934_10009306_pt1 | contig 12638 bp, 13 predicted proteins | sample LarsenN4metaG_FD_76834 | JGI IMG/M metagenome (GOLD analysis project Ga0073934, IMG submission 76834) | Hot spring sediment bacterial and archeal communities from British Columbia, Canada, to study Microbial Dark Matter (Phase II) - Larsen... ...
CGCGCACCCTCGACCGCCTCGAATGGCAGCAGGTTCTCATCTAGTGCATTTTGCCTGGTGCATTTCGCACAGTGCACTTTCCTGAGTGCACTTCCGTACCACTCGATCTGGAGGCCGATTCTGTGAGCGTTACTGTCCTCATCCCCACTCCCCTGCGCAAACTGAGCCAGGAGCAGCCGACCGTCGAATGTAGCGGCGGGACGATCGCCGAGCTGCTCGATTCTCTCGATGCCCACTGCCCGGGGATTAAAGCCCGGCTGGTCGGCGAAAACGGCGACCTGCGCCGCTTCGTCAACTTCTACGTCAACAACGAAGACATCCGGTTTCTGCAGGGGCGGGAGACGCCGCTCAAAGACGGTGACGAGGTGAGCATCGTGCCCGCCATCGCCGGAGGCTGATCCCCCGCGGATCCCACGATGTTCGGGGCACGAACACTGGCCTATACTTGACAGGAAAATTACTCTTCCTGCCAGAAATATGTCGGTGACCCGGGAATCGCCCTTCGCAGTTTTCGCCCCCACTCCCCGCGGGCACCATGGCCGTTGAGTGCCCGAACTGTGGCAGCGTGCGCGTCTACTATCGCCGCCGTCGGGCGAAACCGCTCGCTGTTCTGTTTGGCCAGACCGCTTTTCGCTGCAAAGACTGCAAGAAGAAGTTCGACCTGAGCAACAGTGAGCTGACCGGCAAGTCGCTGACGGGCTGGCGTCTGCAGGCGATGGCGGGTAGCCTCCTGGGGGGGCCGCTCTGGCGACCAGTGCTGCTTGTGGGGATCGTCCTGCTGGCCGTCGCCGCAGGCCCCCGGTACCTGCGATGGCAGGAGGCACAACGCCTGCAGCAATCACAGACCGAGCCGCCCACGGCGATCGCCGTACTGGGGGGCGGGGTGAAGCGCGAGATAGCCGCAGCCCAACTGGCCCGCCGCTACCCCGGCCTGCCGGTGCTGGTGCTGGGCGGGTCGTCGCAGGCCTGCCTGGAGCGGATCTTTGCCCTGGAGCGAGGCATCCCGATGAACCGGGTGATGGCGGAGTACCGTTCGGCTGCCACCCTCACCAACCTGACGGCGCTGACGGCGTTACTGGGTCAGGGGAAGGCTCAGAAGGTTCTCCTGGTGACCGATCGGGGCAACTGGGAGCGCGCGCGCACTCTGGCCAATCTGGTGCTCGGGGGCAACGGCATCGCCTTCGTGCCTGCCCTCATCGCCGGGTCGGGCAGCATCAACGACAACACCCCGCTGCGGGGCGAGTCGGAGCAGAAGACGTTGCTGCAGTCTCTCCTTGCCCTCGGCTGGCTACTGGTCGGCGATGCGGTGCTGCCGGAGAGAATGAACAACCCGCCCGCCCGTGCCGCCCAACTGGAAAAGCTTCCTGAAAGTGGAGCCTGTACCGACGGCTATCCGGCCTACGTGGACCTCGCTGTGCTCGAATAGCGCTCAGGCGCGCCACTGCCGGTCGATCCACACGTACTTGAGGGGGTGGAGATCCTGCAGGTTGGGCTCCCAGCCCCGGAGCCAGGGTTTCTGCAGGTACTCAAGCCCGGAGTGAAAGAGCGGCACGATCGGCACCTCGCCGAGCAGGCGCGCTTCGGCGCGGGCGAGCAGGCGAGAGCGGCGCCCAGCGTCCGCCTCGGCCCCCGCCCTGGCAAGACGCCCCTGGTACTCGCTGTCGTCCCAGCCCGGATAGTTCTGCGGGTTGCGGCCGTTGTAGAGGTTCAGGAAGGTCGTCGGGTCGAGGTAGTCGCCGCCCCAGCGGGCAATGGCCACCTCGTACTGCTGCTGGCGCAGGCGGGCCAGATAGGTCTGCGACTCCTCGCTCTCGAGTACGACGGTGATCCCGAAGTGCTGCTGCCAGGCGCGCTGGACGACCTGGGCAACGGTGCGGTCGGGCTCGCGGTTCATCGAGCGCAGGACGATCTGCGCGGGTGGCCTGACGGCAACGTCGGCGGACGGTGACCAGGGCGGGCTGGTGTAGCCGGGGATGCCGGGGGGCACGAAGCTGTGGGCCATGCCTGCATCGCCGCGCACGTACTTCTCGGCCAGGCTCGCCCGGTCGATCGCCCCGGCAAGGGCCTGCCGCAGCCGGACATCGGCGAAGGGCGGCCGGGTGCAGTTGAAACTCAGGTAGTAGGTGATGAACCGGCCGTCGGCGTGGAAGTCCTGGAAGCGGCGCAGTTCGCGCAGCAGCGGGCGAGGCAGGACGCCCCCGGCCATCGCGTCCAGTTCCCCGGCCTGGTAGAGGTTGACGTTTTGCGACGGATCGACGATTGGCAGGAAGAACACTTCCTCCAGGCGCACCCGTCGGCGGTCCCAGTACGTTTGTGATTGGCGCAGGCGGATCTGGTCGTAGGGACGGTGCTCGACGAGGGTGAACGGGCCGTTGGTGACCATGTGCTCGGGCCGCGTCCAGCGGTCGCCAAGGCGGGCGATGAGGGCGGTGGGCACCGGCCGGAAAACATAAAAAGACGTGAGCAGTGGGAAGTAGACCGTCGGCTCGGCCATCTCCACCCGCAGGGTGCGCTCGTCGAGGGCCACTGCACCGAGGCTCTCGGGGGGCGCGGCGCCCGCGTTGATCTCGCGGCCGCCGCGCACGTAGTAGAGCAGGTTGGCGTAGGGGCAGCCGGTGGCCGGAGCGAGCGCCCGCTGCCAGCTCGCCACGAAGTCGGCTGCGGTGCAGGGGGTGCCGTCGCTCCAGCGCACGCCGGGGCGCAGGTGAAACGTCCAGGCCCGCGCCCCCGCCTCCATCTGCCAGCGCTCGGCGAGGGCGGGCAGCGGTGCGAGGGTGCGCGGGTGATATTCGGTGAGCCCATCGAACAGGGCCATGCACAGGTACAGCTCGCCGATGGCGCCGTTGACCCGGTGTGGATCGAGCGAGCGGGGCTCGGCGGCGTTGCCGATGCGCAGCACGTCGCGCTCGGGCAGGTCGGTGCGGCCAAAGTGGCGGGGATCGCTGCGGCGGCAGCCGACCAGTCCCAGGCCAGCAAATAGTTGCAGCAGGCGGCGACGGGCAAACTCAGTCAAAGCGGTGGCGGGCGGCGGACATCAGGACGAGTGTAGCCCCGGGTTCCCTCAGCGCACGACCACTTTGCCGGTCATGGTGGTGTGGAATTCGCAAAAGTACGGATAGGAGCCTTGCCTGTCGAAGACGACCGTGCGACGTTCGCCGGAGAGTAGGCGGCCAGTCCCGGCAGATTTTGCTCCAGGGGCAGGGCTCACCGTGTGGGGGGCGGCGTCGCGGTTGATGAATGTCACCGCTTCGCCCGGACGGACGACGACTTCACCGGGGGAGAACTGGAACGATTCGATGATGACCGTGGCCGGGGCTGCCCAGGCTGCCGAGGGGCAGCCGAGGGCAACAACGGCCGAGAGGAAAACAACGACAGAGAGGAAGGGGCGCATGGCAAGAAAGAATGGCAAGCAAAAAGAGACGTGCCGGGGAGCGCCCGGCACGGGGGATCAGACCCTGAGCACCCACACCTCGCGGGTAGCGGCGCTCAGGAAGGCGGCGGGCACCGCCTCGACCGCAGGGACGAGCGTGTGGAAGACGGCGCGGATCGCCGTCACGTGGCCCGACTCCACCGGCAGGATGGTGGCTGCTGCCGCCTGAATCGCCGGGGTCCTGAGCTTGCCGAAGGCCGCCTGATAGGCGAGCACGGCGTCGACTTCGAGGGCGAGGGCGAGTTTGGCGATGTTGGCGTCGGAGTCGAGGCCGCCCTCACCCGCCTTGAGATACGCGGACAGGTCGTAGGTAGGCTTCGGAGCCGCCGGGGTGCCGCCCAGGTCGCGGATCGCCTCGGCGAGGGCGGTGCGGTGCTTCTTGTGGTCTTCCTGGTTGCGCAGGGCGAGCGCCAGCACCGTGCGGCCCACGTCTGTGGACGAGAGCTTGCCAGCGGCGGCGCCGTAGGCCCAGATCGCCTGGCTCTCCAGGTCGTGGGCGGCCTGCAGGATGGCAAGATCGGCGCGGTCGGCGCCGCGGACGGGATCGGCGGCCACCAGGCCAAGGGCGCCCGCTGCACCGGCGAGCAGGCCGGTGGCGAGCACGGTGCGGCGGCTGGGGGTGACTTCGGGATCGGTCTTGGAGTGTGGCATCGGGAGGCTTCCTGCGGAGTTCCGGTTGCGGTCGCATCCTCCCCCGCTCCGTTGCTCACTTTCCAGACCGAAAACTGCTCAGTTTTTGTGTCCTTCGAGCTCCCAGCGCCACAGCAGCCCCTGCACGTGGGCAATCGCCGCCACCAGATGGCGACGGTAGGTGCTGAAGGGCAGATCGAGCAGCTCGGCGGCCCGCTCCTGGGTAGGGGCTGGCTGCAGGTAGGTGTGGTGCAGGGCGCGGTGGTGCTTGCTCTCCCTGGGATTGGCTGCGAGGGAGCTGGCCGCTTCATTCACCAGGGCGCGCAGGGCGTCGGTCGCCTCGGAGCCCCGGGCGATGCGCTCGGCCACCAGCCGCGAGCGCAAAAGCGGGTTGGCGCGCAGGGCCTCCGGCCGGGCGTAGTCGCGCAGGGCACTGCGCACTGCCTGGTAGAACTCCGGCTGGCTGAGGGCGACCAGGGCCGGTGCCGGTGTCGGTGGCGCCTGGGGTGTGAGGGCGATCTCCCGCTCGGCCAGGCGGGCAAGCCAGGCGGCGGGCGGCACCGCCCGCCAGTCGTGGCCGTAGATGCCGTAGGTGATGCCGCCCACGGCGAAGTCGGCCTCGGCAATGCGCACCAGATCGGCGTAGGCGAACAGTTTGGCCCAGTGCTCGGGCCGACGCACCGGGAAGAAGCTGAAGGCGAGGGCGGGTGTCCCCAGATAGTGTCTGACGATCTGCACCAGCAACTGGCTCTGCACCGGCGAGACGGCGTGGTAGTCGTCGCTTGCCATCCAGAAGCGGAAGTGGGTGGCCCGCTCGCCGGAGCGCAAGGGAGCGTGGCTTTCCAGATACTGCCAGGCGGCGCGTGCGGCCGGATCCGCTTCCCGCTCCGCGTCTGTGGTGCGTTCGAGGGCGAGGGCGAGCACGAAACCGAGCACCCGGCCGCCGCTGTCGCGCACGACGGTGACCTCCTCGCTCTGGCGCGCAAGCCAGTGGGCAGCCAGGCGGGCCGATTCGTCGCCCTCGTGGCGCTCGACGATGGCGACCAGGGTGGAGAACTCCTCAGGTCCGAGCGGGCCGGGAACGAGCTGGGCCTGCTGCTGCCACTCGAAGCAGGGGCGGACGATCGGGTTGTCGCGGTGCAGATAGATGTAGTCGAACAGCACCTGCGACCCCTGGTCTTCGCGCTGCAACCGGGAGCCGTAGTAGGCGCGGGCGCGCCGGTGGAGGTCGACGTAGCGGTCGCGGTGGCGCCAGCGCAGGTCGGCGGCGAGCACCTCGCGGGCGACGTCGTGGGGATAGAGCCCCTCGGGGCCGGAGGCGACGAACGACAGGTCCCTCAGCCAGTCAAAGACGGCGGTGGCGTCGTCGACTTCGAGCACCGCCTGCAGCAGCCCCTCGGTGGTGCGGTGCACGAGGGCGCAGGTCTGCAGGGCCAGGCGGTGTTCCTGCCCGGGTACTTCCTGCACGAAGCGGGTGAGCAGGATGCGCACGACATCCGGCTCGTCTTCAGGAACGAACGGAGTGTCCGGGCGCTGGGCGAAACGGTCGGCCACCAGCGAGAGGGCAAGCGGGTGGCCGTGGGTGAATTCGAGCACCGCCTGGTGGCGAGCGACAGGAACGGCGCGGCGCTCCAGATAGGTCCGGCTCTCGTCGGGGGCCAGATTGCGTAGCTCCACCGCCCGGATCAGGCTCTGCCAGCCGCTGTCGGAAGACCAGGCCGCTGCGGGCGGTTGACGCCCGGCCAGCACCACCAGGGCGGTGTCGGGCAGTTGCGGCAGGAAGCGCTCGCGCAGCCAGCCGTCGAGGGGGGCAAGCTGCTCCCAGGTATCGATGAGCAACACGGCGCGTCCCGTCTGACCTGCAAACCAGGCGAGCGGCTCACTTCCCAGTGCAGCAGTCAGGGCGGTTGCGAACGCCTCGGGGGTGGGCTCCAGATCTCGCCCGTCGACGAGCGCCGCCGGTACTGCCTGCCCCTCGCAATGCGCGAGCAACTCGGCGAGCAGCGAAGTTTTGCCGATGCCCCCCGGCCCCCAGATGTGCAGTACGGCGAAGGGCGCCGGTGCGACCAGCGCCTGGGCAAACAGGCTCCGCTCCGCTTCGCGACCGACGAACCGGCGGCGGCGCTCGGCCTGCAATCGATCGGCAAGGCGCACGCTCACTCCTCCCGGGGATGTAGATTCGTCACTCGCCTGTCGCCCACAGCCTAGCAACTCGGGCACCCGTTTTTCCCGCCGCCTCAACGGCTAGCGACCAGGGGCTTCTCGCCGCGGGCAAAAGTCTCGAACAGCTCGACCTCGTGGCGACTGCCGATGATGAGCGGTACCCGCTCGTGGATGACGGTCGGCTCGACGTCGAGGATGCGCTCTTCACCGGTGGTGGCGAGTCCACCGGCCTGCTCGGCGACGAGGGCGAGGGGGGCCGCTTCGTAGAGCAGTCTGAGCTTGCCCCTGGGCTTGTCGACCGAGCCCGGGTAGAGAAAGACTCCGCCAGTGAGCAGCGTGCGGTGGAAGTCGGCGGCGAGTGAGCCGATGTAGCGGGCCGAGTAGGAAGGCTCGCCGCGCTTTTTGGCCTGTTTGAGGTACTCGATGTACTCGCGCACGTAGGGCTGCCAGCTTGCCGAACTGGAGTCGTTGACGCTGTAGTAGGGGCCGCGCTCGGGCATGCGAATGTTGGGATGCGAGAGCACGAACTCGCCGAGCCCGGCGTCGAGCGTGAAGCCGTGCACCCCCTGGCCGCTGGTGTAGACGAGCATCGTGTTGGGGCCGTAGAGCACGTACCCGGCGGCCACCTGACGCCGACCGGGCTGCAGCAGGCCGCCCATGGCGTCGGGCGCCGGGGCGCGGCGCTGGATCGAGAAGATCGAGGCCACCGAGACGTTGACATCGATATTGCTCGAACCGTCGACCGGGTCGATCACCAGGGCGTAGCTGCCGAGTGGACAGCTATTCGATAGCGGCACCGGCTCTTCGAGTTCTTCGGAGACGAGCAGACAGACGAGCCCGGTGTCTTTGAAGACACGGATGAACGTTTCGTTGGCGTACTCGTCGAGCTTGCGCACTTGCTCGCCCTGGACGTTGACCTCGCCGGTAAAGCCGAGGACATCTTCGACGAGACCGGCCTGGGCAAGTTGGCGGGAGATGAGCTTGGCTGCGAGGCTAATCTGGGCCATCAGGCCCGCGAACTCGCCGGTGGCGTCGGGAAACTGCTGCTGATGCAGGATGTGCTGGTAGAGTGTCGTTCCTCTCTCCAGCCCGGTCGCGTTGCCGTCCATAAGGCCCCCTTAGAACTGACGCAAAAAGCGCAGGTCGTTGGTGTAGAAGTGCCGGATGTCGTCGATGTCGTAGAGCAGCATGGCGATGCGCTCGACGCCGATGCCGGCGGCAAACCCCTGCACCTTCTCAGGATCGTAGCCAACTGCCTGAAAGACGTTAGGGTCGACCATGCCGCAGCCGAGCACTTCGAGCCAGCCGGTGTGCGAACAGGTGCGGCAGCCCTTGCCCGCGCAGGCCCGGCACTGCACGTCGGCCTCGGCGGAAGGCTCGGTGAACGGGAAGTAGCTCGGCCGGAAGCGCACCGGCATGTCGCCGAAGAGTGCCTGCAGGAAGACGGTGACCGTGCCCTTGAGGTCGCCGAAGGTGACTTCCTCGTCGACCGCCAGGATCTCGACCTGATGGAAGATCGGCGAGTGGCGGTTGGTGGGCTGGTCGCGCCGGTAGACCCGGCCGGGCACACAGATGCGGATGGGCGGCTCGTTGGCCTCCATGTAGCGAATCTGCACCGAAGAAGTCTGGGTGCGCAGCACCAGCCCGTCGGGCAGAAAGAACGTATCCTGCATGTCGCGGGCAGGATGGTCGGCGGGGGTGTTGAGCGCCTCGAAGTTGTAGTACTCGGTTTCGATCTGGGGGCCGGTTTCGACGGTGAAGCCGAGGCCGATGAAGATGTCGAGAATGCGGTCGACGGTGGCGGTGAGCGGATGGGGACGGCCCTGGCGCACGAAGCGGCCGGGCATCGTCACATCGAGGGTTTCCGCCTCCAGACGGCGTTCGATCGCCGCGTCTTCGAGGGCCTGGCGGCGGGCGGCAAGCCGCTCTTCGATCGCCCCTTTCACCTGGTTGGCGAGGGCGCCAATCACCGGCCGCTCCTCGGGGGAAAGCTTGCCCATGCCGCCCAGGATGGCGGAGAGCTTGCCTTTTTTGCCCAGGTAGTCGACACGAATGCGCTCGAGGGCACTCAGGTCTTCGCCGCGGTCGATCGCCTCCAGGGCCTCCCGCTGCATGGTTTCGAGTAGCTGCTTCATCGCCCCGACTTGGTTCGTCCTGATCAATCTTACGTCCTGAGCGCGGCTTTTCCGGGCGGGCCCGGGATGTTTCTGGTAAGGTAGAAAGGATTGAGTGTATGGTCCGGAAGCGTCTTGCTTAGCGGGCCTCGGTCACTGCTCCTGACTCATTGGGACTGGGGCCACGCATACGAAGCCCTCGGGAGGCAAGATGGCCAAGCGCCGCAACCAGAAAAAAGAAAAAGCGCTCCGCAACCGCGCCAACGCCCGCAAATTCCGCAAGAAAACGGTCAGCAGCCGCACCAGCCGCCGCCCCGCCTCCGCGGGGGGAGCCGCCTACGACGACGGCGATACTGGCGCTCAGGGCGCCTGAGCCGGTGCCCCACCTTCTGGAGCTGCACCCCTGAGGAAGCTATGGGACGGCGCAGGCAGGTGCTGGTCACGGCAGGGTCGCTGTTTGCACATCTTGTCGCCAGTCGCCAGGTGCTGGCCCAGTCGGTACCGGTCGTCCTCGACACGGTGCTTTCCAGCGCCAACCTCGAACAGGAGTACGCCTACCAGCTCCGTGTTGTCGGTGGAACGGCACCGTTTCGCTGGTCGGTCGTCTCAGGGGATCTCCCTGGCGGTCTGACCCTCGACCCGGAAACTGGGCAGATCGTCGGTACCGCAAACACCTCCGGGCGCACCACTTTTACTGTGCAGGTGGAAGATGCCAACGGCCGCACTGCGAGCCGCCAGTACGCCCTGACTGTCACCGCCAGCGGTTTTCGATTGGAGGCGGATGCCCCGTCTCTGGTGCTCTCTCCCGGCCGGACGACCGTCGTCCGCCTGCGGGTGATCGGCGAATCTCCCTCCTTCATCCCCATCTTTCTCAATCTGGTCTCCAGTCTGCCGCCGGAAGTGGTGTCGAGCTTCGAGCCCAACGTGCTCGAAGCCCCCGCCAACGGCGAGGTCAGCCTCGCATTTGCCGCCGGACCCTCCGCACCCCTGGGAACCTATCCGCTGCGGGTAGCGGCGGTGAGCGGCCAGTACAGTCAGTTTCTTCCCTTGAACCTGGTGGTGCGGCCACCGACGCCCCGCCTCGTGCGTGCCACCCCCGGCGGCGGCACTCCCGGCACCCGCGTGCGCCTCTCGGGAGCCGATCTTGCCGGTGTGCAGACGGTAACGTTCAACGGTCGCCCTGCTCAGTTCACCGCTGGCAGCGACAGCGAACTCACCGCTGTCGTCCCACCCGACGCGACCTCTGGCCCACTCGCCGTCACCACCCGCGGCGGCACCGCCACCCTCGCCGCTGACTTCGTCGTACCGCGCCACGGGCTCTCCCTCGTTCCCCAGAATGTCGCGGCGGCCACCGGCAGCGTTGTCAGAGTGCAAATTCGTCTGGTGGGCAGCCTCGATGTGCCCGTCGGTCTGGCATTGATCGCCACCGACCCGCCGATTCCGGCAACCTTCAGCCCCGACTACCTCGGCCCCGACAACCGCACTGCGACCCTGACCCTTGACACCACCGGGCTGCTTCCGGGTGCCTACCCCCTCGCAGTGACGGCGGGCGAGTATGTGCGCACGACCGTCACCCTGCGCGTTCTGGCGACGCCGCCGCGCCTCATCCGCCTCGCTCCTCTACAGGGCGTGCCCGGAACGGCGTTCGTGCTCGAAGGTCAGGGCTTCCTGCCCGGTGTCCGCCTGCGCCTGGGCACTCTGGAGGTGCCCCTCGACGAGGTCACCCCGTCGCGCCTGCGCGGGCGCATTCCGCCGGGGGCAGCCACCGACCGCCTGCGGGTGCTCAACCCCGACGGACAGACTGCTGTCACCAGTTCTGTCTTTGCCGTGGTCGGACCCTGAGACCTCCACGCTCGTCCAGTCAATGCGCGGTTTATAAAGTAGAATGAACCCGAAAGCGGACCAACTTGGTCCTCTTTGCAGTTCTTGATGGGCTGCTGAGCGTGTTTTGTGCAACGAGGCGAGGCGGATGACCAAAGCGATCTACATGGACAACAACGCCACCACCCCCGTGGATCCGGCGGTGCTGGAGGCGATGCTGCCCTACTTCACCGAAAAGTTTGGCAACGCAGCCAGCCGCAACCACGCCTACGGCTGGGAGGCGGAGGAGGGGGTGGAGCACGCCCGCGCCCAGATTGCCCAGGCCATCAACGCCGATCCGAAAGAAATCGTCTTCACCAGCGGCGCCACCGAGTCGAACAACCTCGCCCTCAAGGGCGTCGCCCAGATGTACCGGGAGAAGGGCAACCACATCATCACTGTCGCCACCGAGCACAAGTGCGTGCTCGACAGCGCCCACTATCTGGAAACCCAGGGCGCACGGGTGACCTACCTCGATGTCAAGCCCGACGGCCTCATCGATCTGGCCGCACTGGAGGCGGCGATCACCCCCGAGACGATCCTCATCTCGGTAATGGCTGCCAACAACGAGATCGGCGTGCTGCAGCCGATCGCCGAGATCGGACGCATCGCCCGCGCCCACGGCGTGCTCTTCCACACCGATGCCGCCCAGGCCCTCGGCAAGGTTCCCCTCGATGTGCAGGCGATGCATGTCGACCTGATGTCGATGTCTGCCCACAAGGTCTACGGTCCCAAGGGTGTCGGCGCGCTCTACGTGCGCCGCAAGAACCCGCGGGTGCGCCTGGAAGCCCAGTTGCACGGCGGCGGCCACGAGCGGGGCATGCGCTCGGGCACCCTCTACGTACCGCTCATCGTCGGCTTTGGTGCTGCCGTCGAACTCGCCGTCGCCGGGATGACCGAGGAAGCCGAACGTACCCGGAACCTGCGTGACCGCCTGCTTGCCAACCTCACCGGCGGTTTGGCCGAAGTGCAGGTCAACGGCAGCCTGGAGCACCGCCTCCCCGGCAACCTCAACCTCAGCTTCGCCTTCGTCGAGGGCGAAGCCCTGCTGATGGGCCTCAACGACACCGTCGCCCTCTCGTCGGGATCGGCCTGCACCTCGGCTTCCCTCGAACCGAGCTACGTGCTCAAGGCCCTCGGCGTCGGCGACGAGCTGGCCCACTCTTCGCTGCGCTTCGGGATCGGCCGCTTCAATACTGAGGCAGACGTCGACCGGGTCAGCGAACGGATCATCGCGGTCGTCAACCGCCTGCGCGAGATGTCGCCCCTCTGGGAGATGCACCAGGAAGGCATCGATCTCAAACAGGTCGCCTGGACCGCCCACTGAACCTTACTTTTGCGAGGAAACCCGTCCCATGCCCTACAGCGACAAGGTCATCGATCACTACAACAACCCCCGCAACATCGGTTCGCTCGACAAGAACGACGACAGCGTCGGTACCGGGATGGTCGGTGCACCGGAGTGCGGCGACGTGATGAAGTTGCAGATTCGGGTCAACGAACAGGGCGTCATCGAAGACGCCAAGTTCAAGACCTTCGGCTGCGGCTCGGCGATCGCCTCCTCGTCGCTGGCCACTGAGTACCTCAAGGGACGCACCCTCGAAGAAGCCCTCGAAATCAAGAACACCGACATCGTCCGTGAGCTGAGCCTGCCACCGGTCAAGATCCACTGCTCGGTGCTCGCCGAGGACGCCATTCGGGCGGCCATCGCCGACTACCAGCAGAAGCAGAAGGCCCGTGCCCACGATGCCGCTCAACAGTAAACCACCATGACGACTTCCGCACCCAAGCGCCTGCCGCGGCGCGGCATCAAGATGACCGACGCGGCCCTCAACGAGATCCTCCGCCTGCGCGAGCGCCGGGGCGACGACCTGCTGTTGCGGGTCGGCGTCAAGGGCGGCGGCTGCTCGGGCCTCAGCTACACGATGGACTTCGAGCAGCCCGAAAACGTCACCGAGCGCGACGAGGTCTTCGAGCAGTCGGGCTTCAAGATCGTCAGCGACAAGAAGAGCCTGCTCTTCCTGTATGGCCTCGTGCTCGAGTACAGCGATGACCTGCTCGGCGGCGGCTTCAAGTTCAACAACCCCAACGCCGAGCGCTCCTGCTCCTGCGGCAGTTCCTTCTCCGCCTGAGCATCCATGGGCGAAGTGCGCCTGTTTCTTGCGCCGGAGCAGTTCGAGGGAACGGGAGCCAGCCTCACCGCTTCCCAACACCACTACCTGCGCCAGGTGCTCCGTCTCAGGGCTGGTGCCCGCTGTCTGGTCCTCGACGGCTGCGGTCGCGCCTGGCGGGGCACCTTCGATGGTGAGCAGTTCATCGCCCTCGCCGACGAATTGCACCCTGCCGGGCGGGAATTGCCCGTGCACGTCTGTCTGGCCTGCGCCGTTCCAAAGGGCGAGCGCTGGGAGTGGCTCCTGGAAAAGGCCACCGAACTGGGCGTC
>Ga0073934_10009307_pt1 | contig 12635 bp, 9 predicted proteins | sample LarsenN4metaG_FD_76834 | JGI IMG/M metagenome (GOLD analysis project Ga0073934, IMG submission 76834) | Hot spring sediment bacterial and archeal communities from British Columbia, Canada, to study Microbial Dark Matter (Phase II) - Larsen... ...
CTCGTTCTTCAGGGAGAAGCTGACGTGATTCGCCAGGTAGGCGTTGGTGGCGGGGTTCTTACTGTCGGCCACGAACTTCTGGTATCGCTTGCTATAGCCGGCGCCAATGAAGGACAACCTTGGAATGCGCGACTTGGTCGGGGTGCTGTTGGTGTCCGTCAAGTAGAGGTCACCCAAAGGAACGGGATAGATGTTGGTGTTGCACAGTTCAAACCAGTCATCGCCGCCGCCGCTGTCGTCAGCCATCCATTCATTGATTTTGAGTCCCGTAACCGGGCTGAGCGGAGTGGGGTTGTTGGTGCGTCCGCGGGTCGGAAAGCAAAGCTGCCAACTGTTGTCGCCGTCCGGGACACGCCCCAGAGAGTAGTCGGTGGGCTGGAGGCCGTACTGGACCCAGTCCACCAGGCCCCCTCCGTTGGACGGTTTGTCGTAGAGATAGACATAACCGCCGTTGGCTCCCAGCCCGAACTGAGCGTTGGTGGAGGAGTTCGTCATCGAGGAATTGCAGGTGATGACCAGGAATCCCCGGGCCGGAATGATGGTTCCCGGAGCAAAGACGAAGCGCCGCGGATAGGCGTTGGAGTCGGTAAAGCTGGCATCCGACAGGTTGATGGGGCTGGTCGTGGTGTTATAGAACTCGACCCAATCGGTCACCGTGCCGTCGGGGTTGGGATAACTCTCGTTATTGGCCATGAACTCGTTGATGCGGACGCCAGTGATCTGACTCCATCCCGAGACGATCGTCACCAGAAGAAGGGCGCCGATGGCAATTGCGTGCGCTACCTTTCGTCGTATGTGTTTTGCTTCAGGCATAAAGGTCGAAAAAAATTAACATGATTGCCAGGGAGTGGCCAGAGTATTGATGACCCCTCAGGTGGCCGAGAGCGCCGACGGGCGATTCCGACGGGCACACCAGGCGCAGAGGCCAAGAAACAGGAGATTGAACACGCCGAGAGTCTGAATCACCGCGACAAAGGAACCGTGGTTGAAAAAGAGCGCGGCCACGTAGCCGGCCACGACCAGGACCAGCCACGGAACCACCTTGAAGACACGGCGAGCCATGAGATCGTTGAGCAGGACATTGGCCAGGGCCAGGGGGACCATCACGAGGGCAAACCACCGCACCAGAGGGACGGCGGCCTGATAGGAGTCCTTGCCGTAGATGATGGCGAGCACCACGGGGGACAACAGAGCCAGAGCCAGGGCCCCCAGGGCAGCCATGCCGCCTGTGACCACCAGTGCAAGGCCCCTGACCCCGCTGTGCTCCGAGAGGGCTTCGCTGCGCACGACTTTGGGGAACATCACCTGCACCACCGGTCCGGTGAACGCCACCAGGGCCCGGCCAAGAGTGCCTGCAGCCATGTAGAATCCGGTCTGCTCTTTGTCGAACCAGGCCTGGACGAAGAGGGGATCGGCACTGAACATGAACTGGTAAGCGCCATAGCCGAAGGTGAGAGGGATGACACGTCCCAGCCAGGCCTTCCAGGAGGCCGGCGCGCCAGGCCCCAGCCAGGTCTGACGGGTAAACCAGGCGAAGATGAACAGGCTGGCCAGCGCCCCGGCCAGGATGCCGCCCGCCATCCCGGCGGCGTAGCCCTGGAAGACCAGGACGATAACCGCTACCGTGGCGACCCGCCCGATGCCATTCAGCATAGCGGCCCATCCCACCCAGAGAAAATTCTGTTGGCCCAGGAGAATGCCTCCAAAGACAGGTGACCAGATGGCCGCCAGACCCACCAGCAGGGTAAGCCAGAGGCCAACCGGATTGCTGATCTTCCATTGAGCGAGCAGGGCCTCTCGCAAAAAAAACACGAGCAGGGCAGCGGCCAGCCAGATGACGAGTCCGCCGAGCAGGACGCCGCGAGCGGTGCGCGCCAGTTGCCGTTGTTCCTGGTCAGTGATGGCGGCGGCCGCCTGCTGGGCAAAGACCATTTGGAGGCCCAGGGCGGGAATGCTCATGCAGTTCAGGACGGCCAGAAGCAGGCCCAAAACACCGTATTCGGATTCGGGGATTTTTCGGGCGAACGGATGCACGCCGTAGAGGGCCAACCCACCCACCACGGTGGCGAAAACCATCCAGCTACTCTGGCGGAAGAACGTCTTGTTGCCGGACTGCACGGTCATGGGAGCGAGAGCAGGAATCGTCTCAGAATCTCCGTGGCGTGAAGCACGGATTTCCATTCAATCCATTCGTCGGCGGTGTGGGCCTGACGGATGCTGCCTGGTCCGAAAAGGACGGACGGAATGCCGCCATGCGATAGGACGGAAGCGTCGCTGAAGAAATCGGCTCCCAGGGGGTGGCGCTGCCGGGCGCAGCGCATCAGGTCGCGCACCAGTGGCAAGCCCGGGTCCGTTTCCAGGGGAGGACATGGCTTATCGGGATAGGTGGGCCGGACGATCACAGAAACACCAGAGTCGCGAAACAGAGCGCGCAACTCTTGATGGACTTGAGGGTTAGTTTCGCCCGGCACGGTGCGGCGGTCGAGGAGGGCGGTGCAGCGGTCGGGCACGATATTGGGCTGCGAGCCACCCCGGATGACTCCTGTATTGACAGTGGGGCTGCCGAGCAACGGGTGGCGCCTGGTCTCGAGCCGGCGGGCGTATTCGCTCTCGACCACCTCGACCGCCCTGCTCATGGCCAGGATGGCATTCAGTCCAAGCCTGGGGCAGGAGCCGTGGGAGGCGCGCCCTCGGGTTTCGAGGGTGGTCCAGCAAGCGCCCTTGTGGGTGGTAACCACCTGGAGGGCTGTGGGTTCGCCAACAATTGCCAGGTTGGCTTTGATGCCCCGGCGCGCCAGGAAGCGTGAGCCAGACTGGTGGTGTTCTTCGTCCACCAGCAAGGCCAGGACGATTTCGGTGTGTTGCGGGCGGGGGCGCCGGCATGCCAGATGCGTGATTGCCGCGAACATGGCGGCCACACTGCCTTTGGTGTCGCAGGCGCCGCGGCCGTAAAGGCGCCGGCCTTGGATCGTGGGCCGGAAGGATTGTTCGCCGAGGCCCGGGTCGCCCACCGTATCCGCATGAGGGGCAAGGAGAATGCGGTTGTGCAAGCGACCAGGTGGGGTGAGCCGGGCCATGAGATTGCGCCGTCCCGGCAGGACTTCCTCGAGATCCACGTCCAGACCCGCCCGAGCGGCTTGGGCCGCCATGTAATCAACGACCCGGTGTTCTCCGACACGCGGGTCGCCGTCGGGCAGGCAGGCGGGGTTCACGCTGGGAAGCGCGATCAATTCGCAAAGCAGCTTTATCGGATCGGTGGTCACCGTCGGACGAAAAACTAAAACGGCCTTGAGGGGGTGAGAAGCAAATTCCTGGGTGCCGGCTTCCTGGATCCAGGAGCATCTGTGGCGGCGCAGAGGCGCCCTCCGCCGCCAGGCTCAAAATACTTCAAATTACCCAAAATTGTCGCAATCCCCCACCCTTTCCAGACAGGGTCTGAGGTTAATCATAGATGAGTCGCAGGCGCTCGACGGAGCGCGGTGTGGGCGCCGGAAAGCCGCGCCGACGGTTTTTGAGCTGGGACGTCATGGGTTTCACTTGTGCTTTGAATGGAACATGGACCGTGAAGGTTGGCGGATGCCCGTTACCCGGTAACGTGAATCACAGGGACCGGATGCCCCAGGGATGGCGGCGGGCGAGAGATGATGCCGACGGCGTGGGTCAGGGTTCGAAGCCGGCATTGACCGGCAGGGACACAGGAGGCTTGAGTGGAGTGGGCAGCCGTTACTCCTGTTTGAACCTTTGACCACAGGGTGGTGTAAGGAGTGAAGAGCCGCTGGCAAACCCCGGCCCCCGTGAAGGCCGACTCGGGCGCCGTCGAAAAAAACATCGAAGTCCACATCAACCGCCGCTTCATACGCCAGGGACGGAGCTGGAAGCCCCACCGCGCCGAACGCCTGCTCCAACTCAGACAACTCCTGGCCCACCCGTCCGCCCGGAACCAGTGTTGGAAAACCCAACCCCAGTTTCACCTCAAACCCCACCCGCCTGAATCTCCCTCCAACTGAGAATTGATAAACACTACCGAGGGGCCAGCGGCCATGTCTTTGAACTCGACAAGGCCACTGGCATGACCTAGCGTCCGCCTTGTTTTCATCCTTGGAGAACTGTCCGTCGCCCGGGTGTTTATGAACACCGAATCTCGGCCCAAGTTGTCACGATATGGGAAGCCGCTGAGCGCCGTCGCCTGCGAAGAGCCCTCTCTCATCTTTTGCGAGCAGGCCGGAAAACGGGAACTGCTCATGGCGGCGGGAACAAGGGAGAACTGCCAGTCCGGCGGCCTGATCCTGGAGAGCGTGACGCACCTGCGCTGTGCGGACCAGTGTGTTTGCGAGTGGTTGGACGAGGTATCGGTTCACTGGGACGATGGCGTCTGGCAGTTGGAGGCCCTGCCTGCGAAGGACCAGATTCTGTTCACTTCGCCGACACCTCCCGAGGTGATCTTCATCTCCAGGGCGGACTTCGACCAACTTCAGGGGAAGCTGTCCTCCGGACCTGCCCGGGTCTACGAAGCTGCGCGCGCATTGCGCGACGGGTCGATAGACGACGACTCGACGGTCAAGCCGGCCTTTGGTTTCCAGACCACCCATTGGACCCTGATTCTCTCAGCCGGGGATCTCGCCTTAGTCGGCAGTAAGCAGGCCCTCCTCCAGTTCTGCACGGCCTACTACGAGCCGGTGTACGCCTATGTGCGCTGGAAAACCGCCAACCAAGCGGATGCCAAGGAACTAACGCAGGCGTTTTTCGCCTGGTTCCTGGAGAAACAGGTGCTTTCCAAAGTCAGGCGGGAGGGAGGCCGATTCCGGTCTTACCTGCTGACCGTCCTGAAGAACTTCCTGATCAATGAGATCGCGAAAGGCGCCACCATCAAAGAAGGCGGCGGGAAGACATTTGTCCCTTTCGATGACGATGTTGAGGCGCGGTATCAGAAGGGCTTCAGCACGGAGGCCACTCCCGAGGAGCTGTTCGACCGCAAGTATGCCTTGAGCGTGCTCGATCAGGTCCTCAAGCGGTTGCGTGACGTTTATTGTGAGAGGGGCAAAGGGCGGCTCTTTGAGCTTCTGCAGGATTGTCTGACAGGGACACAGGAGAAGGGCTGCTATGAAGCAGCATCGCAGGAACTGGGCATGAGTCAGGAGGCACTGCGCATGGAAGTATGCCGAATGCGGCGGACGTTTCGCAGGTTCCTGCGCGAAGAAGTGGCCGCAAGGGGCACCAAGCCGGAGGAGATCGAGGAGGAAATCCGTTACCTCCTGACAATCTTAAGTCGCTGGTAGGCAATAGACAGAGTCTTGGACGAGGCGACGCCGAGCCGTCCACTTCTTAACCGCCAGATTGTCTGTCACAACACGCTGGAGTTCTTGTGGTAGTGGATAGAAACCATGAATTCACCCGAACGCACCTGCAAACAATGCGGGAGACCGATCCCGCCGGAAGCCCGGCAGGACCATGGCCCGCAGTGTCGGTCTAAGTCCACGGCAGAGTGTTACAGGATGGAAGAGTGCTCCTCCCCCTTTTCGCGGAGTCTCCAAAAGGCGGCCTGGATGTGTCTTCAGATCCTGTGCGGCCTCTTGGCGTGGATTGATGCCCCAGCCGCCACCCACTATGTCTGGCAGGACAGCCCCAACCCCACCGTGCCCTTCACGAACTGGGCCACCGGCGCCCATACCATCCAAGAGGCGGTGGACGCCGCTCAAGCTGGCGACACCGTTCTGGTCACCAACGGGGTCTATAGTCCCTTCTCCATTTACCCCCCCCATTATCCTCTTGAGCGCCAACGGTCCTACCGTCACCACCGTCAACGGAGGTGGCACCAATGGGTGTGCTACACTCTCATACGCCGCCTGTATCAGCGGGTTCACCCTGACCAACGGAGCCGCAGATGAGGGTGCCGGCGTTTGGTGCGACTCAATCGATTCGTTAGTCACCAACTGCGTGATCGTCAGCAACCGGGCTTATGAGCGCGGGGGCGGCGTGTTTGGCGGCACGCTGTTCGGTTGCCAACTCACGGGGAACCATGCTGGTGAGGGTGGCGCTGCTTACGCAAGTGTGCTGCACAACTGCACACTCATGCGCAACACTGCACCCACAGGCGGCGGGGCATGTTCAAGCGCACTGGACTCCTGCTCACTGACTGAGAACTCGGCTTCGAACGGGGGCGGAGCTGCGGGGAGCACACTGGTCGTCTGCACCGTGAGCAACAACAAAGCATGGGAAAGTGGTGGAGCCACTACGGGATGCACTCTTTACTCGTGCTCAGTCACCGGGAACCAGGCTTGGGAAGGCGGCGGTGGAGATCAAAGCAGCACTCTCTTTAATTGTACAGTTACAGGCAATACCGCTATCCGGGAAGGTGGTGGTGTTCGCGGCAGTGTTCTCTACAATTGCATCGTCTATCACAACACTGCACCCGACGGCCCGAACTATTCTGAGGCGACCTTTGAGTATTCCTGTGCCAATCCGCTTCCACCCGGAGTTGGCAACATTGCCGTCGATCCTCAGCTAGCCTCTGCCACCCACCTCTCGATCACCTCTCCGTGCATTAACGCAGGGAGTAATGCCTACAGCAGAGGAGTTGACATCGATCATCAAGCTTGGACGGTTCCGCCTTGCATAGGGGCTGACCAGGTTGTGCCAAGTAGCCTCTTTGGTCCTCTGGTCGTGGACATTGTCCCAATGTATTCTCAAGTTCTTGTCGGTGTTCCAGTAGTGTGGAGTGCCACCATTGACGGACCTGTCACCGGTAGCGTTTGGGATTTTGGTGACGGCACGATGCTCACCAATTGCCCCTATGTAAACCATCAATGGACCAACCGGGGCACCTACATCGTACGCCTCACCGTCTTTAACAGAAGCTTCCCACAAGGCGTTTTGGATACGAGACAGATCGAAGTGGTCGAGCACGTGGTTCACTACGTCAATGGTGCCAACCCAGCGCCAGCCTTTCCATTCACCACCTGGGCATCAGCCGCCAACTCCATCCAGGACGCTGTGGATGCTGCTGCCCCCGGGGCCCTGGTGTTGGTGACTGACGGCACCTACAACCGCATTACGGTCGACAAGCCCCTCACTGTATCGAGCGTCAACGGTCCGGCAAGCACAGCCATTGTTGGGTATGGTTTAAGATGTGCCGCACTTGCAGGGCACGCCATCTTGAGCGGCTTTACCCTGACCAATGGATTCGCCTACCTCCAGGATGGCGGCGGTGTGTGGTGCGACTCTTCAGCAGTCGTCACCAACTGTGTCATCACAGGAAATTCGAGCTACACCTATTGGGACGATGGTTGGCAGATGCCGGGCGGGTCTGGCGGCGGCGTGCACGGTGGAAACCTCTACAACTGTACCTTGAGCGGTAACCGAGCAATCTATGGGGGGGGAGCCCACGGAAGTACGCTCCACAACTGCACCCTCACCGGTAACCCGGACGGCGGAGCCGCTGGCAGCACCCTCTACAACTGCATCGCTTACTTCAATCCAGGTTTCAACGCCGCATCGTGCAGCCTCACCCACAGCTGCAGCATTCCCATTCCCACCAACGGCATTGGTAACATCACCAACGAACCCGTCTTCGTGAACCTGGCGGGTGGAGACCTCCACCTCCAGTCCAACTCCCCCTGCATCAACGCCGGGGCCAATGGCTACGTGTCGTCGGGAATCGACCTGGATGGAAACCCCCGCATCGCGGGCGGCACGGTGGACATCGGCGCCTATGAGTTTCAGAATCCGTCCTCCACCATCTCCTACGCCTGGCTCCAGCAGTACGGCCTGCCCACCGATGGTTCTGCCGACTTCACCGATGCCGACGGCGACCTTTTGAACAACCAGCAGGAATGGACGGCGGACACCAATCCCACCAACGCCGGCTCCGCCCTCCGAATCACATCCATCGCCTATCCCCCATTGGTGGAGTTCACGTTCCACAGCTCTGCCTCCCGCACCTACAGCCTGACCCGTTGCGCCAACCTTGAGGCCTCAGTGTGGAGCCTTGTGCCAGGCGCCACCGACATTCCCGGCACCGGTGCCGCCTTGACCCTCACCGACACCAACTTTGCGCCGCCATCCTTCTACCGCGTCTCAGTGAGACTGCCCTAATGACGCCCTTGGACCTGTAGTTATGTCACCTGAACGCACCTGCAAACAATGCGGGAGACCGATCCCGCCGGATGCCCGGCAAGACTGGTGCCCACACTGCTTACTGTTGTTGGCAACAGAGCCTAATGCCAAGGAGAGGGGGACCGGGCTTGACGAGTCCTCCAGGCACTTGTGGGCAGGCGATTATGAGCATCTTGAGGAAGTGGCCTGCAGCGAAATGGCCATGGTGTACAAGGCCCACCAGATCAGCCTCGACCGGATGGTGGCGCTGAAGGTGATGATGAGCCATAGGCTCGAGGACCCGTTCATCGCCAGGCAGTTCCAGGTGGAGGCAAGGGCCATCGCCAGCCTCGAACACCCCAACATCGTGCCGATCTACCAGGTTGGAGATCACCAGGGCCTCCAGTTCTTCGTCATGCGATTCATTGAGGGAGGAAGCCTGCAAGAGCGCATTCGCGCCGGAGAATTCCGGGCGCCGGACAGGGCCCAGGGCGCTTCGCGCAAGAGCCTCCGTGGATGGAATCGGTCCATCGCGCACCTAGTGCTGCTGATCGCCCGGGCGGTGCGCCTCGCTCATCAGAACGGCGTGCTGCACCTAGATCTCAAGCCGGCGAACGTGCTGATGGACCTGGAGAACCAACCTCACGTGACCGATTTTGGCCTGGCTCAGGTGCTGGCGCTGGATGAAACCGGCATTGAGCGATGCGTCATCGCCGGCACGCCGGGCTACATGGCGCCAGAGCAGGTGTCGGACAGCGACCGCAGGCTGACCACCGCCACGGACGCCTACGGCCTGGGAGCGATTCTGTATGAACTCCTGACTGGCCAGCCACCCTTCCACGCGGAATCGCCGCAGGAAACCATGGCCTTGGTCGTAAGCCGTAAGCCCAAAGCCCCGCGCAGCATCAATCCGGCGGTGGACAAAGACTTGGAGGCCATCTGCCTGATGTCCCTGAAGAAACTCCCGAAGGAGCGCTACGGCTCGGCTCGTGAGCTGGCGGAGGATCTTCAGAATTGGCTGGATCACCGGCCCATCAAAGCCCGGCCCGCGAGGAGGCCTCAGCGAATGATGTTGTGGGCGAGACGGAACCCAATCTTGGCGGTGGGGGAAGTTGTGGTGTTGTTGTTGCTGGTGACCGTGATCGTTTTACTGGCCAGAGTGGCCGAGGAAGGCGCGAAAGCCCGGGAGGTCTTCCGCAGGGAAGTGACCGCAGGGCTGAATGAGCTCTGGAATAAGGCCGGTGAGGCGGATTACAGGGTGTCGTCCGAGAAACGCCGGGCGCTGATTGGTCGCTCGCCACTGAAGGAGACAGTGAACGTGACCGGGGAGAGGCGGCTGGTCTTCGCGGTCTACACGCACAGGAAACCGGACAAGATGCTGGAGGGTTTCAGTCCCGTGCTGGATCGCATCGAGGAGAAGCTGGGAATGCCGGTGGATTTCATCATCTACAAAGGGTACTCCAACGCGATTAACGCGCTGATCCAGGGGAAAGTCCACTTTATGAAGATCGGCCCCGCTTCCTACGTGGAAGCGCAAGCCCAGACGATGAACACGCAGAATCCCATCCTGCTCGTCCAGCAGATCCATGATGGCAAAGCGCGAATGTATGGGGTCATCTTCGTTCGCTCGGACAGTCCGATTGACGACCTCCAGGAGCTGAGGAACCATCCGAATCTCGCCAACAGGCTCTTTGCCTTCGGTGATCCTAGTTCCACCTTCGGGAGCTACATGGCCCGGGCCACCCTGGTCGGTGCGGGAATCTACGCCACAAATCTCACCGGTCACCTGCACCTTCCCAGCCATGATAAGACGGTTGAAGAAGTGCTGACCAACGCCAAGGTGGTCGCCGGTGCGGCCAATGCCAACGTCGTGGCAGATGCAAACACCAGAGGGGACAAGCTCAAGGTCATTGCGCTCATGGAGTGTGTGACTTTTCCCTGGGTAGCGGCCACCAACCTGAATGCCACCCACGCGCATGTGATCCAGCGGTTCCTTCTTGGACTCGAGGACCGGAGGATCCTGAACGGTATTGATCCGAGCTGCACCGGTTTTCAAAAAGCCAGCCCAGGTGACTACGCCCCACTTAAGCTGGAAATGGCGAGGGGGAGACAATTCGAGATGCCCGAGTGAAGCCGGTATGCTATCCACCAGATCCCAGACCAGACTTACAAGGAATCTGTCTTGAGCCTGAATCCGGCAGTCAACCTCCTGTCCCGATTATAAGTGCCTGCAATAGAGATAAATCCAACTGCTCAGCAAGTGCACACTTTCCGGATGACAAGTACCGGTTTCATAAGGTGTTGTAATCAAAAAAGTGCCCTCAGTTTCGAGGAGTCCAACTGCCGAATCTAATGTGAAAACCAGTTCTACGAAACCACTGCTTCTCAGCACACTCATCTCGATCCAGTTCATGGGCGGTGCCCCGGCCGTCCTGGCCGATGAGCGCGACGACAAGATCCGGGAACTGGAGAAACGTCTGGAGGTGCTGGAACGCAAATACCAGGCCCTCGAACAGGAGACCCGCGCCAGGAGCCCCGAACCCGGTGCCAAGGCCCCGGCCGTTCCGGTCGTGACCAGCGCGGCCCCGGCCAAGGAGGCGGCGGCGACGGAACCGATGAACGCAGCGGCACAGGCCAAAGCGCCGGAGGCGGCCAAGTCAGCCCCGGTCCTCTCGGTTGGGTCCTCTGGCTTCAAGATCAGCTCCGCTGACAGCGCATTCGCACTCCGCTTCCGCGGGCTTCTCCAATTCGACTACCGCGCGTTTCTCGACGATGAGCCGGAGGATGTGGACACGTTCACCTTGCGGAGGGCGCGGACGATTTTCGAGGGCGTGGTGTTTCGGGATTTTGACTTCCAGACCACCTTGGACTTTGGCGGTTCCCAGAAGAACATCGTCCGTGACGCGTGGCTGAACTACCGCTACGACCCCGCCCTGCAACTAAGGGTGGGCAAGATGAAACCACCCGGGAACCTGGAGCGATGGGAAAGCGCCGGGAACACGTTTTTCATCGAGCGCGCTGGGGTATCGGCACTCTCACCCAGCCGGGACCTTGGCGTGATGTTCCATGGGGAGCTATGGCCGGGGGAGGAGACTTACACCCAACGTCTGGGCTGGAAGGGTTTGCTCAATTACCAGGTGGGCGTGTTTAATGGGGTGGGAGACGGCTGGACAGCGGAGAAAGCGGACTTTGACGACAGCAAGGCTGTCGAGGCCCGAGTTTTTGTTCATCCCTTCTTGAAGTCCGACCTCGCACCGCTCAAAGGGTTTGGAGTGGGGTTAGCCGGGAGCTATGGACAAGCGGAGGGGCGGTTGGGGCTGCCGGATGGCGGAGGTTATTCCAGTGAGGGGCAATCGGATTTCTTTGCTTACGGCCAGGGCGTGATCGTGGACGGGCCGCAGTGGCGGCTCTTTCCCCAGGCTTATTACTACTGGGGTCCTTTTGGGCTGATGGCGGAATATGGTTTGTCCTCCTCCGAAATGAGCCTGGAGTCATCGCCGGATGTGTCCGACCGGGTGGAGAACACCGCCTGGCAGGTCAGCGCTGGTTACATGCTCACCGGCGAGAACGCCACGTTCAAGGCGGTGACCCCCAAGCGGAACTTCGACCCCCGGAAAGGGGGCTGGGGCGCTTGGCAGGTGGTGGCAAGGTACTCCCGGTTCTTCGCGGACGATGCCGCGTTCCTCTATTTCGCCGACGCGGAAACCTCGGCAGACGGCGTCTCGACGTGGGGTTTGGGCCTGAACTGGTATCTGAACCGGAACGTCCGCACCTCGTTTGATTACTTCGACGCCAGCTTCAGTTCTGCCAATGGCGCGGCATTGTCACGCCCTAGCGAGCGGGTCTTCCTCATGCGATTTCAGCTCATGTTTTGATCACAACAGCCCCGGCATCATGGACACGGCTCGTTCCATCCGAGACATATCTGCTCCACCCCTTTTCCTTTGCACTCTCCTCATCCATAAACCTCAAACCGGCAGTTGGGAAGCTGGCCAGGGAGTGGAAGTCATTGGTGTGATGGGGCACGCCGTGGCAGATCGCTTCCGTGGAACCTCACCCGCAGGGTGAAAGGCTGGGCCCCCCGTGCCGCCGCCGCTCCTGCGGTCTTCTCGGGGCCGATGACGGTGGACGCGCTGGACCGGCGCTTCCGTGTCGAGTGGGATCCGCAGGCGCCGGTCACCCCGCTGGGTCAACTGGTCTTCTTTGCGCAGTTTCGGGCCGCGGGAGGCTGTTCGAGGACTGGGTGCGGACCTGTCCGCTGCGGTTTAGCCATCCGAACGCGCAGACCCGGACCGATCTGTTGAGCACCATCACCCTGGCGATTCTGGGCTGCGCAGTCTGGCCGACGGGGGCGTTGCGCACGACCTCACGTCCCGCGTTGCGACAGCCGCGGATTCTGGGCCTGGGCGTGACGGTCAAACCGATCTACGGCTACCAGGAAGGCGCGGAGGTGGGTTACAAACCTGCCCAAGCCTGGCCGGCCCAGCACACCTGCCACACACTGTTCCTGCGCCACCTGCGGCTGGTGCTGGATGTGGAGGTGC
>Ga0073934_10009308_pt1 | contig 12635 bp, 9 predicted proteins | sample LarsenN4metaG_FD_76834 | JGI IMG/M metagenome (GOLD analysis project Ga0073934, IMG submission 76834) | Hot spring sediment bacterial and archeal communities from British Columbia, Canada, to study Microbial Dark Matter (Phase II) - Larsen... ...
GCAGTCGGCGGTGTTCTTCCCCCTGAACATTCTCCTTTTCCTGCATCCGAGCCCTGAGATGTGGGATTTTTTTATGATCTTGAGGATTCTGCTGGCTGGTATCTTCGCTTACGGCTTCTTCCGTCGTTTCCTGGAGTTGGGAGAACCGGCAGCTTTTGTGGGAGCTATGGCCTTTATGTTCTCCGGCCATCTGATCTTAAATATTAATATAGTCTATATCAATGCGGTGGTTCTTTTACCCGGACTTTTATACGTCTCTGAGAGGCTGGTTCGGATTCCTGATGTAAGCAATGCCGCTTTAACCGGGGTCGTGATCGGTTTAATCATTCTGGGGGGCCATCCGGAGTCGACTTTTTTTGCTCTCTTCTATGCCGCGAGCTATTACCTCTTCCTGTGTCTGACTTCCCTTTCTTCTTTTTCTGCTTTCTGCCGACGGTTATCTTTCTATGCAGGGGCCTTATTCCTCGGTTTTCTTCTTTCATCCATCATGCTTATCCCTTTCCTCGAGTTTGTAAAAATGGGGAATGTTGGGCCGCATGATGCCAGGTATATGAAAGTGGGACTTGCTACGGTTTCCCCCTCTCGTTTGTTTGGACTCTGGGTGCCCTACTTCTGGGGACCTCTTAATGAGGCTTGGGACCCTCAGCTCCTTTGGCAGTTCTTTCCCGGATACATAGGCATCGTAGTCGCTCTGCTCGTCGTCACCTTGGGGATGCAAGGACTGGCCTTCCAAGGGAAGTCCCTCTTTTTCACAGGAATGATTTTCTTTTTCCTGGTCAAGGGCTACGGTCTTTCGACCGTTTTCAATGATTTTATCGGTCATCTTCCAGTATTCCGGGTCAGCCTTTTTACCCGGTATTTTCCGGGAGAGTTTATGTTTTCCACAGCCGCCTTGGTAGGGGTCTTTATACAGCGGCTGCTAGAAGAACGTATCCGGATGCGGTATCTATACTTATCTTTATCTCTCGGGCTTGCTTCCCTAGGGCTGCTGCTCTGGCTCAATTACGCGAGTTTGTTGCAGCATAATAAGCTAGATTACGCGATCCGGCAGGCGTCGCCTCCGATTATCCTCTGTTTGGGCGTTGGAATAGGAGCCTGGTTGCGTACCAAGAAGACGATATCCTCTACGACCCTGGCCTCCATCTTGGGCCTCCTTCTCATTTCAGAGCTTTTTATCTGGGTGCCCAAAATTCACTACAAAAGATCCGAGCTGGCTATGTACCGAGATCCGGCTCCTTATATAAAGTTTATCAAGCAGGACCCAGAGATTTTCCGAGTCTACGGACTGGATGGCTTTTTATTTCCTAATATGTCGAGCGGTTACGGATTGGATGATATCAGGTATCTGAATGCCATAACTACTATTCGATATACCGACTTTTTCTCAAAATTACTCGGTTTTTATAACCGGTTTTTCAACCTCCTCAACGTAAAGTATATTGTAGCATCTCCATGGACTCCGGCCCCGGCTCCTTTCTTTACTCAAGTTTATCATCATGAGGCCAACGTTTATCGCAACGAGCATTACTTTCCGAGGGTCTTTATCGTCCATCGGGCTGAAATCCTGCCCGATTCCGAAGCCGCTATCAACCGACTGAGAGAAGAATCCTTTGATCATAGAACGCGGATCGTTCTGGAGGAGGAAGTGGAAGATCTGGCCATGTTGACGGGATATCAAGCTCCCCCGGTCGATAATTCTACAGCTAAGGTTGTGATCCACACGCCGAACCGAGTCGTTGTAAGAACCCAGATGGAACATGCTGGGTTTCTCGTTTTAAGTCATTCATACTTTCCGGGCTGGAAGGCTTTTGTGGATGGTTTGGAGAAAAAGGTTTATCTGACCGATTATTTGATCCAATCCGTGTTTCTGAATCAAGGGGCTCATACGGTGGAGTTTGTTTATCAGCCCATGTCTTATAAATTAGGAGCCTGGTTGATGCTGCTGGGATGCGCAATGATCGTAGCCGCTTGGGTTTATTCAAACACGACGACCTGAAAGTAAATGGTTGATTTTGGGGAAACTATTCAGATAAGAAGCTTTTGGCCAAGTCTGTAGCATGAATCGGGTAGGGATGCCGAAGTATTGTCAAGAGGTTTCCCATCGTGAGCTCCAGGAAATCCTGGATTCGCAGCTTACTGGTGAAATGCTGATTAAACAAAACATTTTGAGCCGTTTGATCTAATTATTCTTTGTGAAGCGGTTAGTTAATTTTGCTTGCATTTTGTTAGTAAATCGGGCGATTTCATCCATGATGAAGATCCTTTTCCCATTTTTTGGGGTTTGTGTGCCTTTTCTATCGAATCTTATGGCATGCTTAAGTAATTTTCATTTTATACCTCTAGAATTTGTTCTGTGGTTAAATTCCTCACATCGGTGATCAGTACCCGCATGATCTTCTGATCTAGGTTCATCCTGGATTATTACCATCCGTCAGCACCTTAAAAAGGCAAGCGAGGACATTCGACTTTAAACGCGTGATAATAAACTACCTTATCAAATACCGTGGTCCGCTTCTTACCAAACACCTCAACCTTCTCGGCTTTCCAGGTTAATTTTAGATAAATCTGAGACTTCGATACCGCTGTGGTGAAAACGCAAGCAGGCAGTTTTGAAGTGGCTAACAGCTGGGAGAACGAGAAAGTAATGATGATCTTTTTACGACTCTGGCAGCATCCTTGGGGAGCAGGTCCCCAGTATACCTATTAGCAGATAGCCGAGGTGTTTGGTTATAAGGATCGCCAGGAAGTGAATAACTATCGGCGGCGATTTTTGCAGTGTGGGGGAGAGTTTATGAGATTTTTACAACGCAAGCGCAAGGTAGATGCCGAGGCGGTAGAGATGGTGGAAGAGGAGTTAAAGAGAAAGATTTGGAGTTCTATGACCGACTTAGGCCAGAGAGTCAATCAGCGCCTGGGACGAAAGGATCTGACGGTGGCCAACATTGAAGCGGCTCTGGAGCAGATTCCCTGCATGGTAATTCGGCAGGAGCTTATCCCCAAATGGGAAGAAGGAGTTTGGCATCCCAAAGAACAGACGATCTTAGAGGAAGTGCTTGAGGCGCTCGAAGGAGAAGAGCAGGCGTCTAGGGAACGAGCCGTGGAACTGTTACGGGGAGTAGGGATAAAGTCAAAGCCCTTTGAGATAGACGAGGTGATACAGAAGAGCCAGTGGGAGGCAGTGGAGGAGTTATTAGAGGTGGATCGACCGGGTTGCAGTTTATCTTTGAAGACGCAGCAGATGGTGTTTGCGAGGAATCTGTATTATTGGAGTGTGCCGCTATCTCGAATTGGGAGGTGGCTGGGGAGGGGAAAGAGCACGATCTATGGACGGGTCATCGGTTTAGCTCTAGCTTTATGGAGCGTGGTGGGGGGTTGGGTAGAGAATCCGGTGAAGGGGAGCCGGGTGTATGTCGATGAAGTGGGGTTGAAGATCCGAAAGAAGTGGCATTACTGGTATTTGGCTTTAGACGATCAGACGGGCTTACCCCTATTAGGACATTTGTTGGGGAGTCGAAGTGAGTGGGCGTGTCGATGGTTTATGGTGAAGTTGAAGGCCATGGGACTATCCAAGGACGATTCATACCGATGGGCTAGCTGGATATATAGGGGCCATAGTCAAAGTGTTTTGCTTGTCTAGACATCTGGGCTGTTTATTTCATCATCAACAAGGCGTGAGCCGGTATGTGAGGAAGTATTTGGGAGGGTTAAAACAACCGGAGGCCGAAGAGGTGAAAAAGAAGAGGAAACAGGTGGTGCAAACCAAAGATCCCCGCACGGTGATACGTCGGTTGAAGCGATTGGAAGCCGACGAGGCTAAGCATCATTGGGGAATAGGGAGTTGGCTGGCTACTACGTGGAAGAACTTGGATCGATTGCTGCCCGCGCTTAGTGGCAATAAGTATGCGACGACCACGAATAAGATTGGGAGGTTTTTTAGAACTTTTAAGAGGTTTTACAAGACCCGAGGAGGCTTTCATTCAGTGTTGAGTGACAAGCGGAAGTTGATCTTATTTTTGGTGGTGTATCTATTGACCCAATCTCAATCATTTCAAGCAGCAAACATGAACGCTCACTTTGAACCCGCCCGTATTGTACACTTTTTCTCTTGACAGATTTGACGGGCTAAGCTACAGTTTTTAGCAATAAAAGGGGAAGAAAAGTTCAAGGAAAGACGAATCTAATTCGGAGCTCGGAATTACCGAATATAGGGGCGATCGTACGGGATCGCCTCTAAAAAGGGCACCTATAAAGGGATCTCCTTACAGAACCATGGGCATTCAAGTTCATCAAGTTAAAGGGGACGTGATCGAATTAATTTTCAATCCTCGGGAAGACGATCTGCGGGTTGGAGAGAATCTATGTATTTTAGAGCGGGGAGGGCATCGCGGCATCATTGTCCAAATCCTGGAGTTCCGCATGGTCATCTATCCCTCCCTCATTCAGGAGCAGCTACGGCTGGTGTTGGAAGACAGCGGTATGCTCTCGCCAGAATTGTTGCATTCCCTGGCGGAGACCTCTTCCTCCCTGGAGATCGCGGCGATGAAAAACCTGAACATCGCTGTGGGTAAGATCCGGAAGTTAGCCGGAACTCCCTGGGATCGTTGGGATGGCTGGATTCCTACCCGGGACGTGGAAATAAGTCGGGTGGATGACCAGGAGCTGTTCGCCAACTGCATTTATAGCCAGAGCAATCTCCTTCACATTGGTAAAACCCTTTATGGAGAGCCCTTTTATATCGAGGGACAGGACCTGGAAAAAGTCAATATTGTCACGGGCGTTAAAGGCTCCGGTAAGTCCTATCTATCCAAGGTGTTATTGCTTCAGCTCATCGAGCAGGGGGCTCCCTGCGTTGTTTTTGATATTAACAAAGAATACATCCATCTTCCAAAGCAGGAGGTAGATCCGGTTACCGGAAAAGTCCTGAAAAGAGGGATCATTCACTTGAAAGCCGGTGGAAACCTTAAACTGGGGATTCGCCAGTTTGGACTCTCTCCTCTCCTGACCTTGCTGACCAAGTTTGGTCTACCGGAAGTCTCGGCCATGTATTTAGAAAACAGGGTCTTTACCATCTTAGAAGAGGCTAAACAGATGGAGCTATCCGGGCGCAAAGCGCCTTTTTTGAGCATCCGGCATCTCATTCAAATGGCAGAAGCCGGGGAGTTCTCCACCAGCGAGGTTGTCAATGGAGCCATTCGTAGCCGGCTGGAGGCAGCCCGAAATACCGGAGTCTTTGCCTCTCAAGAGAGGGAAGCCATTTCCCTTCGCCAGCAGTACCAGGCCATTCGAGAGGGCGGCGCTTTAATTATCGATGTCTCGGATCTGACCAACCTGGCCCGTTTCGGCTTTGTTCAGGCCATCATCGATATGATCAAGGACATTTGTGAGGAGGAAATCGCCCTGGGAACCGAGCGGTTTCCCTTTGTCTTCTTTGAGGAGGCCCATTTATATATCAGCAAGAACACCATCGGGTATATTGTAACCCGCTCTCGTCACCTGGGAATCACCAGTTTTTTCGTCACGAACATGATTGCCGGGCTCGACGAATCGGTCCTTCGTCAAGCGGATAATCTCTTTCTGCTGTATCTTCCCTTTGACGACGACGTCAAGCATATTAGTAAGAGCGCCATGACCGATAAAGAGACCATGTCCTCCTTTGTTCGTCGCCTTCGAAGCCACCACTGCCTGGCTTTAGGCAACGTCACCAGCCAGTACCCCATCATTTTTAAAGTCCACTACTTGGAAGGCATTCGCACGGCGGGGGAGACCAAGTACTTTTTCAAGCCCCGAACGGGGGAGGCCCTTCCCATGAGGTCGCAACCTCAACGGCCATCGCTTTCGGCAGGTGTAGAGCCCGAGGAGAAGCGACCCCCCGTGCGCTCGAAAATTCAGCCGAAAGGGGAGGTTCCCGATACGGGGAAGGAAGCGGCCCGGCAGGCTACTTTGTTTGAAACGTAAAACAGAGGGGGAGCCCCTCTGCCCTACTTACTCAAACAAGTACATCAATTTCGGAGAGCGGTTTTCGAGAGCTTGCGGGGAAAGGTGAGCCATTCCTTCCAATAAGCGATCCAGGATGGAGAGTCGGCGTTTTTTAGGCTCAAGGATCTCGGGTTTACCTTCGATGCCGGCCAGTTGAGCGGCTTTTTCCACGGCGTCCTGCAAATTACCCAGTTCATCTACGAGGCCGTACTCCTTGGCCTGGCTTCCCGTAAAAATTCTTCCATCGGCGATGGATCGCAGCATCTCCTTGTCCAGATTCTTTCGACCCTGAACGATGGCGTCTAAAAACTGCTCGTAAGCATCATCGATTACCCCTTGAAGGAGTCTTCTTTCATCCTCGGTCATCTCCCGGTCCGGTGCGAAAATATCTTTATACTTGCCGCTTTTAACCACAACCGTCTTCACGCCGACTTTCTTCATCAGCTCTCCCATGTTTAGGCCCTGAAAAATAACGCCAATGCTTCCGGTGAGGGTTCCGGGATTTGCCACAATCCAGTCCGCCGCGCTGGCAATGTAATAGCCCCCCGAAGCGGCCACAGACCCCATCGAGACGATCACTTTCCTCTGGTCTTTTTCCCGAATTTTCAGAATCTCTTTATAGATCTCTTGAGAAGGTCCCACGCTGCCGCCTGGGCTATCAATCCTAAGCAGAATGGCCTCGACCGAGTCGTCGTCCCGAAGTTGATGGAGCTGCTCGATCACTTCTTTAGAATCCGTAATCACCCCATCCAGCTTAACGAGCCCGACTTTTTTAGTGGGGCTGATGAAACTCGCTTTTTCTTCTTTTAAGACTAAAAAGATTCCAGCCGCCACAAAGCCTAAGAAGAGGAGAACGACCAGGGACAGAAAAAAACTTAGGATAAAAGTTCGTTTTTTCATAAAACTTTCAGCGGTAGTTGTCGGTAGAAAAAAATAGGGGCGACCCTGGAGGATCGCCCTTAAACAGGGCAGCCATCTCCTTCAAGCTCGGAATTGGCTTTGGGCTGCCCTTACCCGAAAAGGAAGTCGTCCCAACGACGCTCTGGATTAAGTCCGGGTTTCTCCGGTCGGCTCATTTTTGGAGGATTGGGGTGCAGTCTGAGCGGCATTTGTTTCCGCGGGGGTCTCCGGTTCGGCCTCCCCGCTCGGAGACTCTGCTTCCTCCTCCTGTTCGGCTTCCCCGAGTTCTTCCTTATAGGCTTTGACGCTTAAACCAATGCGGCGGTTACTTTCATCGAGTTTAATCACCTTGGCCATAATTTCTTGGCCTTCTGTCAGCACATCGGACGGTTTTTTGATACGCCGTTTACTGATCTCCGAGACATGCAGCAACCCTTCCACGCCGTTTTCCAGCTCCACAAAGGCGCCAAAGTCGGTCAACCGAACGACCTTACCCTTCACGTTGGCTCCTACCAGGATTTGTTGGCTGATGCCCTCCCAGGGGTCCGGTTGAAGCTGTTTAAATCCCAGGGATAAGCGCTCTTTTTCGACATCTATCCCCAAGACAACCGCTTCGACAGCATCTCCCTTTTTAACGATCTCCGAGGGATGTTTCACCCGACTGGTCCAGGACATATCGGAGATATGAACCAGGCCGTCGATCCCCTCTTCCAATTCCACAAAGGCCCCAAAATCTGTCAAGTTTCGGACCGTCCCGCGCACGGTGCTGCCCACCGCGTATTTTTCCGACACGACCGTCCAGGGATTGGGTTCCATTTGCTTTAATCCGAGAGAAATTCTCCGGTTAGCTTTATCCAGATCCAGAACGACCGTTTCCACCAGGTCCCCGACGTTAACGATCTTAGAGGGATGTTTCACCTTCTTTGTCCAGGACATCTCTGAAATATGGATCAGGCCTTCAACGCCTGGCTCTAACTCCACAAAGGCGCCGTAATCCGTCACGCTGACCACTTTCCCACGCACTTTAGAGCCGATGGGGTATTTTTGATCGGCAATTTCCCAGGGATCCGGGTACTTTTGTTTCAGGCCCAGGGAGACCTTCTCTTTCTCACGATCAAACTTTAAGACCTTTACTTCAATTTCGGATCCCACCGATAAAATTTCCGAAGGATGATTGATACGTCCCCAGGACATATCGGTGATATGGAGCAGGCCATCGATGCCACCCAAATCTATAAAAGCACCATATTCGGTTATATTTTTTACAACCCCTTTAAGGACCTTACCTTCTTCAATCTGTTGAAGCGTTTGTTGACGAAGGGCCCCCCGCTCCTCTTCTAAAATGGCTCGACGAGAAAGAACAATATTCCCCCGTCGTCTATTCAGTTTAATAATTTTAGCTCGGATAGTTTGCCCCATGAAGGACTCTAAATTCTTAACCGGACGTAGATCGACTTGAGAACCCGGAAGGAAAGAACGTACCCCGATATCTACCGTCAGACCGCCCTTGATCTTCTCAACGACGACGCCTTCGACCACCCTACCCTCTTCATAGGCCTTTGCTAATTGTTCCCATATCTGAATCCGATCGGCTTTTTCTTTAGACAGAACCACAAGCCCATCTTCGTCCTCCGTGCTCTCTAAAAACACATCCACCTGATCCCCTACGTGCACTTCCAGGGGAGTTCCGGTCACCGTTTTAAACTCCTTTAAAGGAATGGTTCCTTCGGACTTATATCCGATATCAATAAGGGCATCGTTTTCACTAATCTGGACGATCGTTCCTCGCACGATGCGCCCTTCTTCTATGTCCGCCAAGGTCTCTTCGTAGAGACGATCTAACTCAGGATCCGGTATTTCTTTTTCTTCAGAATCTCCCTCGAGATCCTCCCAATCCCATCCTTGAGAAACACCCTGGTTATCTTGAGTAGGTTCGGCTACATCTTTAAAATCCTCCTTTTTTTCATTTTTGATTTCACCACTGAAATCTTTTTCAGGTGAAGTTACGTCATGAACCATGTTAATTGTATACCTCCTAGTTGATTTATCTGCCCCTAGGCGGGGTCAGTTTTTTTATGTGTAATAAACTTACATATTAATCTTAAACCTGCGTTTCGTCAAGGACTTTAAGCAATTTCTTGCTTCAACTCCTTAATTTTTTCCATGATCAGCGTACTGATTTTGATATACAGCTCTTTTGAGTGGGGTTCTTCGGCCATCTGATCCATATAGATCGGCTTGCCAAATTTAATAAAGACGCGACGGGGTCTAAGAAATTTTTTCCCCCTGGGAAGAACTTTCTCGGTCCCTTGAATTAACGTCGGAATAACCACCCCCTTAGACTTAACGGCTATCATCCCCACCCCGATTTTACCGTCCTGGAGCTGGCCATCGGGGCTCCGGGTTCCTTCCGGAAACATGAGGAGCACCTCCCCTTGCCGGACTTTTTCGATAGCCATTTTTAAGGCCTTTCGGTCCATCCCCCCGCGCTTGACGGGGAAGGCCTGCCACCGGGTTATAAAGAATCGGAGCACCGGATGCCGGAAGAGCTCTTCCTTGGCCATATAACACATCCGACGTCGGATGGAGCATCCAATGATCGCGGGATCTAAATAGCTCAGATGGTTTGCAGCCAGGATGACCCCCCCTTCTTTAGGTATGTGGGAACGCCCCACCACCTTAAGGCGAAAGAGGAGGGTCGAGACCACAAAGAATAGGCCGTGAAAGAACGCGTAAAACATAATTTTTTATTTTTTGTCCGGGGCCCGTCGCCCAGAGTTCGTTGTCTCAGGTTTTTCGCTTGGGGGCCTTGGCCCTCGATCGGAAAGCACCGATCGTCAATCGTTCCCTGGGAGCTAACTCCGATTCCCCGGCGCCGATTCAGGATCCGTCGGAGGGAGCCGGTCGCCAGTGACCGGAGACGACGGACCGGGGATCGCGGATAATTTTTTCTTAGCCTCCTGGAGCATCTTTTCCACGACCTGTCCGATAGAGAGCCCGGTGGAGTCTATATAAATGGCATCTTTGGCCCTTCTTAAGGGGGCCACCGGTCGGGTTGTATCTTGATGATCGCGTTGCTTAATCTCTTCGGTAAGTTTCTCTAAATCCGCGGGAACCCCTCTACTCTGTAGCTCTAACCACCTTCGTCGAGCCCGCTCTTGCGGGGAGGCATCCAGATAAAATTTAATTTCCGCTTCCGGGAAAATAACCGTCCCGATATCCCGACCGTCCAGGACGACGTTATTTCTGGCCCCCAGATCTCGCTGAAGCTGAATAAGGCTTTCCCGTACTTCCGGGATCGCGGATACCAGAGAGGCCAGATTTCCGACCTTCTCAGAATAGATCCAGGGCGTCACCTCCACCCCGTCCACATAAACCCGATTCGATCCATCCTCGCCCCTTTGGATATCCAGGTCGGTGTCCTTCACCATGGCTAAAAGCCCGGGAATATCGGTTAAAGGAATTCCCCTCCGATCTGCTTTCCAGCCGATGGCCCGGTACAGGGCTCCGGTGCTGATGTGAAGGTACCCCAACTTCTCGGCCAGCAGCTTCCCAATCGTGCTCTTTCCGGACCCAGCCGGTCCATCGATGGCGATGACCACTAAAAAATGCGAGTGAGAGAACGGGAAGCGGGGAAACCGCGAGGCATCAACGCTACTCTTCCGTTCCCCCTTCTCCTACCCTCCCATGCTCTCACCCTATTTACAACCGATCCAGCCGACTGACCTTGTTTCTTAACCAGTGGTCAACCAGGACCAGGGCCACCATGGCCTCGGCCACAGGAACCGCCCGGGGACAAAGGCATGGATCATGACGTCCTTCTACCCGGATCTCCGCCGGATTTCCGGATATATCCACCGTTTGCTGCGTCTTGAGGATTGAAGACGTAGGTTTAACCACCATCCGAACGATAATATCTTCCCCGGTGGAAATCCCCCCCAGAATTCCTCCCGCATGGTTGCTGACCGTTCTAACTCTTCCATCCACGACGGTGAACGGATCGTTATGTTCTGAACCGAGCATTTCGGCTGCGGCAAAGCCGGTTCCAATCTCAACGCCTTTGACAGCCGGTAGACTCACCAGGGCTTTGGCCAGATCCGCATCGAGTTTATCAAAAACCGGTTCTCCGAGGCCTGCCGGGACGTTCTGAGCGATCACTTCCACGATGCCTCCCAGGGAATCCCCCTGCTTCCTGGCCTGGACGATAGCTTCTTCCATCTGTTTGGCCATTTCAGGATCCGGGCACCGAACGATATTCTGCTCGATTTCGTTGAAATCTATCTTTTGAGCTTTGAGGCGACCCACCTGCCTGGTATACCCGATAATTCGAACCCTTTCCTTCTCCCATAAGATCTTTTTAGCGATAGCGCCCCCGGCCACCCGACCGACCGTCTCTCGCGCGCTGGCCCGTGCCCCTCCACGATAATCCCGTATCCCATACTTGGTCAGGTAGGTATAATCCGCATGCCCAGGCCGAAAAAGGTGCTTAATCGGCTCATACTTGCTTGAATCCGCATCTGTGTTATAAACGATCATGGAAATGGGAGTTCCGGTGGTCGTATCCTCAAAGGTACCCGATAAAATCTCAACCCGATCCTCTTCCTTTCTCTGAGAGGTCACGCGACTTTGACCCACCCGGCGGCGGTCCAATTCCTTTTGGATATCGCTCTCCACCAGGTGGAGCCCTGCCGGACATCCGTCTACGACGACCCCTACCGCTTTTCCATGGGATTCTCCCCAAGTCGTTAGGGTAAAGAGTTTACCGAAACTGTTGCCAGCCATTGCAAAATGTCCTTTATTACATTTTCTATCCCCACCGAGGAATTATCAACCTTCAAATCGGCCAATTTTTCATAAACCGGTCCCCTCTCTTGGAGGAGGGCGTGAAAGGATTCGTAAGGACGGTCCGGTTGGAAGAAAGCCGGGATCCCGCGGGAGACAATTCGGCGATAGAGCACGTCGGGATCTACCCGGAGGTAAACGATTTTAGAATTATTCCTGAGGGGAACGGAGGGAGAGTTATAGATAAACGTCCCTCCCCCCGTGGATAGGACGCACCGATCCACCCGCTCCAGTTGTCCGAGGACCTGTTTTTCCAGGCGTCGAAAATAGTCCCCTCCATGCTTTTGGAATATCTCCCGCGAAGACAGCCTCTGCCCATGGGCTTCCTTATAAAGGGCCTCTACCATCTGATCCAGATCGATAAAGCGCCATTTGAGCCGGTGCGCGAGCTCTCTCCCAATAACGGTTTTACCACAGGACTTAAAGCCGATTAAAATCAGGTTAATAGCTATCGCTCCCCCGGCGAAAAGCCAAAGGGGGTCTCTCCTTTCGCCTTTTGCCGGATCAATCTTCGAGATGCATATTTGCCCCCAGGGCTCTCATAGAATCTACGAACTCCGGATAGGTTATATGTATCGCTTCCGCCGTCGTTATCTCCGTAATTCCCTCGGCCTTTAGCCCGGCGATCGCCAGGGCCATGACGACCCGATGATCTCCATGCCCGTCGACCTTGCAACCTCGCAAGGGACTTTCGTGGATTACCAGGCCATCGGGGAGCTCCTCTACGCGAGCCCCCAGCCTGGATAACTCTTCCCGCATCGTGGCAATTCGATCTGTTTCCTTAAGCCGGGCATGGGCCACGTTACGCAATCGGGTGGTCCCCTGAGCCAGACAGCCCGTCACCGCCATAGCCGGTAGGGCATCAGGAGAATCATTTAAATCAAGTTCGAGGCCTCGTAACCGGCCCCCTTGAACCC
>Ga0073934_10009309_pt1 | contig 12633 bp, 8 predicted proteins | sample LarsenN4metaG_FD_76834 | JGI IMG/M metagenome (GOLD analysis project Ga0073934, IMG submission 76834) | Hot spring sediment bacterial and archeal communities from British Columbia, Canada, to study Microbial Dark Matter (Phase II) - Larsen... ...
AGATGTCCTCGACGAGGTCGGCGTACGCGACCCCGCGGACGTCGCCGTAGTTCCGTTCCGCCAGCCGGGGGTCGAGCACGAGCGGGGCGCCCGTCGCGCGGGCGACGGCGGCGGCCGTCTCGACCGCCCGCCGGAGATCGCTCGCGAGGACGAGCCCGACGGGTGCGGCGGCCAGCCGCCGCGCGACGCGTTTCGCCTGCGCGCGGCCGCGCGCCGAGAGCGCGACGTCGGGGCGCTGCACGACGCGCGCGGCGTTCGCGTCGGTCTCGCCGTGCCGGACGAGGTGGATCACGCGGCGGCGGACCCTACCACGGGTCCGCCGCCCCGGCGAGCGCCGGCACCTACTGCCTGGCGCTCACGCGGTCGGCGCGGTTCGCCCGCACGTCGGCCGCGTCCAACGTCGTCGACCAGCACGCCCCGGTGTCCGCCTCGAGCTGCGCCGTGAGCGGCACGGTCGCGGGCAGCGCGCCGTCGAGCCACTCGACTCCGGCGACCGCCTGGATGCGCGGCTTCGAGCCCGACACGACCTTCCGCGACCGCACCGCGCCGACCGCCCGCTCGTCGCCGCGATAGGGGTAGCCGAGGCCCGGCAACGCGGCCGAGCAGTCCTTCCCGTTGCACGTGCCGTCGGGCTCGACGACGGCGCTGAAGAGGAGCGCGCCGCCGTCGCGGAGGCAGAACGCGTACCGCGGGCCGTCCGCGCGGGTCGGGTCGCCCAGCCCGGCCGGCGAGGCCGCCGGCCCGTTCCGCCAGGTCCACGCGAGCTTCCGGGAGGACGCGCGCAGGTTGAGCGTGCCGCGCGGCGCGGATTTGCAGTCCGTCCGCAGGCACCGGTCGAGCGGGGCAGCATCGTGCCGGTCGTCGTCGACGGCGTCGTGGTGGGAGTGCTCGGCGGGTGGGGGTCGGCGCCGAGGAGGAACTGCCCGGTGTGCCGGCCGCGCGTGAAGATCGGCGCGGCGGGGAACGGGTTCTGGAACGTCTGCCCGCCGTCCAGGCTGAAGACGGCGCCGATCGTGCCCGTCGTGTCGTCGTCGGAGAGGCGGAAGTCGATCTGCCCCGTGATGTCGGCCGGCGTGACGGTCTGACCGCTCGTCTGGACCGTCTGGTAGACGCCGTTCGGAATGTCGATGACGACGAGGTGCTGCTCGATCCGCGTCTCGCCGTTCTCGGTGTGGCTGTGCGCGCAGGCATGGTGGCCTTCTAGCCACCAGGACGCGTCGCTCGTCAACGAGTTTCCGGTTCGTCGCGCGGCTGCGGCGTCAGCCCGGCCCCGGCTTCCTCCCCGCCGCGCGCTCCGCCGCGAGCAGCCGATGGCCGCGCGCCAGGAGCGGCTCGCCGCGCTCCTCGAGGAGCGTCGCGAGCCGCACGTGCCACGCCTCGCTCTCGGGCGGGAGGCCGTCGAGGCGCTCGGCCAGCTCCCGCTCGATCGCCTCCGCGCGTCCGAGCTCGTCCGCCACGAGCGCGATCTTCACCGACGCCCGCGCCGCCTGCTTGCTCGCGATGTGGCGCGGGTTGATCTCGTGCGCGCGGCGGAAGGCGGCGAGGGCGTCCCGGTAGAGGCCGTTCCGGCGGTAGATGAGGCCGAGGTTGTAGAAGAGCACGTCGTTGCCCGGCGAGGCGCGCGCCGCCTCCTCGAACTCGCGGCGCGCTCGCGGCCAGTCACGCGTCTCGAACGCGGTGCCGAGCGAGTAGTGGAAATGACCGATCAGGTTCTGCGTCAGGTAGTCGCGCGGGACGCGCGGATCGTCCTCGCCCGCGAGCCGGACGCGCGGGACGACCGGCTCCGGCGGCGGCGTGCCCGCCCGCCAGGCGCGCAGGACGACGCCGAGCGGCACGATCTCGAGCGCCGGGAGCGCCCAGTTCGGGTGGTGGGTGAAGAAGAGCGGGTCGTCGACCGGGTCGAAGCGGAGCGGCGGCAGCTCCGCGTGCCCGACGCCCTGGAGGACGAGGTTCACGTCCGGACGGCGCGCCTCGACCATCTGGAGGTAGATCAGCACGAAGAGCACGTTGTCGTCGGTGGCGATCAGGTGCGCGCCCGGGGGGAGCGACTCGAGAACCGCCTCCGCGAAGTCCTCCGCCAGCCGGTAGCGGCTCCGGTCGAAGGCGGCCCAGCCCGTGGCGAGCAGCATCGCCGGCACGGCGAGCGGGGCGACGCGCAGCACGCCCGGCAGCCGCGCGATCAGCGCGTCGGCCCCGAGGCCGAGGAGGACCGCGGCCATGAAGTACGACGGGACGTAGTAGCGGTGCCAGACGAAGATGTCGCTCCGCGAGCCGTGGAGGGCGAGCGCCCCGAGGTTCGCGGTCATCACCGCGACGGCGAGCCACGCGACCCACCGCCGGCGGGCGACGACGAGGCCGAGGAGGGCGAGCGCGGCGCCCGCCCAGCCCAGCTCGACGGGGAAGCTCCCGATCCAGTCCCGCACGATCGGCACGAGGTCCGCCGGCCCCTCGATCCACCGGCGCTCCCAGAAGTCGCGCCGCGTGACGACCCCCCAGAGCGCGTCGAGCGTCCCCGGCCGTCCCCAGTTGAGCGGCGGGTTCATCCGGGCCCGGATCGGGAGGTAGGCGTACGGCAGGAGGCCGGCGACGAACGCGGCGGCCGCGCCGGCGAGGTCGCGCCCGCGCAGGAGGACGCGCGGCTCGGCGGCCACGGCGACGAGCGCGAACGCCGCCGCGAACACCGCCATGAACGTGTGGTTCGTCGCGCCGAGCCCGCACCAGCACGCCACCCGGGCGAGCGCACGGCCGTCGCGCCGCCGCCGCCAGGCGACCGCGGCGCGGGTGCCGAGCGCCACGAAGACGGCGTTCAGCGTGTACACGCGCTGGATGTTCGCCTCGCCCCAGACGCTCGGCGCGAACGCCCACGCGAGCGCCGCCGGCGCGGCGGCGAGCGCGCGGAGCCCGAGGTCGTCGCGGAGGAGCCGGTAGAGGAGCGCCGCCGCGAGCGCGCCGCAGGCGGCGCTGAAGAGGCTCATCCGGAAGGCGACCGAGCCGAGCGGGACGAGGAGCGTCCAGAGCTTCCCGAGCAGGACGTACAGCGGGTAGCCCGTGGGGTGCGGGATCCCGAGCACGTGGACCGCGGCCACCAGCTCGCCGCTGTCGCCGACGAAGATGGTGCGCGACGCGCCGAGCGCGTACACGACGAACACCGCGGCGCCGAGCAGCGCGGCTTCGGCCTCCCGCCGGGGGCTCGGCTCAGCGGCCGCCACCGGGCTTCGCGGACGGTCCGTCCAGCTCGCGGAGGTTCTGCTTGAAGAGGGCGTTGTCGGGCTCGAGCGCGAGCGCCCGCTCGAGCGCCTTCCGCGCGGCCGCGCGATCGCCGGCGAGGAAGGCGACGTTCGCCCGATACTGGTGGACGAGCGTGAGCTTCGGCGCGATCTTCTCGGCCTCGTCGAGCGACCGCATCGCGGCGGCGTAGTCACCCCGCCGCGTCGCGCGGCTCGCCTCCTCGGCGAGGCGTGCGGCCCGCCGCTCGGCGTCGCTGCGCGGCGCGTTCACGTCGGCGGAGCCCGTCAGCCGGACGAGCGCGCGGCGCGACGGCTCGTACTGCGGCGCGTAGCGGACCGCCGTCCGGTACTCCCGCACCGCCTGCTCCGTCTTCCCCTGGCGTTCGTAGATGACGCCACGGTTGTGGTAGCCCTCGGGGTTGAGCGGCGTGAGCTTCACGGCCTCGTTCAGCTGCACGAGCGCCTCGTCGTAGCGGCCGAGCGCGCCGAGCGCGCCCGCGAGGCTCGCGCGGAGCGCGCCGTCGTCCGGCTTCTCCGTCACGAGCGCCCGGTACGCCTTCGCGGCCTCCTCGTAGCGGCCGGCCTCGAAGTGGATCGCGGCGAGGTTCCGGTCGCCCTTCGGCGAGTGCGCGTCGAGGTAGCCGAGGCTCTTCAGGCGGTCGACGATCGCCGGGTCGACCCCCGGATCGAGCTTGCCGTCGGCGGCCGCGACGCGCTCGCCGGCATCCCAGCTCGCGACGGTGCGCGGCGGCGGCTCGACCATGTCGAGGCCGTCGGAGAGCACGCGGCCGGGCATGTCCTTCCCCGGCGAGACGCCGAGGAGCGTGAGGACGGTCGGGGCGACGTCGACGAGCGTCGGCCGGTCGATGCGGTGCCGGGCCCGGACGCGGTTCCCGTAGAGATAGAGGATGCCGTCGGGCCGGTGGTACTTCTCGCTGACGCGCCGCATGTCGCGCGTCTTGCTGGGATCGTCGGGCAGCGCGCCGAGCGCGAAGCCGTGGTCGGAGAGCACGACGAGCGTCGTGTCGTCGTCGAGCGCCGCCATGTACCGGCCGACGATCTCGTCGGCGTAGCGGTACATCGCCTCCACCGTGCCGCCGTAGCGCGCCTGCTGCGCCGCCAGCTCGCCTGCGAGCCCGGAGGCACGGAAGAGGTGGCCGAAGAGGTGCGCCGTCGAGTCGGTCGCCTCGATGTAGGTCATGAGGAGGTCGGGCCGCTCCGTCCGCCAGAGCTCGAGGCCGATGTCGCGGTAGCTCTGCGCGGTGGCGAGCGCCCACCGGAAGTGGCTCAGGTCGTCGTCGAAGGTGAAGGGCTTCGTGAGGTCGGAGGCGGGCACGGTCACGAACGGCGCGACGTCGTCCGCGCCCACGTCGGCCGGTCGGCGGATCAGCGGCCGGATCTCCGCTTCGAGCGCGGGCGGGTACGTCAGGCCGTCCTTCCCGGGATCGCCCTTCGCGCCTTCGGAGAACAGGAAGTGGTAGCAGGTGTGGTCGCTCACCATCGCGCCGTTCACGGTTTCGGCCGGCCACGTCGCCCACCAGCCGACGACGGCCACCGTCCGCTCCGCCTCGGAGGCGATGTTCCAGAGCGCCTTCACCTTCCGCATGCGGCTCGTGACCGGCAGCTCCTCGCCGGTCTTCTCGTTCACGGCGGTGAAGTGCCCGATGCCGTGCTCGGCCGGCGTCTTCCCTGTCGCGATCGTCGTCCAGATGATCGGCGAGAGGAGCGGCGGGCTCGACCGGAGCTTGCCGTAGGCGCCCTCGCGGCGGAGCGTCGCGAAGCTGGGCAGCTTGCCCTCGGCCATCAGGAGGTCGACGACCTGCGGGTCCATGCCGTCGAGCCCGAGGACGACGACGCGGCCGCGGTCGGAGCGGCCGCAGCCGAGCGCAGCCATCGCGCAGAGGACGAGGAGCACGCGCCGCATCACTTCGCCGGCGCGGCGATCGCGCGGCGGAGCGCCGCGAGGTTCCGCCGGTAGAGGGCGTTCCCCGGGTCGCGGACGAGCGCCTCGCGCTCGGCGCGCGCGGCGAGGCGGGGGCGCCCGGCGAGCCACTGGACGTTCGCGAGGTAGTGGTGCGGCAGCGGCGACGCCTCGTCGAGCCAGGCGGCGGCGCGGAGCGCCAGGACGGCGTCGTCGCGGCGGCCCTCGTCGGCGAGCTTCCGCGCGGCGGCGCAGCGCCGGAGCGTCTCCCCGTGGACCGGGTCGTCGCGCGTCCGGCGCCGCGGCGGACGGTCGCCGATGCGGGCGCGGAGCGCGGCCAGCGCGCCGTCGTCCGGGGCGAGTGCCAGCGCGCGGTCCGCGGCGGCGCGCGCGTTCCCCCACTGCTCCGTTTCCATCGCCAGGACCGCCAGGTTGTGCCAGGCGTCGACGTGGCGAGGCAAGCGCGTGACGAGACGGAGGTACCGCTCCGCCGCCTCGTGCCGGCGGCCCTGCCGGTCGCGCAGGTAGCCGAGGTTCAGGAGCGCGCCGGGATCGCCGGGATCGGCGTCGAGCGCACGCTCGAACGCGGCCGCCGCCGCCTCGTCCATGCCCTTCTTCATGTAGAGGAGGCCGAGGTTGTACGACGCGCGCGGGAACTTCGCATCGAGCCGGACGAGCGCCTCGGCGACCGCGATGCCCTCGTCGATCCGCCCCTCCTCCAGGAGCCGGACGGCCAGGTTGTTGCGGATCATCGGGGCGCGCACGCCCGGCGCGAGCGTCTTCCGATAGAGGACCAGCTCGTCGCGCCAGTCGGGCGTCCGGCGCGCGTCGGCGACGACGGCGAGCGCGACGACCGGGACGGCCACGGCCGCAACGACGCGCGGCGGGACGCGCCGCACGGTCCACGCGAGCGCGAGGAAGAGCCCGGCGGCGGGCAGATAGAGGTAGCGTTCCGCGAAGACGTTCAGCTCCGGCCACCGGACGAGGAGCTGCGGCGCGACGCCGACCGCCGCCCAGAGGAGGCCGAGCGCGACGACCGGGGCCCGCCGCCGGGCGAGCGCGACCGCGACGGCCCACCCGCCGATCGCGGCGAGCCCCGCCCAGACCCGCGGGTCGACGGCGCGCGACGGCTCGAAGTCGTGGTACATGGTGAGCCCGACCGGCCGGAGGAACGTCGTCACGTACTGCGGCACGAGCGCGACGGCGCTCAGCAGGAGCTCCGTGCGGGTGAGCGGGACCCGGTCGAGCCCCGGGACCCAGCCGCCGAGGGCGTGGAGGCGGAACGCCGCGTAGCAGGCGAAGGCGGGCACGAACGGCGCGTAGTCGGCGAGCGCCCGCCGCACGCGGGCTCGGCCGCGCACCGGCGGGAAGAGCACGTCCTGGACGAGCATCATCGCGGGCGTGACCGCGGCCGTCTCCTTGAAGAAGAGGCCGACCAGGAAGAGGACGCCGGTCGCGGCCCGTCCCGCGAGACGCCCGCCCACCGGCGCGGCGTGGAGCCGGAGGACGGCGAGCGTCGCCGCCGTGGCCCCGAGCCCGGAGACGTTCGCCACCCAGAGCACCATCTCCGAGTGCGCGGGCCAGACCGCGAAGAGCGCCGCCGCGAGGACGGCCGGCCGGCGGCCGAGGCCGAGCGCCGTCGCGAGCCCGGACACGAGGACCGCGTTCGCGAGGTGGAGCGCCAGGTCGAGCAGCTGGCACGGCCACGCCGCGCCGCCGAAGAACGTGCTCGTCGCCGCGAGCGGCACGAGCTGGAGCGGCCGGTAGTACTGGTGCAGCGTCCCCCGCCCGTGCTCGTCGACGAAGCCCCACAGCGGCTCGACGAAGAGCCGCGGCACGGACGCGAGCGACCGGACCCGGGCGTCGCGCTGCATGAAGATGCGGTCGTCGAAGACGAAATCGTTCCGGAGCGCGGCGCCGTACGCGAGGGCGACCAGGACGGCGAGGAGCGCGGTGGTCCGCGTCGCGTGAGGCACGGCCAGGCGCTGCCGCGCTACTCGCGAGGCCGCATCAGGATGCCCGACGCATCCGGGGCTGGGTGACGTTCAATCCGCGGCGGCGCCCCTCCACGAACGGACGTGGCTACACGCGTCGGAGCAGGTGCACCAGGGCTTCCGCGAGCCCCTCGTCCAACAGCTCCTCGAGCTCTCCGGTGCGCGATCCGATCTGCGCGACGTCCTCGGAATGAACGAACCTGAAGGCGTCCTTCGTCGTTCGGATGTACTCGCAAACCCGTCCGGCTTCCCCGTCGGGATCCTCGTCAGACGACTCGATCTCGGCAAACGTGGTCACCGCCATGACGCCTGCATCGCGCCCGGCGCCGTGGATGGACGCCACGTACCGCAACAGTGCCCCCTCGACGCGCACCCGCAAGCTGCACCACCCGGCGTAGCCGCGGAACTCGGCGAAATGTCCCGCCGTCCTCGCCGACTCGATGATCTGCCTGTGGAACCAGGTCGCCTTTCGAGACGGCGGCATCTCGCAGTCGGCATTCACCTTGACGTCACGCACGCCCCTCTCGGCGAAGGTCTTCTTCAGCTCCTGCCGCTTTCCGTCGAACCATGCCCCCAGGTGTCCGGCCACGACGATGGATCGAGCCTCGAGGCGCTTCTGGATCTCGCTTTCGCGACGCCTTCGCACCTCCGCGATCTGCGCGGCCAACGTGTGCGCCACATCGAGCGCAAACCCGCCGGACGGAGCTTCTTCACGTCGTTCGAGCTCGTTCGCGAGCGAGGAGCTCTCCAATTTGACGAAGAGCCGGATCAACGGACGGAGATCGCCCTCGTTCGCAACGTCCAGCGCCTTGAGATAGTCGGTTCGATGCCATCGGTCGACCACCAGAGGAGCGTAATGATGCTTCTCCATGACGAGGAGGGTGAGAGCCCGCGCCACCCGTCCGTTGCCGTCGGCGAACGGATGGATCTGAACAAAGCGATGATGGAGCCACGCCGCCTGGACGATCGGATGGACCCGAGCCGTTTCGATCGCCCGCCACAGCTCGACGAGCCGATCGATCTCGGCGGCGACGTGCTCCGGCGGGGTGTACTCGAGAAGCGCCCCATCCTGTCGAAGCACGTGATTCGCGACGCGCTTCCACTCGCCCCTCGGCAGGTCCGATTCGACGACCCGTCCCAGAGTGTCGGTCGCCGTGTACGTGTTTTGCGTGCGGGTGATTGCCTGGTGGAGCTCCTTGATGAACGACGGCGTCAACGGCCGGCTGGCGCGGACGAAGTCGACGACCATGTTCAGCGTGTCCATCTGTGCACGAAGTGTCGCGAGCGTTCGTTCGTCGACCACTCCGCCGGCGCGCTCGATGACGTCGCGAGTGAAGCCCTCCGCAACGAGCGTCAGCGTCAGTCCCCACTCCAGATCGTAGAGGCGCTCCAGGATGCCGGTTTCGACGGCGAGCCGGCGAAGCGTGCGTTGTCTCCGGGCAGCGCGCTCGCTCTCGTCGAGCGACGCCAACCGACGCTTCCATTCCTCGCGCAGCGCATCCAACGCCCCCAGTGAGCCGTTCGCGAGCTCGTCCGTCTCCGCCAGCGGCTGAATCGGCTTCCACGGGATCGTGCTCACGGGCTCCGGCGCGTTCATCGCACGCAAAACCTACACGATCATGGCGGTGGCGGCCACTTCGTCCCCTCCCCGAGCGTCGCCCGGGTGCCGGGTCGCCGGCACCCTCGCCCCGATCCACGGCGGCGCCCACCCGCTTCCGCGTCGCGCACGACCGCGTGCGGGACCCGCCGGAACGCCACGCGGGGGATGGGTCGCCCGGCGTCGGGTCGCCTGCTCACCGGCGGCGCCACTCACCGTCGATCCGCTCGCGTACCTCGTCCCCGGGAGCGCCCTCGCTCTCACTTCCATGGTTGCGGCACCTCCAGCCCGCCATCGGCCGGCCGACCCATTCAGCGCCGCATGCGGACGATGCGCCCCCGTCGGTCCGAACGTGAATTCTTGACGGCTTTCTCGCGGCGACGGTAGAGGGAATCGCCGGGACGATGAAGAGATCGGTCCTGGCCGCATCGGTATTCCTCGGTCTCCGCGGCGTCCACGTGTTCCATGCCGAGCGCATTGACAGCCCCGTCCGACGCCGGCACTCTCGCCCGATCCATGGCGGCGCCCACCCGCTTCCGCATCGGGCTCGTGCAGATGCGCTGCGATCCCGATCCGGCGCAGAACCTCGCCACCGCCGTCGCGCGCGTGCGGGAGGCGGCGGCGCGGGGCGCGCAGCTCGTCTGCCTGCCCGAGCTGTTCCGGTCGCAGTACTTCTGCCAGGAGGAGAGCCACGCCGCGTTCGACCTGGCGGAGCCCGTGCCCGGGCCGACCACCGAGGCGCTCGGCGCCGTCGCGCGCGAGAGGAAGGTCGTGGTCGTCGCGCCCGTGTTCGAGCGCCGTGCGGCGGGCGTCTACCACAACAGCGTCGCGGTGCTCGACGCGACGGGCGCCGTCGCCGGGCTCTACCGGAAGATGCACGTCCCGGACGACCCGCTCTTCTACGAGAAGTTCTACTTCACGCCCGGCGACCTCGGCTTCCGGGCGTTCGACACCGCCGTCGGGAAGGTCGGGCCGCTCATCTGCTGGGACCAATGGTACCCCGAGGCGGCGCGGCTCACCGCGCTCGCCGGCGCCGCGGTGCTCGTCTACCCTACGGCCATCGGCTGGCATCCGAGCGAGAAGGCCGCCACCGGGGAGTCGCAGGTCGAGGCGTGGCGCACGATCCAGCGCGCGCACGCGATCGCGAACGGCGTGTACGTCGCGGCCGTGAACCGCGTCGGGCACGAGGGCCCACCGGACGGCGGGCTGGAGTTCTGGGGCGCGTCCTTCGTCGCCGATCCCTTCGGCGTCGTCGTCGCCGAGGCGTCGCGGACCGCCGAGGAGGTTCTCCTCGCCGACTGCGACCTCGCCCGCCAGGAAGACGTCCGCCGGAGCTGGCCCTTCCTCCGCGACCGCCGGATCGACGCCTACGCGCCGATCACGCAGCGGCTGATCGACGGGTGAGCGACACGCGGACGCCCGCGGCGCTCGGCTGGCGGATGCCGGCCGAGTGGGAGCCCCATGCCGCCACCTGGCTCGCGTGGCCGCACGAGCGCACCGACTGGCCGGGCAAGCTCGCGACCATCCCGTGGGTGTACGCCGAGGTGGTCCGGCACCTGACGCCCGGCGAGCGCGTCCGCATCCTCGTGCAGGACGCGGCCGCCGAGCGGACGGCGCGCCGCACCCTCCGGAAGGCCGACGTCGACCTCGGCCGCGTCGACTTCTTCCGCATCCCCACCGACCGGTCGTGGACGCGCGACTTCTGCCCGATCTTCGTGAAGCGGGCGTCCGGCGAGGTCGCGATCACGAACTGGAAGTTCAACGCCTGGGCGAAGTACCCGAACTGGCGGCGCGACGACGCCGTCCCCGACCGCCTCGCGCGGGCGCTCGGCCGGATGCAGTGGAAGCCCGCGATCGACGGCCGGCCGGTCGTCCTCGAGGGCGGCAGCATCGACGTGAACGGCCGCGGCACGCTCCTCACCACCGAGGAGTGCCTCCTTTCCCCGATCCAGGCGCGGAACCCCGGCGCGTCGCGCGAGGCCCTCGAAGCGGTCCTCGGCGCCCACCTCGGCGTCACGAAGGTCCTGTGGCTCGGCGACGGCATCGAGGGCGACGACACCCACGGCCACGTCGACGACCTCGCCCGCTTCGTCGACCCGACCACCGTCGCGATCGCGACGTGCAACGACCCGCAGGACGCGAACTACCTCCGCCTGCGGGAGAACCGCGCCCGCCTCGACGCCATGACCGACCAGGACGGGAACGTGCTCCGCGTCGTCGAGCTGCCGATGCCGGCGCCCCTCACCTTCGAGGGCCAGCGCCTCCCCGCGAGCTACGCGAACTTCTACGTCGGGAACGCGGCCGTCCTCGTGCCGACGTTCAACGACCCCGCGGACCGGATCGCCCTCCAGCGGCTCGCCGAGTGCTTCCCCGACCGCCGCGTCGTCGGCATCCACTGCGTGGACCTCGTCCTCGGGCTCGGCACCCTGCACTGCATGACGCAGCAGGAGCCGGCGTAGCGAGACCGACCGGGCGTCGCGCGCCGGAGCCGGCGCTGGCATTCGTATCGTGATGCGATATGAATGCTCCATGCGCCTCACCCACCTCGCCCTGCGCGACTACCGCGCGCTGGCGGAGTTCCGGTACCAGCTTCGTCGCTTCCTCCACTTCAGCGACCGTGCGGTGCGCGCCGCGGGCCTCGAGCCGCGGCAGCACCAGCTCCTGCTCGCGGTGAAGGGCATGCCGGAGGGCGCGCCGCCGACGATCGGCGCGCTCGCCGAGCGCCTCCGGCTGCAACACCACAGCACGGTGGAGCTGGTCGACCGGATGGAGGTGCGGAAGCTCGTCCGCCGGCTGCGCAGCACGACCGACCGCCGGCGCGTCCTCGTCGGCCTCACGGCGCGGGGCGACCTGCTGCTCGCCCGGCTGTCGGCGGCGCACCGCGCCGAGGTGCGGTCGATCGGGCCGCACCTCCGGCGGGCGCTCGATGCCGTCGTCACCGACATGGAGGCGTCCCGTGCGGCCGCGAGCCGATGACCGCCCGGGCGCGGCCGGCGACGGCGGGATGACGCCCCTCGCCGCGCCGACCGCCCTCTGGCAGCGGCTCCGCCGGGGATTCCACCGGCTCGAGCACGACGGCCGGGGCGAGCTGGGCGACTTCACGACGACCTGGCGGCTCGTCCCGATGTCGCTCGCCGCCGTCGGCATCGGGTTCCTCAGCGCGTTCGTGGCCCTCGTGCTCCTGAACCTCATCGGGCTCTTCACGAACCTGTTCTTCTTCCAGCGCTGGGAGCTCTCCCTCGTGTCGCCCGCCGAGCACCGGCTCGGCGTCGTCGCCGTCTTCGTCCCGGTGGTCGGCGCTCTGATCGTCGGACTGATGGCACGATACGGGTCCGAGCGCATCCGGGGCCACGGGATTCCCGAGGCGATCGAGTCCGTCCTGATCGGCGGCAGCCGCGTCGAGCCCCGGCTCGCCGTCCTGAAGCCGCTCTCCGCCGCCATCTCGATCGGGAGCGGCGGCCCGTTCGGCGCCGAAGGACCGATCGTCATGACGGGCGGGGCCTTCGGCTCGATGCTCGCCCAGGCCTTCAGGCTGACGAGCGCCGAGCGGAAGACGCTCCTCGTGGCCGGCGCGGCGGGCGGGATGTCCGCGACCTTCGCGTCCCCCGTCGCCGCCGTCCTCCTCGCCGTCGAGCTGCTGCTCTTCGAGTGGAAGCCGCGGAGCATGATCCCGGTCGCCCTCGCCAGCGCGACCGCCGCGGCGGCCCGCCGCTACACGATCGGCCTGGGGCCGCTCTTTCCGGTCCCGCCGCACCCGATCTTCATCGGGCCCGACGGCCTGATGGGGTGCGCGGTGGTGGGGATGCTCGCCGGCGCGCTGTCGGTGGCGCTCACGCTCGCGGTCTACGCCGCCGAGGACGCCTTCAAGCGGCTGCCGATCCACTGGATGTGGTG
>Ga0073934_10009310_pt1 | contig 12632 bp, 10 predicted proteins | sample LarsenN4metaG_FD_76834 | JGI IMG/M metagenome (GOLD analysis project Ga0073934, IMG submission 76834) | Hot spring sediment bacterial and archeal communities from British Columbia, Canada, to study Microbial Dark Matter (Phase II) - Larsen... ...
ACGGCCAGCTCGCCGTCGCGATCGCTCACCTCGAAATGCACGCCGTCCTTCCACCGCGTGCTGATCGGCAGCTTCACCTGCTCGTCGATTACGCGCTTCAGGAACCGGGCGCCGAAGGCGAGGCTGTAGCCCTTGGCGACGAGCAGCTCCAGCGCGCCCGGCGTGACCCGCAGCGTTCTGCCCGATTTGGCGAGGGTCGTGTTCAGCTGCGCGAGGTAGTGCTTCGCGATTTCGCGCACTTCGTCACGCGCGAGCGGCGAGAACAGCACCACCTCGTCGATCCGGTTCCTGAATTCCGGCGGGAACCGGCGCTCGAGCTCCCGCATCACTTCGCCCTGCACCTGCTCCGCGCCGACGCTTCGCGACAGGAAGCCGAGCGGGCTCGTGAGCTTGCGGAAGTTCTCGGATCCGATATTCGAGGTCATGATTACGATGGCGTCACTCAGGTAGACGCGCTTGCCGCGGCCGTCCGTCAGCCAGCCTTCGTCGAAGGCCTGCAGGAACAGGTTCAACAGGCTCGGACTGGCCTTCTCGACCTCGTCCAGCAGCACGACCGAGTACGGGTTGTCCTTCAGCTGATTCGTCAGGATCCCGCCGCGCTCGCTGCCGACGATGCCGCGCGGCATGCCGATCAGCTTGTCGACGGCCACCGAGCCGTCCTGATACTCGGACATGTCCACGCGAACCATCTTCTTCTCGTCGCCGAACAGGAACTCGGCGACCGCCTTGGCGAGCTCGGTCTTGCCGACGCCGGTCGGACCGAGGAAGAGCAGGACCCCGTCGGGCCGGTCGAAGCCGTCCTTCAGCGGCCCCTTGTTCAGAACCAGACGGCGCGCGACCGCGTTCACCGCCTGCTGCTGGCCGACGACGCGCTGCTGCAGGCGCTGCTCGATGTCCTTGAACCGGTCGGTGACGTCCCGGAACACCATGTCCTCGGGAATCTGCGCGACGTGCGAGACGACGGCCACGACGTCGTCGGTCTTGACCTCCCACCGGCGGTCGATCTCCGCGCGGACCGCGGCCGTGTCGAGCCATCCGATCACCTTGTCCGGCAGGTGCAGGTGCCGCATGTACCGCGGCGAGAGGTCGAGCGCGGTCTCGATCGACTCGTCGAGCAGCCGCACCGAGTAGTTGCGCTCGAGGCGCGGGCGGAGGTTGTACAGGATACGGCGCGTCTCCTCGACGGACGGCTCGGGGACGGTCACGCACCGGAAGCGGCGGGCGAGCGCCTCGTCCTCCTGGATGTACTCCTTGTACTCGCTCAGCGTCGTCGCGCCGATCATCCGGACCTCGCCGCGCGCCAGCACCGACTTGAAGACGTTGGCCGCGTCCGAGGGGGCGCCGAGCGCGGAGCCGGCGCCGACCATCGTATGCGCCTCGTCGACGAACAGGATCAGGTTGGGCCGCTCCTTGATCTCGCGGATGACGTTCTGGATGCGGTCCTCGAACATGCCGCGCAGCATCGTCCCGGCGACCATCGTGTTCATCTGCAGGTTGACCACCTGGCAGTCGCGCAGCCGCACCGGCACCGAGTCGGGCTCGAACTCGATCCGCCGCGCCAGCCCCTCGACGATCGCCGTCTTGCCGACGCCCGGCTCGCCGATCAGCATCACCGAGTTGGACCGCTCGCGGTGGCAGAGAATCTCGAGCACCTGCTGGATCTCGCGATCGCGTCCGTAGACCGGCGCGATCTTGTCCTGCCGTGCGAGCAGGTTGAGATTGGTGGCGAAATGCTTCAGGAACGGCGGCAGCTCGAAGCGCTTGCGCAGCCGCTCCTCGCGAAGTTCGTTGTCCCGCATCCGGGTGGCGATTCGCGACACGAGCACCTCCGGCTCAACGCCGTGACGGCGGATGATGGATACCGGCACCCCCTGGCTCTCCTCGAAGATCGCGGAGAAAAGATCCGAAGATTCGATGGTCTGCCGCCCCGCGCGGCTGGCCTGGTGGAATGCGAGCTTGAATACGAGCTTCGTAGCCGGCGCTACGCGCAGCTCGCGGCCGGCGAACGTCGGAAGGACCTGGAGGTGCTCCTCGAGCGCCTGCAGGATCTCGTGAGGGTTCAGCTCGAGGTCGCGCATCACCTGCGAGAAGGTGTCCCATTCCACCTGCGCGAACGCGAGAAAGATGTGCTCGTTGGTCAGAAGCGCGTGTTCTCGTCGACGGGACTCTTCCACCGCACGGTCCACCACTTTCTGCGCTGACTCGCCGATCTTGCTCTGTGCGATATCGAAGTCGTCCACGGGACCCGCCGCCTCCTGCCCCCTCTCAGAGCAAGAGTGCGGCCAGTTCGATGCCATGGAAGAGCCGGCGAAACTAGGGTGTTTGATGGAGCGTTCGGGCGATCAGGACAGGCTTGCAAGCCGGGTGACCAATCCGGCGAGCAGCGCGGCCCGCCAGGGAAGCTCCTCGATGACGACATGCTCGTGCCGCGCGTGCGCGCCGTCGCCGACAGCGCCAAGGCCATCGAGCGTCGCGGCGCCCACGGCCGCGGTGAAGTTGCCGTCCGATCCTCCCCCTGTGCTTCCTTCGTCGAGGTGGCGGCCAAGCTCGGCCGCGACGGAGCGTGCGATGTGGTACAGGCGAGCCACCGCCTCCGTGCGCTCGAGCGGCGGACGGTCGATGCTGCCGCGGACCTCCAGTGTCGTTCCGGGGAGCTGAGGCTCGAGCGAGAGCAGGGCGCGCGTCAGGCGGTCGGCGTCGGCGAGCGTCGGCACGCGGATGTCGATGAGCGCATGGGCCTCGTCCGGGACGACGTTGGGCCGCGTCCCGCCGGCGATGACGCCCACGTTCAGCGTGACGCCCAGCTTCGGATCCTGCAGATCGTCCAGTTGCAGGATCTGATGCGCCAGCTCTCGAACGGCGCTGGCCCCTTTCGCGGGATCGATCCCGGCGTGCGCGGCCACACCGCGGACGATCAACTCGAAATCGCCGCACCCTTTGCGGCTGGTCTTGACGGCGCCTCCCGGCAGCGGGGGTTCGAGCACCAGCACGGCCGCGCTTCGCCGCGCCTCCGCCTCGATCAGGGCGCGCGATGTGCGGCTGCCCGTTTCCTCGTCCGTCGTCCAGAGCATGACGAGGCGGAGGTTGGCGGAAACCCGGCGCGCGACTGCCGGAAGTTCGACGAGTGCGCGGGCGGCGAGCATCCCGAGCGCGATCCCCGCTTTCATGTCGTACACGCCAGGCCCGTACAGGCGCCCCCCTTCCTCGCGCAGCGGCATGGCGGTGATCTCGCCGACCTTCCACACCGTGTCGAAGTGGCCCAGCATGAGGATCTGCACCGGATCGCGCACGCCGGCGCCGGCGGTGCCGATGCGGAACTCGGCACGCAGGTGGTCGCCCGCATCGGTCTGCGGCAGCCGGGTCGTGCGAGCGCCGAGGGCGTCGAGGCGCGACTGCAGCTCGCGTCCGCAGGCGTCGACGGCACGCTTGTCGTGCGTCGGCGACTCGCGCGCCACGAGCGCTCGAATGGTGTCGAGCAGCCAGGGCTGCTCGGCTTCGCAGAACGTCAACAGCTCGCGCATAATGGGGTCATGATGTCGTTCGGAGCCGCCGTCTGCGTGGTCGCGTCGCTTGCGGCGCAAACGCCGCAGCCGTTTCCTCGTCCGCAGCAGCCGGCGCAGCCCGCGCCGCAGCGGCCGGCGCCCTCCGTCCCCGCGCCGGCCTCATCGACTCCGCCGGTGGCGCAGGGCCAGCCGGGCGCGCCAACCGAAGCGACACTCGGCCTGCCGATCTATCCGGCGGCCCAGTTTATCGCGTCGTACGATGCGGGCCGAGGGCAGCGCTTCTTCATCTTCGGCACGACCGCGTCGTTTGCGGAGATGGTCACCTATTACCGCACCACGCTGAAAGAGCGCGGCAATCTCGTGTTCGAGGAGCCGCCGACGCACATGTTCGAGGTCGGCCGGTTCCGCGACGAGACGATGGCGTTTCCACCCGGCGTGACGATCAAGGACTACACGTGGGGCGGGTCGAAGGGCTATCCCAATCCAAAGCGAGGGACGGCGCCGGAGCGGTTTCCGACCATCATCATGATCGTGCCGGGGGGAGCGCCGGAATAGCGTCGTCGTCAGGGTGTTCGTCGCTTCCAGTGTTCGTCGGTCGCGGCCGCCTGGGTGCAGGGCTCCGGCGCGAAGCGAGAGCTCCGAGCCGCAAACCCGAGCCAGGAACCTGAGCAAGGAACCCGAGCCACGACTCTGAGCCACGAACTCGAGCCAGGAACCCGAGCCACGGCTCCGAGCCACAAACCCGAGCCACGTTGCGGAAGCATTGACGGCCGATCGCCTCACGGCGGCCATGGCCGGCGTCTCGGGGCTGATGGCGCTCGTGCTGGCGATTGTCGGCGTCTACGGCGTCGTGGCGTACGGCGTCGTGCGGCGGACCCGCGAAATCGGCGTCCGCATCGCGCTTGGCGCGCGGCCGAGAGACGTCGTCCGGCTGGTCGTCTCGGAGGGCGTAGCCGTTACGCTGCTCGGGGTCGGTGCGGGCGTGGTGGCGGCGCTGGGCGCCACGCGATTCCTGGCGTCGACATTGTACGGAATCGCGCCATGGGACGCCGCGACGTTCGCCGGGACCGGCGTGATTCTCGCGGCGATTGCCGCGCTCGCGGCATGGATGCCCGCGCGCCGCGCCGTCCGCCTGGATCCGGCCGTCGTGCTCCGACAGGAATGAGCGTTCTCACAGCGCGGGTGCACGCGCCATGCGCCAGCGCCGGCACAGATCGCGCGCGGCATCCGCCCACACCGGGAACCGGAATTCGAACCCCTGGCGCTGCAGCACCCCTGGCACGACGCGGCGGCTCTTCAGCACGAGCTCGGTTTCACTGCCGAGAAGAAACGCGCCCGCCGCGAGCAGCGGACGCGGCGCCGGCAGTCCGACACGAGCGCCCCAGGCGGATCGCAGCTCGGCCATGAACTCGGCGTTGGTGAGAGGCGCTGGCGCGGTCACGTTCACGACGCCGGAGATCTCCTCGTGCGCGACGATCCAGTCGATCGCCCGCACGAAGTCGTCGTCATGAATCCATGACACGAACTGGCGTCCATCGCCTGCCCGTCCGCCGAGGCCTCGCCGCACGAGCGCGAGCAGCACATCGAAGGCGCCGCCTCGCTCGGGGCTCATCACGAGGGAGGTCCTGAGAATTACCTTCCTCGTGGCCGGTGTTACCGCCATGGTCGCCGCCATCTCCCAGGCCCTCGCCACGTCGACGCTGAAGCGCCACCGCTTCGGCGCCCATCGCTCGCTGCCGCCGATCACTCCCGTGGCTTCGTCGTTCGGCGCGTCGTAGCGATGCGCGTAGATCGTGGCGGTGCTGGCCTGCAGCCACGCGCGCGGCGGCCGTGCGGCCTCGCGAATCGCCTGCCCGATGGCGCGCGTGGAGGCGACGCGCGAGTCCATGATGGCCTGGCGGTTCTGCTCCGTGTACCGGCAGTTGACGCTGCGTCCGGCCAGGTTGATGACGATGTCCGCACCGTCGATGTACTGCGTCCACTTGCCAACGGATGCGGCATCCCAGGCCGCGACCCGCCAGGGTGCCTCGAAGGGATTCCGGCTGAGCACGATCACCTCGTCTCCGCGGGCGTGGAACGTCCGGGCGAGGATTGTCCCGATCTGCCCCGAGCCGCCGGGGATCACGATCGTCATATGCGCGAGGCGGCGGGGATGCTCACCCGGACGGCGAGTCGAGAAAGCGGGCGCGCGCGGCCGCGGGCGGCAGGTAGCATCGCTCGGACCCGCGCGTCAGACGATGGCGGTGCCGGGCGATGAAATCGTACGCCGCATCGCGCAGGGGCCGCGGGACCAGGTATCCGAGCAGGGCAAGACGCCACGGGCCGCCCAGATAGCGCGCCGCTCGGAGCGCGGCCGCCGACCGCACGAACACGCGTTCGCGTTCGCCGCGATCGTCCGGTTCGACCCAGATCATCGAGTCCACCGTCGCCAGCTCCGGATGCCTGCCGCGGATCGACCGGCCGAGGCCGCTCTCAAGGGGCGCGAACGTGAGGACGTGGCGACGCTCGTGGCGAAGGATGAACTGCACGCTGGCGGCGCACAGCCCGCAGGCGCCGTCGTAGAGGAGCAGCGGAGCGTTCACCGGGCGGCGTCTACGGCTTGACGTAAATCTCCCCACGCTTCCTGAACTCGAGGGCCATCTCCTTCATGCCCGTTTCGCGGATCTGCTGCGTCAGCTCCATCGAGCAGAATTTCGGTCCGCACATCGAGCAGAAGTGCGCCACCTTCGCGCCCTCCGCGGGCAGCGTTTCATCGTGGTACGCACGCGCCGTGACCGGATCGAGCGACAGGTTGAACTGGTCCTCCCACCGGAACTCGAACCGCGCCTTCGACAGGGCGTCGTCCCACGCCTGGGCGCGCGGATGCCCCTTCGCGAGGTCGGCGGCGTGGGCGGCGATCTTGTACGCAATCACGCCTGCCTTGACGTCCTCGCGATTCGGAAGTCCGAGGTGCTCCTTTGGGGTGACGTAGCAGAGCATCGCCGTGCCGTACCACCCGATCATCGCGGCGCCGATCGCGGAGGTGATGTGGTCGTACCCCGGCGCCACGTCGGTCGTGAGCGGACCGAGCGTGTAGAACGGCGCCTCGCCGCACCACGCCAGCTGCTTCTCCATGTTCTCCTTGATGAGATGCATGGGAATGTGGCCGGGGCCCTCGTTCATCACCTGGACGTCGAACTCCCAGGCGATGCGGGTCAACTCCCCCTGCGTCTTCAACTCCGCAAACTGCGCCTCGTCGTTGGCGTCGGCGATCGACCCGGGGCGCAACCCGTCGCCGAGCGAGAACGACACGTCGTAGGCCCGCATGATCTCGCAGATCTCGCGGAAGTGCGTGTAGAGGAAGTTCTCCTCGTGATGAGCGAGGCACCACTTGGCGAGGATGGAGCCGCCGCGCGACACGATCCCGGTGAGGCGGCGGGCCGTCAGCGGAATGTAGCGCAGCAGCACGCCCGCGTGGACGGTGAAGTAGTCGACGCCCTGCTCGCACTGCTCCAGCAGCGTGTCGCGGTAGACCTCCCAGGTCAGCTCCTCCGGACGTCCGCCGACCTTTTCGAGCGCCTGATAGATCGGAACCGTGCCGATCGGCACCGGGGCGTTGCGCAGGATCCACTCGCGCGTCTCGTGGATGTTCCGTCCGGTCGACAGGTCCATCACCGTATCGGCGCCCCAGAGCGTCGCCCACCGGAGCTTCTCGACTTCCTCGTCGATGGACGAGCGCACGGCCGAATTGCCGATGTTTGCATTGATCTTCACCAGGAAGTTGCGGCCGATGATCATCGGCTCGAGCTCGAGGTGGTTGATGTTGGCGGGGATGATCGCGCGTCCGCGCGCGACCTCCGCGCGTACAAACTCGGCAGGCAGCCCCTCGCGGGCGGCCACGAACTCCATCTCCGGCGTGATCTCGCCCCTGCGTGCGTAGAAGAGCTGCGTGCCCACGAAGCCGCGCCGGCGCCGCGCCTCGATCCATGGAGCCCGAAGTTTCGGCAGCCCCTGACGGACATCGGCCGCCGGCGGACCGCTCGTGTCGTAGAGCCGGATCGGCGGATTGTCGCCTCCAAGCGCGACCTCGCGCATCGGGACGCGAAGCGTCACCGCCGGGCCGTCGGGGGTCAGCCTGGCCTCGCGCTCTTCGTACACCCTGCGGGAATTGGGAAATGACGTGGAGTAGTCGCTCACGATCTGGCCCCTGAATCGGCGTTGCACACCGGAATTCCGCGATTATACTGCGCGCCATGACGCGACTTGCGATGCTCGGTCTGACGCTGATCCTCGCCGCCCAGGCGCCGCTCACGACGCAGCCGCGGGAGGCGCCCGCGCCCGCCAGCCTGCGTTTCGCCGTGTCGTTTGGCCCGGCGCAGAGCCGCGACCCGCTCGACGGCCGCGTGCTGCTGATGATTTCGTCCGAGCCAACGGGCGAACCGCGGTTTCAAATCAGCGACGGCCCCGACACCCAGCTCATCTTCGGAGTCGACGTGAACGGGCTGAAGCCCGGCCAGGATGCGATTATCGATGCGACCGTCCTCGGGTTTCCACTCGATTCCCTCGCGGACATCCCTGCCGGCGCGTATACGGTTCAGGCGCTTCTTCACAGGTACGAGACGTTTCATCGCTCGGACGGGAAAACGGTCAAGCTGCCGATGGATCGAGGCGAGGGACAGCAATGGAATCGTGCGCCGGGCAACCTGTACAGCACGCCGCGGCGGATCGAGATCGACCCGCGGCGCAGCGACGTCGTGCGGATCGCGCTCGATAACGTGATCCCGCCGATTCCCCCGCCGCAGGACTCCCGGTACATCCGGCACGACACGATTCACAGCGAGAGGCTGACGAAGTTCTGGGGGCGTCCGATGCACATCGGCGCGAACGTGCTCCTGCCGGAGGGGTTCGACCGTCATCCGGAAGCGCGCTACCCGCTCGTCATCTTTCACGGGCACTATCCACACACGTTCACCGGATTCCGCGAGGAGCCACCCGATCCGAACCTCGAGCCCGACTACAGCGCGCGGTTCAACTGGAAAGGCTACAACCGCACGCAGCAGGAATACGCGTACCGCTTCTACAAGGAGTGGACCGGACCGAACTTTCCGCGGTTCATCGTGATCGAGATTCGGCACGCAAACCCGTATTACGACGACTCGTACGCAGTGAACTCGCAGAACCTCGGCCCGTACGGCGATGCCATCAACGAGGAGCTGATTCCGTTCATCGAGAAGAAATATCGGGCGCTCGCGCAGCCATGGGCGCGTTTCATGTACGGCGGCTCGACAGGCGGCTGGGAAGCGATGGGTGCGCAGGTGCTCTACCCGGACTTCTACAACGGTGCATTTGCCGCATGCCCCGATCCGATCGACTTCCGCGCCTACACGGTGGTGAACATCTACGAAGACCGCAATGCCTACTGGATCGACAGCCGCTGGAAGAAGACCCCGAGGCCCGGACGCCGCAACTATCTCGGCCACGTCTCGGCGACGCTCGAGGAGATGAACCGCCTCGAGCTCGTCCTCGGGACGCACAGCCGCTCGGGACAGCAGTGGGACATCTGGGAGGCGGTATTCTCGCCGGTCGGCGCCGACGGATACCCGCAGCGAATCTGGGACAAGCGGACCGGCGAGATCGACCCGAAGGTCGCCGCGTACTGGCGGGAGCATTACGACCTTTCGTACATCTTGCGGCGCGACTGGGAGAAGGGGCTTGGCGCGAAGCTCGAAGGCAAGCTTCACCTCTATGTAGGCGACATGGACAATTACTACCTCAACAACGCCGTGTACCTGACGGAGGAATTCCTCGAGAAGACCACGAGCCCGTACTACGGCGGCGAGGTGGACTACGGCGATCGGGCGGAGCACTGCTGGAACGGCGACCACACGCAGCCGAACGCGATCTCACGGCTGCGATATCACCAGATGTTCGCGCCGAAGATCGTCAACCGGATACTGAAGAGTGCGCCGGCGGGCGCAGACGTGAAGAGCTGGCGCTACTGAGGCCCGGGCGCCTGCATGATCCAGACGTTGCCGCGCACGGCGCCATGCTCGAATACGATCTGGTCTCCATGCGGCGACCAGGAGGGATAGCGGACGAACACCCCGACGTCGGTGTTCGAGGTGACGGCGTGCTCCTCGCCGCCGCCCCGCGGAATCCAGTAGATGTTCCAGATGCCGTTCCGCTGACCCGCGAACACGAGACGCTCGCCGTCGGGCGAGAAGCCGTGCACCCAGGAATGGCCTCCCTCCGAGTGCAGCCGGTACAGCGGCCCGCCGTCGCTCGGCACGAGCGCCAGGTCGGTGCGGCCGGGCTCGAATACCTCCAGCGCGATCCATCGCCCGTCGGGCGACCACGCGGGATACCCGGTGAGGGGATCGCCGGTCGTGAGCCGCTCCGGCTCACCCCCCGCGATGCGACGCACGTAGAGCGCCTTGGTCGAGGTCCGCGGCTCGAGCACCGTGTATGCGATTCGCGTGGCGTCGGGCGACACGGCCAGCTCTTCGATCAGCCCCTGCTGGCGAACGATCTCGTCGATCGAGCCGAAGCGCGCGATCTGCCGCTCGCGACGCGTCTCCACGTCGATCGCCCAGAGTCCCGCCGTCTGCGAGCGGAGCGACTTGAAGATCACCTCGCGGCCGTCCGGACTCCATCTCGGGTCGGACTCGAAATCCGGGGCGGTCGTCAGCTGCTGCAGCCCCGTGCCATCCGCGTTCATCATCCAGACGTCCGGCGCGTGCCCTGTCGTGCTGGACATCACCGCGATACGGCGTCCGTCGGGGGAAAACGTCGGCCGCGAATTCCGCTGCCGCGTGTCGTTGGTCAGGGGGCGTGCCGCGCCGGAGGCCATCCCGTCGGCGTCGACGGCCACCGACCAGAGACCCGAGTCAAGGGTGAGCGCCGCAACCGCAATCCGGCCGTCGCGGGCGATGGTGAGGTGACGGATTCCCTGCAGCGACGCGGGGACGTAGCGCGCCGCCGCACCGGCCGGGCGGCCACGCGCGTCGAGCGGGACGCGCCACAGCATGCGCGGCGTGGCAAATATCACCGCACGGCCGCCGGGAAGATACACCGGATCGTAGGCTTCACCGAGGTCGCCGGCGATTTCGAACGGTTCCCCGCCCTCGACGTCGATCGCCCAGATCCCCGCGCGCGCGAAACCGGCACTGGCAAAGACAACCTGACGGCCGTCTGGCGACCACGCAGGAGCCCCGTGGCCGCCAATGGGCACGCCTCGGCGGGTCAGCGGCCGGGGTTGGCCGCCGGCGACGTCGACCGTCCAGATGGTGGACGGCAGGTTGGCGGGACGGCTCGCCGGGGCGATGTCCGCGGACGCGCCTGACTGGAACGCAAGACGGCGACCGTCTGGAGACCAGGCGGGCCGGGCGCCGAACTCGCTGACCTGACGGGCGGGGCCGCCGGTGGCGGGCGCGATCCAGATGCCGCCGCGCGCCATGGAGTGAAACGCGATCGAGCGTCCGTCGGGCGACCAGGCTGGCTGCACATTCTGCCGGCCGTCGTGGGTCAGCAGGGCGTCGGATCCGCCGCCGTTCGTCGGGCGCACGTAGATTTCCCATGCGCCGGTGCGGTCGGAGGTGTAGGCGAGGCGCTGGCCGTCCGGGAGAGCGCCGGGAACAGGTCGACGCCGGCGCCGGTGGTCAGCTGGAGGGGGAAGAGCGGCCGCGGCTCGTCGGTGGTACGGGGGATGGCGAGCCAGCCGATGGTGATGACGGCGGCGAGGAGAGCGGGAAGGAGGATCGTCCGCGTGGCGATCATGCGTCGACGCGAGTCAACCCCTTGAGTCGCTCCGTACTCGTACTCCGACCCCGGTCCGACCCCGGTCCGACCCTGGTCTGACCCCCGAGTCACGGGGGATATCCACCGATAGCCCCGCGTCGGCACCGTCTCCAGAAACCGGGCTTCCCGCGCGTCGTCGCCAATCCCTTTCCGAAGCTGGGCGATGACGCGCGTCAGCGCGTTCTCTGTCACCGCCGTCTCCGCCCAGACCGCGTCCAGCAGCTGCTGCTTGGTCACCAGCTGACCCGCATTCGACAGCAGGAACACGAGGACGTCGAACGCCTTCGGTTCCAGCGTCACCGGCGACCCGCCCACCTCCACCCGGTAGGCCCCGGTGTCAACGCGGAGGTCAAGGCTTTCGAATACAACCCCTTGCAGGTTCATCACGAAACCATCATGGCCCAACGCAATAAGCGAACAACACCATCAAGACGCGCCCACAGGCCCGCGCGTAACGTCGCCCCATGGATACGCGACGCACGCTCTTCCTGTGGCTCACGGCGGTGCTCGCCGGACTCCCCGCGTCCGCCGGCGGACGCCCTGAGTTCGACGTGTCAGTCACCTCGTCAGGACTGGTCGTCGCGGCCGCCTCGATTGACGGCCACGGCCCCTATCCTTTCATTGTCGACACAGGCGCCACTACTACCACGGTGGACGAGAACCTGGCCAGCCGATTGGAACTGAAAGCGCCGGAATCGATACGAATCGTCACCCTGAATGGCAGCTTTGACGCGCCGCTGCTGCTGGTCGACATGCTCACCATCGGCAAACTCCAACTGGGGCCGGCGCGCGTGGCCTCCATGCCGCTCGGCGAGCTCGGCCGCGATGGCAGTCGGATCGCGGGAATCATCGGCCAGGATGTGCTGAGACGCCATGTCCTGACCGTTGACTACACGCGACGCCGAGCGATGCTGTCCGCCCGGACATGCGACACAGGCGATACCGCCGTGGCGATTCAGTGGGCGGACGGCCGGCCGATGGTCGAGGCCCATGTACTGCCGTTTGCCGGCGCCCAACGTCTGGTCATCGACTCTGCGGCAAACGCGCTCATTCTGTTCGTCCAGGATGCACCCGGCGGATCGTCAGGCGAGGCACAGGTCCTCAGCCACCGAGGCGCCGCACGGGGACGGTTTGTCCCTCGCGCCCGTGTGATCGTGGGGGGACTGAACATCCAGGGACCCGCTGCGCTTCTCTCACCACGTGAAGCCCGCACCGAGGACGGCCTCCTCCCGGCGAGCTGGTTTTCGCGCGTTTGTATCGACGGCCCCAGAGCCCAAGTCGTCCTCACCCGCTGACCGGCCGGGGTCAGACCGGGGTCGGACCGGGGTCAGACCCCGGTCCGACCCCGGTCTG
>Ga0073934_10009311_pt1 | contig 12631 bp, 9 predicted proteins | sample LarsenN4metaG_FD_76834 | JGI IMG/M metagenome (GOLD analysis project Ga0073934, IMG submission 76834) | Hot spring sediment bacterial and archeal communities from British Columbia, Canada, to study Microbial Dark Matter (Phase II) - Larsen... ...
CGCGGCATAGCGCCAGGGCGAGATGCGATCGATTTCGGGCAGGGTCGCATCTCGCCCCATGGCGGCGAGCAGGACGCCGGCGTCGCTTTCCGGCGCGGCGGCGGGATCGAAGCCGCTCATCACCGGCTTGAGCGCCGAGACCGGACGGCCGGCGGCGCGAAAATGCCGGATCAGACCCGCCGCGACGAAGGTCTTGCCGGCGTCGGTTCCGGTCGCGGTGACAAAGATCGCGCTCATCGGCGCACGAGGATGCGTTGCCGCACCACTTCGGCGAGCCGGGCGACCTCCGCATCGGGGTGCGCCGCGCTGAACGACAGGCGCAGGCGTGCGGTCCCCTCCGGCACCGTCGGCGGGCGGATCGCCACGACCAGGAAGCCTTCCGCTTCGAGCAGGCGCGAAGCGTCCAGCGCCGCCGCCGCCTCACCCAGCACCACCGGGACGATGGCACTCTGCGCGTCCGGCAGGCCGGCAGCGCGGGTGAAGGCGCGCGCCTTGGCAAGCGGTTGTGCGGCGAGTCCCGGGTCGCGCGCGATCAGATCGATGGCGGCGATCGAGGCCGCGACCGTGGCGGGCGGCAGGCCGGTCGAATAGATCAACGTGCGCGCTCGGTTGCCGATCAGATCGATCACCGCGCGGGAGGCGCAGAGATAGCCGCCGTAGCCGCCGAGCGCCTTCGACAGCGTGCCGATGCGCAGCGGCACGCCGGCCCGCGCCGCCGCGGCAAAATCGAGGTCGTGCGCGTCGTCGACCAGAAGCCAGGCGCCGAACGCGCCGGCGAGCTCCGCAAGCTGCGCAAGCGGCGCGCGATCGCCGTCCATGGAAAACACGCCCTCGGTGACGATGAGGACGTGGCGATGGCGCGCGCGATGGGCATCGAGCAGCATGCGCAGGTGCTCGGCGTCGTTGTGGCGGAAGGTCAGCACCTCCGCGCGCGAAATCCGCGCCCCGGTCCACAGGCTCGAATGCGCGAGCGCGTCGATCAGCACGAGATCGCCGCGCCCGACCAGCGCCTGGGCGATGCCGGTGTTGGCGAGATAGCCCGAACCGAACACGCAGGCCGCCTCGGTGCCCTTCAGCCGGGCAAGCCGTGCCTCGAGCGCGGCATAGAGCGGATGGTTGCCGGTGACGAGGCGCGAGGCGCCGGCGCCCACCCCGTGCCGCTCGATGGCCGTCATCGCCGCGTGCTTCAGCAGCGGATGGTGGGTGAGACCGAGGTAGTCGTTGCAGGAGAACGAGATGAGACGGCGGCCGCCGCGCTCCGCCACAAGCCCGTCCCGCCGGTCGGTCGGCACGAGCGTGCGCCGCAACTGCCGTGCCTCGAGCTGGGCGAGCTTCTCGCGCGCGAATTCGTCAAGCGATGTCATGTTTCGCTTATAATAGCCGTGGCATGGATCGGAAGCACTGGTACGACGCGGGCCTGGGCCATATCTGGCTGCCCTATGCGCAGATGAAGACGGTGCGGCCGCCGCTGCCGGTCGTGCGGACCGAGGGTTGCCGCATCATTCTCGCCGACGGTCGGGAACTGATCGACGGCGTGTCCTCCTGGTGGTCCGCCTGCCACGGCTACAACCATCCCCACATCCGCGCGGCGGTCGAGCGCCAGCTTGCCGCCATGCCGCATGTCATGCTGGGCGGTCTCGTGCACGAAGAGCCGCTGACGCTCGCGCGCCGGCTCGCCGCGCTGCTGCCTGGCGATCTCGAGCGGGTGTTCTTTTCCGAGTCGGGCTCGGTCTCGGTCGAAATCGCCCTGAAGATGGCGGCGCAGTACTGGATCAACCGCGGCGAGCGGGGCCGCACCAATTTTGTCGCCTTCCGCGGCGGCTACCATGGCGACACCACCGCGGCCATGGCGGTCAGCGCCCCCGACATCGGCATGCACGATCTCTTCCGCGGCCTGCTGCCGCGCCACCGGATCGTCGATCTGCCGGTGGATGCGGCAACGACGGCGGCGTTCGAGGCGGTGCTCGAGCGGCACGCAGGCGAGCTCGCCGGCATGATCGTCGAGCCCCTGGTGCAGGGCGCCGGCGGCATGCGCTTCCACGATCCGTCCGTGCTGCACCGGCTGCGCGAGGCCGCCGACCGCCACGGGCTGCTGCTGATCTTCGACGAGATCTTCACCGGATTTGGCCGCACCGGCGCGCTGTTTGCCTGCGCGGGCGCGGACGTCGTCCCCGACATCGTCACGCTGTCGAAGGCGCTCACCGGCGGCACGCTGCCGCTGGCGGCCACGGTGGCGCGCCGGCACGTGTTCGAGGCGTTCTGGTCGGACGAGCCGAAAAAGGCGCTGATGCACGGCCCGACCTACGCCGGCAATGCGCTCGCCTGCGCCGCCGCCAACGCCTCGCTCGATCTGTTCGCGCGCGAGCCGCGGCTTGCACAGGTCGGCGCCATCGCCGCGCAGATGGCGCACGAGCTTGCGCCGTGCCGCGCGCTGCCCGGGGTGAAGGACGTGCGGGTGCGCGGCGCCATCGGCGTGGTTGAACTCGACCGCATCGGCGACCGCGAGGCGCTGCGCGCGCGCTTCATCGACGAGGGCGTGTTCATCCGGCCGTTCGGCAATGTCATCTATCTGACCCCGCCGTTCGTCATTGCGCCCGACGAACTGAGCAGGCTCACGCGCGCCATCCGCAAGGTGATCGGGTCATGATCCGCAAACCGGAATCGGACCTCTCCCGGCTCTGCTCGCGCAGGGTCGATCGGGGGACCGCCCGGCGCCGCCATCTCGGTACCTTCCGCGGCCGCAAGGCCGCCGACCGGCACGAACGGGCGCTGCATTATTTCAAGCCGCGCGGTCGACCGCCGCGGCCGTGCCGAACAGATCGTATTCATCCGAGCGCGTGATCTTCACCGTCACGATCTCGCCCACCGTGAGCGGGCGACGGCTCTTGACGTGTACCACGCCATCGATCTCGGGCGCGTCGCCCTTGCTGCGGCCCTTGGCGCCCGTCGCACTCACCGCGTCGATGATGACCTCCTGGCGGGTGCCGACCTTGCGCTTGAGGCGCCGCCTGGAAATCGCCTGCTGGTGCTGCATGAAGCGGTGCCAGCGCTCCTCGGCCACCTCCTTCGGCACCGGCTCGGCGAGGGCGTTGGCGGCGGCCCCCGCCACCGGCTCGTAGCGGAAGCAGCCGACGCGGTCGAGCGCGGCCTCGTCGAGCCACTGCAGCAGCAGCTCGAAATCGCGCTCGGTCTCGCCCGGAAAGCCGACGATGAAGGTCGAGCGCAGGGTGAGTTCGGGGCATTGCGCGCGCCAGCGCGCGATGCGCGCGAGCGTCTCCTCCTGCGCCGCCGGCCGCTTCATGCGCCGCAGCACCGCGGGGGAGGCGTGCTGGAACGGTATGTCGAGGTAGGGCAGGACGATCCCGTCCGCCATCAGCGCGATCACCTCGTCCACATGCGGATAGGGATAGACATAGTGCAGCCGCACCCAGGCGCCGAGCGAGCCGAGCTCGCGGGCGAGATCGAGAAAGCGGGCGCGAACGCTGCGGTCCTTCCACGCGCTGGCCGCATACTTGAGGTCCACGCCGTAGGCCGAGGTGTCCTGGGAGATGACCAGCAGCTCCTTGACGCCGGCGGCAACCAGCCGCTCGGCCTCGCGCAGCACGTCCCCGGCCGCCCGCGAGACCAGAGGTCCGCGCAGCCGCGGAATGATGCAGAAGGTGCAGCGGTTGTTGCAGCCCTCGGAAATCTTCAGATAGGCATAGTGCCGGGGCGTGAGCTTGATGCCCTGCGGCGGCACGAGATCGAGCAGGGGATCGTGCCGGGGCGGTAGAGCGCGATGCACCGCCGCCAGCACGCTTTCGTATTGCTGCGGGCCGGTGACGGCGAGCACGCGCGGGAAGCGGGCGGTGATCGTCTCGGGCTCCGCCCCCATGCAGCCGGTGACGATCACCTTGCCGTTTTCGGCGAGTGCCGCGCCGATCGCTGCGAGCGATTCCGCCTGGGCGCTGTCGAGGAAGCCGCAGGTGTTGACGATGACGAGGTCGGCGCCGCGATGGTCGCGCGCAAGCGCATAGCCCTCCGCGCGCAGCCGCGTGATGATGCGCTCGGAATCGACCAGCGCCTTGGGGCAGCCGAGCGAGACGAAGCTCACCGACGGCGAACGGGAAGGGGGCTGGGAGGCGGAGCGCACGCGGATCAGCTATAGGGCCCGGCGGTGCGGATCAAGGCTGTCGATGCCTGCGTGCGCACACCCGCACAGGACGCCATTCGCGCGACGGCGCCCGCCCGTGCCCCCTTCGGCCCGTCCCCGACGCGCGGCACAGCGCGCGCTCGCGACGGCTTGCATTGGGCGGTGCGATCCCCCATGGAAAACGGCGGACGGGTGGCCGAGCGGTTTAAGGCACCGGTCTTGAAAACCGGCAGAGGGGCAACTCTCTCGTGGGTTCGAATCCCACCCCGTCCGCCAGAAGGCACTTGCTCCGGCCCGTCTGGATGGGGTCGGGCCCGATGGCGGCGGCGAGGCGCGCCGCCGGGCGCGCAGGCGGAGCCTCAGCAAACGCTTGACCGAACGTCACTTTTGAGGAAAATTCAAGCTTGAAAACGGCGCAATTTGATGCTCTGGAGGGGCGGCCCTGGCCACCTCGTCAAAACGCTGGAAATTGCTATTTGAAATCGTTAGGTTACAGACATTCCGCGGCATGCCCTGCAGCGTGCCGCTCCCATTGAGACGCGGCAGGCAGGAAAAGGCACCGGAGGGTCAAGCGGCATGCCCTGCAGCGTGCCGCTCCCATTGAGACCGCGCAGGGCGCCGTGGTGATCGACAGTTCCTGCGGCATGCCCTGCAGCGTGCCGCTCCCATTGAGACCTCGAATGGGGGAATGTCTTTCAACAGATTGTCGCGGCATGCCCTGCAGCGTGCCGCTCCCATTGAGACGCGCCAACGAGGCCGTGGCGCGCGCCGGGGCGGCGGCATGCCCTGCAGCGTGCCGCTCCCATTGAGACAGGGCTTCTCGGATTGTAGTCATTTATTCATTGCGGCATGCCCTGCAGCGTGCCGCTCCCATTGAGACGGCCCCTCTCCGGGGCAAACCACTTCTGTGCCGCGGCATGCCCTGCAGCGTGCCGCTCCCATTGAGACGCGAGCTTGCGCGAAAGATCGTGCGCCAGATCATCGATGGCGGTAAGGTTGTTAGTTGATTGGCAACGAGGAAGTGAAAATCTTGTTGGGAAACAACGGCTGACCCCCTCCGTGCTGATCGCCGAGGCGTGGCATGTTCGGCGAACAATACCGCCAGTTCTTGTCTCGAGGCTTAGCCTTCGGCGTGTTCAGATGGCTCGCCGTCTGGGCGCTTTTGTTCATCGCCGCCGGCAACGCAAAGGACGGCGGCCTCGCCTCTTTGATTATCATTGCCATAGACTTGGCGGCGACGCAGATCGGCAACGTCGTCCAGTTCGAGGCGACGAGGCAATCGCGCAAGGACTGGTTCGACCGGCTCACAAACCGGATGTTCTACACGCTTCTTTATGAGCACCTGCATCATCGTCCCGGCAAGCCCCTGGACATCGATGGGATGTTCAGGGAAGCGGCCAAAATGGCCAAAAACGACATCGGAATGGTTGACGACGAGGACCCGTTAACGGGGTTAAGCAAGACGACCCGCACATGGGTGGGCGCCTTTTGGTCGTTCCTTTGGGAGCTCGCGTCTTCGCTCATCTACTACGGCAGCGCCATCGTCGCCGGTCGGGCGTTTTTCTAGGTCAACCGCCCATCTGCGAATTAAGCCTGTCTGAAACCTCGGGCATATCCAAAGCCGTTGAATCAGAATCGTTAACTCGACTGCCACCGAAGCGGTGACTTTTTTATTTTCTCCCTCTTGCGCTTTGTCACGGCATGCCCTGCTGCGTGCCGCTTCCATTCAGACGCGCCTTCCTCGGACCTACCGGCCCGTTCGACGCGGCACGCGCTGCGGCCTGCCGCGGGCTCGCGGGGACCGCATGCGCGAGGGCAGAAGGCCCCCGAAGACCGTTCGGCGGGCAACCCGTCGTTTACCATGCGGGGGCCGGCCCCATTTCCGCCCCCTTTGGGCCACGCTATTGTTAACGCGGACGTGCAATCAGGGGACCGCTCGGCCGGCAGGCCGAAGCGGTGGGGGGCCCGATGGGGCGCGGCGGCGTCGGGGCGAGGGTCAGCGTTCTTGTGCGCGTGGGAGCGCTCGCGGGCTGCTGCCTTGCGCTTGCCAATTGCGGCCGCGGACCCGGCAACGTCGATCCCAAATACGGGGTTGCGGCGAGCCCGCGCGTGGTGCAGCCGGGCGAACCGGTACCCAAGGGCGGCGGGGTCTATCGCGTCGGCAGGCCCTACAAGGTGGCCGGGCGCACCTACGTGCCGGAGGAGGACGAAAACTACGTCGCCGAGGGCACCGCATCCTGGTACGGCGAGGACTTCCACGGCCGGCGCACGGCCAACGGCGAAGTCTATGACATGGACTCGGTCTCGGCGGCGCATCCCACGCTGCCGATCCCGAGCTACGTGCGCATCACCAATCTGCGCAACAAGCGCTCCATCATCGCGCGCGTCAACGACCGCGGGCCCTACCACCAGGGCCGCGTGATCGACGTCTCGGTGCGCACGGCCAAGCTGCTCGGCTTCTACGCGAACGGCACGGCGCAGGTGCGGGTGGAGTACGTCGGCCGGGCGGCGCTGGAGGGGTCCGACGACGAGAAGCTTGCGGCCACGTTGCGCCACGGCAGGCCCGCGCCGTCACCGGCCGAGGTGCGCCTGGCGGCGACGCGATCGCTGCGCGAGCGGCCGAACGAGGTGACGACGGCGGCGCGCCGCGCTGCCGCGCCGGCGCAGGCGGCGCCCGAGGCGCGCGCGCGCCCGGGCGCCCATCGGCTGGCGGCGACCGAGCCGGCGTCGCCGCCGTCGAGCTTTGCTGCGCGCTTTGCGCCGGTGGCTGGAGTTTCCGCCGCCGATCCGGCCGGGGCCGGGACCTCACCCGTATCGGCCTATGCGCCGGCGGCCTCGCAGCGGTCCGGCGCCGATCTGATCAACGGCCGCGGCCTCTATTGAGGCGGGCGCGACGCCATTTTGTTGTCACCGATGGCTTGCTAAGCATGCCGGCAGGGAGTGCGGCATGCGGCGCTTGCGGATGGCCTCGGCGGGGCTCGCGTTGGCGGGATTCGTCAGCGTATGGGCCGGTGCGGCGGCCGCCCAGACCATCCAGACCAGCATCCCGAACGCCATCCTGATCGAGGCGGAAACGGGCAGCGTCCTGTTCGAGAAGAATTCCGATCAGCTTGTGGCGCCGGCCAGTCTTGCCAAGCTGATGACGGTCGAGGTGGTGTTCGACCAGATCAAGCTTGGCAACATCAAGCTTTCCGACGAATTCGTCATCAGCGAGAACGCCTGGCGCAAGGGCGGCGCGGTTTCGCGCGGCTCCACCATGTACGCGGCCCTGCACAGCCGGGTGAAGGTCGAGGACCTGTTGCAGGGCGTCATCATCCAGTCGGGCAACGACGCGGCCATCGCGCTGGCGGAAGGGATCGGCGGCAACGAGGCATCCTTCGCGCGGATCATGAACGATCGTGCCCGCGAACTCGGCCTGACCAGGTCGCACTTCACCAACGCGCCCGGCCTGCCCGATCCGCGCATGCGCGTCACCATGCGGGAAATGACGAGACTCGCCCGCCACATCATTCAGACCTATCCGGAGTTCTATCGCTGGTACGCGGAACGCGAATTCACGTGGAACAAGATCAAGCAGCAGAACCGCAACCCCTTGCTCGCCATGGGCATCGGGGCTGACGGGCTGAAGACCGGCTACACCCAGGAGGCGGGCTACGGTCTCATCGGCTCGGCGGTGCAGAACGGCATGCGCCTGATCGTTGGGGTGACCGGGGCCAAGACCCCCAAGGAGCGCGCCGACGAGGCACGCAAGCTTCTGGAATGGGGGTTCAAGAGCTTCGAGGGCCGGCTGCTGTTCCCGGAGGGCGAAACCATCGCCGAAGCCAAGGTCTATGGCGGCGCGCAGGGCCGCGTCGGCGTCGCGGCCAAGGGGGCGATCCGGTTGATGGTGCCGCGCGGCGTCAACGAACGGCTGAGCGCGCGGGTGGTCTACACCGGGCCGGTGCGCGCGCCGGTGCGCCAGGGCCAGCCGATCGGCACGTTGCAGGTGCGGCGCGGCGATACCCATGTTCTGGAGGCGCCGGTCTTTGCGGTCGAGAATGTCGAGGTCGGCAGCACCTCGCAGCGCGCCTTCGACGCCGCGGCGGAACTTGTGATCAACGTGTTCCGCAGCGCCGCCAAGCGGCTATAAATGCCGTTTGCGCCCTTGACCGGCGCACGCGGCCGGATGCCAGGACCGTAGCGAAACATGCACGGGCGCTTCATCACGTTCGAAGGCGGCGAGGGGACGGGCAAGTCCACTCACGCCGCGCTTTTGGCCGCGCGCCTGAAATCGTTCGGCATCGGCGTGGTGCTCACGCGCGAGCCCGGCGGCACGGTCGGCGCCGAGATCATGCGCTACATCCTGCTGTCGGGGGCGATGCGCCCGCTCGGGCCGAATGTGGAGGCGCTGCTGTTTGCGGCGGCGCGCGACGACCATCTCAACAATCTCATCCGGCCGGCGCTTGCGCGCGGCATCTGGGTGGTGTGCGACCGGTTCGCCGATTCCACCCGCGTCTACCAGGGTGCGGTCGGCCGCGTCGATCCGCGCGTGATCGACGCGCTGGAGCGCATCGTCGTTGGCGACACCAAGCCCGACCTCACGTTCATCCTCGACGTGCCGGCCGAAGAGGGCTTGCGCCGCGCCGCACGTCGTCGCGGCCAGGGCACGCCCGACCGGTTCGAGGCCGAGGCGCTGGCATTCCACGAGCGGCTGCGCGACGGCTTCCTCGCGCTTGCGGCCAGCGAGCCGGAGCGCTGCGTGCTGATCGACGCGACGCTGCCCAAGGAGGAGGTGGCCGAGCAGATCTGGCGGGTGGTGACCAAAAGGCTCGACCCCGCCACCGCCCCGATCCAGTTCGAGGACGCGGCGCTTTAGCGTATTGCCGATGGGTTCCTCCGCCGAGATCGAGGAGAGCCGCATCCTGCAGCCGCGCCTGGCTGCGGCGCTGTTCGGCCATGCCGAGGCCGAGCGCATGCTGCTCGACGCCTATCGCAGCGGCCGCATCCCGCATGCCTGGCTGATCGGCGGCGAGCGCGGCATCGGCAAGGCGACGCTTGCCTACCGCCTAGCGCGGTTCGTGCTGGCGCATCCCGACCCGTCGGCGCCGGCGGTGCGGCAGGCAACCTCGCTTGCGGTCGCGCCCGACCATTCGGTCGCGCGCAGGATCGCCGCCCAGGCGCACCCCGACCTGCTGGTGGTGCGGCGCGTAATCAACGAGAAGAGCGAAAGGCTCTACACCGAGATCCGCGTCGAGGACGTGCGTCGGAGCGTGTCGTTCTTCGGCTCGACGGCCGGCGCCGGAGGCTGGCGGGTCGCCATTGTCGACACCGTCGACGAGCTGAACCAGGCCGGCCTCAACGCGCTGCTCAAGGTGGTCGAGGAGCCGCCGCCGCGGGCGCTGCTGCTGCTGCTGAGCCATGCGCCCGGGCGCGTGATTGCGACCATCCGTTCGCGCTGCCGCATGCTGCGGCTGCGGCCGCTCTCGGTCGAGGACGTGGCGAGAGCGGCGGCCGCAGCGCTCGATGCCGCGGAGAAAGACAGCGACATCCAGGCCGCGGCCGCCGCCGCCGAGGGTTCGGTCGGCCGCGCGCTCATGCTGCTCGAAGGCGAAGCGCTCAAGTTACGCAGCCTCGTGCTGGAGCAGCTCGATCGCCTTCCCGCCGTCGATCCGCGCGCGCTGCACGCGCTCGGCGATGCCATCGCCGGAACCGAAGTGGAAACGCTGCAAGCCTTCATGGACACGATCAACGCCTGGCTCGGCGCGCAGCTCGATCGCGATCGCAATAACGACACCGCGCGGCTCAACCGGATGGCCGAGGCCTGGGAGGCGATCAATCGCGCCGGCCGTGAGGTCGACACCTACAACCTCGATCGGCGGCCGTTCGTTTTCTCCGTGTTCCATGCGCTGGCGGAGGCTGGGCGGCCATGAGGCGCCGCGTGCCGGTGCTGATCGTGGGCGGCGGGCCGGTCGGACTGGCGCTCGCGGGCGAGCTCGGTTGGCGCGGGATTGCCTGCGAACTGGTCGAGCAGGGCGACGGCACCATCGTTTCGCCGAAGATGAACGAGGTGAACGCCCGCTCGATGGAGATCTGCCGGCGCTGGGGCATCGCAGAGCGGGTCTTCAATTGTCCCTTTCCGGCCGACTATCCGCTTGACGTGGCATTCGTGACCAATCTGTTCGGCTACGAACTGAGCCGCCTCGAACGGCCCGGCCGCTTGAGCCGGCAACCGACACCGGAAAGCCCGCACCGCATGCAGGCCTGTTCGCAGATCTGGTTCGACCCGATTCTCAAGACGTTTGCGCAGTCGTTTCCGACGGTACGGTTGCGTCATCGCTGCCGGCTCGACGGCTTCGAGGAGCATAACGCGGGCGTCGCCGCCCATCTCGTCGATCTCACAAGCGGCGCGCGAGAGACGCTCGAGGCCGACTACCTCGTCGGGTGCGACGGGGCCGCAAGCCTCGTCCGTCGCACGCTCGGCATTGAACTCGCAGGGCAGGGGACCATCGGCCACCCGATCAACCTGTTCTTCCGCGCGCCGGGGCTGATCGAACGTTGCGGCAAGCGGTCGGCCACGTTCTACCTTTGCATCGACGAGAGCGGGCTTTGGGGCAATCTGCGCGTCATCGACCCCGACAACGGCCTGTGGCGGCTGATGGTGGACTCGACGGACGGCACGGCCACGCCCGAGACCGTGGACCGGGACCGTTACCTTAATCGCGCCTTGGGACGCCCGCTGGCGGTCGAGTGGGTGGACGTCAACATCTGGCGCCGACGCAGTGCGCTGGCCTCCCGCTACGGGCGCGGGCGCGTCTGGCTTGCCGGCGACGCCGTGCATCAGCTCTCGCCGACCGGCGGCATGGGCATGAACACGGGCATCGCCGACGCGGTCGATATCGGCTGGAAGCTTGCCGCGGTGCTCGAGGGCTGGGGAGGAGCGGCGCTGCTCGACAGCTACGACAGCGAACGGCGGCCGGTCGGCGCGCGCGCCGTGCGCATGGCCACGCACTTCTACAAGAACAGCGAGAACTTCCCGCAGGGCAGCCCGCGCCTCGCCGAAGACAGCGCCGAGGGCGCGCGTCTGCGCGCGCGGATCGGCCAGGAACTCCTGCGCGCCATCGGGCCGGAATTCCGTACCATCGGTTTGCAGCTCGGCTATCGCTACGAAGGCTCGCCGATCTGCGTGCCCGACGGCACGCCGGAGCCCCCCGACGATCCGGCCGAATACACGCCCTCGGCGCGCCCCGGCGCGCGCGCCCCGCACGTGTTTCTGCGCGACGGCCGCTCGATCCTCGACCTGTTCGGCCGCGGCTTCGTGCTGCTGCGATTTGCCGGCGCCCCGCCGGCAGCGTCGATCGAGCGCGCAGCGCATGCCCGCGGCGTTCCGCTGGCCAGCGTGGCCATCGACGAGCCACAGGCCGCAGCGCTCTACGAGCGGCGTCTCGTGCTGGTGCGACCGGACGGGCACGTCGCTTGGCGCGCCGATGCATTGCCCGACGATCCGCTGGCATTGATCGATCGGCTGCGCGGCGCGGCGCAGGCGGCGTCCGCCCCCGCCTCCTGAGCGCGAACGGCGCGCGTGTCCGCGCACGGGAAGGCCGAGCGGGGTCGCAACGGCGATTGCGTCGTCCAGCAGCGGCCGCGGTTGACCGGCTTGCCGGCGGAGAAGGCGGTGCCGGTCGGCTTGCCGAGGCCGGGCGCGGTTGATACCTACGGGACCGCATGTCCGAGAAGCCCCGCTACTACATCACCACGGCGATCTCCTATCCGAACGGCCCGCCCCACATCGGGCATGCCTACGAGGCGGTCGCCACCGACGCCATTGCCCGTTTCAAGCGGCTTGATGGCTATGACGTGTTCTTCCTCACCGGAACCGACGAACACGGCCAGAAAATCCAGCAGACCGCGGCCCGCGAAGGCCTCTCCGCGCGCGAGCTCGTGGATCGCAACGTGCCCCGCTTCCGCGCCATGGTCGAGCGCATGAACTGCTCGAACGACGACTTCATCCGCACGACCGAGGAGCGCCACCACCGCGCCTCGACGGCGATCTGGCAGCGGATGGAGCAGAACGGCGACATCTATCTCGACAAATACGCCGGCTGGTATTCGGTGCGCGACGAGGCCTATTACGCCGAGGACGAGACGCATCTGAATGAGAACAAGGTGCGAGTCGCCACCAAGACCGGCACGCCGGTCGAATGGGTGGAGGAGGAGAGCTATTTCTTCCGCTTGTCCGCCTATCAGGAGCGCCTGCTCGATCTCTATGCGCGCGTGCCGGACTTCGTGCTGCCGCGCGAGCGCCTGAACGAGGTGGCAAGCTTCGTGCGCGGCGGGCTGCAGGACCTGTCGATCTCGCGCACCACCTTCGACTGGGGCATCCGCGTGCCGGGCAACCCCAAACACATCATGTATGTGTGGGTGGACGCGCTGACCAATTACATTACCGCCGCCGGATTTCCCGACACCGAGAGCGAGAAATTCAAGCGCTACTGGCCCGCCGACCTGCACGTGATCGGCAAG
>Ga0073934_10009312_pt1 | contig 12630 bp, 11 predicted proteins | sample LarsenN4metaG_FD_76834 | JGI IMG/M metagenome (GOLD analysis project Ga0073934, IMG submission 76834) | Hot spring sediment bacterial and archeal communities from British Columbia, Canada, to study Microbial Dark Matter (Phase II) - Larsen... ...
CATTCTCCACACTTTGGATCGAATCCTTGCGGGTTGCCTGCATCAGTTTTCCGTCCAGGCCACATAATCCAAACGCATTGACGTTAAGCATTTGTAGTTGTTCTGTCAACAACGAATTGACTTTTCCATTGACAGCCATCAGGAAAACTTCAAGCGTCTTGCGGTCCGTGTAACGGGATGTGTACCCAGAAGGGGAGGTGATCATCTTCGCCGGGGTTCCCAACGCTTCACCCAGCGCGGTCGCCTCTGCAGAACCACCATGGACAAAAACCAGTTTTTTTCCCTGCTTCAACAATTCCGCCGCGTCGTTGCAGATCGCGGAAAAGTCCACGCCTTCCGTTCCGCCTAATTTAACAATAGTGATTGCTTCAGACATTTATGCTCCATCTTAATGAAAGAAGGGAGAGGAAAGAGGACGATTGGCCATCTTTCCTCTTTCCTTCTTATGGTTATTCCTAGATCGGGTGCAAACCAACAAACTCCAGCCCCATGGTCTCCTCCCAGCCCATCATCAGGTTCATGCACTGCACAGCAGAGCCGGAGGCGCCTTTCATCAGGTTGTCGATCGCGCACATGGACACAACATGACTGTTGGATTCATCCAGTTCGAATCCCAGATCGGCATAATTCGAACCTGTCAGGATCTTCGGTTCAGGAACGCGATAGATGCCACGCTGTTCCTTCACGACGCGAATGAATGGGTTTTCGGTTGCAGCCGTACGATAGGCCTTCCATAAATCCCTGGTGGCCACGCCCTGTTTTACTTTTGCATGAGCGGTCGCCAGTACGCCGCGCACCAGGTCCACGGCGGTCATGGTGAGCGAGATATCCTTCACGCCTAATTCCTGAATGACCTCGGCAGTGTGGCGGTGACCGAACGCAGAAAAGGTACGAATGACGTTGGCACGCTCCGAGTGATGCGAGCCGGCATTTCCCTCCGCGCCGGATTCGGATGAACCCACCTTGATCTCGACGATGATGGGAGAGGACAAATCAATAAGTTCAGCTTTAACCAATGGCAACAGTGCGAGGTTGCTCGCCGTGGCATTGCATCCCACCCCGCTGACATAACCCGCCCTGGATATCTCCGCACGGCGCAGTTCGGGCAGGCCATAGACAAACTTGTTCAACCATTCCGGGGCGGCATGTGGTTCGCCGTACCATTGTTCATAAAAAGCCGCGTCGCGCAGACGGAAGTCTGCGGCGAGGTCGATGATCTTCGTTCCGATCTTTGCATACTGCTCGATGTTATGCTGCGCCTGTCCGTGCGGCTGTGCAAGGAACAGGATATCCACAGGTTCGAGCGAGGCGGGATCACTGAACTTCAATTGGGAATGCTTTCGTAAATTTGGATGCACTTGATACACATATTCGCCCAAATGTGATCGTGAAGTGACCTGTTTTACTTCAACCTTCGGGTGAGCCAGCAGCAGGCGCAGTAATTCACCGCCGCCGTAGCCGGACCCGCCCAGAATGGAAACTGTCGTCATCAATAAATGCTCCTCTGTCATGTCGTTGCGAGGAGGGTGCTTTTCCCGACGAAGCAATCTCCAACTTCTTCTTTATTAGATTGCTTCGGGCTACGCCCTCGCAATGACATTAAACTTTTTCCTTCGCTGCCTGGACCGTGTACTCCACGATCTCGCTGGCGATGTCGATGCCGCTGATGGGCTGCATGGTGTGAAACTCCATGGTGTGATTGATCTCGTTGACGATCATCCCGCGTTCTGGATGTTCCACCAGATCCACGGCCAGCACGCCGCCGCCCACGGACTTCGCGGCGCGCAAACTGATATCCTCGATCTCGGGCGTGATCGGGCACAGTTCGCCTTCACCACCGCGCGCCGTGTTCGTGATCCAATGTTCGGACTTTCGATACATGGCGGTCAGTACGCGGTCGCCAATGACGATCACACGAATATCGCGGCCGGGTTTGTCGATGTATTCCTGAATGTAGAACACGGAATGCTGTACAGAACCCAGCGTGGACTTGTGTTCGAGCACCGCCTCAGCGGCGTCGCGGTCGTTGATCTTGGCGAGCAATCGTCCCCACGACCCCACGACCGGCTTCAACACCACCGGATAACCGAAGGCCTCGATGGCTTCCAGCGCGGCCTCCGGGGTGAAGGCAGTCGCGTTATGCGGCTGCGGCACACCATCGCGCGCCAGTGCGGCGCTGGTCATCAACTTGTCGCCGCAAATCTCCGCGACAGACGCGGTGTTCACCGTGGGCACGCCGAACGCGTTCAGCAGGCGCAGCGCATACAAGCCGCTGTTGTAGCTGATGCTGCGTTCGAGCACCGCGTCATATCCCTGCCAGGGCGCGGGATCGTTCAGGTCGAAGTGGATGGCGCGGTCATCGAGGCGGTCGTAATCGATGCCGCGTTTTTCCATCGCGCCGAAGATCCATTTCTCCTCCACGCGCACGCGTGAGAAGAGCACGCCGATCTTGAGTCGCCGCTGCATGAACTACTCGCCCCAGTCTTCCTGCTCCATGGGCGCGAGCTGGATGGCAGCAGGATCGAGCGCAGTGACCTCGAGGTCGACGCCGCAATCAGGGCAGACGAGGATCTCTCCCACTTCCGTGTTCTCCGCCAGGGTGATCTCGGCGGCGCATTCGATGCAAGAAACTGTAGACATGTTAATCTCCTTTGATCTTTGATTTTGCGATTTGGATTTGTTTTTTCACCGATTGGGGACTGGTGCCCCCGATCGCGTTTCGCTTCTGGATGGACTTGAGCACGTCGAAGACCTGGACCACGTCCGCTTCGAACGGACCGAGGGCCTGCCACTCGTCCTGTGAGAGTTGACTCAGCTCCACGCCTTTTTCCGCCGCGGCCCGCACGGCCTTGCCGGTGTGAGTGTGTGCCTCGCGAAAGGTGAGCCCCTTGTGAACGAGGTAATCTGCGAGGTCCGTCGCGAGCATGGACGAATCGATCGCGGCGCGCATTTTTTCCTTCTTCACGGTCATGGTCTTCAACGCACCGGCCAGCACCGGTAATACAGCAAGTAATGTGTCGGTTGCCTGGAAGACCGGCACCTTATCCTCTTGAAGGTCCTTGTCGTATGTGGAAGGTAAACCCTTCAACGTGGTCATAAAACCGGTGAGCAGACCGATCAAAGTCCCTGCCTTGCCGCGCGTCAGCTCGAACATGTCTGGATTCTTCTTCTGCGGCATCAGGCTGGAGCCGGTCGAGAAGGCGTCACTCAATTCGATAAAGCCGAATTCGGCCGTGGTGAACAGCACAATGTTCTCGGAAAGTTTGCTCAGGTGAATCCCGCACAGGCTGCAGCAGAAGAGATACTCGGCCACGAAGTCCCGGTCTGAAACCCCGTCGATGCTGTTCTGGCTTGCCACCTGAAAGCCAAGCGATTTTGCCAGTACATCGCGTTCAACCGGAAATGATGTGCCGGCCAGCGCGCCGCTTCCCAGAGGGAGCACGGCCACGCGGTCGCGCAGGTCGATCAGTCTTTCACGGTCTCGTTGCAGCGGCCAGAAATGACTGAGCAGCCAGTGTGCGAAGGTGATCGGCTGGGCGCGCTGCAGGTGGGTGTAACCGGGCATGATGTCCGTCTGGTGACTCTCGGCGATCTCGATGATTGCGGCCTGCAATCCCTTCATCGAGTCGTTCAACAGGGGAATCGTATCCAGCATCCACAAACGGAAGTCAGTGGCGATCTGGTCATTGCGCGAACGGCCCGTGTGTAATTTGCCGGCCGCGCCGGTCAGGTCCCCGAGGCGGCGTTCGACCGCAGTGTGAATATCCTCATCGCCATCCGAGAATTTGAACGTATTATTTGAAAATTCTTTTGCGATGGTATTCAACCCGTTGACGATCTTCTCGTGTTCATCGGTGGTTAACACGCCAGCTTGTTTTAGCGCTCCAGCCCATGCGATCGAGCCGCGCACGTCCTGCAGAGCAAGGCGTTTGTCGAAGGGCAGGGAGGTGTTCAGCTCCCATGCCTTCTGATCCAGTTTTGTTGCGAAACGTCCGCTCCACAGTGTCATATCAATCTCTCTTGAACCGTGAATAATCGGGCTTGGGCATGTCCAGCCCGGAGACGGGCAGCCCGTTCAACGCGCGTACCTTCATGGATAACCCATACAATCGGATAAAGCCTTCCGCATGACTCTGGTCGTAGACATCCTCCTGACCGAAGGTGGCGAAATCTTCGCGATACAGACTGAAAGGGGATGTGCGCCCCGCGGAGATGATGTTGCCCTTGTACAGTTTGAGGCGCACCCTGCCGGTGACCGGTCCCTGTGTTGCGTTTACGAAGGCATCGATCGCTTCGCGCAGCGGCGTGAACCACTGACCGTTGTAGGTCAATTCGGCATATTTCACTGCGATCATTTCCTTGAAGTGCATGGTCTCGCGATCGAGGACCAGTGACTCCAATTCACGATGTGCATAGAGCAGAATCGTGCCGCCCGGGGTTTCGTACACACCGTGGGACTTCATCCCCACCAGGCGATTCTCCACGAGGTCCACACGGCCGATGGCGTGCGTGCCGCCGATGGCATTCAGTTTTTCGATGATCCTGGCAGGCGATAATTTTTCCCCATTGACGCATATTGGAACCCCGCTGTTGAATTCGATCTCCACATATTCAGCCTGCTCAGGGGCGTTTTCGGGAGAAGCGGAGATCTGGTACATGACCTCTTCGGGCTCATTCCAGGGGTCTTCGAGCAGACCGCCCTCGTGCGAGAGATGCCAAAGATTGGAATCGCGGCTGTAAATGGATTTGATCGTGGCAGTCACAGGCACATTATGTTTCGCGGCATAGGCGATGGCGTCCTCGCGGGAGCGGATGTCCCATTCGCGCCAGGGGGCGATGATCTTCAGTCGTGGATCGAGCGCCATCACGGTCAGCTCGAATCGGACCTGGTCATTGCCCTTGCCGGTCGCCCCATGCGCCACGGCGTCCGCGCCGACTTCATGGGCCACGTCCACGAGATGTTTGGCGATCAATGGACGGGCAACGGATGTACCTAATAAATACTTGTGCTCATAGACTGCACCCACCTTGAGGAGGGGGAAGAGGTAGTCAGCAGCGAACTCCTCCTTCATGTCGTGGATCACGAATCCAGATGCTCCGCTCTTGAGCGCCTTCTGTTCGAGCTGGTGCAGGTCTTCATCTCCCTGACCCACGTCCGCGCAAAAGCACACCACTTCGCAGCCATAGTTCTCCTTGAGCCATGGCACGATCACGGATGTATCCAGCCCGCCCGAATAGGCAAGCACGACTTTCCTTACCGGCGATCCCTTTTCTTTTTTCATAAATGCTCCAAAGCTAAAATAAAAACAACCCGCCGGGAAGGCGGGTTTGTTTTGGTTGACCTGATATGGTGTGTCAGCGTGTGGCTCTGCGTCTACTTTCCATCATCCAAACAAAAACTCCCAACCTTCCCGAAAGAAGTGGGCTTCGGACGACGTACACGCGGGGATACAATTGGGTTGTACATATTGGGCGGTATTCTACCACTCGTGAAAAATATGTCAATGGAAAACGACCACGAGTTTTCCAATTTGTCCGACGAATTGATGGCCAACTTTCCAGCGCATCGCTTTCCTGACTTTGGATTACAATCATCATCAAACCAAAACTGTTTTCGAAAAGGCGGCATGATGAAACAGCAACCCATGAAATCAAAAAGAAAAAATACGGTCATCGCGTCGATCACCCTGGCCTCATTGCTGGCCGGCGGGGCGTATGAGGTCAACCGATTATCGGCAGAACCGCTGGGCGAAAAGGATTGCGAACCGATCTCCTCGGCGGGGAGGGACCCGTCAGATACGAACAACGTCACCGTCCAGGTGGATGCGCTTCCGGCCAGCGCCCTGTTGAAGTGGAAGCAGAAGGGCGGCACGATCAATGATGCCAGTTGTCTCGATCGCACATCTGTGCATGGCATTGTGGAGATCCGCAGCGCGGAGGACGTGACCAATGCACTCAAGTATGCAAGACAGAACAAACTGAAGATCTCCATGGCGGGTGCGCGTCACAGCATGGGAGGTCAGGCATTTTACAGGAACGCGCTTGTGCTCGATATGACCAGGTTCAACAAGATGTCGCTGGATGAGGAGAACATGATCCTCACTGTGGAGAGCGGCGCCACCTGGCACGACATCCAATCCTTCCTGCACCCGAAATATGCAGTCAAGGCCATGCAGTCCACGGATATCTTCACGGTGGGTGGGTCGATCTCGGTGAACGCGCACGGCATGGACCACCTGGCCGGCTCCGTGGGCGGCACGATCCGTTCGATGAACGTGATGCTGGCTGATGGGACGATCGTGGAGGTCAGTCGTGAAGTCAACCCGGAATTATTCGAACTGATCGTCGGAGGCTATGGGCTGTTTGGCGTGATCCTGGATGTGAAGATCGATATCGTGAACAATGACGTGTACAAGACCGAACGTCGCGTCCTGGGGTATCAGGATTTTCCCGAGGTCTTCGAGAAGAACATCCTGCCGAACGAAAACCTCGGCCTGTTCTATGGGCATCTTTCCACGGCGCACAGTTCGCTTCTGGATGAGATGATCCTGTACGAGTACACCAAAGTGGATGTCGGTGAAGCGGACGTGCCGCCTCTGGGTGAGGTATCCGGTGTCGGGTTGCGGCGTTTCGTGTTCAACTTTTCGAAGCTCGGAACGGTTCCGATGGAGATCAAATGGTTCCTCGAGAAGTATGTGGAGCCAAAGATGGAAACCTGTACGGTGGCGCCTCGCACGCAGGCCATGGCGGAAGGGGAGGCCTGTCTGGTTTCACGCAATGAACCGATGCACGATTCCGTTCCATACCTGCGCAACAACCTCAAGAAGGAGACGGATATCCTGCACGAGTACTTCATCCCGCGTGAGCACTTCATTCCCTTTGTGGATGGGCTTCGCAAGATCGTGCGGGAACGTGACGTGAACCTGCTCAATGCTTCCGTGCGCGTGATCCATCCGGAGGATAATTTCCTCAACTACGCGCCCGGCGAGATGTTCTCGATCGTGCTCTATATCAACCAGCCTGTGACTGAGGAAGGAAGCGAGAAGATGGCGGATGTCACGCGTGAACTGATCGACCTGACAGTCGACCTGAACGGACGCTTCTTCCTGCCCTATCAGTTGTATTACACACCGGAGCAGCTCAAACGCTCGTACCCGGAGATCGGTGAATTCTTTGCAGCCAAGAAAGTCTATGATCCGGATGGCCTGTTCACCAACACATTCTATGAAAAGTATTCGGGAGCCTTTTAGCCTGCAAAATACCGTTTAGCCCGTCCTGGCGAGGAGCCATAGAGAGGCGACCAAGCCATGACGAAGATGAAAAGGATACGCCAGATCAGCGGCGTGTCCTTTTCATTCGATGTTTTCGTCGAGGAAGTCCAACACAATGCGAGTGAGTGTGTCCAGATCTTCGAGGTGCGGGATGTGGTTGACGCCCTCCATGATGACCAGTTCAGAGTTTGGCAGCAGCTCGTTAAGATATTCTCCCTGCTCCAACGGGATGACCGTGTCGCTATCGCCCCACACAATCAGGGCCGGCATGGTCAATGCTGCGTAGTGGGCCGGGTCACTGGTGAGGGAGACCTCCACGGTGTTGAGCACATACCCAAGCCAGTCGCCCAATTGGGTTGTACTGCCTTCGAGTACGAGGGGCCGCTGCAGGATATCGATCGCTTCATCGGTCGCATCGGCCGGGTCTAGCAGCATGGTCGAGATCATTGGCTTCGTGATGAAGGGGTTTGTGGCGGTGGCTGCAAGCACCGGGTCGCGTACAGTACGGGCGTCGAAGAATAACTTCAAGGCCGAGACTTCATTCGGGTTCGTGGGCGGCAGTCCGATATTCATCCCGCCCAGGTCGAGGAGTATGAGCGCAGCGATGCGTTCAGGGATCATCAACGCAGTCTCCATCGTGGCGCCGCCGCCAAAGGAATGGCCGTACAGGATCGCATGCTCGAGCCCAAGCGCGTCCATCAAGGCCACGATCCGCGCGGCCTGGGCTGCGTTGCCATAGGAAGGTTCCGATGGTCTTTCGGAGAAACCGAAGGGGGGGATGTCGATCGCGATGCAGCGGTAGCCGGCTGCTGCGAGCGGGATCATGGCGTCGTGCCATAATCCACTCCACGCAGCCGTGCCATGGATGAAAAGGATCGCCGGGCCGTCGCTCGGACCCATCTCCTGGATGAAGATCTCCACGTCTCCGGCCGGGACGAACCTGCCGCTGGATGGCGCGGCTTCGAATCGGGTTTTTGTCTCACGTAACTTTGCCTGCACGCTGAAGAAGGCAATTACGAGGATGAGCAGGAGAAAGATGGCAAGCAATCCTTGCAGCGATCTTTTGATGAGGGTTTTCAAGGTCCGCCTCTGTTTATCAGTATCAATAATCGTAGATGTGTTCGAAACGATACCTGTTCTGCTGATCCAGTTCCTCGATAAGCAGGTGTAACTCATCGACGCGCACCTTGATCGCAATGCGTGCGGCGCCGGTCTCGGTCAGGACCGGGAGCTCGAACAGGTATTCCCCGTACTCAAGATTGTACCCCCCATCCTGTGGACCAAATATCGTGACCAGGATCTCATCATTGCCGGCGATATCCACGAAGGTCAAGCCATCCTTCATGAGCGGTGGAATGTTGCGCGAGAAGTCTTCATAACGCGTGATCAAAATGACATCACGTTCGTCATCGATGGATTGTACGACCTCGAAATCTTCATTGAGCATCTCGTCTGTGACGCCTTCGGCCACCGCGTGGATCTTTGTTTCATCCGGCCCGCCATAGGTGAGGCGCGCGGCCTTGCTGATGAAACCACCGTACAACGCCTTGATGCCGTATTCCGTCGTCAGCGCAACGCGCCGTTCGAGTTTGCGGGTCATGTGCGGTCCCCACAGTGGGACATCGCTCCACAGTCCGCTGAGTTTTTCACCGAACGGGAAGTCATACCATGGGACGTAATGCAGAAATGCCCCATAGTCCAATGCCACCTGTGCCGCATAGACATCTTCTTCAGTCTGCCCACCTTCACTCACCCATTCCGTTACACGCCCGACCGTGGTCTCATACAATCCCTTGATCATGTTCTCAGCCGTGAAGCTCACACCGATGAAACCCAGCGTGAATTGATACGAGCCGTTGAGTGGATAGCGTGCATGCGTCACCGCGCAGATCTCGTTGTAACTGGTCCAGTACTGGCCGATGGCTTTGAAATAAGGAAAGTGACTCGGGGGATTGTCCTGAATGAACGCGGCATATTCATCGGTGCTGTAAACGATATACCACTCTGGGAAGGTGAGGTAAGTCTGATCCTCGGCGCGAGTGTAGCCTTCGATCTGGCTCGTGATTTCTTCCACTCGTGGGTCCTGATCAGCTGAGCCCAGTTCGTTGGCCGCCGACGGCTCCCACATGCGGCAGGCGATGATTGCACGGCTCAATCCAAACACGCTTGGCAGCAGCGCGATGATCAATAGAACCAGCAGCACGCGCCCCAGGATGCGGCTCGCGCGTTTCAAACGGTCCTTCATGCTAATCGAGCTTCCTGCTTAGGTAAAATCCGATGAGGGCGGCGATACCGCCGATGGTGATGTGCGGGATGTTGGCGAAGAACTTGAATGACCAATCGAGCTGGGTGATCCCGTTGATGAAGATCCCGCCGTCCAGGTAGCCCTGGCCCAGGAAGAAGCCCATGATGCCATCGAAGCCGTAGATCAGACCAAACAGCCTGAAATAGAACACCGCCGCCTCGCGGGACCGCCAGGCCGCGACCGCCGCCCACAGGCCAGAGCTGTAGTGAAGCGCGTCATCCCACCAATCCAGCTTGAAAATGCCAAGCGTATAGCCCTCGTTATCGTTCAAAAAAGGAATATGGGCCAGCGAGCCAATGAAAGCGAACATAATGGCATACAACCAGGCCAGATTGCGGATTGTGACATATTTCTTCAACATGCTTCCTCCTTGATTTGATCTCCCTGCGCTTTGTCTGACGAATTATAGCGGTTTTTGGCTGGTAAGGGTTGATTGAACTTTGCTTAGATGTAAACAAAGTTAATAACACATTCTAATTAACGGCTATTCTCTCCTCCCCGGATGAGGCCTTCCAATCTGGATTGAATGGGCGATTTTTTCATCCCGGGACTTTGATACCGGCAAGGACGTAATCCACCATTTTCTGCGGGATGTTAACACCGGTGGTCGTGATGCTGTTGCGGAACTCCATGGTGTGATTGATCTCATTGATGGTCAGGCCATTTTCGGTTTCGAACAGGTCGAGCGCCAGCAGTCCTGTGCCTACCGCTCGCGCGGCACGTCCGCATAGGTCCGCGATCTCAGCGGTGACCGGGCAATTCGTGGCGATTCCACCGCGCGCTGTATTCGTGATCCAGTTCTCGGACGAGCGATAGATCGCGCAGATGGTCTCATCTCCCACGACAAAGGCGCGAATGTCACGTCCGGGCTTGTCAATGTACTCCTGGATGTAAAAGACCTGGTGATTGACTCCCAGCGCCCCCTTGTGCTCGATCAGCGATTCTGCCATATGGCGATTGTCCACCCTGGCAAGCAGCCGTCCCCATGAGCCTACCACCGGCTTCAGAACACATGGGTATCCCATCTCTTCGATTGCCCGCAGAGCGGACTCTTCGTCGAAGGCCATTAACACACGAGGTGTGGGGATGCCGTTCTGTACGAGGATCTGGCTGGTGATGTACTTGTCACCGCAGCGTTCAGCCACAAGCGGGGAATTCACCACGGGGATGCCATGCGCCTCGAAAATGCGCGAGATGTATAACCCGCGCGAATAGGAGATCGAACGCTCGAAGAGCACATCCACTCTTTCGGGCATCTTCGTGATGTCGAAATAGGTGTCGCCGTCATTGATGCGGACGACCCCGATCCCTTCGCGTTTTTCCAATTCCTCCAGCAGAAGTTTTTCTTCCACACGGAGACGGGTGAATAAAAATCCAATACGGGCCATGTTCTCTCCTTCTTAATTCAATCGTTCGATGACCTGACGGGTCATCTGGCTGGTGGTGAGCGTTCCACCGAGGTCCGGGGTGACTTTTCCTTCTGCAATACAACTTTCAACGGATGCATGCAGGCATTTTGCAGACTCTGCTTCGCCGAGATGCTCCAGCATCATCGCGGCCGCCAGGAACGTGGCGATGGGATTCGCTTTGCCGGTACCCACCAATGTCGGCGCACTCCCATGGACTGGCTCAAAAACCGATGCTTGTGTTCCGATGTTTCCGGAAGCTGCCACGCCCAGCCCGCCCACGAACATGCAGGCTTCATCGCTGAGGATGTCGCCAAACAGGTTGGTCGTCACGATCACCTCGAATTGCTGCGGCGCACGGACCAGTTCCATCGCGCAGGTATCCACAAGCATTTCCTGCATGTTGATTTCCGGATATTTCCTTGCTATTTCCAGCGCCACTTTACGGAACAGTCCACAGGTCTCGCGCAGCACATTGGCTTTATGAACTACATGAACCGTCCTGCGCTTTGTCCCCTTTGCCAGGTCAAATGCCTTGCGAATGATCCGCTCCGAGCCTTTGCGAGTGATGACGCGTTCCGTGATTGCACGATCTCCATTCTCTTCCACCCGTTCGATCCCGGAATACAGTCCCTCGGTGTTCTCACGCACGATCAACAGATCGATGTTCGGTCGCGAAGAGCCATGCGGGATCGAACGACATGGGCGCAGGTTTGCATACAGCTCGAGGACTTGACGCATCCGCACGATGGGCGAGAAGTAACCCGGGATGTTCGGCGGCGTCGTGACTGCCCCGAGTAGTGTCACGTCTGCAGACCGGATGGCCTGAAGCGTGGCGTCTGGCAGAGGCGAGCCGAGTCGTTCATAGGCGCCGAAGCCGATGTCCGCGCGCGTGAACACGAGGTCCAGGGGAAGTGCGCGCAGAACCTCCTCCGCACAGTCAATGACCTCAGGCCCGATCCCGTCGCCGGGCAGCAGACAGATTTTATGAGGCATAAAAATCCCTTTCATGTCGTCCCGAGGAGCTCGCGCTGAGCGGACACTGAGCGTAGCGAAGTGGCAGTCGACACTTGCACCATCACTGCGTTCGGTGCAGTGCAGGTGAGCGGCGGCGACGAAGCAATCTCCTCGTTTGTGGGGGTTGCTTCGGGCTGTCCTTCGACTGCGCTGCTACGCAGCTCCGCTCAGGACGAACGCCCTCGCAACGACCTCAGGTAAGCAGATCCTGAATGTCATGTTCCTTCAGAAAGTTAACGATCCCGCCTGCCTCTGCGATCTTCAGAACGAATGCAGGCAGCGGACGCGCCTGATAGGTATTTTCACTCGTGCGATTGACGATCTCGCCTGTGGAGAGATTTACATCCACATCATCTCCCTCGCGGATGCCCGCCACGGCCTCCGGACATTCGAGGATCGGCAGGCCGATGTTGATCGCGTTGCGGAAGAAGATGCGCGCGTACGACGAGGCGATGATACATTTTGCGCCGGAGCCCTTGATTGCGATGGGGGCGTGCTCGCGCGAGGAACCGCAACCGAAGTTCTGGCCGCCCACGATCACGTCGCCAGGCTGGACGGTCTTTGCATAATCCGGCTTGATCTCGCAGAACACATTCTTTGCCAGCTCCCCCGGGATGATCGTGATGTTGTA
>Ga0073934_10009313_pt1 | contig 12630 bp, 9 predicted proteins | sample LarsenN4metaG_FD_76834 | JGI IMG/M metagenome (GOLD analysis project Ga0073934, IMG submission 76834) | Hot spring sediment bacterial and archeal communities from British Columbia, Canada, to study Microbial Dark Matter (Phase II) - Larsen... ...
CTCACCATCTTCGGTTCCAAGCAGCGGTTTTGCGACGGCGTCGATCGCCGAGGGTTTTTGCGCATCGGCGCGTTCGCCATGGGCGCTGCGTCGCTGAGCCTGGCCGACATCTTCCGCGCCGAAGCGCGTGCCGGCATCACGCATTCATCGCACAAGGCGGTCATCAATATTTTCCTTGGCGGCGGCCCACCGCACCAGGACATGTGGGAAATCAAGACCGAGGCGCCGGCCGAGATTCGCGGCGAGTTCAAACCGATTGCGACCAAGGTGCCCGGCATCCAGATCGGCGAATGTTTTCCGAACATCGCCGCCCAGGCCGACAAGTATGCGTTCATTCGCTCGGTGGTCGGCGCCCGCGGCGGGCATGATGCGATCCAGTGCATGTCCGGCTGGCCGCAGGATTCTTTGAAACCGATCGGCGGCCGGCCCAGCATCGGCGCCGTGGTGTCGAAACTGCAAGGCGCGGTCGACCCGTCCGTGCCGCCGTTCGTCGGACTCGCAGCGCCGACGCAGCATCGCCCGTGGAGCGATCCGGGGACGGTCGGTTTCCTGGGACCGTCTTTTTCACCGTTCAAGCCGGACGGCGAAGGCCTCGCGAACATGAAGCTGAACGGCCTCAACCGCGAACAGCTGGGCGACCGCAAGAAACTCCTGACCTCGTTTGACAACCTTCGCCGCGAGATCGACGCGAGCGGCGGCATTCGCGGCGCCGATGCCGCGACCGAGCGAGCCCTGGGCGTGCTCACGTCCAGCAAGTTGATCGACGCGCTCGACCTGTCGAAGGAGAGCCCGAAGCTTCGCGATCGTTACGGCGACGGCAAGCCGTACAAGTTCCAATACGACGGCGCTCCGACGGTGAACGATCAGTTGCTCGTCGCCCGCCGCCTGGTGGAAGCAGGCGTACGCTGCGTGACCTTGAGCTATGGCCGTTGGGACAGCCACGGCAAAAACTTCGATCTCGTTCGCGATCACGGCGTGAAGCTGGATCAATGCTTGAGCGCGCTGGTCGAGGATCTGGACGCACGCGGCATGCTCAACGACGTGACAGTGATCGCCTGGGGCGAGTTCGGCCGTACGCCGCGGATCAACAAGGAAGCGGGCCGCGACCACTGGCCGCAGGTTTCCTGCGCCATCATGGCGGGCGGCGGCATGCGAACCGGGCAGGCCATCGGCTCGACGAATCGGCTCGGCGAGTTCGCCACGAACCGGCCCGTGACCTTCAACGAAATCGCCGCGACGATTTACTACAACCTCGGCCTCGACCCGATGACGCACATGGTTCTCGATCCGACCGGCCGCCCGCAACACCTGGCCGAGCAGCCGCCGATGCGGGAGTTGGTGTAGCGCGAAAAGCAATCGCTATCGAACAACCCCGGCCAAAAAGCCGGGGTTTTTTATTGGGAGATTTCGCGCACGCGGTATGATCCCAGTAGATAACGACAGCACGCCTTTCGGGAGCGTCGCGATGCCGCTGCACGACTGGAACACAACGCTCGGCTGGGAAGGGATGCACCTTTTCTGGATGACCGGACTGGCGCGCTGGCTGAAAGCTCGCTTGCCCTCGGCATATCGAGCCTACATCGGTGCGAGTCCAATGCTGGGAGTGGACGTGTCCAGCAAACCGGATGTATCCGTGCGTTCCAGTTCGAGCGTACACGATACTCCGAACGGTTCGCCATCGTCGGCCACTACGACCGTGGAAGACCTGCAACCGGACATCGAGGTCGCCGTTGCAACCTTGTTGGAAGACCATAGCGTGCAAATCGAGCGTGCGGGCCGGCTGATTTCCGCGATCGAATTGGTGTCGCCGCGAAACAAGGATCGGCCGTCATCGCGGACGCACTACGGCACTCGCTATCTGAGTTACCTGCGAAACGGCGTCCATTTGATGCTGATTGACGTCCACGCCCGTCCGGTCGGGTTTTCGTTTGGACAGCTGATCGCCCAGGAGCTGCAATTGCCCCAAAGCGCCGGCGAAACTCCGCAGGCCGTTAGCTACCGCGTCGGAGAACCGGCGGCAGAAGGCGGAAGGATGCTGGGAGTGTGGCAGCGACCGCTAACCCCTGGCAAACCGCTGCCCACCATTCCACTGGCGCTTGCCGGCGAAGAACTGATCGTGGTTGACCTGGAAGAAACGTATGCCGCGGCGGCGCTGGATGCATATCTGGGATAATCGAACCGAGGCCTTTCAATCATCGGCGAAATAGCCCGCGGCGAATGAAGCGAGTTCGGGTTGTCGAAACCGCCGGCACAACGGTTGAGTGCGATTCCCAAGCGCCTGCTTGCTGGACGGCGCCGGCCGGTTCGTCGATCATCGAACTCTTCCGCCCCGAAGGGGCGTAACATGTCAGCCCAGGGCAACGCCCTGGGGAGGGCGACGCCAAACGGGCATCGCCCTGAAAGGGCAGCACAAGGAATTCGTCATGCCTCAATCATTGGCAAAGAACCTTGTTCATCTGATCTTCAGCACCAAGAAGCGCACGCCGTGGCTCACCACCAATGTCCGTAAGGGTCTTTACGCGTATATGGCGGGCATTCTCAAACAATGGAAAAGCCCCGCAATCGTGATCGGCGGCGTTGCCGATCACGTGCACATTCTGTTCTCGTTGTCGAAGAACTTCTCTCTCGCGAAGGTCGTGGAAGAAGTCAAGAAAGGTCGCTCGAAATGGCTCAAGCAACAGGGGCCTGAGTTTCGGCTTTTTTACTGGCAGGCAGGCTACGGGGCGTTTTCGGTGAGTCAGTCCATGGTCGCAATGGTCAAGGAGTATATCGAGGATCAAGAACGACATCATCGTCGCAAGTCGTTTCAGGATGAGTTTCGCGCCTTTTTGAAAAAGTTACCCAGGGCGGTGCACTGGGCTGGCATGTTTTACGCCTTCGGCGTATGGCCGTCGTCATGCCGCTCAGTGCCCGCGTCGGACAGATGCTGTTCGCCACGCACAAATTGCTGGCGGGCGCTGCGGTGAAATGTTAGTCTCTAGGCTGTTTCCGCGTGGAAAAACTCGCTGGGCGGAAGCGTAATCTAATGACGAGCCCTCGCGTTCCTGTTGCTTGAGAACCGCCTGCATGCTGAAGCGCTGTCCGAAGTGCAGTCAATCGGTGGAAGTATCATCGGTGCTTCCGGTGGATACGCTCTGCCCCAAGTGCGGCGGGCGCATTCCGTATGCCGATGCATCGCCGCCTGCGAGTGCGGCGACGAGCGACGGCGTTCGCGCTGAAAAGCCGCAGGAGAGCCCGCAGAAACCCGCGCCTCAGGGAGTTCGCGCCGAAAAGCCAACCGCACCCGCGAACAAACCGGCTTCGACCGGAGTGCGAACGACCAAGTCGTCGCCTGTTTTGCCGCCGGTGCCGAAGCTGGAAGATGTGGATGCCGACCGTCCGATTGAAGATCGCGTGCGGCCTATTGTGGTGGCGCCGCCGGCCAAGTCCGGGAAGCCGTGGTTGTTACTGATCGCCGGGGTCGCGATCGGGTTGATGCTGGCCGGCGGTTGTGTGGGCGTCGGCATCGTCATTTTTTCGTCGCGCCCCTCGGCAGCGCCGCAGCCGCCCATGTCGTATTCGGAAGACTCTCAGGCAATGAACGACCTGCCGAACGATCCGGCGTTGCCGCCTGAGGAACCCCGGCCTCCGGAAACGCCGACGAAGCCGAATGATCCGACCCCGCCGATGCCGGCGGCCCCGGCGACCGGCATGAAGTTGCCGGCCATTCCGACGTCACCGACACTCGAGCCGGTGCAAATCAGCGGCACGAATTTCGCGATTGAACTGGGCGGGCAAGCACGGCGCGTGATGTTGGCGGGAGGCGGGCGATACCTGGTGGTGCTGGCTGCGGCGCCGCCGCAGAATTTGCAGCGCCTGCTGGTGATCGACATCGCCAAGAAGCAGGTCGAAGGAATCTTGGATGTCGATCCGGACATTCACGTCGCCGCCGGCATGAATCACGTTTTCACCTACTCTGCAACGCGGAAAGTTCTTGAAAGATTTGAACTGCCGATCTTGCGGCGCGACATAGCGCGGCCGGCGACGCCGTCAGAGAGCATCACCGGACTGTGCATGGGCCACGCATCGAACGGCCCATTGCAGTTCGCCGCGAGTCAAACGGCCGGCTTCTTCAACGCCGACGATCTTTCCCAGTTGCCGGCGGTGTATGCGCGCGCCGGCGACCAAATGCCCGGAGGCCGCTGGTGGGCGGCGCCGAACGGACGAGCGTTCGGCAACATCGCACCGGACGGCAAGGCCAGCCTGTGGCGCATCGAGAACGACAAGCTGCGGCGCATCAGCATTTCGACCTCGCAGCCGAAATTCGTGCTCACGGATGTTGCCGGCAGCAAAGTCTTCGTCGGCAATGGCATCGCGGCCCTGCCGTCTGCGGGCAATTCGACCGACAGCGTCTCCGTTCTGAGCCTCGGCGCGGCGCCGTTCGGCTTGCCGGCGCAGGCGGGCGAGGCAGTCATTGCGATCCAAAATGGTCCGGGTATGGGAACTCTACCCGGTCCAGACGGAGGCATGTTTCCACGCGGTCCGAGGCCGGGCGGTGGTCCGCCGATCGGGCCCGGTGGACCACCGCCATTTCCGGGACCGGGCAAGATGCCGCCGGGCCCTGGAGGGCCGGGCACATCCGGGTTCACCGTGGTGGGCGATGGACGGCTTTCACTGGCACTCTTGTCCAACCGCGCAGCACTGATGCTCGCGGGCGTGGACCTGGCCGTCCCCACGCTCGGCGAAGCGCCGCCGCTTGAAGAGCGAGTGTACTTCCTTCCGGGGGCGCAGGTTCTCGTCGCGCTTTCGACCAACCGCGACAAGATTTGGCTGTATAAGGTGGATTCATCCACCGGCATCACGACCGTTCAAAAAGAGTCGTTGAAATTCTTGACCACTACGCCCTTTCCCGCGCGACGAGGACGCTTGTGGATCTTTTCGTCGCCGATACTTGTGCCCAAGATCGGCGCCGCCGCCAACGTCATGTATGATCTGCGCGACGCGCCCTCCGGCATGACCATCGACAATAGTGGCCGCATTCAGTGGAACGTACCTGCAGATTTTTCAGTCAACCAGATTCAGTTCACGGTGGTTGCCCGAGACATCTCTTCCGCGGCAGAGGCCACGCAACTGGTGACCGTGTCCGTCATCGACGCCAAAGCAGCCGCCGGCCTGCCATCCGCGCCGCTACTACTCAGCGGGCTGGACGAATATGAACCGCCGATGCCGATGACGCGTTCGCCGATCATCAGTTCGACCGATATCAAACTGCCGGATCCGATCCAGGAGATCGTCGTCGGCGCCGGCGGACGATTTTTGCTGCTACGGCCGAGCAATAAACAAGTGCTGCACATCGTCGACGTCGGCAAGCCGCTATTGGCCCAATCGATTCCGCTGCGAAGTGCGCAGTCGATCGTCGTGGCCGGCGGCAGTCACTTTTACATCATCGATCCGAAAAGCGGCGAAATCGAACGGGTAAGTTTTGCGAACCTGACGAACCGCGAGAATCTGCCGCCGTTGCCGGCCGAACTTCGCGCTCAGGCGTTCGAACAGGTGTTTGCCGCGATGGGCGATGAATCGCCGGGTCCGTTGTTCTGGGCAATGCCAGCATCGGGGAAGGTCTTTCAGATCGATCCGCGAACGATGAAATATGTCGCGATTCCGTTTCCTGAGGAAGAAGTGATCAAGTTCGCCTCGTTCGCGGCGGCGCCGGATGGCCGGACAATCTGCGCCATCGGCCGCGATTCGAACGCCAACCCGGTCGTCGCCGTATTGCGGAACGGCATCGCCACGCTCGAGTCGCTTCCGGAATATAGAAATCGCTCCTCGTTAGTGAGGGAGCATTACCTTGTCCCGTCGGCGGATGCGGAACTCTTTTTCAGCAGCGACATGGTTTGGGGCCGTGAGACTTACCTTCCGTATCGCGGAAGTGACTCCGAGAACTGGGCGCCGGCGCGCGAGCCCGGGTTTTTCGTCCGTTCGACGCGCGATTACAACAAGCCCAACTCGCGGAAGTTGCAGATCGGGCGCATCGGCGCCGATCCGCAGCGGAAAGGGCAAATCGTGATTCTGGGCAGCGGCAACGTCACGCTCAACGATCAACAAGCCAACAGCCACAATTTCCACCAGCGCGTGCATTATTACCCGTCGCTCGGTTTGCTGACCGCCCTGTCGGCCGACACGCGGCGACTGATCTTCCAGCCAGCCGATGCCGGGACGCTTCTTGATCGAAGCACACGGTTTGTGTTTCCATTGTGCCGGCCGCCGCGTTTTGTCAAACCGGGCAAGGAAATATCGATTCCGGCGCTGTCGCGCGCCAGCAGCGGCCAGAGCACGCTGACCCTGATCAGTGGGCCGGTAGGGATGAAGCTCGGCAATCAGAAACTGACGTGGAATGTGCCGGACAGTCTGGCCGGCAGCGACGTGGAGTTCACCCTCCGCGCTCGCGACAGCATCCATAATCGTGAGACGACGCAAAAGTATTCGATCAGCGTGCTGCCGAACGCCGTAATGCCGATGCGGTGATGAACCCACGGACACAGGAGTGATAGGACGGCTCGGGAGTGCCTTCCTCCGGTTGGCTCCGGCTGGGTTTGTTTGTGTAACTTATTTCATAATAACGAGATAGGGCGAAAAGGCATATCTGGTGTTGGACAGGCTGGAAGCCGGGATGAACGCACTTTTTCACCAACAAAAGGGTCCAAACCCGGTTATACTGTGGGAAGAGCCAACCCGGACTTGGCGTGCCGCGGTTTGAACGGTGCGAAAGTGACGGATTTGACGAGGAAGCCGGCAGCGTGGCGAAGGACGGCGACAAGCTCCTGGCCGAGGAGCCCGAGCTGATCCGCGACGCCCAGAAGGGTGACCGCGCCGCATTTGCCATCCTCGTCGAGCGCTACTGGGACCGACTGTATCGCTGGCTGTATCATTTGACGCGCGATGCGCATGCCGCTGAGGACCTGGTGCAGGAGACGTTTCTCAAGGCATTTGCCGCACTCGCACGTTTCCAGGCTGGGACCAATTTCCGCGCTTGGCTCTTCCGGATCGGCCACAACAACTTCGTCAATCTGCATCGCTCGCGCAGCCAGAACCGGCAGCAGCTGCCGCCGGACCTGCCGGTGCGTGACGAAGGGCCGGTGGAACTGACCTTGAGCCGGGAAGCCATGCAGCACCTGGCGGATGCGGTCGCCAAGCTGCCGACCGAGTTTCGGGCGGCGTTTCTGCTGAGGATCGACGAAGGCTTGTCGTTCAAGCAGATGGCCGCCGTGCTGGATACGACGGAAGAAACCGCCCGCTGGCGGGTCTTCAAGGCGAGGCAGAAGTTACTGCAGGCAATCGCGCCGGAACTGTTCCCGGCATCGTTGCAGGAGCATTTGCAGGAAGGCGAAGCGCCGGCCGAACCGAAACCGCCGGCCGGGGGAAGAGGTTGAACCATGAAGTGCAGGCACGTGCAAAAAACGCTGATCGCGACTTCCGGGCGGCGCAAGCTGTCGCCGGAAGTGCACGCGCATATTGCCGAGTGCCCGCGCTGCCGGCGCTGGCAAACACGGTTGAATGAACTCGATTATGCGGTGACGATCCTGCCGGTGCCCAACTCCAGCCAGGCGAAGGCCGCGTTTCAACAGAAGCTGCTCGCCGACCCGGCCACGCCGTCGCGCCGCTGGCACGAACGGATTCCGGGCAAACCCTGGCAGAAGATCGCCGTCGCGGCGGCCGCCAGCGTGGTCATCGTGCTGCTTTGGTCCGGCGTCTTGAAGCGCGAACATGCCCCGGAACGGATCGCGGCGCCGCAGGCCGACCCGCTCCTGGCAAGCGTATTGCAAAGGCATAGCGAACTGGCGACGGCGCAAACGAGCGCGCAGCGCATTCGGACGTTGACTGCTCTGTCCGAAGACCTGGATAGCGAAACGCGAAGCCTGGCGCGAGTCGCCGGCAGCGAGGACCTGGCCGCTCTCGCCGGACTGTACGAGGACGTGGTGAAAAAAGGCATCGTCGTGCAAAGCGACGAGATCCCCGCGGACGATCGGCCGACACTGTTGATCGAAATTGCGGACCGGCTTTTCCGTACGAGCCAGACTGCCGAACTGATGATTCAAGACGTGCCGCCGAGCGCCGCCGATCCGTTGCGGCAAATCGCCCGAACGGCGCGGGATGCCAATAATCTTTTGCGAGCCAAGGCCAGGACGGAAGTGGCGATTCAGGACCCGAATCCGGTTCGCCATTTGCCCGCTGGGGGTTGAGTCGTGAAACGTTTGCTGATGGTCACCATGGTGCTCGGAGTGCTTGCCGCCTGGGCGGGCGCGCAGGCGCCGCCGCGCCGCATGGCGCCGGCCGACCAGGTGAAGCTGCTGCACCGCAACCGCACTCTCTATCAGGCGGCCGTGAAGAGCGGACTGGAAGTGACCAGCCAGTTCGATCCGCTCGAACGCGCTCACAGCACGACCCTGCTGGCCAGGCAGCTTTCCGACGAAATCAAGTCGGCCGCCAAGGAACAGGATTCGGATCGTGCCGCCGAACTTTGCCGTCATCTCGTTCGGCTGGTGGACCAGGGCGTGACGCCGAACCTGAGCCAGGCCCGCAGCCGGATTCCCGCCGGCTCCGAGGCCGAGCGTTTGCTGCTTCAGCGCCGCGACGAAGTCCTCGAAGTGCTCAAGCCGCTCGAAGAGACCTTGCGAAATCAATTCAAGTCGAGCAAGGAAGTGGACGCCGTTTTGCGCGAACTCTCCGCCGGCCGGGCCAAAGTGGAATCGTCGGCGAAGAAGTGAAGCAGGCAAATAAATCTCACGCCAAGGCGCAAAGGAACCAAGAAACTCAGTTACTCAAATTAAGCAGATTTCGGGCGGTCCAACCAAAAGTCCAACCGAGAACGGAGAATTGAAGCCGTTCTCGGTTGTTAATTCTCGGTTCTCGGTTTCCCGGTTGTTTTTGCTTTTGGGGACGCCAACTGCGAAACTTCGGTTTCGCGGGTTCCTACAATCTCCCGCATGTGGTCCTATCGCAGCATCTTTCCGCTCGTCCGCCTGTTGCCTCCGGAATTCGCTCATCGGCTTGCGTTGTGGACGCTTCGCCTGCCCTGGCGAATCCCGGCCCCGTCCGATCCATTCACCTGGCGCGGCTTGACGTTTCGCAATCGTGTCGGCATCGCCGCCGGCTTCGACAAAAACGCCGAATGCGCGGCCGGCATCGAGCGCCTGGGCGCCGGTTTCGTCGAGGTCGGCACCGTGCTCGTCGCCCCGTGGAAGGGCAATCCGGTGTCGCCGCGCATGGCCCGCCTCGTGCCCCAGCGCGCCTTGTGGAACCGGCTCGGCTTCACCAGCATCGGCGTCGAACGCGTCAAGAAAAACCTGGCTCGCTTTCCGCGCGAACAACGGCGCGGCATGGTCGTCGCCTGCAACATCGGGCCGCATCCCGGCAACCTGAAAAAGGCGGCCGATCGCACGGCGGCACTGGCCACCGCGAGAGATGAACTTTCGCAGTTGCTGACCGAGCTTCATCCGTTGGCGGAGATGTTCGTGATCAATCTGAGTTCGCCGAATACTCCGGGTTTGCGGAGCCTGTTGCAATGCGCGGAACTGCTCGAGGCGGTCCTGCTGCCGTTGCGGCGGCGGCTGCGCGAGCTCGACGAGACCGCCGCACATGCGCACGCCACGCCGATGTTAATCAAGCTGCCGCCCGAAGATGAGTCGCGAAATGCGTGGAGCGAGGAAACTCTGAGCAAAGTCCTGACGCCGATGCTGCAATCCGATGCCTGCGACGGGTTCGTCGCAGTGAACACGTCGGTCCGGCTGGCTTTGGAACATTTTCCGCAGGCCGGTCCCGACCTGCCCGGCGGCATTTCCGGCGAACCGTTGCAAGCCGAGGCGCTCCGCGTCGTGCGGCTCGTCCGCGACATCATCGGCCCGGAGCGGCTGCTGATCGGCTGCGGCGGCATCGGCGCGCCGGAACATGTCCCGCCCTTTTTTGCCGCCGGCGCCAACCTCGTCGAACTCTACTCCGGCATGATCTTCGCCGGCCCCGGCCTCGTCGCACGCTGCGCCGCTGCCAAGCAGCGCGCATGACCTTCGGCTTGTGACGACTGCGTCCGGCTTGTTAGAATCACGCCGCAAATGCACTCGGAGTGACTCCAATGGTCCGCGGAAAAGTCAAGAACGGCAAGGTCGTGCTGCAGAATCCCAAGGCCCTGCCCGACGGCGCCGAAGTCGAGGTTCGGCTGATCAAGAAGATCAAAAAGCATCCGAAAAAACCTGCAGCCAAAAAGAACCCGCAAAAGCGCAAAACTCTAGCGGAGCGCATGGCGCCGTTTATCGGAGTTGTTAAGGACCTGCCGCCGGACATGTCGGTGAATCACGATCACTATCTTTATGGCGTGCCGAAGCAGGAGACCGAGCAGTTTTCTCGCGGTCGAGTCGAAAGATAACTGGAAAACCGCGAACCGCGCACACACGCCGTTCTCGGATGTTCATTCTCGGTTCTCGGTTTCCCGGTTGAATTGTGTTTTTACGCCTCCTTCTTCTTCGGCGGGTGGAAGAACAGCAGCAGGAATACCGCCGCGAACAATGCCAAACTTGCCGGCACCAGGAAGCAGTTGCGGAATTGCTCCTTGACCGTGCCGGCAGTGAGGAATGCGCTGAATGCGTTGTCGCCGAACAGCTTCGTGAAGCGCTCGGGGTTCGGGTGGCTGGGCGAGAACCAGGCGCTTAATCGTGGCCCAAAAAAGTTGCCGACCAGCGGCCCGATGCCCAGGATCAGCAGATTGAACAAGCCCTGGGCGCTGGAACGAATGTCCTTCGGGAAAAACTCGTCCACGAAGATGTACACCGTCGCGAAAAAGAACGCGTAACAGATGCCGTGCAATACGTTGACGGCGATTGCCGGGACAGGCGCCGGGTAGAACGCGAAGACTCCGAAGCGAACCGCGTGGCCCAAAATGCCGATTACCATTGTCGCGCGCCAGCCGAGTGACTTGAGCACCAGCCCAAGAATGGCCATTGTCAGGATTTCAGCCACCTGGCCGATGGTCATCACCGGCATGACCCAGTTCCCGGGGATGCCTGCCGCTTTCTCCAGGTAACTGGCGGTCCAGAAGAAGTACAACTGGTGCACCGTCGCGTCAAAAAATGTGACGATGAACAACACCAGTACGAATGGATGTCGCAAGAGCTTCAGCGCTTCCACCCATGCCAATGACCCGCCCGACTCCGAGGAGGGCTTGGGCGGCGTGTGGGGCAGTATCAGGCTGAACGCTCCGAGCAGAAGCGATGCGGCCCCGGCGGCAAGAAACGTCGTGTTCGTGGTTTCTCGAAGGGCATCGCCTGTTTTCGATGTACCAAGTGCTTTGCCGAGCCAGGTAACGAACCCCACTTCGCTCATCGACGGAACCTTGGCCCAATCGACAAGGATGAACACGAAGGGCGTCGCCGCCGCGATCCAGCCAATCGTTCCCCAAAGTCGAACGGGGCCAAACTGCGTCTGCGGATTCGAGAGGTTTGCAAACGCAATCGAGTTCGTGATGGAAATCGTCGGCACATATAAGAGGCAATGCACCAGCATCAGCGTAAAGAACGCACAAAAGGTGACATCTACCTGTTCGCCTGCGACAACGGCAGTCCAACCTGATTTCACCCAGAAAAGGCCCATCATCGACAGACCGCCGACGACGTGACTGAAGGAAAGGAACTTCTCCGCAGCGAAATTGCGGTCGGCAAATTGATTGCTGAAAAACATTGCGATCACTGCGGAAATGTTGAACGTCCACAAGATCGCTGTTTGCTTGATCTCGCTAAACCCCAAACTAGGCAGGTATCCGAAGATCAAGGGAAGCCACGCGCCCCAAATGAAGAACTGCAAAAACATCATGATCGACAGCCGGGTGCGCAAGAACATCGGGTCGCTCTCCGAGAGTCGTGAATGGACCGTGAAGAGGAATGTAAATACCCGAAGCCTCCAGGGCAAACGGAAAAAGCGAAAAGAATGCCCTGCCGCCTCCGCCTTCAGGCGGCCGGTAGGAGTTGATAGAATGCAATTCGCACTATGACTGTTGCTCGAGGTGAGCAGATTCCGTGCAGTTGAATGAAAAGTCAACCGGGAAACCGAGAACTGAGAATTGAAGCCGTTCTCGGTTGTTCATTCTCGGTTCTCGGTTGCCCGGTTGTTTGTGCGTGATTTCCAGCGGGTTTACACGCCAACACGAATACAGTGCTCAGTTTGAGTAATGTCCCCGATTGGCATTTCACCAGGTGGCCAGTGCCGCAGTTGCCGCACCAATCCGTTCCACGACGCCGCATCGCGTTGCTCGGGTCCACCGGTTCCATCGGGCTGAGTTGCCTCGACGTCGCTGCGAGCCTGGCCGACCGGATCGAAATCGTCGGCCTTTGTGCCCATTCAAGCTGGGAAACTCTTTTCGAACAGACGCATCGTTTTCACCCTCGCTTTGCCGTGCTGACCGACCAGCGTGCGTTACAAAAAGCGGACCGTTCCCGCCTATGGCATGGGACCGAGCTGCTCGCCGGCGAAGAAGGCGTGGCCCGGCTCGTTTCCGACCCGGATGTCGATCTCGTGGTTTCGGCCATCGTGGGAGCGGCCGGACTATCGGGAACCTGGCAGGCGCTTCAGGCGGGTAAGACCGTTGCCCTCGCCAACAAGGAGACGCTC
>Ga0073934_10009314_pt1 | contig 12630 bp, 8 predicted proteins | sample LarsenN4metaG_FD_76834 | JGI IMG/M metagenome (GOLD analysis project Ga0073934, IMG submission 76834) | Hot spring sediment bacterial and archeal communities from British Columbia, Canada, to study Microbial Dark Matter (Phase II) - Larsen... ...
AGGCGATCTGGTCGTGAGGCTCAATGCCAAGGATACCCTCGGCTGGGCGCGTTGGATTTCTCGCTTGATGTCGTCAGCAGCCGAAATCGACCGCTTGGCCGAGCGAATTCGCGCGGAGTACCGGCCGGTGCTGTGGGATGACGCCGCACAGCGCTTTTTCAATGCGGTACGGGAGCGGTTCCATTGACCATCAAGCGAGTCCTGGGTCTTGGGACGTACCCGATCGTCAAGCCGGTACACGGCGGTCAACGTCGCGTTCATGCCTTCAAGCAGTTCTATCGGACGCTCGGCATCGAGTACGTCTACGCGTGCGTTTATTCCGGCGCGCATTATTCAAGGCCTTTCGTCTCCGATCTGGACGTTCCGTTCGTCAAACCGCTTGATCTGGACGGCTTGCCCCATTTCGATCTGCCGTTTCTCGACGACATGTTTTCCGGGTCGCAGGTGGAAAGGCATGACGCGACTCTGCGCCACTTCCTGAGGATTGTGGACCGCGTCGACCCGGATGCGCTACAGGTTGAACAGGCCTTCGCGTGGCCGCTTGCGCGAAAGCTCATGGAGGCTCATCCGGACAGGTTTCGCCTGATCTACTCCTCGCACAATATCGAGGCGCCCCTGAAAGGGGCGATCCTCGAACGGAACGGTGTGTCTGCACCTGTCGCGATGGAAGTGATGTCGGCCGTTGAGGCGATCGAACAGGAATGCTGCACTGCTGCGTCGCTGGTCGTTTGCGTTTCCGACGTCGATTGCCGTTACTACCGGAATTGGAAGGCCCCGGAGTACATCGTCGTCGTCCCCAATGGGGCCGAGCGGCCGCCGGCAGAAGCGCCCGACCTGTCGCAGGTGCGGGACGTGTTTGGCGAAGAACCGTTCCTGATGTCGGTCGGCAGCTCGTATCCACCCAATATCGAGGGGCTCTGCGACCTCATCTTTCGGGATGGGGCGTTCTTCCTTCCGCCCGTAAAGTCGCTCGCGATCTGCGGCGGCATGGCGGATGGCGCCTTTCAGCATCATGAGTATCAGCGATACCGAGAGGCAAATTCGGCGCGTGTTCACTTCTTCCCCGCGATCGAAGAGTCCCGACTCTGGGCGATCAAGGCCGGGTGCCGCGGCACCATGCTGCCGCTTCAGACGGGGGGCGGAACCAACCTGAAGACAGCCGAGGCGCTCGCGCTCGGAAAGTGGGTCGTGGCCACCTCGGTCGCGCTACGGGGATTTCAGCGCTTTGCGCAGGATGAAGGGGTGATCATCGCTGACGATCGAAGGTCATTTCGTCGGGCGATCGCTCACGTTCTCCAGGCGCGGCCGCTGGAGATATCGACATCAACGAGACAGCAGCGGGATTCGCTGTACTGGGACCGTTGTTTCGTGGACAGCGGCCTGTCGACCAAGATCCATCAGGTATCGGAGAGCGGGACTGGCAAGTCCTGAATGTCAGCTCAGCCGGGTGGGGTGCCCGGCGCTGCAACGTCGCCGGACGCCATCGGTTGTTGCCGGGCGCGCCTGTAGGCGGAAACGACCCCGCCAAGCAGCTCCGCCGCGCTGGCTTCCCACGTCGTCAATGTCCGATCGCTCCGCCTTGCGGCGCGGCCTTGCGCCCTGCTTTTCAGGAAATCACGAATGGCTTGGGCAAGACAGGTTGGCGTGTCGAGCGAAAAGAACACTGCATCATCGCCGGCGGTCTCCCTGAAAACCGGGATGTCGCTACAGAGCACCGGCAAGCTGCGCTGGAATGCCTCGACGATGGGAAGGCCGAAGCCTTCGGCCTGGGAGGCGATGATCAGCCCAGCTGCGTTTCGGTAGGCATAATCCAGTTCCGCGTCGGAAATATCTCTGAGCAGGTGCAGCCGGCGCCCGTACAACGCATGGGCCTTGGCGCGGTCGAGAAATGCGTCCGACTTCCAGTCGCGCTTGCCGATAATGGCAAGAGCGACATCCTCGTTCGCTCCCCACAATTGCTCAAATGCGTCCAGTATGAATGGATGATTCTTCCTGGGCTCGATGGTCCCCACCACGATGAACGTGGCCGCCGGTCCGCCAAAGATCTCGCCAAGCCCGCAATGCAGAGGGACGTCCCCTGAGCGGACGTCGATGTCGCACCCCAGCGGAAAATGCGTCACCGGTATGCCGGCATTAGCAGTCGGAAGCCGGGATAGATGGGTTTCGAGTTCATGCTTCGTAGCGCGCGATATGGCGAATGCTGCGTCGGTCAAAAGGGCGAAATACCTGAGCCAGGATGCAAATGCGGTGACGATGACATCCGAACACGATTCCGGATGTGATACGGGAATCAAGTCGTAGACGACGCTTGCCACAAACCCGCCCGCCTTTCTGAACCGCGAAACCGACGGCCAGATATCGGCCGTCCAGGACGAATCGAGCAGCAACAGGATGTTGCCGTCATGCGAGGCAATGGCATCGAGACGTACGCTCCAATCGGGGTTGCGTGGCTCTTCAGCCACCACGCTTGGTTCCTCGCCGACACGAATCCGGCGGTTCGCTCCAATAAAGCCGCCGCTGTCCAGAACGACCGGTACCACATCGTATCCGTGCCGGACTGCCGCGGGCGCCGCGTGCCTGAGGACATTGCGTACCACGCGCTGGATACCGGTGTGGAGCTCGGAATTCAGGGTGTCCGTGCAGTCGATGAAAATCGTCGGACGGGATGTGCGAGGACTTGTTGCCGCGACCGGTGCTTCAATGCGTTCGATGCGTCGAAGCATCTCGTCAGGATCGGTCGCTGCCCGTACAACGCTCAGGCCGGCACATCGGGTCCTAAACTCGTGCGAGTCGATCAGCCCGGCAATGATGTTCGACAGGCTGTGACCTTGGTTCAACCTGGACTGCAACTGCCCGATCTCTGCCGCATCGGGACTGCGATCAAGCAATGCCTGGTAGAGCGCGCGTGTGACGCCGCGATGATCCACTGCCGCCGCGGCTGCAACAAGCGGTATCTCGAGAGCGCGGTATTTGAACTCCTCTGAATTGGCGAGCACGTTTGCAAGATCACCTAAGGATAGACCGTTCGAAAATTGAGTCTGATAGTGGGCGAGGGCAAAATCCTCCGGATCGCGATCGAGCAGAAGACGATAGACCGCCTGGATGACGCGGCGGTGATCGACGGCGGCTGCGGACGCGACCAGCGGAATATCGAAGGCCCGCGCACTGAATTCGGCTGAGCCGAACAGCGTCGCCGCCAAGCCTTCAAGCGACAGACCTGCGCCGACCTCCCGCTGGTGCCGTGCGGTCGTGGCGTCGTCCGGAATCCGGTTTAGCACGACGCGATATATGGCCTGGATTGCGCTTGCGGTCGATATCGCCGAGACCAAGGGATTCGTTTCGGCGCCGGCCTTGAATTCTGGCGTCTTCAGCAGTTGCAGGGCTATGTCTTGAATCGACTGTCCTGCGGCCATCAGCCGCCGGGCGTTGGTGATTTCCTCGCCGCGCGGCTCTCGAGCCAGGAGGATTTGATAAAGGGCTCGAATTGATGCCTTACGATAAAACATCTTGATGCTGGATTACCCGGTGCAGCACTGGCCAAGTCAGTCGGAGGCTGCCAGGAATGTCAAGTGTGCCCGATTTGACTGCCAATTCGCGGGAGGGCATTGTTGCGGTCATTGGGGACTGCAAGACTTGTACCGTGACGAGGGGGGTGATTTGAAAGTCAGCATCGTAACGCCTTCGTTCAACCAGGGAGTCTTCATTGAGCGGACGTTGCAGAGTGTGTTGAGTCAGGACTGGGACGCCATCGAGTACGTGGTCTTCGATGGCGGCAGTTCGGACTCCACGATCGACGTCCTCAGAAAATACGATGGGCGCATCCGATGGGTGTCGGAGCGTGACAAGGGCCAGGGCGATGCCGTCAACAAGGGCATCCAGGCCACCGACGGTGAAGTTATCGGGTGGTTGAATTCGGACGACATCTACTATCCGGGAGCCGTCCGTTTGGCCGTCGAATGCCTGGTGCAGCATCCCGAAGCCGAAATGGTCTACGGCATGGCCGACCACATCGACCTGGATGATCGGCCCTACGAAGCCTATCCGACCGAACCGTGGAATTTCGACCGACTTCAGCAGACGTGCTTCATCTGCCAGCCGGCGCTATTCTTCCGTCGATCGGTCATAGAAAAGCACGGTCTGCTGGACGTATCACTGCGCTACTGCATGGACTACGAGTACTGGCTGAGGGTCGGTGCAGCAGGGGTGCGGTTCCACTACCTGGAGAAGAAGCTTGCAGGGTCAAGGATGTACCCTGAGAACAAGACCATGCGCGACGTGACCAAGGTCCATGCGGAGATCAACGACATGCTGTCGAGGCGCCTGGGGCGGGTGCCGGACCGCTGGATCACCAACTATTCGGGCACTCTGGTAAACCCGCGAATCGATCGAGCGAGACATCCACGGCGCTATATATACGCGCTCGTGCTTTGCACTGCGTTGGCGTCACTCTGGTGGAACTGGAGGATTTCGCCGGCGCTGCGGCACATGATGTTTGAATGGCTCGCGAGCGTCAGCCGCCGGTCTTGAACCCCGTAGCGCCGCGCGCGACGCGTCACGCCTGCATCGCGCGACGGGCAAGCCTCTTCGGCATCTCGCGCGCAAGCTGATAGACGTCCAGCAGCCGTCCTGCGCTCATGTCCCAACCGAAGTTCTGAGCCTGAGCTCGTGCCCTTTGGGACAGCGACCGGCACAAATCCCGGTTGTCGCTTATCAAGGCGAGAGCGCCGGCGATTGCGTCGACGTCCGTCGGGTCAACAAGAATTGCTGCATTGCCGGTAATCTCGGGAATTGACGTTGAGCGGGATGCAATGGTCGGCGCGCCGCATTGCATTCCCTCAAGTACGGGCATGCCGAAGCCCTCAAAAAGCGACACGTAGATGTGGGCGTGGCAGTTCCTGTAGAGCCAGCAAAGCTCCTGATCCGTTACGTAGCCGGTCACGATGACGTCGTTGCTGAGGCCGAGCTCTGCGATGAGCTGGGAAAAGTCACCCATGAGCCAGCCGCTGCCGCCGGCCAGGACCAGCGGCATCGATCGCCCGCCGTTGGCGCGGTATTTGGCGTAGGCTTGCAACAACCGCTCATGATTCTTGCGCGGCTCGATGGTCCCGACGCTGAGCCAGTAGTTTCCCGCGCTGACACCATCCAGGCACTTCGGTCGTGCGTCCGGCTGCTCGAACGAACTGAAGCGCGACGCCGGAAAGATCACTTTGACACGTTCTTCCGGAAACGAGGGGAAAACACGAAGAAAATGGTCTCGCGTGGCGTGTGAGATGGAAACGATCCAGTCCGCCGTGGTTGCCGCGCCGAAGACCCCATGGAAGCAGCCGCTGCGGTTGGTTTCGGTGGTCCAGCCCGGCTCCTCGAGGAAGCTCAGATCATACAGCGTATAGACGAGGCGCACATGTTCCAGCGGCTGGCGCGGGCACCAAAAGTTGTTCGCGTGAACGATGTCAACGCCCTCGAGCCTCTGCTCGAGGTCGGCCGCTTTCCAGAAGCTTGTGGCTTCAGCAATTGTCCGATGCCTTGGGCCGTAGCTGACGTGCGACTGTTCGATTTGAAATGACTGCGAATTGTCGCTGTCGAAAAAGAAATCTCCGAAACTCGGATACAGGACATATTCGCAGTCAGCCGGTTGCTTCGTCAGCGCATTGATCAACCCGTCAGCGAAGTATCCGCATCCGGCTTTGTTCTTGCCGGCCTGGCTCACGTCAAAGCCTATTCGCATAGGAGATACCGTCCCAACCGCCCGAGGTTGCAAGAAGTATGCGATTCAAAACCCTCGATCAAGATCGCCCCAGGATGAATGGACGCGCTACTGAGGGGACAACGTCGTGACGGTGTCGTTCTCAACGATCGATACCCGCTTGACCATGACGGAAAGCTCACGCGTGTCACCGTTGCAATCGTCGGCCCTACCCAAGCTGTCCGCGGGGCGAAAGGTCGGAGAAAATCGAAGCTCCAGTCTTCCGGCACGACCGCTGACAGGCAATTCGACGATCATCGCCTGGCCTGCGCGAATATCATGGGTTGCCACCGGCTTTCCGCTTCCATTTGAGACGTCCAGGTGAATCTTGGGAGTCGGCAACCAGTCAGGCGCGAACAGCTCGACCTGAAACGCCCGGGGCGAATGTCCCGGCCGATAGTTCATGGTAACCAAGGGCGACGCCCAGCCATCGTCGTAGAGGCCGCTCAGCGAGGTTCGAATTCGATCCGCCGCCACCGCGCGCTCAAAAACCTCCCAGTACTGTTCGGCCATACGCCGAGGATTGCTGAAGACTTCCGCGCGTTTCAACCCGCGCGAAACGAGCTCCGAGCGCAACGCAACATCGGATGCGATCCGCAGGATGCTGTCCGCCACCCGCGACGGTATGCGCGGGTCGAACAGGAGCGCTGCATCTCCCGCGACCTCCGGCAGACTGGTCAGGTTGCTGCATGCGACCGGGCAGCCGGCGGCCATCGCTTCGACGACCGGCATGCCAAAACCTTCGTAGAGGGAGGGGAATATCACTGCCAGACAGTTATGCATCAGGGCGGTGTATTCGTCGCTTACCAGAAACCCTGCAAATACGACGTGCTGTTCCAGCCCGAGGGCACTCGCGGCGTTCGCCAGTTCTTCCATCCGCGCCGAGCGTGTGCCCGTCAGCGCCAGTTTGATATGGCTGGCAAGGCCGGCGGCCCGGGCCATGGCAAACGCGGTCAGCAGCAACTCATGATTCTTGTGACGCCAGAAATTTGCCGGGTAGAGTAGGAACTCTCCGGCCTTCAGCCCCAGGCGGGCCAGGACGTCATTCGACCGTCGATCGTCGGGCTTGGGAAGCCATTGCGACAATTGAATGTGGACAGTCGAGACCCGATCATCGGCAATGACCTGCGCCTTCAAAACCGAGTCACGAACGAAGTCCGAGATCGTGGTGACGGCAGCCGAGGAGCGACATGCCCGCAAGAAATTCTGATGTCGTTCTGCGACCTCATGCTGAGTGAAAAACTCGGGGTAGATCGCGTATTGAAGATCGTAGATCACGGAGACCGTAGGAATGGCGTCATCCTGAAACAGCGGCAATGTGAAAGGGCAGAACATGAGGTCGGCGCCAATTCGGCACGGCAGCGAAAGGGACAGCGGGTCCAGAAGACGGCGCAGCGCCTGGTGCAGCCGATCCGGCAGATAGGGAGAGATTCGCCTCAGGATCGCCTTTCGATATCGCGACAGCGGCGGGCTGTCATTCAGGATAACGCCGTCGTCCCAGACCATCAGACGGGAGACATTCGGTGCGTCCAGCGCGGCGAGCTCCGCGTGCGCGCTTCGCTGCGTCAGCAACACGAACCTGGTCTGTGGCCTGAGTTTCGCAAGGTTGGCCACAAGATGTGTTGCGAAAATCTTGGCGCCACCGTTATCCCCGCCGGGAAGGAGAGGAACGAGGTCGACCGCTATTGTCCGAATCGCCGTCATTCAGCGGAAGTCTTGCTCGGCGGAGCATTTTCGCAACAGGCAGGGCGTCGCCCGGAAACAGGTGAACGTGCCTCTCGACTGCGACGTTGGAGCCATAGCCCCCGAGAGAGTTGCTGTCGAGTCGGAATGCGCCTCAACGGCAGGTCTCCTTGCCGGTAACTGTCTGTCGGGAACGCGTTCAACAAAGTCCATTCAACCACGATTCGGGCGCTGCCGATCGCGCCTCCAAAGCGCCGAAATCGCCTTGCCTGCGCGCACCAGGGGCTGAGAATTGAGCTGTTGAACCAGTGCCCTTTGGGCGGTGCAGTCGCGCTCGAGCTCCATCACCCGTTGCGTGAGCGCCTTGATTTTCTGCTCCAAGGCCGTTCGTTCGGTGCGCAGGCTCTCGATTGCTAACGATTGATTCTCAAGGCGTCCCGATTGCTCGGATCGGTCCGTCTCCGATTGGCGCAACGCGGCCGTCAAGGCATGAATCTGATCGAGTCTCGCCGCCCGATCCACCTCGGAGTCGCGCAAGGCATTGGTCAAGGTGGCGATCTGCTCCGCTCGCGCCGCGCGATCGCTCTCGGATTCGGCAAGGAGGTTGGTCAGTGTTTCGATCTGTTCTGCACGGTTGCGCCGATCCCGCTCTGAGTCATGCAGCGCGGAGGTCAGAGTTTCAATCTGCTCCGCTCGCGCCGCGCGGTCGCTCTCGGATTCGGTGAGGAGGCGTGTCAGCGTGTCAATCTGTTCGCCGCGCGCAACACGGTCGGATTCCGACCGTCGCACCGCTTCGGTCAAGGCACCGATCTGGTCGAAGCGGGCGTCGCGATCCTGCATCGACTCCCGCAGAAGCCGGGACAAGGTTTCGATCTGTTGTCCGCGCGCAAGTCGATCCGCCTCCGACTCGCGCAAGCTCTCGGTCAGGGTGTTGATCTGGTCGAGCCGCGCCGCGCGGTCTGCGTGGGACTCGTCAAGCGACCGTGTCAGGGATTCGATCTGCTCGAGCCTGGCGCGACGGTCGTCATCGGATGCCTGCAACGCGGTCGTCAACAGATCGATTTGCTTGCCGCGCGCAAGTCGATCCGCCTCCGACTCGCGCAAGCTCTCGGCCAGGGTGTTGATCTGGTCGAGGCGCGCCGCACGGTCCCTTTCGGACTCTTCCAGCGACCGTGACAGCGCTTCGATCTGTTGGAGTCTGCTGCGACCGTCCGCTTCGGAGGCTTGCAGCGCAGTGGTCAAAGCATCGATTTGCGCTCTGCTCGCGGTCCAACCGGCTTCGGCCTCCTTGAGGAGCGACGTCAACGTCTGATTCTGACTCAAACGTGCATCGCGGTCGGCGTTTGCTTCGTGGACCAGTGCAGTCAATGTTTGAATCTGCACAAGGCGGTCGGCGCGGTCGCGTTCCGCATCGCGGAGCAACGCGGTTAACGTTTCCAGCTGGGCTGCTTGAGCCCTGTGCGCTTCGTCGGAACCTCCGTTGAGGTTGGCCAGTTGGGCTTCAAGGTCATTCAAGCGGCGCGACAGATCGGCCTCCGCGCGGACTTGACCTTCGAGATGACGTTCGACGGCCCCTATCCAGAGCGGGACGTTGACCTGACGATCAACCGTTGAGACGGCGTCGCGCTTCTTTAGTTTGCGACGGAACACGTCGAAGCTCCACTTTTCGCGCGGCAGCGCCCACACCGACTCGGCCCATCGGCGATAGGGGGCAGGGAGATTATAGGGGCTGACGAAGGGAGTGCGTTGAGGAAAATTGGGAGTCACGTTGCGCGTGACGACGTCGCTGACAAAAATCAGAAATGCCAAGAAGATGTCGTGCGGCCAGATGCCGTCTTCCGCGCGGCGCGAGATCGCGCCGAAATCGATCAGGCTCACACGCTCGTTGGCGTCGATGAGAACGTTCCATACCCGCAGGTCGCCATGGTACAGTTTTGCCGTTTCGAGGGTGCAGAGGTGATCGAGGACCTGCCTGATAACGCGATTGGCATCGTAGGGCCGGCCTTCGACGATGCGATCGATCAACGGTTCTCCCGGCAGCTTCTCGCGGATCAGCCATGCCTGGCGGTCGGCAATGGCGTACGAAACAAGCCGGGGAACAGGAGCAAAGCCCGGTGGAGGCGAGCTTAGCAACCCGGCTTCCTGCTCGATCTCCACTCGATTTGACTGGGCTGCGGGCCCCACAAGTCGGAATACCTTGGCAATCAACCCATCGATCTCGTAGTAGCGACGCGTGCCATGATGCGATCGGGCCTCGATCAGCTTATGCGATCGCATCGACCAATGCTCAATTCGGTGCAGTCGACTGCCGAGATAGCAGAAGGTATTGCTGGCAAAAACCAACGGCCGCTCGATGTCGGAGAGATGAGTGGGGAAGCGGGCAATCTCGATGCTGAACGCTACATCGTCGAGAAAGTCTCGCTCATCGGTGGGCAGCGAAGCTGCCCATGGCTCGGGCTCGCCGGTCAAAGCAAGCTCGAAGATGCATGCCGGAACCTTGTCCGCCATCGTTGCAATGAGCTCTTTCGCCTGCGCGAATCCGAGCTTGTGAGCGATATGATGGAAGACGCTGAGCGCGAGCACGACATCGTAGTCACCCGGCTCGATCTTCGAGATGACCTCCGCAATGTCGGCTCGCTCGAACCGAATCTTCAGCTTGCGGTGTTCGCGGCTGAGCTCGCGACAGAGGTCGACATGCGATTCAAGAGAATCGACGCCGGTCACGAGGGCGCCCTGGGCAGCCAGGCTGAAACAGAAATATCCCTGCGCGCAACCGAGATCCAGAATGCGCAACGGCCTCCCGGTCTCGCGTTCCAGCGCCTGGAGAATCGGAACAATCTCTTTCAGGCGGTCTTCGCATCCGCGTGGCGCATCGCGCGACAGTTCCGGATGCCCGTAGATCGGTTGATAGTGATATCCGCTGGCGTCGATGAATTTTAGTAGGCGTTCATTCCTACCCATGTCAGCTTTCCATTGCCTCCGGCCCCGGCTCCGCCTGGCCGGATCGGAGGATTCGTAACGATTCATCGCCAATAGCGATTGCTGATCAGGTGCTCAATCACCTCTTGAACTGTACTCCGAAATCCCGGAGGCGACCCTTCCGAAGCTCCGAAAATGCGTTGCTTGCACGAACCAGCGGACGTGAATTGAGCTGCCGCATGAGGCTCGTTTGGGCGGCAATGTCGCGCTCGAGGTCTTTGACGGTCTGCATCAGTGACCTGATCTGCTGCTCCAATGCCGCCCGTTCAGCCTCAGCTTGACGGACCGCGCGGGTGAGCGCGTGAATCTGGTCGAGACGCGCCGCCCGGTCCGCCTCGGATTCTTGCAGCGCGCGCGTCAGAACGTCAATCTGCTGTCCTCTTCGAAGGCGGTCGTCGTCCGACTCACGGAGAGCGGCGGTCAGAACGTTGATTTGCTCCAAACGCGCGGCTCTGTCTTGCTCGGACTTTGCGAGAAGGCTGGTCAATGTTTCGATTTGCTCCGAACGGCCTCGATGGTCTTGCGCCGACTGTTCTAATGCATTCGTCAGAGCATCGGTCAGGGAATTGATCTGGTCCATCCGTGCTCTGCGGTCCTCCTCGGACTCGGCCAATGCCTTCGAAAGGGATTCCGTCAGCTGGTGCCGGGCACAGCGGTCCTCCTCGGAAGCTTGTAGCGCAGCGGTCAGAGCAGCGATTTGCGTACCTCGCTCGATCCGATCTGATTCCGACTTGTGCAGGGCGCTGGTCAGGGTGTTGATCTGATCGAGTCGTGCTTCTCGGTCTCGTTCGGATTCGGTCAGGGACCGCGAAAGGACATTGATCTGCTCGGCACGCGCCAGCCGGTCGCTTTCCGATACCGCTAAGGACCGTGATAGTGACTCGATCTGCTCCTGCCGGCATCGGCGGTCGTGTTCGGACGCCTCCAGGGCGGCAGTCAGACATTCGATTTGCTTGCCGCGTTGAGCCCGGTCCGCTTCCGCCTCCTGCAACAGATTGTTCAGCGCGAAGATCTGTTCGGCGCGCGCCAGCCGGTCGGTTTCGGATTCGCGCAGGAGTTGGTCGACCCGTTGAAGCTGCTTGCCAGTGTCTTCGCAGGCAGCTTGGTACCTTTGGAGATCGCGGGTCAGTTCCGTGATCTGGCTGAAGCGTGCTGCCCGGTCGGCCTCGGAGTCTCTCAGACGATGCGACAATGCGTGCAGCGCGACTGGCACGAACTTGTCAAAGACATTGGGGGGAACGGCAAAATGCTTCTTGAGCGCAATACTTTCCTCGGCAAGATAGAACTTGTTGAGGCCATCGTGGTAGACAGCCTGATATCCCGCATTGATCAAGATCGGTTCCCACGAAAGATCCGCGGACTGAGCGGTCCCCTGCAGCGTTGCCTCGACCAGGATGACGGTTGGACGATACCTGCGCAGGTCGATGCCTTTCAGGACATCTGTCTCGCCACCCTCGACGTCAATCTTCAAGAAGTCGATTGGGCGGTCCTTTGCATGTTGGTCAAGAATTGTGTTCAGTGGCAGCAGCGGAACCGTCCGCTTGGTGACAGTCTCGCCCCGCTTGACAGCTCGTTTTTGCGCGTCGGGGTCGAATGACGACCACTCCGGAATGGCGAGTTCGAAGAATGTGGCCTTGGATTTCTTCGCGCCAGCACCGCACTTCAAGTTGATATCGCGCGGTCTTTCAGCGGTGAGCTGTTCATGAAATCGCGGGAGCGGTTCAATGTTGATCCCGCTCCAGCCCTTGTCGTAGAACCATTTGGTTACGCTGAGATATTCCGGATCGGCGGCGCCGACGTCGACGTAAAAGCCCTGCTTCAAATCGCCGAATACTCGATTAAGTATGACGTCCTCATAATTCTGCGCGTAGCTTATCATGTGCGGCTTCTCAGCCGGCGTCGCGAGGTGCTGAGTTGCCATGGGCAGGAGCGGGCGGTTGCAGGGGCGATCGTGTCGCCGTTCTTCGATTGGCTTCGGCTAAATCAAACAGCGGATTTCGAAAATAGCTTTGCGAATAGCGATTGTAGGTCAGCTTTGGGGCGGACCATTCGATCGCGCGCTTGCCGAAATAGGCGGCAATCAAGCCGTCGCCGCTGAACGATTCATGAACATCGTGCTCGGCCAGAATCTGCCCGCCGAGGTCGTTTAACAATCGCAGGCAGCGCTGGTGCAGCAATGGGTCGTGGCCTGTCGGCAGGATGTGTGTTGAAAGAACGACAAAACT
>Ga0073934_10009315_pt1 | contig 12630 bp, 10 predicted proteins | sample LarsenN4metaG_FD_76834 | JGI IMG/M metagenome (GOLD analysis project Ga0073934, IMG submission 76834) | Hot spring sediment bacterial and archeal communities from British Columbia, Canada, to study Microbial Dark Matter (Phase II) - Larsen... ...
CGTGACGGCGCCATTTGAAAAGTGGATCTTTGACTTACCGTAGTACCAGACGTTGTTTTCGGTCCTGGTCGGCATGCCCTGGATCGAATAAACCTCGCCGAGTCTCGAGCCGCGCGTGAAATAGCGATCGTCGGATGACAAGCCGGCGCTGACGGTCGGGGGAGGCGGAACGGCTGCGGCGGCATTGTCGGTGTTCGCCGGATTCCGGCCCGCGTCCTCCTCCTGCGGGCTGTCGAGGGTCCAGAGATATATCAGCAACACCGCCAGCGCGACACCGGTGATCGCCTTCCAGCCGAAGCGCGGCCGGGTTGCGGGGAGGTCGGCGTCGTCGGCGTAGTCACCCGCGGCGGAAGGAGGGGTGGCAGGCGGATGGCCGGAGCGATCGGCGGTTTCTGCACCGGATTCCTGATGTGCGGGTGCGACGGACGCTGCCGTCACCGCCGGCACCGCACCGTGCCGGCGGTAATAATCCGCGAGCGCCTTGTAGGCGCGCGTAATTTCCTTGGTTTTCTCTTCCGCGAGACGGCGCTTCTCGCCGACGTCCTCGAAGCGATCCGGGTGCCACGTCCTGAGCAGGGCGCGATAGGCCCTGCGGATTTCATTCCAGCTCGCGCCGGGACTGAGCTCGAGCGTGGCGTAGCTGTGCGCGTAGTTGTCGTTCATCGTTCACACGGGCGGATACGGGAGCGCGCGAACTTGTGCCCCGGAACCGTAGATGGCTTGGAGAAAGCAGCTGTTTCGGCAACCGGTGGAGATTATCAGCTTCCGGTTGCTTCATGAATCCGAAGAGGGAGCGAATCGCGGAATCGACCGGCAACCTCGGCGCTCGACCCATTTGGGTATGGATGCCGCCTTGTTCGATAGCAACGCGGCGACTTGTTCAACGGCTCAGGACCGGAACCCGCCATCCGGTTTGCACACAAGCCCATGAGAAGTCCGCGGTAATGTCTTCATATGGAAAGCATTGTTTCTGTAAGCTTGCTGTGTGTCGGGAAACGATAGGATTAAAAGAGTTTCGACCGGGGCGCTGGCGCCGGTCCCGGAAGGGCAAGCCAAGGGTGCGGTTTTCTTGAAAAACACCCACCTGTATTTTAATGTGGTGCGGCCTGGATCAGGATTCGAAAATGGCAGGAGCCGGCAGAAAGGGCAACGCTCATGCAGCGGGGACGGGCGTTCGGTCAGGAAAATACTCTGGAAGGTCACTTCGAGTCGGCCCGGAAGGCTCCGGGTCCGCCCGCACCTCTGGTTTCGTCCAGCAGGCAGGTGGGACAGCTTCGTTTCGGGCAACAGGTGAGGAAGACATGCGGGCGGCTTGGTTGATGGCGGGATTGATTGTGTTTCTCGGCGCGGGGTGTCAGGGAACGACCGTGATGGAAAAAGACGATCAGGGTAGTCTTGCCGCCTACCAGGGGGGCGACTACCGGATCGGTGTCGACGACCGTGTCCAGGTGACGGTGTGGCGCAATCCCGAGCTGTCGGTTGCGGTGCCGGTGAGGCCGGACGGCAAGATTTCGGTGCCGCTGATCGGCGATGTCCAGGCCGGTGGCAAGACCGCCGAAGAAGTGGCAGCCCTGATCAAGCAAAAACTGTCGTCGTACATTCGCGAGCCGAGTGTCGCTGTCATCGTCAGCGAGCTTCGCAGTCATGAGTTTCTCTCCCGTGTGCGGGTCACCGGTGCAGTGCGCACGCCGCGGTCGATGCCCTACCGCCAGGGCATGACCGTGCTCGATGCGGTCCTGGAGTCCGGCGGGCTCAATGAGTTTGCGGCGCCGAATCGTTCCAAGCTCTATCGCAAGGGCAAGGACAAGACCGAGGTCTATGACATCGATCTGGGCGACATCCTCAACAAGGGTAGGCTGGACACGAATCTGAATCTCAGGCCCGGCGATGTCGTCACCGTGCCGGAACGACTCTTCTAGTTGTCGCCCGACCCGACGCCCATGAGCGACCTCCACCCCGAACACCTCCGCCGGCTGCTGATCAGCGAGGCGTTCCATTCGCGCCGGACCGTAGTCGGCCTCTTCGTCTTCGTCGTTCTCGCGCTGTTGGCAGTGGGTCTGGTCTGGCCCAAGGGCTACGTGGCCTCAACGACGATCGTGGTGGATGAACGGAATATCATTCAGCCTCTGATGCAGGGGGCGGCAGTGGCCACGGAGGTCGCCGACCGCGCGCGCCTGGCCAGGGAGATCATCTTCGGCCGCAAGCTCATGAGCCGGATCCTGGCGGATACCGGCTGGAAGCCGGAGGATCTCTCGCCGGAGGATCAGGAAAAGGTCATCAAGCAGCTCATCAAGCAGACGAGCATCTCGAATCTCGCCCGGAACGTGATCAAGATCGAATACCGGGACGACGATCCGGAGCGCGCCTTCCTGACGGCCAAGCGTTACGCCGACCTGTTCATCGAGGAAGCGCTCGGCAACAAGGCCGCCGAGAGCCAGGCCGCGTTCGAGTTCATCGACAAGCAGGTGCAGGAATATCACGCCAAGCTTGTCCAGTCCGAGGAACAGCTGCGTGAATTCCGGTCCGCGAACGTCGATGCCCTGCCGGGCTCGGAGATGGACATCAGCACGCGGCTGGCCGCGCTCCAGACCCGCATCGAAACGACCACCCAGGAGCTCAAGGAGGCGGAAATCCGCAAGCATTCGCTGGAGAAGCAGTTGTCCGGCGAGGCGGAGGTCGCGACCGCCATCTCGCGTGAGGGCCAATATCGGGCGCGCATCGCCGAGCTGCAATCCCAGATGGATACCCTGCGGCTCAGTTATCACGATACCTATCCGGACATCGTGCGGCTGCGCCACCAGATCGAGGACCTGAACGAGGCGATTGCCGCCGAGAAGCAGCGGCGGGAGGCGGCCAAGGCCAGCGGCCGTGTGTTGATCGACGACAGCGTCATCAACAATCCCATGTACCAGCAGCTCAAGCGCGAGCTTTCCCAGACCCAGGTGAACATCGACACGTTGCAGGCACGCATCGCCGAGGCCCGGCGCCAGATGGCCAGCGCCCTGGAGCGTGGCAAGCGCGTGCATGGCGGCGAGGCCACGCTGGCCGAGCTTACCCGCGATTACCAGGTGAACCGGGACATCTATCAGGACCTGCTGCGGCGCCGCGAGAACGCGCGCGTCTCGATGAACATCGACAAAGAGAAGCAAGGCCTGTCATTCCGGATTCAGGAGCCGGCGACCCTGCCGCTTGACCCGAGCGGGTTGCGGTTTGCGCATTTCGTCATCGGCGCACTGCTGTTCGGCGTGCTGATCCCGTTCGGCGTCATATACGCCAGGCTTCAGCTCGATCCGCGGATTCGTGTCGGCACGGCGTTGGCCGACCGGAACAAGGTGCCGCTGCTCGCGGTCGTGCCGCATCTCTGGTCGCCGCGCGAGCTGCAGTTGGTCCGGCGAGAGGTCGTGAACCTCAATCTCATCGTGACGGGTACCCTGGGCATGATGGTGCTGATCATCACGCTGCGGCTTGCGCGGGTGATCTAGCATGAGCAAGATCGAAAAGGCCCTGCGACGTGCCCGGAACGACAAGAGTCTCGTGGTCGTCCCTGGCGGCCAGGCGGTGCCGACCTCCGCGGGCGGCAGCAAGGACCTGACAGCCGCGGCGGAAACGAACGTCAATCTGCACCGGCGCGAGGCCGCGACGGCCTCGATCGCCCGCATGCGTGAGCCGAGCCCGCGGGAGCGGTCGGAGCTGCTTTCGCGGAACATCATTCTTCCCGAATCGGCCGAGAATGGAACCGTTCAGGCCTTCCGCGAGATCCGCACCAAGATCCTGCAAAGGACTCACGGCCGGAACTGTGTCGTGATGGTGACGTCCGTATCCGGACGCGCCGGCGCGAGCTTTGTTGCGAGCAACCTGGGCGTGGCCTTTGCCTTCGACGCCGGCAAGACCGCCCTCGTCGTGGATTGCAACCTGCGCAACCCCGGCCTGCAGAAACTGTTCTCCGATCCCGCGCTGCCGGGGCTCACGGATTATCTGGAGAGCAGTAACATGGACATGGCGGAGATCATCCACCCGGTCGGCATCGAACGGCTGCGCGTCATCCCGGCGGGCCAGAAACGCGAGGTTCCGAGCGAATACTTTACATCCGGGCGGATGCGGGAGCTGCTCAACACGCTCCGGCAGCGCTATGTCGAGCGTTTCATCATTATCGATGCGCCCCCGATGAGCGATACTGCGGACACCCAGATTCTCGCCGAGATGTGCGACTACATCCTGCTGGTGGTGCCGTATGGCAAGGCCACCATGACTCAGGTCGACTCCTGCATCAAGGCCCTGGAGGCGAAGAAGTTGCTGGGAACGGTATTCAACAACGAACCGGTGCTCCCGCGTTTCGATTGGAATGAGATCGTGATCGCGCCGCTGCGGTTCGTGCGCGATCGCCTGACGTGGCTGGGGACGACAATCGTGCATGCCGTCAGAAAGAGATAGTAGTCGTCGCGCCGCGGGCGCCGCTTGCAGGGTTTCAATCTCCGGCATCTTTCCGTTGCTGCTGGCTGCTCCGTGTTCGAGCGCCGGCGAGTTGGCTTATGGTCTCGGTTATCTGGGCATGTACAGCGACAACCTCGAGCGCGCCTCGCAGAATCCGAGACGCGACGGGTTGAATGCCGGGCTCGCCGGCATCGGTTACCTGGATCCCGGTCCGGAGCTGGTCGCTCGCCTGAACGCCCAGGCCCAGTACCAGGATTATCGCTACGACGTGGCGCCCGACGGCACGATCTATTATGCCGACGCGGCGCTGGTCTGGAACATTCGTCCGCAATTTCTCTCCTGGACCGTGATGGACCGTTACGATCAGGTTACCGAAGATGCGACCCGCCCGGACTCCCCGACCAACCGGGTCGGTGCCAACGTGTTCACGACCGGTCCGGATGTCCATTTCCGCTTTGGCCCGGTCAATAGCTGGTCGCTCGGGGCGCGCTACGGGAATCTCATGTACGCCGAAGGCCGCACCGGCTACGATCGTTACGGCGCCTATACGGCCTGGGGCTACCGGTCCAGCCCGGAGCTGCTGTACTCGCTCAACTATCAGTACGCGCAGGTGGAATACGAGGATCCGGTGGCGTTCGACAACTTTCGGCGCCACGATGCCTTTGCGCGCGTGGATTTGCGCCGGTCGCGCGCCTCGCTGGCGATCGACGCCGGCTACACCAGTATCGAACAGGATCGCGGCACCGGCGACGACGGCTTCACGTATCGGCTCACCGGCAGTTACCGGATGAATCCGGAGTCGACCGCGGGATTGCTGGTCGCACGCGAATTCCTCGATCCGGGGCAGGCATTGCTGGCCACGGTAGCGGAAGCCGGTACGGCACCGGGCGCCGCACCACCGCCGGCACCGGTCAGCACCGAGAGCGTGGCGGATTTCTACTACGCGTTCCGCGCCGAGATCTTCTACCGGTATGCCAGCGCCGCGAGCAGCATCGAGGGCCGGGTCTTCTACCGCGACATCGACTATCACACGACGCCGCGCGATCGCGACGAGAGCGGGTTGCGTCTGGATGTGACGTTCAATCCAGGCGCGACCTTCATGCCCAGCCTGTTTTATTACCGAACGAATGTGCGCTATCAGGAGTTCACCCGCGAGGATCATTACAACGAGACCGGGGCGCGGGCGCTTTACCGCTCCACCCCCAACCTGAGCACGATGCTGGAGTACCGCTACCGCTGGCAGACCAGCAGCGATCCGCTCCTGGACTACCGCGAGAACGGCGTGCTGTTGTCGATTGTGTACACCAGCAACCCGGCCGTTCCCACCGTCGTCCCGCGCTACCGCTAGCCGACACCGCCCATGTACCTCGAACACTTCAGTCTCCGGGAATTTCCGTTCCGCCTGACCCCGGACATCGAGTTCCTGTACATGAGCAGTGCACACGCGCGTGCCAAGGCGTACATGGACTACACGGTGTGGAATCGCGATGGGTTCGTGATCATCACCGGCGATATCGGTTGCGGCAAGACCATCCTGGTCAAGAAACTGCTCACCGAGCTGGAGGAGGAACATGACAACTTCCTGGTAGCGAAGATCTTCCAGACCCAGCTGGACGAGGTTGAGTTCCTGCAGGCTATGCTGGTGGAGTTCGGTCTCAATCCGTTCAATGCCAAGAAGGTTGAGCTGATCGACATGCTCAACACCTTCCTCATCGACAGCTTCCACCAGATGAAGCAGCTGGTGCTGGTCGTGGACGATGCCCACAACCTGAGCATGAAGGCTCTGGAGGAGATCCGCATGCTCACCGGCCTCGAGACCCAGAAGGAAAAGATCCTGCACGTGATCCTGGCAGGCCAGCCGCAACTCAACGAGATGCTGGACGCACCGGAGATGGAGCAGCTCCTGCAGCGCGTGCGTCTGCGTTTCCACCTCAAGCCGCTGACGCCGGACGAGATGGCCGAATACATCGGACACCGCCTGCGCGTCGCCGGCGCCAGCCGCACCGACATCTTCACGCCAGAGACCATGCCGGTGCTCTACAAGTACAGCGGGGGCGTGCCGCGGCTCGTCAACACCCTGTGTGACACCGCGCTCACGGTCGCCTATGCCGACAATCTTCCGACCGTGACCCTCGACGTCGTCAAGTCGGTTCTCGATGAGCTGCAGTGGCAGCCCTTCGAGCGGCGCGCCGGCGGTCGGCGCGGAAGGCCGGCGGGTAAGGGCGAACGTGGCCACAACGAGCGGGAGGAAGACCGGCTCCTCGCCAACATCGGCAAACGGCTCAACCAGATGGATAGTCTGGTGCCGTCGCTGTCGCTGATTTCCGACCGCATGGCGAGCATCGAGACTCTGCTCAAGTCCATCGCGGATTCGTTGCAGCAACGCCGCCCGGAAAGGGAGCCGCCGGCACGCAAGATCCACGGCAAAGACCGCTGACGGTGGTGCCATGTGTGGTGTCGCCGGTATTCTCGACCTGACCCGCGCCCGGCCGCCGGGGCGGGAGGAGCTTGCCGCCATGATCGGGCAACTGCGCCACCGCGGACCCGACGGCGACGGTTTCTTCTGTGACGACCAGGCCGGCCTCGCGCACGCCCGCCTGAGTATCATCGACCTGGCCGGCGGCCGGCAGCCGATCCACAACGAGGACCGGACAGTCTGGGTCAGCTTCAACGGCGAGATCTTCAACTATCTCGAATTGCGTGCTGTGCTCGAACGCCAGGGGCACCACTTCTACACCCATTCCGACACCGAAGTGATCGTGCACCTGTACGAGCAGCACGGCGATGCTTTCGTCCAGCACCTGAACGGCCAGTTCGCCATCGCGCTCTGGGACCAGCCGCGGCGGCGGCTGGTGCTGGCGCGTGACCGCACCGGCATTCGTCCCTTGTTCTATACACGGAACCGCGACCGGCTGTTGTTCGCCTCCGAGATCAAGGCGCTGTTCGCGCACGCCGAGGTACCGCGGCGGCTCAATCTCGAAGCGCTCGCCCAGGTCTTCACCTACTGGTCGCCGCTCGCCCCCGCCACGGTCTTCGACGGCGTGTCGGCGCTGCCACCGGGGCATCTACTGGTGGCCGAAGGCGGCCGCCTCCAGGTCCGGTGCTACTGGGACTGGGCGTTTCCACCACCGCCGGTGCCGGCCGACCGGCCCGCGGAGGAGTACGCCGAGGAGCTGCGCGCGCTGCTCATCGACGCGGTGCGGTTGCAGTTGCGGTCTGATGTGCCGGTCGGCGCCTACCTGAGCGGCGGGCTCGATTCCTCGGTCGTTACCTCGATCATCAGGAACTTCACCGACGTGCCGCTGCGCACCTTCTCGGTCACGTTCGATGACGCCGAATTCGACGAGAGCGCCTTCCAGGACGAGCTGGTGGGCTATCTCGGCACCCGCCACACCGCCCTGCGCGTCGGCACGCACGACATCGGCAGCGCGTTTCCGCAGGTGATCTGGCACACCGAGACTCCGATCGTGCGCACCGCGCCGGCTCCACTCATGCTGCTGTCGGCCAGGGTCCGCGACGAGGGGTATAAGGTCGTGCTGACGGGCGAAGGTGCGGACGAGGTGTTCGGCGGCTACGATCTGTTCAAGGAAGCGAAGATCCGGCGTTTCTGGGCGCGCCAGCCGGCCTCGAAAATCCGGCCGCGGATCCTCGAACGGCTCTATCCGTATCTCAAGCACTCGCCGGCGTCGAACCGGGCATTCAGCGAGAGGTTCTTCCGCCAGGGGCTGGAGCACAAGGACCGTGCGTTTTTCGCCCACATCCCGCGCTGGACGACGACGCGGCGCATCGCCCAGTTTTTCTCGCCAGAGGTGCAGCGCGCGACTGCCGCGCTCGATCCGTACGCGGCCATCCTGCGGACCCTGCCGCCGGACATCGAGCGCTGGGTTCCGCTCGGGCGCGACCAATACGTCGAGGCACACACGCTCATGTCCGGCTACCTGCTCTGCTCGCAGGGGGATCGTGTGGCCATGGCCAATTCCGTCGAGGGCCGCTTTCCGTTCCTGGACCACCGCCTGATCGAGTTCGCCAACCGCCTGCCGCCGCGCTACAAACTCATGGGCCTGACCGAGAAGTATCTTCTCAAGAAGGCCGTGACCGGGCTCCTGCCGGAGTCGGTTCGCACTCGCACCAAACAGCCGTACCGCGCGCCCGACAGCCAGAGCTTTTTTCGTGACGGCGTGGCCGCCGATTATGTCGGCGAGCTGCTCGGCGAGCGGCGGCTGCGCGAGGCCGGCTACTTCGACCCGCGCGCGGTTGCCAAGCTGGTTGAGAAGTGCCGGGCCGGCCGCGCGATCGGTTTCGCCGACAACATGGCCTTTGTCGGCATCCTGTCCACCATGCTAGTGGACGAGCAGTTCATCCGGCCGGCGGCGTTGCCGGCAACGGTCCGGCCGGCAGCAGTGCATCAGATTCGCCTGTAGCGCGGAAGGTTGCAGAATGCTCTTGCATCATTTCCTGGAAACCACCACCCGGCACGCGCCCGACCGCACCGCGCTGGTGTGTGGCGGGCGGCGCCACACCTACGCCGAGATCGACCGCGCGGCCGGCGCCTTGGCCGCCTGGCTGCAGCAGCGCGGTCTCAAGCGCGGCGACCGGGTTGCGATCTTCCTCGACAATTCCGTGGAAACGGTGATCGGTATCTATGCCGCACTCAAGGCCGGAGCGGTGTTCATGCCGATCAACCCTTTGACCAAGGAGGACAAACTCGCCTATCTGTTGAACGACTCGCGCGCCAGCGTGCTGCTCACGCATGCAGCGTTGCATAGCGTGTACAGTGCGGCCCTGGTCCGCAATACGAGCGTGCATACCTGCCTTGTGGTCGGCGGGCCGCCGGCAGCAAACGCCGATCCGCGCCTGCGGGCCTATGCCGATATCGGCGATGCCGACCTGGCGCCGGAGGTGCCCGGGACCATCGATCAGGATCTGGCGGCGATCATTTATACATCGGGTTCGACCGGCGACCCGAAGGGCGTGATGCTTACTCACCTGAACATGGTGAGCGCGGCGAATTCGGTGAGCAGTTATCTGGGGCTGCGCCAGGAGGACGTGATCCTGTGCGTGCTGCCGCTCGCGTTCGACTACGGCCTGTACCAGGTGCTGATGGCCTTCAAGCTCGGTGCGACCGTGGTACTGGAGCGCTCGTTCGCCTTTCCGGTCAAGGTGCTGGAGACCATGGCGCGCGAACGGGTCACGGTGCTGCCGGGCGTGCCGACCATCTTCTCGCTGCTCATGGGCATCAAGACACTCAGGCAGTACGACCTCGGCGCGCTGCGTCTCATCACCAATACCGCGGCCGCGCTCTCCGAGCAGCACATCCGCGAGCTGCGTGCGCTGTTCCCGCAGGCGACGCTGTTTTCCATGTACGGCCTCACCGAGTGCAAGCGCGTGACCTACCTGCCGCCCGACCAGATCGACACCCGCCCGACCAGCGTCGGCCGCGGCATGCCGAACGAGGAGCTGTGGCTGGTGGACGAGGACGGCCGTCGGCTGCCGAACGGGGCCAGCGGCGAGCTCGTGATCCGCGGCAGCCATGTGATGCGCGGTTACTGGGAGAAGCCGGAGGAGACCGCGAAGCGCCTCCGCCCCGGCCCGTACCCGGGCGAGTTCGTGCTGTACTCCGGCGACATCTTCCGTACCGATGCTGAAGGCTATCTGTATTTCGTGGCGCGCAAGGACGACATCATCAAGAGCCGCGGCGAGAAGGTCAGCCCGCGCGAGGTGGAGAACGTGCTCTACAGTCTGGCGGGCGTGCTCGAGGCGGCGGTGGTGGGGGTTCCCGACCCGGTGCTGGGGCAGGCGGTGAAGGCGTTCGTGGCGCTGCGGCCCGGTTATCGCTATTCCGAGCGCGATGTCATCAAGCACTGCCTCGCCCACCTCGAAAGTTTTATGGCACCGAAGCAGGTAGAATTCGTCGGTGCCCTGCCTAAGACCGACACCGGCAAGATCAAGAAGACCGGGCTTGTGTGAAGGGCCGGGCATCTCCATGACCATACCAGGAACGTGCACCATGACAGACGTCAAGCAACAGATCCGTTCGTACATCTTCGACAATTTCATCATGGCCGGCGATCCGGGCGGACTCAAGGACGACGACTCCTTCATGGATCGGCACATCCTCGATTCCACCGGCTTCATCGAGCTCATCACGTTCCTCGAGGAGACGTTCGGGATCAAGGTCGATGACGACGAGATGGTGCCGGAGAATCTCGACAGCCTGAACAACATCGAGAACTTCCTGCGCCGCAAGAAGCCGGCCTGACGGGCCGGTTCATGGACTGGAGCGTGACATGAACGCCGCCACACTGGGCCCCGGGATACTGGACATCGACTGCGCGCGCGAGACCGGACGGATCGCCGCGCGGCTCGTCGAAATCGTGGCGCGCACGCTGCATCGACGCGGCGTGGTCATCGCCCTGTCGGGCGGCGTCGACAGCTCGGTGTGCGCGGCGCTGGCGGTGCGCGCCTTCGGCCCGGGCAAGGTGTTCGGACTGATGTTGCCGGAGCGGGATTCGTCTTCAACCAGCCTGACCCGCGGCCGGCAGGTGGCCGAGCAGCTCGGCATCGAGTACGCCGTCGAGGACATCGCCCCGGCACTCGAGGCGATTGGTTGCTATCGGCGGCGCGACGAGGCGATGCGCGCGGTGTTCCCGGACTACCGTGCGGACTGGAAGAGCAAGATCGCCATCGCCGGCGGGGCGCAGGGGCGTATCAACCACTTCAAGCTGGTGGTCCAGTCGCCGGCCGGCGAAACCCGCGAAACCCGCCTGCCGCTCCGGGAATACCTGCAGATCGTCGCGGCCACGAATTACAAGCAGCGCATCCGCAAGGCCATCGAATATTTTCACGCCGACCGCCTGAACTACGCGGTGCTCGGGACGCCGAACCGGCTGGAGTACGATCAGGGTTTCTTCGTCAAGAACGGCGACGGGTCGGCGGACGTCAAGCCGATCGCCCACCTGTACAAGACCCAGGTGTATGCGCTGGCACGACATCTCGGGCTGCCGGACGAGATCTGCTCGGCCGCGCCGACCACCGACACCTACAGCATGCAGCAGGGACAGGACGAGTTTTATTTTGTCCTGCCGTACGACAAGATGGACATTGCCCTGTGGGCGAAAAATCACGGCGTGCCGGCCGCCGAACTGGCCGCCCATCTTGGGATCGACGTGAAGCGGGCGGAATTCCTCTACAAGGACATCGATGCCAAACGCCACACGACGCGCTACCTGCATGCGCGACCGATCCTGGTGGACGCGGTGACCGAGCTTCAAGGCTGAACGCGCGCCGGCCGGACATGAATGCGACGCTCTTCCGGGACCTGAGCACGCAGCTGGCGGCCGGCCTCCGCCGTCTGCCGGACAAACCGGAAGAAACGATCGAGGCGACGTTGCGAGCACTGTGGCAGGCGGCCGCCGGCATGGCGGTTTCCGCCGAGCGCGCCGGTCTCCTGCCGCTGCCGGAGCTGGATGCCGCCGGTACCGGTATGCTCCGGTCACTCGTCGCCCGGCGTCTGGCCGGCGTGCCTCTGGCCCACCTGACTGGACGCCAGCACTTCATGGGCCTCGAAATGCTGGCCGGGCCGGAGGCCCTGATCCCGCGGCGCGAGACCGAGCTGCTCGGGCGCGGCGCGCTGGAACGGTTGCAGGCGCTTGCGAACGAACGCGACGCCGTGCGGGTCGTGGATGTCTGCACCGGATGCGGCAATCTGGCGCTGGTGTTTGCCCACCATGTGCCTTCGGCCCGGGTGTTTGCCGCCGATCTCTCCCCCGAGGCGCTGGCGCTCGCGCGCCGCAATGCCCGGCATCTGGGGCTTGCGGCGCGCGTCGAGTTCCGCGAAGGCGACCTGCTGGCCCCGTTCGACGAGGCCGCCTTTCACGGCAATGTCGACCTGCTGGTCTGCAATCCGCCGTATATCTCCAGCAAGAAGGTCGATATCCTGGCTGAGGAGATCATTGGTCACGAGCCGCGTCTGGCCTTCGACGGTGGACCGCTCGGTATCCGGATCGTGGAGCGCCTGCTGCGCGAGGCCCCGCGCTATGTGCGCCCCGGCGGCAGCCTCGCGTTCGAGGTCGGTCTGGGCCAGGGCCCGGCGCTCGTGAAACGCATGGCGAAGCTCGCGAGCTACCGCCGCCTCGCCACGATCGAGGACCAGGCCGGCGAAATCCGGGTGATTCTGGCCACGCTCTGAGCGGTGGGGCC
>Ga0073934_10009316_pt1 | contig 12629 bp, 7 predicted proteins | sample LarsenN4metaG_FD_76834 | JGI IMG/M metagenome (GOLD analysis project Ga0073934, IMG submission 76834) | Hot spring sediment bacterial and archeal communities from British Columbia, Canada, to study Microbial Dark Matter (Phase II) - Larsen... ...
AGGCACTCGTAGTAGGCGACCTCGGGCTGGTAGCCGGCCTCGACCAGCGTCTCCCAGCCGGCCCGGACGAGCTCGGTCACCCCGCCGCAGAGGACGGCCTGCTCGCCGAAGAGGTCGGTCTCCGTCTCCTCGGCGAACGTCGTCCGGATCATCCCCGCGCGCGCGGCGCCGATCCCGGCGCCGTAGGCGAGCGCCAGCTCGAAGGCCGACCCGCTCGCGTCCTGGGCGACGGCGACGACCGCCGGCGTCCCGAACCCCTCCGTGAAGAGGCGGCGCACGATGTGCCCGGGGCCCTTGGGCGCGACCATGATCACGTCGTGCCCCGCCGGGGGCGCGACGCGCCCGAAGTGGACGTTGAAGCCGTGTGCGAAGAGGAGAGCCGCGCCGGGGGAGAGGTTCGGCGCGACTCCCTCTTCGTACACCTGCGGCTGCGCCTGGTCGGGGACGAGCAGGGAGACGACCTGGGCGCCGCGCACGGCCTCGCCGACCGTCGCCACGCTCAGGCCGGCGCCCTCTGCCTCCGCCCAGGAGGGGCTCCCCGGGCGCAGGCCGACCTCGACCTCGACCCCGGAGTCGCGCAGGTTGAGGGCGTGCGCGTGTCCCTGGCTGCCGTAGCCGATCACGGCCACCTTGCCGGAGAGGAGGTCGAGGTTGCCCTCGCGATAGACGGTTGCCATGGGGATCTCCTTTCGCTCTTCGCTGACTAGCGGAGGACGTGCTGCTTGCGGCTGCGCTGGCTGCCGACCGAGGCTCGGCCGAGCCCGATCCGGCCGGTGCGGACCAGCTCCTGGAGCCCGTGCGGGCGCACCAGCTCCTCGAAGGCGTCGATCTCCTCGGGGTGGCCGACCACCTCGAAGACGATCGCGTCGGCCCCGAGGTCGGCGACCCGGGCGTTGAAGGCGTGCGCGAGGGCGATCAGCTCACCCCGCCGGCCGGGGCCCGCGCTCACCTTGAGCAGGGCCAGCTCGCGCTCGACCGCCTCCCCCGGCTCCAGCTCGCTCACCCGCAGGACGTTGACGAGCTTGTGCATCTGCTTCTCGATCTGCTCGAGCGGGTGCTGCTCGCAGTCCACCCGGAGCGTGATGCGCGAGACGTCCGGCCGCTCCGTCGGGCCGACGGCGAGGCTCTCGATGTTGAAGCCGCGGCGGGCGAACATGCTGGAGATACGCATCAGCGCGCCCGGCTTGTTCTCGACCAGCACGGAGAGCGTGTGCTTCACGGCGCCGGCACCGCCTCCCGGTCCTCGTACTCGACCAGGTCGAGCGCGGCCGCGCCCGCGGGGATCATCGGGAAGCAGTGCTCGCGCGGGTCGACGCGGCAGTCGACGACGGCCGTGCGGCCGCAGCGCAGGGCCTCCGCGAGCGTGCCCTCGAGCTCGTCCTCGCTCTCGACCGTGAAGCCGGCGGCCCCGTAGGCCTCCGCCAGGCGCGCGTAGTCGGGCACGTGGTGGGTGAGGTGGATCTGCGAGAGGCGTTCCTCGAAGAACATGTCCTGCCACTGGCGGACCATGCCCAGGTAGCCGTTGTTGACGATCACGACCACGATCGGCAGGTCCTCGAGCACCGAGGTGGCGAGCTCCTGACCCGTCATCTGGAAGCAGCCGTCGCCGTCCACGCAGACGACCGTCGCCTCCGGCCGGGCCGCCTTGGCGCCGATCGCGGCCGGGACGCCGTAGCCCATCGTCCCCAGGCCGCCCGAGGTGATGAAGGTGCGGGGCCGCTCGCAGACGAGGTACTGCATCGCCCACATCTGGTGCTGACCGACCCCGGTCGTCCAGATCACGTCCTGCCCCGCGGTCAGCTCCTGCAGCGTCTCCAGCACGGGCTGCGGCTTGAGCAGGTCGCCGTCTCGCGAGTAGCGGAGGGGGAACTCCTCCCGCCACTCGGCGAGCTGGCGCAGCCACGCCTCCGTGCGCGGGCCGGCGCCCTCCTCCTGGAGCGCGCGCAGCTCCCGCGCCAGCTCGGCGAGCACCTGCTTGAGCGGCCCGACGACCGGGATGTCGGCTCGGCGCAGCTTCCCGATCTCGGCCGAGTCGATGTCGAGGTGCACGACGGTCGCCCCGGGCGCGAATGCGGAGAGCTTGCCGGTGACGCGATCGTCGAAGCGCGCGCCCACGGCGACGAGCAGGTCGCACTTGTTGATCCCCCAGTTCGACCACTTGGGCCCGTGCATGCCGGGCCAGCCGAAGTGCAGCTCGTGCGTCTCGGGGAAGGCGCTCTTGGCCATCAGGGTCGTCACCACGGGCAGGCGTCCGACCTCGGCCAGCTCGAGCAGCTCCGCGCAGGCGTCGGCGTTGAGCGTCCCGCCGCCCACGTACAGCATCGGCTTCTCGGCGGCGGCGAGCGCTTGGGCGGCGATCCGGACCTGGCGGAGATGCACCCGGCGCGGCGGCTTCCAGCCCGGCAGGTCGACCTCGTCCGGGTACTCGAAGTCGAGCGTCGCCTCCTGGACGTCGCGCGGGACGTCGACGAGCACCGGCCCGCAGCGCCCCGTCCGCGCGACGTGGAAGGCGGCGCGCAGCACGGAGGGCAGCTCCTCGACGTCCTGGACGAGCCATGAGTGCTTGACGATCGGGATCGTGATCCCGGTGATGTCGCACTCCTGGAACGCGTCCGTGCCGATCAGGTGCGTGCGCACCTGACCGGTGATGCAGACGAGCGGGGTCGAATCCATCCAGGCGTCGGCGATGGGCGTGACCAGGTTGGTGGCGCCGGGGCCGGAAGTCGCGAGCGCGACGCCGACGCGCCCGCTGGCGCGGGCGTAGCCTTCGGCCATGTGCCCCGCTCCCTGCTCGTGCCGGGCGAGGACGTGGCGGACGGTCGTCCCCCGGGCGATGGCGTCGTAGGTCGGCAAGATCGCGCCGCCGGGGATGCCGAACATGGTCTCGACGCCCTCGGCCTCGAGCGCGCGCAGGATCGCGTCGGCTCCTTGCATCTTCATGCGACCGCCTCCTGGTGGAACTCGGCGTTGCTCATCGCCACCGGCAGCTCCGCCAGCACGACGTCGGCGAACTCGCGCGTGGTCGCTCCCACCCCGGTGGCGAGCATGTCCGGGGTCCGGGCGCCGTTGCCGCAGGCGGCGAGGACCGCGCGGGTCAACGTCTCCGCCGCGCCGCGCTCGCCCAGGCCCTCGCCGAGCAGGAGGGCGGTTGCGAGCAGCATCGAGGCCGGGTTCGCGACCCCGAGCCCCGCCAGCTCGTGGGCCGCGTGCTGCGCCGGGGCGAAGAGGCCCGGCCCGGTGCGGGCGAGGCGGCCGGAGGCGGCCAGGCGCGGGCGGCGACCGCGGGCGGCGACGGAGGCGAGCGCCTCGGCGTAGGGCGCCGGGGCGACGACGACGTCGAAGGGGTCGGGGTCGAAGGCGAGCTGCTCCACGGCGGCGCCGACCGTCAGCTCCTCGACGAGCACGCCGTCGTGCCGTGCCGCCTCGGCCTCCAGCACCCGGCTCCAGAGGGCGTCGCCGCCGACGGAGGTGACGTGCGCCCGGCTCGAGCGGGCGACGGCGAAGGCGCGCTCCAACGTCCAGGCCACGGCCGAGGGCTCGAGCGGGGCGAGGATCGTGATCCGGCCCCGCGGGGCGAAGACGACGCGGTCGAGGCGGGCGGCGAGGTCGAGCTCCGACTCCACGCCGGCGAGCGCCGGCTCCTCCGCGTTCGCGACCAGGATCGCCTCCGCGGCCAGGGTCGCGCGCCGGGTCGCGGCGGGGAGGGCGTGCCCGGACTGCGTGAACGCCTCCCCCCCGAAGGGCGGGTGCGTCTCCCGCACCCGGAAGCCGTGCAGGCGCGAGACGAGGGCGAGCGCGCGGCAGGCCTCGGCCATCACCTCGGGGCCGGTCCCGGGCCCCGAGAGGCACGTCACGTGGCGCGTCCTGCGGGGGCTCACACCGCCACCTGCTCGAAGACGTCGTAGAGCGTGACCGCCTTGCGCGTGTCGGCGAGGGCCTTGAAGCGCTGGAACGCCGCCTTCAGCTCCTCCTCGCCGAGATGGATCCCCGCCTCCTCGCAGGCACGGCGGAAGGCGTGCCGGCCGGAGTGCTTGCCGAGCGGGAGCGTCATCGTCAGCCCCAGCTCCTCCGGGTCCATGATCTGGTAGGTGGAGGTGTCCTTGAGCATCCCGTCCTGGTGGATGCCCGCCTCGTGCGCGAACGCGTTCGCGCCCACGATCGCCTTGTTGCGCTGGACGGCGTAGCCGGTCAGCCGCGAGACGAGCTGCGAGCTGCGCCCGATCTCGCTCACGTCGATCCCGGTCTCGACGCCGTAGGCGTCGGCGCGTACGCGCAGGGCCATCACGACCTCCTCGAGGGCGGCGTTGCCGGCCCGCTCGCCGATGCCGTTGACCGTGCACTCGACCTGGGTCGCCCCCGCGGCGACTCCGGCCAGGGTGTTCGCGACCGCGAGCCCGAGGTCGTTGTGGCAGTGGACGGAGAGCGCCACCTGCCGGAGCTCCGGGCAGCGCGCGCGGACGTCGCGCAGGAAGGCGGCGTGCTCGTCGGGCAGCGAGTAGCCGACCGTGTCGGGGAGGTTGATCGTGGTCGCGCCCGCCTCGATCGCGGCGCGGCAGACCTCGGCGACGAACGCGGGGTCGGAGCGGGTGGCGTCCTCGCAGGAGAACTCGACCTCGTCGACGCGCCCCGCGACGTGGGCGACGGCGAAGCGGGCCTGCTCGACGACCTCGGCCGGCTCCAGGCCGAGCTTGCGCTCCATGTGAATCGGGCTCGTGGCGATGAAGACGTGCAGGCGGGTGCGCCCGCGGGCGCCGGCGAGCGCCTCCACGGCGGCGTCCAGGTCCTCCCGGCGCGTGCGGGCGAGCGCGGCCACGGTCGGGCGCTGCACGGCGGCGCCGACCGCGCGCACGCCCTCGAAGTCGCCCGGCGAGGAGACGGGGAAGCCCGCCTCGATCACGTCGACGCCGAGGCGCTCGAGCGCACGCGCGATCTCCGCCTTCTCGTCCGGCGAGAGGGCGATGCCCGGGGACTGCTCGCCGTCCCTGAGGGTCGTGTCGAAGATCGTGATCCTGCGGCGATCGGCCACTGCTTCTCTCCTCCTTCGCGGTCGCCCGGTGGGCGTACCTCTGGCGCTTTCCGGTGGACGTGTGCGCCGAGACGGCGCGTGGTCTGCGCGCTCCCCCTAGCGGGGGAGAATCAGGAGGAGCTCGATGCCGAGGCCGCCGCCGGACAGGTCCGTGGCGGTGGCGGCGAGAGGTGTGGCTACGAGCTCGCGATGCATCGAGGCGCAAAGTGTGCTGACGGATCGGCCCGCTGTCAAGCCCCGAGCCGGGGGAGCAGCCGAGGGAGCGTCGCGCGGCCCCTTGCCAGCGGCCGCCGCGGCGGCTAGGCTTGCGAGTTCCGATGGCCGGCGCGAGCGCGAACGGAACACCCCTGAAGGCGATTGCCTCGTTCGCGAAGTTCGTGCTGCTCCCAGCGAGCTAGCCGGCGCTCCCTCCTCCCGCCGCCGCCGGACTAGCTGAGAAGCACCGGCGGGAGACCCGGTTCCTCCGACCCGAAAGGCGACCCGCGTAGTGGGCGACGAGCAACGCCTCCTCCACGATCACCGACGAGAGCGCGATGCGTGCGGCATCGGGCTCGTCGCGGACGTGCGCGGGCGCGCCTCGCGGGAGGTGCTCGACCGCGCGCTCGCCGGCCTGGACGCGGTCGGCCACCGGGGGGCCTGGGCGGCGGACGGCGTCACGGGCGACGGGGCCGGCGTCCTCCTCCCCCTGAGCGAGGCGCTCACCGGCACGCCCGGGGCCGGGCTCGCCATGTGCTTCCTGCGCGAGGGGTGGCTGCGCGCGATCGTCGAGGACGCCTGCCGCGCCGAAGGGCTCGAGCCGGCGGGCTGGCGCAGCGTGCCCACGAGAACGGCGGCGCTCGGGGTCACCTCGCTCGCCTCCCTCCCGCGCATCGAGCAGCTCCTGCTTGCCCCCTGTCCCCATCCCGATGCCGAGCGGCGCGCCTACCGGACCCGCCGCCGGGCCGAGCGCTTCCCCGGCGTCTACGTCGTCTCCCTCTCCTTCCGCACGGTCACCTACAAGGCTCTCTGCGCGGCCGGGCAGCTCGCCCGCTTCTACCCCGACCTGGCCGATCCCGCGCTCGCGGTCCCGTTCGCGATCTTCCACCAGCGCTTCTCCACCAACACGGAGCCGAGCTGGGAGCGCGCCCAGCCGTTCCGGCTCCTCTGCCACAACGGCGAGATCAACACCATCGACGGCAACGTCGCCTGGGCGGAGGCGCGCGAGCGCGCGCTCGGCGTCGAGCCCGGGCTCGCGCCCGCGCTCGACCGCTCGGGCTCGGACTCCGCGCTGCTCGACAACGCGCTCGAGCTGCTCGTCCACGGCCGGGGGCGGGACGTGGCCGAGGCCGTCACGCTGCTCGTCCCGCCCGCGTGGCAGAACGACCCGCGGCTCGAGCCCGAGGTCCGCGACCTCCACCGCTACGGCGCCCTCCTGAGCGAGCCCTGGGACGGCCCGGCCGCCCTCTGCTTCACCGACGGGCGGGTGTGCGGGGCCGCCCTCGACCGGAACGGCCTGCGGCCCCTGCGCGTCGCCCTCGCCGGCGACCTGCTGGCGGTGGCCTCGGAGGCGGGGGCGGTGCCGCTTCCCGAGGGCGTTGCGGTACGCCGGACGCGCCTCGGCCCGGGCGGCATCCTCGCCGTCGATCCCGAGCGCGGGCTCCTCCTCGGCGCCGAGCTGCGCCGGGAGCTTGCCCGCCGCCGGCCCTACGGGGAGTGGGTGGCGGCGAGCACGGTCCGTCGCGACGTTGGCGAGCCGCTGCCTCCACCCGAGGAGGCCCTCGACGCCCGCCACGTCCTGCACGGCTACACGCGCGAGGAGCTGAACGCGATGCTGCGGCCGCTCGCGTCCTCGGGCCACGATCCCGTCTCCTCGATGGGAGACGACACGGCCATCGCGCCGCTCGCGGGCCGGGCGCGCCCCCTCAGCACGTACCTGCGCCAGCGCTTCGCGCAGGTGACGAATCCCGCCATCGACCACCTGCGCGAGCGGCTGGTCATGTCCGTGACGACGCTGCTCGGCCCCCGCCCGGCTGCGCTCGACGCGGAGGGGCCGCTGCCGCAGGTCGCCGTCCTGCCCACCTTCCTGCTCTACCCCTCCGGGCTCGACGCGCTCGATCCGCTCAGGCTCGATGCCACCTTCACCGAGGAGGAGGGCCTCGCGCGGGCGCTCGAGCGTCTCGGCGCCCTGGCCGAGTCGGCGGCTGCGGGCGGGGCGAGCCTCCTCTGCCTCTCCGACCGCGCCGCCGGAGGCGAGCGAGCGCCGGTGCCCGCCCTCCTCGCTCTCTCGGCCGTGCACACGCGCCTCGCCGAGGCGGGCTTGCGCACGCGCTGCTCGCTCCTCGTGGAATCGGACGAGCCGCGCGACACGCACGCGATCGCCTGCCTGCTCGGGTACGGGGCGGACGCCATCTGCCCCCGGCTCGCGCTCGAGACCGTGGCGCGCCTGGCGGCGGACGACCGGCTCGGCGGCGACCGGCCGTCGCCGGCCGAGGCGCAGCGGCGGCTGCTCGCCGGGCTCGAGGAAGGTGTGCTGAAGGTGATGTCCAAGATGGGGATCTCGGACGTCGCGAGCTACCGCGGCGCGCGCCTGTTCGAGGCGGTCGGGCTCGACCGGCACCTCTGCCGCAGCCTGCTCGGGGGCACGCCCTCCGCTCTCGGCGGGGCCGGCCTTGCGCGCTTCGAGCGGGAGGCGCTCGCCCGCCTGGAGGCCTCGCGCGCCGAGCGCCCGCAGCTCGAGAACCCGGGGTACTTCAAGTTCCGGCAGGGCGGGGAGCGGCACGCGACCGACCCGGAGGTGGTCGCCGCCCTGCAGGAGGCGGTGACGGGCGCACACGCGCTGCGGACTGCGCTCCGCGAAGGCCGCTCCGACCTCTACGAGCGCTTCGCCGCGCTCGTCAACGGCCGCGCGCCGCTCGAGCCGCGCGACCTGCTCGAGCTGGTGCCCGCAGGCCCGCCGGTGCCGCTCGAGGAGGTCGAGCCCGCGGAGTCGATCGTGCGCCGCTTCTCCTCGGGCGCGATGTCCCACGGCGCGCTCTCCGCCGAGGCGCACGAGACGGTCGCGATCGCGCTCAACCGCTTGGGCGCGCGCGCGAACTCGGGCGAGGGGGGCGAGGACCCGTCTCGCTACCGGGACGAGCGGCGCTCGAAGATCAAGCAGATCGCCTCCGGCCGCTTCGGGGTGACCGCCGAGTACGCGGCCTGCGCCGAGGAGCTGCAGATCAAGATCGCGCAGGGCTCGAAGCCCGGGGAGGGCGGGCAGATCCCCGCGCACAAGGTGACCGAGGAGATCGCCCGCCTGCGCCGCACGCAGCCCGGCGTCTCGCTCATCTCGCCCCCGCCGCACCACGACATCTACTCGATCGAGGACCTCGCCCAGCTCGTCTTCGACCTGCGCGAGGTGAACCCGGAGGCGGCCGTCTCGGTCAAGCTCGTCGCCGAGACCGGGGTCGGCCTCGTCGCCGCCGGCGTGGCCAAGGCGCACGCCGACGTGATCCACATCGCCGGCGCCGACGGGGGCACGGGCGCGAGCCCGCTCCTCTCGATCAAGCACGCGGGCGCGCCCTGGGAGCTGGGTCTGGCCGAGGCGCAGCAGGCCCTCGTCGCCAACCACCTGCGCAGCCGCGTCCGGCTCCGGGTCGACGGCGGCCTCAAGACCGGACGGGACGTCGTGGTCGCGGCCCTGCTGGGCGCGGACGAGTACTCCTTCGGCACCGCGCTCCTCCTGGCCGAGGGCTGCCTCCTCGTCCGCTCCTGCCACCTCGACACCTGCCCGGTCGGGATCGCGACGCAGAGGCCCGAGCTGCGCGCGAAGTTCGCGGGCACGCCCGAGGCGGTGCAGGCGTACCTGCTCTTCGTCGCCGAGGAGGTGCGCCGCCTGCTCGCCTCCCTCGGCCTGCGCTCGCTCGACGAGGCGGTGGGCCGGGTCGAGTGCCTGCGCCAGCGTCGCACGGGCGACCCGAACGCGGACGCGCTCGACCTCTCCCCCCTCCTCGGCCGGGCCGGGGAGGGGACGTCCCGCCACGCCGAGGACGGGCCCGCGCATACGGGCGACCGGCTCGGGATCCTGCTCGGCGCCCAGGGCCGGGCGGCGCTCGAGGAGCCGGCGCTGATCGAGCTGCGGCACCTGATCACGAACCGCGACCGGGCTGTGGGGGCCCGGCTCGCAGGCGCGATCGCCCGCCGGGTCGGCTCGGGGCCGCCCGCGGGCCGGGTGCGCGCCCACTTCGAGGGCTCGGCCGGCCAGAGCTTCGGGGCCTTCCTCACCGCCGGGGTCGAGCTCGACCTGGTCGGCGAGGCCAACGACTACGTCGGCAAGTCGATGAGCGGCGGCCGCATCGTCATCACCCCGCCGCCGGACGACGCGGGCGACCCCTGCCTCCTCGGCAACACCGCGCTCTACGGGGCGACCGGGGGCGCGCTCTTCTGCGCCGGCTCGGCGGGAGAGCGCTTCGCCGTTCGCAACGCGGGGGCGGTCGCCGTCGTCGAGGGCGTCGGCGACCACGCCTGCGAGTACATGACCGCGGGCACGGTCGTGATCCTCGGCCCGGTAGGGCGGAACCTGGGCGCGGGCATGACCGGGGGCGAGGCGTACGTCTACGGCGAGGCCGAAGCGGTCGCGGCCGCGCTGAACGAGGAGCTGGTGGCCGCGCACGCGCCCGACGCGGCGCAGCTCGAGGAGGTGCGCGCGCTGCTCGAACGCCACCTGCGGCACACGGGCTCGGCCCGGGCGGCCGCGCTGCTCGAGCGCTGGGACGAGGAGGCGCGGCGGATCGTGCGCGTCGCGCCGCGCGCGGAGGCAGCGGCGCAGGAGGAAGCCGAGGAGGCGGCCTCGGAGGCGGTGCCCTGATGTTCCCCGAGCAGCCCGACCTGACCAGGTGCCCCGGCTGTCACGCCGAGCTCCCGACCGCGCAGCTCCGCCTCCACGTGTGCGACTGGGAGCGCTGGCTCGACCACCAGGTCGCGCTGCGGCGCGACGAGCTCGACCGCTTCGAGCACCAGCTCGGCGCCTACCTCGACTCCCCCCGGGGGCGGTTCGACCTCTGGTACGCGGAGCGGGAGCGGCAGCGCTCGGCGGCGGCTCGGGAGGCGGCTACGTGACGGACGTCCGCGCCTCCTCGCCGCAGCGCGCGGCCGCTCGGGCCGCCCGCTCGCACCCGCTCGCGCCGCCCCCGAACGGGCCCGAGGCCCATCTCTACACTCAACGCTCGGTGGCCACGACCGGCTCGACCTGGACGCCCTCCTCTTGGCGCGCGCTGCCCGCCGGCCAGCAGCCCGTCTGGCCCGACGCCGCTGCCCTCGCCGCCGCGACGGAGCGGCTGCGCACGCTGCCGCCGCTCGTCTTCGCCGGGGAGGCGCGCGCGCTCGTGGCCGCGCTCGGCGAGGTGTGCGAGGGCCGCGCCTTCCTGCTCCAAGCCGGCGACTGTGTGGAGTCGTTCCGCGACGTCGCCGCCCCCGTCATCCGCGAGAAGCTGAAGGTGCTGCTCCAGATGTCGGCCGTCCTCACCTACGGCGCGACGCTCCCCGTCGTCAGGGTCGGGCGCATCGCCGGCCAGTTCGCCAAGCCCCGCAGCGAGCCCGTGGAGGTGGTGGACGGGGTCGAGCTGCCCTCCTTCCGCGGCCACATCGTCCACTCCGACGAGCCCACGCCCGAGGCGCGCGTCCCCGATCCGGAGCGCCTCGTCCAGGGCTACTACCACGCGGCCGCGACCCTCAACCTGCTGCGGGCCTTCACCAAGGGCGGCTTCGCCGACCTGACGCTCGTGCACACCTGGAACCGCGAGTTCGTCGCCGCCTCGCCCGCGGGGCGGCGCTACGAGGCGCTCGCGGACGAGATCGAGCGAGCGCTCCGCTTCATGCAGGCGATCGGGATCGACCTGGCCAGCGAGCCCACCCTGCACCAGGTGGACGTGTGGACGAGCCACGAGGGGCTCCTGCTCGAGTACGAGGAGGCGCTCACGCGCACGGACTCGCTCACCGGCCGGCCGTACGACTGCTCGGCGCACATGCTCTGGATCGGCGAGCGCACGCGCGACCTGGACGGCGCGCACGTCGAGTTCTTCTCCGGGGTGGACAACCCGGTCGGCGTCAAGCTCGGGCCAGCGGCGACCCCGGAGGAGGCGGTCGCGCTCGCCGAGCGGCTGAACCCGGACCGCATCCCCGGCCGGCTGACGTTCATCGTGCGCATGGGCGCCGGGCGCGTCCGCGAGGCGCTGCCGCCGCTCCTGCGCGCGGTGCGCGAGGCGGGGGTCCCCGTCGTCTGGGCCTGCGACCCCATGCACGCGAACCTCGTGCGCACGCGCGCGGGCGCCAAGACGCGCCACTTCGACACCATCATGGCCGAGCTGGAGGGCTTCTTCGCCGCCCACCGCGAGGTCGGTACCTGGCCCGGGGGCGTGCACCTCGAGTTCACCGGCGAGGACGTGACCGAGTGCCTGGGTGGCGCCGAAGCGGTGCTCGAGGAGCAGCTCGACCACCGCTACGAGACCCTGTGCGACCCGCGCCTGAACGGGCGCCAGTCGCTCGACCTCGCCTTCCGCGTCGCCGAGCTGATGCGGGCGGCCTGAGCGGGCGCTCGGTGCGGCTCGCCGTCATCGGGACCGGGCTCATCGGCGCCTCGGCGGGCCTCGCCGCCCGCCGCGCGGGCCTGGGCGAGGCGGCTGGCTGGGACGAGGATCCGGCGGCGCTCGAGGTGGCCGCGGAGCGGGGCGCCGTACGGCCGGCCGGATCGCTGGCGGAGGCGCTCGCGGACGCGGAGGCGGCGCTCGTCGCCGTCCCGGTGGCCGCGCTCCCCGCCGTCGTCCGCGACGTCCTCGCCGCCGCCCCCGCCGAGTGCACGGTCACCGACGCGGGCTCGACGAAAGGCGCCGTCTGCGCGGCGGCCGGAGACGACCCGCGCTTCGTCGGCGGCCATCCCATCTGCGGGGCCGAGACGCGCGGCCCCGGCCGGGCGAGCGCCGACCTCTTCGCGGGGGCGACCTGGTTCTTGACCCCGCTCGCGACCACCGAGCCCGAGCGCTACCGCGCCGCGCACGCCCTCGTCTCGGCGCTCGGCGCACGCCCCGTCGCCATCGACCCCGACGCGCACGACCGGCTCGTGGCCGTGACCAGCCACCTCCCGCACGCGCTCGCGAACGTCCTCCTGAACCAGGCGGGGTCCGCGCGCGTGGACGGCCACGACCCGCTCGCGACGGCGGGAGGGGCGCTGCGCGACATGACCCGGGTCGCGGGCGCGAACCCGCGCATCTGGGTCGACATCTTCCTCGAGAACCGGCGGGCGCTGGCGGCGGCGCTCGCCGAGCACCGCCGCCGGATCGAGCAGCTCGAGGGCGCGCTCGCCGCGGCCGACGCGGGCTTCGTCGCCCGCTGGATCGGCGAGGCGGCCGGCAACCGGCGGCGGCTGCTGGAGACGGCCTACGCCGACGCGGGCGCCCTCCACCGCCTGCGCGTGCACGTCCCCGACCGTCCCGGCGTCCTCGCCGGCATCTTCCAGGCGCTCGGGGCAGAGCGGATCAACGTCGCCGACTTCGACCTCGAGCACCTCTCGCCCGAGCGCGGAGGCACGCTGACCATCTTCATCACCGGCGAGCAGGACGCGGCCACGGCGGCGAGCCTGCTCGAGGCGCAG